>Ga0326728_10016382_pt1 | contig 15139 bp, 17 predicted proteins | sample MB3enrmetagenome_FD_207602 | JGI IMG/M metagenome (GOLD analysis project Ga0326728, IMG submission 207602) | Lab enriched peat soil microbial communities from McLean, Ithaca, NY, United States - MB31MN | ecosystem: Environmental > Terrestrial > Soil > Wetlands > Peat | place: USA: New York...
AGATATTTCTCCCTCCCCCTTGGGAGAGGGCGTGAACCCCGAAGATATTTCTCCCTCTCCCCTTGGGAGAGGGTGGCGCGCCAGCGCCGGGTGAGGGTCGCACCGTCGTCGACTTATGACGTTGCGTACAAATCCTCCGTCCTCGACCCTTGATGTCCAGCCATCGCTAACTCTGCGCCATCAGGCGTCCACCATTCGTCTCGCTGAGAAGACGTCTTGCTTCTCGGAGGGCCCGGGGCAGAGCATTCAAGAGATCGCCCGCGATCATACCGGTCTCGCCGATCTCCTGCGCCGCGATGTCGCCCGCCAAGCCATGCAAGTACACAGCGGCGGCCACGACTTCGGTTACGGCACGCTTCGGGTGCTGGGCCAGGAGTCCAGCCGTCAAGCCTGTGAGCACGTCGCCGGTGCCGCCCGTTGCCATCCCGGGATTTCCAGTCGGATTCACCCAGACTTCCCCGTTTGGCGCCGCAATCAGCGTCCGATAGCCCTTCAGAACCAGATGCAGCCGATGCCTGGTGGCAAAGCCCCGGGCGACCTCGACCCGGTGAGCCTGAATCTCAGCCGTAGTCTGCCCGACCAAGCGCGCCATCTCGCCGGGGTGAGGAGTCAGGACGAGGGTTCGTCCGCCCGCGTTAAGCGCGTCTTGAGAGCCCGCGAAGGCATTCAACCCGTCCGCGTCGATAACCATCGGCAAATCGTGCCTGTTCACCACGGTTCGCAACAACTCCGCCGTCTCTGGCACGGAGCTGACTCCCGGTCCCACAGCCAGCACAGACTTGCCTTGCACCAAGCTATCGAGCCGCCCATGATCGAGCGCGCGCATGGAAATCGACCCGGCTTCGGTCTCGGGAAGAGGCTCCGTCATGAACTCCATGCCCAGCGCGGCAATAATGGGCAAGGCGCTGGTGGCGGTGGCCACCGTCGCGAGGCCCGCGCCCGCGCGCAGCGCGGCCTTGGCAGCCATGGCGGCGGCGCCGGTCTTGCCGATCGAGCCCGCCAGAAGCAGGACGTGACCAAAGTTTCCCTTGTTTGCATCCGGCTTCCGCCGCTCAGCCAGCCATGCGAGATCCTGCGGCGTCGTCAGGTTGAGATTCAGTTCGGGATCGCTCACGAGCGCTTCGGGCGGGGTTCCGATGGCTCTGACCACCCATTCGCCGACGTGATGGCAGGCCGGCGGAAAGACGTGCGCCAGCTTCGGCGCCGTGAACGTCACCGAGGCATCGGCACGAACGAACTCACCGATCACCTCGCCAGTGTCGGCTGAGATCCCCGACGGCAGATCGACCGCGATCACCTTTGCCGCCGCGAAATCACGGTTTATGTCGCGCACGACTTCGAGCAGAAAACCCTCCAGGGGTTTCGCCAAGCCGGTTCCCAGGATGGCATCGACCACCAGCGTCGTACCCGCAAGGCCCGCTCGCAAGCGATTCCAAGCTTCAGGACTCGGGGCCGTCTCAGGCGCGCCCGAGGCAGCAAGCCGCTCCTGGTTGACGGCCGCATCGCCCTTCAAAGCGCCGGGGTCGGCGAGCAGGATAACCTGCGGCCGCAGGCCCCGCGCGCGCAGCAGGCGCGCCACCACCATCCCGTCCCCGCCATTGTTTCCCTTTCCGCAGATGATGGCGATCTTGTGCCCGCTTAGCGGCGCGCAGTGTTCCTCCATGAATTCGACCACGCCGCAACCGGCGTTTTCCATCAGGTTGAGGCTGGGCACGCCGTAGCGCTCCGTGGTCAGTCGATCGATACGCTGCATCTGCACAGCCGTAAGAATCTTCATGCTTAAAGACGTCCGTTGTCCTTAGTCCTTGGTCCTTAGTCCTTAGTCCTTAGTCCTCAGTCTTTTGTCCGTTGCCCTTTGCCCGTTTTGGAGTTGCCGATCTTCGATTGCTGATTGCCGATCAAGAAGCGGAAGAGCCTTCGAATCGAGTCTTCCAATCGGCAATCAGCAATCGGCAATCGACAATCCTACACCCCCGCCAGGCTCTCGAACTCACTCAGCTTTCGGGAATCACCCATGGCAATGACAGAGTCGCCTGCCGAGACCGTCTGTTCAGGTTCGGGATTGAAATCGAGGCGTCCGTTCTTGCGCCTAATCGCCAGGACGATAATCCCAAAGCCGACGCGCAGGTGCGCGAGGCTCAAGTTCTCCAGTTTCGATTTCTCCGACACATAAACTTCCTCGATCTGTAAGTCCAAGCCTCCCTGTTCCGCCGAGGAGAAAGCGATGTCAATGAAGCGCTGGACGTGAGGCCGGATGAGGACGCGCGCGATGCGCTGGCCGGCGAAAGAGTAAGGAGAAATGACGGTGGTCGCCCCGGCCTTGATCAGCTTCGACTCCGCATCTTCCTCGCTGGCACGGGCGACGATGGGCAGGTCTGGCGCCATGCCGCGCGCGGTCAGCACAATGTAGACGTTCCCCGCATCGGAAGTCACCGCGCTGGCCAAGCCGCGCGCGTGCTCGATCCGCGCCTGTCGCAGGACCGCCTCGCTCGAGGCGTCACCGATGATGACCGGAAAGTTGTTCTGCTGGGCCCACTGCGCTCGCCCGGGTTCCTTCTCAATGATCACGAGGGGAATCTTGCGGGCCGCAATCTCAATCGCCACCCGCCGTCCCACGCGTCCTACGCCGCAGATAATAAAGTGATCGGCCAGTTTTGCGATTTCTTTTTCCATTCGCCGGCGCCCAAAGACCGAACCGAGTTCGAATTGTATCACCGCCTGGGTGAACGTACCAATGGCGAACGCCACCACGCCGAGGCCCAAAAACATTAGCACGACGTTGAAGATGCGGCCGTGGTAGGAAAGCTGGTTTTCCGGCTCCGCGCCGATCGTGGAGACGGTCATCAGCACGCCATAGAACGACTGAAACCAAGGCCACCCCTCGATCAGATGAAAGCCCGCCGTTCCCACGACGAGGAGGGTAACGATCAGCACCCAGGACTTGCGTGGGGCGGCTTGGTACCTTCAAGTTCGTTCCGGCCTACCCGGGATCACTCAAGAGCCGCTGCGGTGAGACCGGGGCTTTCACCTTCCACCCCGGGGTCAACTGCGCTGGCCGCGCGTCCGTTCGGTTCACCCGGGAGCCCCAGCAAGTCAGCGCGACCGAAGGCGGCAGCAAGCTGCCACTTTCAAACAGCCTCGCGCTGTTGGTCACAGCATCCATCCGCCGCTCACCGTCAGCACTTGGCCGGTAATGAAGCCGGACTCCTCCCGAGCAAAGAACTTCACCGCCTCAGCCACGTCTTGCGCGGTTGCCGGGCGTCCCACCGGGAAACGCGCGTCGCGCATCCGCTGCGCCTCTTCCAGCGTCAGGTCCTTGTTGTCGAGGATCGCCGGGTTCACCACGTTGACGGTGATGCCGTAGCGCGCCTCCTCCAGCGCCAGCGACCGGCTGAAAGCTACCACGCCGGCCTTGGCTGCCGAGTAGGCGGAGATCTTGGCCTGCCCGAAGCCCCGCTCAGCGCCCACCGATCCCATGTTGATAATCCGGCCCCAGCGCTGTGCGCGCATGACAGGTACTGCGCTCCTCGAAGTGTAGAACACACTATCGAGGTTCGAGGCCACGATGGAATGCCACTCCTCGAAAGTCGAATCCGTCACGGTCTTCCACTCGAATTCGCCCACGTTGTTCACCAGGATGTCCAGGCGCCCGAACTGGCGGACGACGCCCTCGACCAATTCCTTGACGCGTACCGGATCGGTCACGTCCGTGGCGACGGCGAAGGCTTGGGTACCGAGGGAGTGAAGCTCGTTCACCACTTGTTGAATGCGCCGCTGGTCGGTACGATAGGCCACCGCCACTTGTACGCCCGCCCGGCCGAACGTGAGGGCAACTTCCTTGCCAATTCCGCGCGAAGCGCCCGTCACCAGAGCTACTCGATTCTGTAGAGACAAGACTCAACTCCTGGAAAGGAGACCACAAATCCGCCGTTTACTCAGCTAATAGTGTAACTCACGCGGTCGCGCGGGAGTAGATTATCCGCCCGCTCTTCACCGTCATCACGCAGTGATTGACGCCGAAGTAGTAAGGGATCTTACGATAGTCGTCCACCGCCATCACCACGAGGTCGGCCTGCTTGCCGGGCTCGAGCGTGCCGCAAAGATGATGGCGACGGAGAGAATAGGCAGCGTTGATGGTGGCGGCGGAAATGGCTTCGGCGGGCGTGAGGCGCATCGCCGAGCAGGCAAGGGACAAGACGAACTGCATATTGAGCGTGGGGCTGGTGCCGGGATTGAAATCGGTGGCCAAGGCGACGGCGGCGCCCGCGTCGATCAGGCGGCGAGCGGGCGGGTAGCGCGTGAGGCCGAGGTGAAAATTGGCGCCCGGGACGAGCGTCGCGGCAACGTTCGAGCGGGCCAGGGCGGAGATGTCGGAAGCGCTCAGGCGGTCGAGGTGATCTGCCGAGGCGGCGCCAAGCTCGATGGCAAGACGCGTGGCGCCGGTGCGGCTCAGCTGCTCGGCATGGATGCGAGGAACCAGGCCGTAGCGGAGGCCTGTCGCCAGCACCCGCCGGCAGTCTTCGAGGCTGAAGGCGATCGTCTCGCAGAAGCAGTCCACAAACTCAGCCAGCTTCCGGCGCGCGACTTCAGGGATCAACCGCTCGCACACAAGGTCAACCCAGACGCCGGGGCCTCCCTGATTTGGCGCCTGATATTCAGGAGGCACGGCGTGGGCCGCAAGCAGGGTGGGAACGACGTCGATGGGAGAAATCCTGCGGAGCCGGCGAATGACTTCCAGCGTCTTGATCTCATTTGCGACGTCGAGGCCATAACCCGTCTTCACCTCGACCGTGGTCGTGCCGTGAGCGGCGAACTGCCCCAGAAACCCGGCCGCTTGCGCCACCAGCGCGCCCGGCGATGCCTGGCGCAGCAGCCGCGCTGAAAGCCCAATGCCGCCCCCCGCCGCCGCAATCTCCTCGTAGGTGCGGCCGCGCAGTCGTTGCTCGTAGTCGTCCACGCGGCTGCCCGCAAAAACCAGGTGAGTATGTGAATCAACGAAGCCGGGCATCACCACTTTGCCGCGGCAGTCGATCGTGCGGGCCTTCAAGCGTCGAGCCTCGGCTCGCAAGTCGCGCGCACGGCCCACACTCACCACTCTTTCGTCGGCAACCAGCACGGCGCCGTCTTCGATGATTCCAAGGGCCTCCAAATCCTGCCCGCGGCGCGGTATGGGAAAGCCCGCGAGGGTCAGAAGCTGTTCGGCGCGGTGGAGGAAGAGAGCCTGTGGTTCGGGCATTTGACCTGCTCAGTTGTTATGAATAAGATATCTTTGACAAGAACGAACGAGACCACGGGGAGAAAGGCACCATGCCAACCTACGAATATACCTGCAAAGCGTGCAACAAGACTTTCACGTTGATCATGACCATCTCGGAATACGAGAAAGCCCGGGTCGCATGCCCGAAGTGCAAGAGTAAGAAGGTCGAGCAAAAGCCGGCGGCGTTCTTCGCCGTCACCGCCAAAAAGAGCTAGTGACAACTGGCGAGTGACGAGTTGAAGAAGAAGTTGCTTCGACTTTTCACCGGTCGCTTGTCACTCGTGACTCTCTTGGGCACTCGTGGATCCACATTTTGCTCCGAGGCTACTCCAGCATCAGCACCCTGACTCCCGCCTGCCGGGCGAACGACTGGGCTTCCTCGTAACCCGCGTCCGCGTGGCGGGCCACGCCGATGCCGGGATCGTTGGTCAGCACGCGCTCGATGCGTTTTCCCATCTCGGTTGTCCCGTCCGCTACGGTCACCTGGCCCGCGTGCATCGAGTATCCGATCCCCACGCCGCCGCCGTTGTGGAACGACACCCAACTCGCTCCGGAAGCCGTGTTGAGAAGCGCGTTCAGAATCGGCCAGTCGGCGATGGCGTCGCTTCCGTCCTTCATGCTCTCGGTCTCCCGGAAGGGTGAGGCGACGGAGCCGCAATCGAGGTGGTCACGGCCCATGACGATGGGCGCCTTCAGCTCGCCCTTCGCGACAAGGTCATTCAGCCGCTCGCCGAACCGCGCTCGCTCGCCATAGCCCAGCCAGCAGATGCGCGCCGGCAGCCCCTGGAACTTCACATATTTGCGAGCCAGGCGAATCCAGCGGCTGAGAATCTCGTTGGCGGGGAACAATTCGAGCACCAGATCGTCGGTGCGGTAGATGTCCGAGGGCTCGCCGGAAAGCGCCACCCAGCGGAAGGGCCCGCGGCCCTCGCAAAAGAGCGGCCGGATGTAGGCGGGGACAAAGCCCGGGAAGTTGTAAGCGTCCTTCACGCCGCCATGCTCGAAGGCCATGGTGCGGATATTGTTGCCGTAGTCGAAAGTGGCCGCGCCAAGCTTCTGAAGCGCCAGCATTCCCGTGACATGCCGGGCGATGGATTCGTAGGACCTCTGGAGGTAGTCCTCGGGGTTCTGGCGACGCAACTCGGCGGCCGCCGCGAGGCTGAGTCCCGCCGGAATGTAGCCGTTCAAGGGATCGTGAGCGCTCGTCTGGTCGGTGAGCAGGTCCGGGACAACACCGCGTCGCGCCAGCTCGGGAATGATGTCCGCGCAGTTGCCGATCAGCCCCACCGAGACGGCCTGCTTCTGCCGCACGGCGTTCTTGAGGATTCGCAACGCCTCATCAAGATCGTTGACGCAGATATCGCAGTAGCCTTGGCGGATGCGGCGCTTGATTCTCTCACCGTCCACCTCGACGCCGAGGAATGCCGCCCCATTCAGCGTGGCTGCCAGCGGCTGCGCCCCGCCCATGCCGCCCATGCCGCCCGTCACCACCAGCTTCCCTGCCAGGTCGCCGCCAAAGTGCTTCTTGGCCGCCGCCGCGAAAGTTTCGTAGGTGCCTTGCAGGATCCCTTGCGTGCCGATGTAGATCCAGCTTCCCGCCGTCATCTGGCCGTACATGATGAGACCGAGGCGCTCCAGCTCGCGGAACTTTTCCCAGTTGGACCAATGGCCCACCAGATTGGAGTTGGCAATCAGAACGCGCGGGGCGTATTCGTGCGTCCGGAAAACGCCGACGGGCTTGCCCGACTGCACCAGCAGCGTCTCGTCGTTGCCAAGCTCGGTCAGCGCCTTCACGATGGCCCGATAGCAGTCCCAGTTGCGCGCCGCCTTGCCCGTGCCGCCGTACACCACCAGGTCGCGCGGACGCTCCGCCACCTCCTCATCCAGGTTGTTCATGAGCATGCGCAGGGCGGCTTCCTGCTGCCAGCCTTTCGCGGTCAGGCTCGTGCCGCGGGGCGCTCGAATAGGTTGATAGGAATGCGCGTCCTCAACGGCGACGGCGGGCTTTTCTTCGTGAATCGACGTGGTGGTCTGCGGCATTGCGATCCTCCCTCAGCAGCATCATAACGCTAAAAGATCAGGAAAAGCGAAAGGGCGCCGGCTTTTTGGGGGGTGCCGAACGTCGAAAACCCGACTGGCCATTGCATCGGGAGGCGGTCGTGCGTATGCTGAGGGTTGGCCGAGAATTGAAAAAGGAAACTCCGGCTTGATGTGACTCTCTTTCGGCGCGAGACTTTTGAACTGAGCGAGGGACACCTGCCATGAGACACAAAGAGTCTTCGATTGGGACGGCGCTCCGTTCCGGCTTTCTCGCCATCCTGCTGCTTGCTGGCAGTACCTTGGCGGCTGGCCCGAAAGGGCAAGTGCTGTATCGCTTCCAGAGCGGCAGCGACGGTAACTACCCCTTGGCCAGCATGATTGCTGACAAGGCGGGCAATCTTTATGGCACGACATACTTCGGGGGAGGCAGCGGGAATTGCACGTCCGGCTGTGGCACGGTTTTTCAATTGTCGCCGCCCTCGAAATCGGGTGGCCCCTGGACCGAGACTGTGATTTACAGCTTCCAGGGTGGCGATGACGGCGCTAATCCTGAGGCCCCTCTGATTGCGGACAAGGCGGGCAATCTTTATGGCACGACCTCGGCAGGCGGCAACGGCAACTGCGACGACGTTAACATGACAGGCTGCGGCACGGTCTTCGAACTAAGGCGAGCAGCCAAACCTGGCGCTGCCTGGACCGAAACCGTCCTTTACAGTTTCCAAGGAGTCCCCAGCGGGCAAGGAAACGGAGATGCCGCTTGGCCCAACGGGCTGGTCTTTGACAAAGCGGGAAATCTCTACGGCATGGCTTATGACGGCGGATATTGCTATACGGACGAGACGGGGACCTATTGCTACGGAGCGGCCTTCGAGCTGAAGAAGCGTTCCGGGGGTGCATGGAGCGAGAAGGTCATCTGCCGTTTCGATGGGCCGAACGGCGCCCCGGCCAGTGCCATCTTTGACAAGGCCGGCAATCTATACGGCACGGCGGCGTGGGGCGCGTATGGGTTTGGTTTTGTGTTCCGGTTGGAGCCGCCGAAAAGGCAGGGCGGCGCCTGGAGAGAAGATTCCATATACAACTTTCAGGGCGAGAGTGACGGCGCCTTTCCCCAATTCGGCCTGGTCTTCGATAAGGCGGGTAATCTCTACGGCGCGAGCCTTGGGCCAGGTTACGGATATAGCAACATCTTTGAACTGAGCCCGAACCAAGGCGGCACTTGGTCCGAGTCTGTCCTGTACAGCTTCACCGAGATTAGCAACGGCTACGTTCCGACGGTGGGCCCGATTTTGGGCAAGAATGGCAATCTCTATGACACGACCTCGGAAGGCGGGCAATTCGGTAAGGGAGTGGTGTTCGATCTAGTGCCGCCGGGAACGCAGGGTGGCGCCTGGACCGAGAACGTGCTCTACAGCTTCGACGGCGGCAGCGACGGTTTCGCGCCTTACGGTGGACTGAACTTCGGTAAAGGGGGTGCGCTCTACGGCACCACGCCGTCGGGTGGAAACATGACATGCGGTAACGGCAATGGCTGCGGAACCGTCTTCACGGTTGTTCCGTAAGAAGCGGAAAGCGCCGTGCCGGAAGAGCGTTGTACTCGCAATCTGAGCTTCCGAGGTCCGCCCCTGCAGAGGGGCGGTCCCCGCCGGTCCCCGCAGATCACCTGCAGGTAGGCCTTTTGCTATGCTAATATGGCGGAGATGGCAACCATAACGTTTGACCGCATTACCGTCAATCCGGGCCAGTGCGACGGCAAGCCGTGCATCCGCGGCCTTCGTATTCCCGTGCACATTATTCTTCGACTCTTATCGAACGGCAAAACGCCCGCAGAGATCATCGCGGACTATCCCGAACTTTACCCGGCAGACATCAAACAGGCCATGGAATACGCGGCGTGGCTGGCGAGTGAGAAAACGATTATGGTCTCTGTCCCTCCCAAGTGAAATTTCTCGCTGATATGGGCGTGTCCCCCCGAACGGTCGCCTTTCTCAGAACCCTGGGGCATGAGGCTCTTCGCCTCCCCGAAGTGGGACTGGCTCAGGCTGAAGACGCTGAAGTGATCGCACGCGCAGCGCGTGAGGGCGAGGTCGTGCTGACTTTCGATCTGGATTACCCCGCTCTGCTGGCACTGCGGCAGGCGGAGCGCGCGTCGGCGATTGTTTTTCGCACCGTCATCGCCGATCCGGACTGGATCAATTCTCGACTCGCCGAGTGCTTGCCCCTGATTCTACAGCCGCTCCATGAAGGCGCCATCGTCGTTGTCGAAGACGATCGTCTCCGTATTCGCCTCTTTATGGAACTTTAGTTCGCAGGGACATCGCGCCGGCTAGGCCGCGTTCGGCATTTATCGAGCCCGCCAAGATGGGAGTGTCGGTAGCGCGGAGTCCGGGCCTCACGCCGCGATTGTCTGCGGTAGGGTCATTCGCTCTTGGAGGTTTGCTGGGGCCGTTGGGGCCTGTTGAGCGCGTCGAGAAATCGCGCGAAGGCCTTCGAGTATGCCCCCAGGTTGTCTCGCGCGCGAAAGTCGCCTACCACTTTGCTCACCACATCGGCCTTGCGCGGATGATCCCACCGGTCAAAGAGGTAATCATCGATGCGGACGGGGAAGAGCACACCCTTCCGCTCGCGGTCTTCCTTCTGCAAGGCGCGCTCGATTTCACGGATGACGGCCGGGCTTTGGAGCGAGTGCTCGGAGCAGATCACCACCAGCTTGTCATAGTATCTGATCGCGGTGTCAATCTCACCCCAGAGCGGCTCGCCCCACTTCGCATTTTCGTCAAACTTCCAACAACGGACGTTCTTCGCCTGTAAGTCGGCGTACAGCCGCTGGGCGAAGTCGTCGTCCTGGCTCGAATAGCTGATGAAGCAGGAATAGAAGTCGATCGCCTTGCCGACGAGCGACGGCATGTAGGTGATGAAGTCCTCGGGAACGCCCGCGCCGCGCAGGAAGGCCTCGGGAATGTCGCCTCTGGACTTGTAAATCGTGTCAACGCCGATGGTTGAAGGGCCGGAGTGCTGCACCGTCTCAAGCCCTTTCACCGTACTGAGGTCATTGTCCCCGAACACAGTAAAACCGACCGAAGCATTCGTGAAATCTGAGTTCTGGAGGTTCGCCTTGGCGAGGTTCGCCCCGTCGAGCTTCGCCCCGCTGAAGTCCGCCCCGTGGAGGTCCGCCTCGGCGAGGTAAGCCCTGCTGAGGTTCGCCCCGCGGAGATCCGCCCCGCGGAGGTCCGCCGCGATGAGGTTCGCCCGACTGAGGTTCGCACCGGTAACGTTCGCTCCGGCGAGGCCCGTCACGCGGAAGTCCGCCCGGGAGAGGAATGCGCCGCGGAGGTCTGCCCCCCCAAGGGCTGGGAGTACCCCCGGTTTCTCCGCCCTCCATTGGTTCCAAGCGGCGACCCCTTGCTCGAGAATCTTGAGGTGTTCCGGGTCGGCCATGGTTTGTACCTCGGCAGTGTCGGATTGGAGGGGAATATTCGCATGGGCGGCAGCGATTGTAAATAGTGAAAAATGAATTATCAATTCTGAGAATTCTGAGTCATGAATAGAAACCCCGCTGAAGGTATGATACAGGTCCGAGCGGTGTTAGAATGAAGACCGATAGCCTTGGGGAGTCGCCGATGTCGGACGAGATGCTGGCGTTCGTCGACACGAACACGTTCCTGCACTACCTAGCCCTGGAGCACGTCGATTGGCCTGCGGTCCTAGGCGCCAGACGCGTAACCTTGATGATTGCGCCCGTCATCATACGCGAACTTGACAAACACAAATCCACAAGTTCCTCAAGAAAACTCCGTAAGCGTGCCGCAGCTGCGATCGCCAGGTTGAATAAGTGGGCGGACGCCGCCCTGCCCGCTGTCATCCGACCGGGCGTCCAGCTCGGCTTCGTTGTCCACGAGCCCGGTGTCGATTTCGACGCGTTACGCCTGAACCGATTCAGCGAAGACGACCACCTTGTAGCAAGCATCGTTGAGTACTCTGGTCAGAATCCGCAGGCCAAGCTGGTACTGGTCACAGCAGACGTCGGACTGAAACTTAAGGCGCGGGACCGCCGCATTGCGGTGGTCAGTCTGCCTGACTCACTGGCGCTACCGGACGAGCCTGATCCAAACGAGATCCGCGTGAAAGAGCTCGAAGCCCGCCTTCAGCAATACGAGAACGAGCTTCCCGAGCTCAGCTTGGTTTTTGAGGACGGGAAACGCCACGTGATATTCCAAATCAACCCTATCCCTCCCGCCACGGAGCCTGCCGAAGCACGAACGGCGGAGCTGAGGCAGAAATACCCCTTGTGGGATGAGAGCGGGCGCTCGCCTCGGCCGCTTTCGGATCAAGCCGCGAATTTTCTTGGCACGCCGAACTTGGAAGATGTTCGCGCTTACAATTTCAGACTAAGGGCGTACTACGACGAGTATGCACAGTACCTTCAGGAGCTAAAGGCCTTTGAGGAGCAAAAGACGCGTACGTTATGCCTGAAGCTGTGGCTCAGTAACACCGGCGGCGTGCCGGCAGAAGACGTGGACATATTCATGCATTTTCCCGACGGTTTTGCACTTGTTGAGGAAAGGGATCTCCCCAAGCCCCCGAAGGAGCCAACACAGCCCCCTCTTCCACAGACTCGTCTAGAGGCGGCACTATCGTCTGCAGCCTTGTCCTCGGCGGCTGTGGCATCGGCTGCGGGCATCAACCCCCGGTGGCGCCCGGACCTATCCGGCATCGGCCCTCGGCCCAATGTGTCCAGGCCAAAAATTAAGCGGTCCAGCAGCTACGACGTGGAGTGCCACGTACAACGCCTGAAGCACAACTTTCTCGAGCGCCTCGCGCCCATGCACGTCATTTTCGATTCTCTTGACACCGCAAACTCCTTCGGCATCCAATACCGCATCCTCGCCTCCAACCACCCGAGCCCAATCGAAGGCGCCGTACATGTCGTCGTAGAGAAATACAGTAGCCCCGAGGCCGGTGGCCCGGAACGGATGAAGGAGCAAGGGTAGCAAGGGTGGGGCAGACCTTGGGACGCAGGTCTGCACTTGCTTTCAGCTCCCCTTCCTCGCAGTATGGTGGCTCTCCTGGCGGGGCCCGTGGGCCGCTGAATTCAGCTGCGTGGCTCGCATGCAACGAGGACAACCGTTATCTCGTCGAACAACCGGGCGCATACCTCATGGATGGTCTTGTTGCTCTGACTCAGTTTATCTGTCCAGAATGTTTGCGTCATGTATTCCCTAAGCCTTCTCAGAGGCATGAGAGCCCTTAGCTTTCCTTTTCCGCGTGCAGTCAGAAGCACTAACGTGTCCAAATCGCGGAGCTCTTTGTCGTCGAACCTGTCGACGTGCACGTGAGTTCCCCTGGTAACAACCACTGGCCCGAAGGCTTGCGAAACCCACGTCGACAGGTTACCGGCTAGGTCAGCGCCGCGTTGGTTATGTGCCCGCAAGGCGGTGCGTCGAAGCCTCTGTAGAAGTCGACGGAGACGATTGAACAGAATGTACTCTTCTTGGAGATACATCTCTACGTGATAGCGAATCCAGGTCGCCTGAGAAATCCGGTGGAAGCGAAACTCTTTAGCCTGTGGATAATGGCCCAGATAGACCAGAGCCTCTCTGAGCCGATTGATCGAAGTGTGGATTTCCTGTATCTCGTAGAACCAACTCACCCAATATCGCTCCCTCGGCGTGAGCGAAGCACGCGGTTTGGGTTCGCGTTTCCGCTCCAATCCGAAGACGGAATCAAACATAGCGGGATCAATGCCGGATCGAAGAACCGGCATGATTCGGTCGATAATCAGACCGGTAAGCTTCCAGAGCCCGTCGTCTGGCTTCCGCACAGCCGTCAGCCTCCTTCATGGCGAGTAGTGCCGATCTTGGTGTCCTTTGAGATTCAGCAGCCTTCTTTTTCTTGCGCCGCGTCCGCAAGGCGCGAACCGAATTCCTCCACGGCGAGGGCGCGGTGATTGATCCCGACCCTTACGGACCACAGTTCTCCGACCTTCTTGAAATGCAGTGAGGGATGGGCTGGGTTCTTTCTCAGGAGTTCGAACTTCTCGCGGGCCGTCCTCTGGACAGCTTGCGGTAGGCGCGCCAAGGACGTCCAGAAACGGGCGGTGGTGCGATGCATTTATTTTAGAGGTCCTTGAGAGTGCCCCGGGCCTTCTCCTCGCGAGCCTCACGCACCAAGAAATCGAGCCTTCCGGCTTGAGAGTCGGCTTCGATCTGCTTGTCCCAGCTCGCCCATTCCTTTTCTGACAACCACCGGAAAAGCTCAGCGAAGTCCTGGCTGGGAAGTCTCTCGATATCCGCCTTAAGTTCATCGATCTTGGCCATCGTGTTTCCCTTCCCTCGCTGCGCTATGCCGTGTTCACGCGCGGCATCCTCAGTATTGGTGAGCGCGGCCCAATAGAACGTATCGGCAAAAACGTCATCTTACCCGACAAGCTCCGCCAGCTCAACATGGTATGCCATGCTCGTCCCGGAGCTCGGCGAACACCTCTCCCGCGGGACTGCTCTCGCCGTGCTCGGCTTGGGCTAGCCCCTCCATGACGGCCACGCGAATGTTCTCAAATCCAGGATCACTCTCATCAAGCGGCGGCTCGGACTGCTCATCCCAATCTTCGTCTTCCCGAATGAGCCGCTCGACATAAGCCTCGATGCTGATACCTTCTGCTTGGGCTTTATTTCGCAGCTCAGTTTCGAGTTCCGGTGAGACGGTTCGATTCATGAGCATCTCCTCGCCCTTCTTTACACCTCGATCCTACACTCGTTTCCGCAGGTTGTCACGCCGGCTGGGGCGTTCGTGCCGGCGTCAGGGTTCTGGAAGACGATCGACACCGGCTGATCGGGGAGTAGTAGCGGCGAGTTTACCTCGCCATATGGCGGCGTAAAGCCGCCTCTACATCAAATTGACCCACTACCCGTCGGGGTGCCGCAGCGCGCCGCTTACTCCCGGCATAGCCGGAATGATGCGTATCCCACGTATCAGGCTTGACGGGAACGCCAGGGCGCGGTACGGTGGCCGGGTGGCATTTTTGCGGGGAGTACAGAACCATGAGTGGAATCCAGTTTGTGACCGATGAGAAGGGCCGCAAGACGGCCGTGCTTATCGACCTCAAGAAGCACCATGCGATTTGGGAGGACTTCTGGGATGGCCTCGTTTCCGAGTCGCGCCGCAAGGAAAATGGCATTCCCTACGAGGAATATCGGGCCAAGCGACTAAAGGACAATCGTCAGCCTCAGTGTACCCCAACCGCAACCCGGACGCTCTATACTAAATACTAACTCTGAGGTTCTTCGCAGCGGGGCAAAGATTTTTCTTGCTCGTCACTCGCCACTCGCCACTCGTCACTTCAAGAACGCTATCGGCTTTCGCCTTTTCTTCCTCTTGACAATTATTCCGCCCTGTATTAAACTAGTATTTGATATTGAGTATCTGGCCCGGTCTTCGCTGACGGGCTGAGAGTGGGGGTTTCTTGGGTCTTTGCGCAAGTCACCCGCTCGGAGGCCGGCGTTGCTGGCGGCGGAGCGTCGCAATGCCCGGAAGGAGACCGGCCTACGCACGCCGGAAGGCAAGGCTCCTTCGGCGCCGGAGTGGTGTGGGAGATCATCCCTTAACGGCGGCGGCCTTGGACTCCGGTAGCGCAGCTACCGTCGTTGCCAGAGGGACGGCAATCGGTGATCGCCGGTGACGACGTCGGAAGGCTGCTTAGCGACTCAGGGCAGGAGGCGCGCCGTGCGAGAAACGGCCTTCAGCTTTCAGCTATCAGCCCTCAGCGTAAGAGCCGCCTTGGCTTGCTGAGAGCTGATGGCTGAAAGCTGAGAACTGAGAGCTTTTTTGAAAAACGAACCCACCGAAGAA
>Ga0326728_10016383_pt1 | contig 15136 bp, 14 predicted proteins | sample MB3enrmetagenome_FD_207602 | JGI IMG/M metagenome (GOLD analysis project Ga0326728, IMG submission 207602) | Lab enriched peat soil microbial communities from McLean, Ithaca, NY, United States - MB31MN | ecosystem: Environmental > Terrestrial > Soil > Wetlands > Peat | place: USA: New York...
GAGCCCCGCCTAAAAAACTTCCAGAAGATCATTAGCCCGCAGACCTATACGATTTCTCAATCGAACATGCAAGTGATATGTAAATGGATGTGTGGAAACCCTTGGAGGGGGCCTTCCCAGCCGCTGCGCGACAATCTTTTCGGAATAGACAGGTTTCCTGTGCGACAGGAAAAATCCTATTTTACAGGAATGATTCGCATTTTTCAGGAAAAATCTCGCTCCAGTCAATCATTTACCTTCGAACTATCAGATACCGCGAGACTTTATTTCTCATTCAACCGGTGGTTTCAGGTAATCAGCCTAAGGCCACTCCAATTATTGCTTATAATCTTGTCCATGACATGGTTTACATGAGACAAAGCGTAGCATATGATATGTGTACATCTACGTTATGCTGATTTGTACATAACGTCATGCATGTTCCTCCTTTAAATTGTGATAATGTGTTCATGCTCTTGCAACTGGTATGTATTGTGCTCTAATTAGCTGCCGGCGTTTAATGATAACAAACCGGCGCGTTGTGCTTGTGTTAGCATAACAACATGGATCTTTTCCTATGGATGATGTTTACTTTTATTATCCGAAACAAAGAAAGGGGAAAAAGCAATGAAAAAGGTCCTCATGATCCATGCGGACAAGTGCACTGGGTGCCGCAACTGCGAGTTGGCCTGCTCTTTTTCGCACGAAGGCGCATTCCAGCCGCGGTATTCCAGCGTGCACGCCTACTCCTGGGAACGGGAAGGAATTTCAGTTCCGATGATGTGCCAGCATTGCGACGACGCGCCGTGTGTGTCCGTGTGTCCAACCGGCGCAATGCATGTAAACGATGCGGACGGCAGGGTGGACTGGGACCAGGGCCTCTGTATTCTTTGCAAGATGTGCACGGTTGCCTGTCCTTTTGGAAATGCGGTCTACGATGCGTCCAACAAAAGGATCATCAAATGCGACATGTGCAAGGGGGACCCGGAATGCGCGCGCTTTTGCCCAAATGGAGCGCTGGTGTACCTGGATGACACCATTGCCGTGCGCGACCGCAAAAAGGCCTTTGCATCCAAATTCAGGACAGCTTTCAAGGAGGTGAGTTAAATGTACGGCTGGACCGGAAATATACTGCGCGTCAATCTGTCGAGCGGATCGGTGACACGGGAACCCACGCCGCCTGAGCTGGCCAAACTCTACATCGGCGGACGCGGTCTTGGGAGCAGGATTTATGCGGACGAGGTGGACCCGATGATCGATCCGTTCAGTCCCGAGAACAAAATGATTCTGGCCTGCGGACCGTTTACCGGTACCTATGCCCCATCGGCGGGCCGTTTCATGGTGATCACCAAGGGCCCTTTGACCGGGGCCATTGCCAGTTCGAACTCCGGGGGAACTTTTGGAGCCGAGCTGAAGTATGCCGGATATGACTTGGTTATTATCGAAGGAAAAGCTCAAAAACCGGTCTACCTCTGGATAAACGACGACCGCGTCGAAATCCGGGACGCCGGCCACGTCTGGGGCAAAAATACACAGGACACTACCGACGCCATCCGGGCTGAGACCGATGAAGAGGCAAAGGTGGCCTGTATCGGTCCGGCCGGAGAGAAGCTCGTGCTTTTTGCCTGCATTATGAACGAAATGCACAGGGCCGCAGGCCGGTCCGGTGTAGGCGCGGTGATGGGGTCGAAAAACCTTAAGGCCGTGGCTGTGGTGGGCAGTGGTAAGGTGGAAGCGGCCGATCCGGCAAGATTCAAAGCGGCCGTTTTAAAGGCCCGCCAAAAAATCCAGGCTCACCCGGTGGGCGGCCAGGGGCTCAAGGCTTACGGCACCGACGTGTTGGTAAATATTCTCAATGAAATTGGAGCATTACCGACACGAAACTACCGAGACGCCTACTTCCCGGCGGCTGACAAAGTCGGCGGGGAATCGTTGTCCGCCCGTAACCTCACACGGCCAAAAGGCTGCTTTTCCTGCATCATAAGCTGCGGGCGGGTAACAAAAGTATCCGCGCAGAAATTCGAGGGCTACGGGGAAGGGCCGGAGTACGAGACGGCTTGGGCCTTTGGGCCGGACTGCGGGATCGACAACCTCGATGCCGTCACCAAGGCCAACTATCTGTGCAATGAACTGGGCATGGACACTATCACCATGGGCGCCACCATTGCCTGCGCCATGGACCTGTTCGAAAACGGGATTCTGACCACCAGGGACACCGGCGGCATCGCCCTGAACTTTGGCGCCACTGAAACGATGGTGGATATGGTGCGCAAGACGGGCCTCCGGGAAGGCTTCGGCGACAAACTGGCCCTCGGGTCCTATCGGCTTGCGGAAAGCTATGGCCATCCCGAGTACTCGATGACGGTCAAAAAACAGGAAATGCCCGCCTACGATCCACGCGGCGTGCAGGGTATAGGTCTGAACTACGCCACCAACAACCGGGGTGCGGATCACGTGCGCGGCTATACTATCGCGGTCGAGGTGCTTGGCAACCCTTCCAAAATGGACCCGCACGTTACGGAGGGTAAGGCTGCGCTGGATATAGTGTTCCAGAACCTCACAGCCGCGCTCGACTCTTCAGGGGCATGCCTGTTCTCGACGTTCGGCATCGGCGCTGATGACCTGGCGGAAATGCTGAGCGCCCTCACGGGGATCGATTATCCGGTGGAAGAATTTATGAAGGCCGGAGAGCGTGTCTGGAACCTGGAGAGGTTATGGAACCTGAAGGCTGGGTTTACCGCCGAAGACGATACGCTGCCCGAGCGGCTGCTTAAAGATCCGATCGGCACCGGACCTTCCAAGGGCAGTGTGAACAGACTGGGCGTGATGCTGCCCGAATATTACAAGCTGCGCGGATGGGACGGCAATGGGGTACCCGGGGATAAAAAGCTAAACGAGTTGTCCCTTAAGGGGGAATGATAAGTAAAGTCGCGCTAGAAGCGGCAAGATAGAATTGCCGAGACCCTGTGTTGGGAGCGGGGGACCTTTAGACTGAAAAAGCTCTCCCCCCGCTCTTTTCTCAAAAAAGAAAGGGGCCAAATTGCCCGCCGTATCAATCATATTCCCTGTCGGTGCGCTGTTGGCCGGGGTTGTCCTGGAGGCGCTGCTTGCCCGGGTTCTTTCCGCGAAGGCGAAGGGCTGGCTGGCTTTCGCATGCAGTCTGGCCGCCCTTGGGGGAGTGTTCGCACTTTGTTCAAAGACCCTGGGAGGCATGGCCCTGGACGCGCGCCTCTCGGCGTGGGAAGGACCGGTCAGCCTTTCCTATCATGTGGACGGCCTGGGCCTGTTTTTCGCCATGATGGCCGTGGGCATCGGCGCGGCGGTTCTTCTCTACTCCGTCGCCTACATGGCCGACGATCGCGCGGCGAGCCGGTTCTATATCCTGATGCTGGTTTTCATCGCCGGGCTGGTCCACCTGGTATTTGCGGCGGATCTCTTTGTCATGTACCTGAGCTGGGAAGTGATCGGACTGTGCTCGTTCCTGCTGGTAGGTTTCTGGTACAAAAACCGGGAGGCCGCCTACGGGGCACGCAAAGTGCTGGTCATGACCCATCTTGCCGGCTACGGTTTTCTGGCGGCCGTCCTGATTCTGTATGCCCGAACAGGGGCCACATTGTGGATGGACCCAAGGGTGGCCACGGCCTTCACATCGGGTATTTTCCTCCTCATGCTGGCCGCGGCGGTGGCAAAGTCCGTGCAGTTTCCCCTTCACACGTGGATCCCGGACGCCATGGCGGCCCCGACCCCGGTGAGCGCCCTGCTCCATGCCGCCTGCTACGTGAAAGCGGGGGTCTACCTTGTGGCCCGGATGCACAGCTTTGGGCCGTGGCCCGTTTCCTGGCAGCTCCTGGTGATCTGGATCGGGACCGTCACGATGGTTGTGGGGGTGCTCTACGCCATGGTGCAGCATGACCTGAAGCGGCTGCTGGCCTTCCACACGGTCAGCCAGATCGGCTACATGATGCTTGGCCTGGGGCTGAGCACTTCTCTCGGAATAGCCGCCGGGCTGTTGCATTGCCTGAATCACGGCCTGTTCAAGGGTGGTCTGTTCCTGTGCGCCGGGGCCGTTCAGAAAGCCACCGGCACGCGCGATATGGACCGCCTGGGCGGATTGGGCAGGCGAATGCCCTTTACCATGATATCGTGGCTGATCGGGGCCGGGGCCATTTCCGGCGTGCCGCTTTTGAGCGGCTTCGTGAGCAAGTGGCTGATCTATAATGCAGCCCTGGAAGCCGGGCAGGTCATTCCGGCCCTTATCGCCTGGATGGTGAGTGTGTTTACGCTTTTCTCATTCCTGAAGGCCACCTCCGCCGTATTCCTCTCGGACGAGGGACCCGATTCGGCCCGGGCTAGGGAGGCCCCGCGGGCCATGATCGCCGGATCGGCCGTTCTGGCGGCCGGAAGCGTAGTATTCGGACTGGCCCCGCAGGTGGTCGTGAACTATCTGGTCAATCCCATGCTCCTTTCCCTCGGATTGGCCCCCTGCATAGGGGTATCATGGATGGGATTGACCGTTGGAAACGGAAGCTGGTTTTCAACCGCCGGTCTGGTCATGGTTGTTCTCAGTCTTGCGGTGGGGTTTCTCGTTTACCGGATGGCGGTTCCTGCCGGCCGCAGGGTTCTTTCGGCTGCAGGCGGAAGCCCAGCCGCAGTCCCGGTCGTCTTCAGCGGGGGAGATCCCATGGCCGGCCCGGCCCGCGTGCCCTCGAGCGATTTTTCCCTGATCGTTAAAAACAGCCTTGCCCCATTCTATCGTCTAACGGACGTTGACTCCTTGTACCTGGGGCTGTGGCGGAGGCTTCTGCGGTTCTGCGATATGCTGGAAAAGGGCGTCTGCCGTCTTGAAAGCCATGCGGCGGCGGCCATCCCGATCATTGCGCTGGTTGTCGCGGGCCTTGCATGGTCTTTTTCCGGGGCCGGTGGAACCGTCGCGTCTTCCGCCGTCCAGGCGCCGGTCCAGCCAATCCGGTTCGGGGTGGGCCTGGCATGCCTGGCCCTGCTTTTTATCGGCTATGCGTGCCTCAAAGACCGCAGGGTGCTGCCCCTTTGGGCCGGCGCAGGGCTGCTTTCGGTTCTGGCTTTGAGTTTTGAGGCGCCCTTGATCCGGTTGTCGCTCTTGGAAGGGGCCGCGTTCATTGCGCTCGCGCTCGTATGGAGGGCGAGCGAGAAACGGGCTGCGAGCCGGATTTACCTGTTGATGGTGCTTCTTTCCGCAGCCGCGACGGCCGTGGGAACGGCTGTGATGGGCAGCGGCCGGCCCGGCCTGGTCCTGGCCCTGTTGATTGCGGGTTTTTCCCTCAAGCTCGCCCTGGCGCCTCTGTCCCTGTGGCTGCCCATGGTTGCCGAAGCAATCCCCGCACCCCTTGTCGGCTTGGTGGTGGCCGTGGTGGACGTGGCGGCTTTCGGCGAGTTGCTGGTCCTGAGGCAGGCGTCTGCCTGGATCTTCGCCCCCACGCAGCTTTGGCTGGCCATAGCCCTGCTCTCGGCGCTGGGAGGGGCGGCGCTGATGCTGGCCCAGCGGGATTTGAAACGCATGCTGGCATTTTCGACCATCGAGGATATGGGGTACCTTGTCCTGGGCGTGGTTGCAGGCGGAGAACTGGGGATAACCGGGGCCGCTCTGGGCCTGGGAGTCCATGCCCTGGCAAAGGCCCTGCTTTTCGGCAGCCTTGCGGCCGCCGAGGCGGAATGCGGCCCGGTCACGCTCAGTATGGGAGGTCTTGCGTCCCGCTACCCGTGGTCCGCTGTGGCCTTCCTGGCCGGAATGCTGGCCATGCTGGGAATTCCCCCGCTGGCCGGGTTCGCCGCGAGGTGGCAGCTCTACGAGGCCGCAACCCGGATTGGGCCCTTATTTCTGGGCTCGCTGCTTTTGGCCACCGCTTTGTCGGTCCTGTCATACTCCCGCGCACTGGCTCTGTGCTGGTGGGGCCCGTCCGAACAGAGCGGCAGGGGGGAACCGCCGCTCCTGGTCGCGGCCCTGGTGGGAATATGCGCCGTTTTGCTGGTGATCGGTTTGTGGCCGGCGATCCTGATCGGGTAACAGCGGCGAGGGGGTGTGGGGGGCCTGGCTCCCAACGCTTCCAGCGAGTCTGTCGTAAAGCGAAACAAACAACGAAAGGCGTCCCATGGGACTGGTTCAAAGTTTGGTCAGAATAGCCCGTCTGCGCTCGCCCTGGCTTTTTCACCTCAACACGGGCGGCTGCAACGGGTGTGATATCGAATTTTCGGCCTGCCTCACCCCCCGTTACGACGTGGAGCAGGCAGGGGTTCTGCTGGTCGGGAGCCCAAGACACGCGGACATCCTCTGCGTGACCGGCCCGGTGACACGTAACACCAGGGCCGCCCTTGAGGCCATCTATGCCCAGGTGCCCGACCCCAAGGTGGTCGTTGCCCTGGGCAACTGCCCGGCATCCGGCGATGTCTTTCTCGGGAGCCCGGTCATAGAGGGGCCTCTCGGGCGCGTTTTGCCGGTCGATATCTTTGTGCCGGGATGTCCTCCCAGGCCGGGAGACCTGATCAGGGGTGTTGCGCAGGCGGTCGCGGTCCTGGCCGGCCGGCGGACCGGGCACCCTTCGGCCGCGAAAGGGGCAAAGTCATGAGTTGGGGGAAAATCTTTACGGCCCTTTTCATTTTTCCGGGCATGCTCTACGCCGTGCCCATGGCATGGCTGATGCTCTGGCTCGAGCGCAAGTTGAGGGCTCGGATGCAGGGCCGCATAGGGCCGCCGTTTTATCAGCCGTTTTTTGACTTCGTCAAATTGATGGCCAAAAAGCCGATCCTCAGGTCCCGCGCGGATGCCATCCTGATGACCGGCTTGCCCCTTCTTGCCGTGTCGGCCGGGCTTGTAGCGCTTGCCCTTCTGCCGGTCTTCCCGGGTTCCAGAGGCTTTGCCGGAGACCTCGTCTTACTTGTGGCTTTCATCGAAGTGCCGTCATTATGCGCGGTCCTGGCGGGTTTTGCCTCCCGCTCGATCTTTGGCCAGGTTGGGGCAACCCGGGAAGCCGTATTGAGCATTACCTACAACCTGCCGTTTCTCACGGCCGTCGTGGCCCTGGCCTACTCCGCGCACAGCCTGGCCCTGGCGGACATCGCGGCGGCCCCGGCAACCTGGGTGCGGGCGCCTGCGGTCACAACCATCCTGCTGTGCCTGCCGGTCAAGCTGCGCATCAACCCATTCTCGGTTTCCAATGCCGAACAGGAGATCTACTCCGGACCTGCGACGGAATTTGGCGGTTCGCAACTGGCCATGTGGGAACTAGCGCACGGTTTGGAATGGGTGGTTTTGACAGGTCTTGCCGTTTGCCTAGGGCTCCCTCGCACGGGCGCCCCGGTTATCGATATCGCGCTGTTTGCGGGCTTGTCCCTGGTGCTCGTGGTACTGTTGTCGTTCCTGGCGGCGGGCACGGCCCGCCTGAAGGTCGCCCAGGCTGCCCGATTTTACTGGAGATGGGGCATGGGGCTGGCCCTCGCGGCGTTAATCCTGGCAATGTTGCCCGGCATCGAAAGGTTCATCCGATGAGCATTTTTCCCGTCCTGATAAAAAACTTGAGAAAGAAACCGGCCACCCTGCGTCTTCCCGAGGAAGCGCCTCATCCGCAAGATTTTCGGGGACTGGTGAAAATAGATGTGGAAAAGTGCATCGGCTGCGGAATGTGCGCCTATGTCTGCGTCTCATACGCGGTGCGCGTAAATGAGTTTGAGGACGCCTGCGAGTGGCTTTATCTGCCGGGGCGCTGCACCTATTGCGGCCGCTGCGCGGCCGTGTGTCCCGGAGGGGCGCTGCGCATGGAGAACGGCTCCGTTCCTGTCTATTCCAGTGCCGGAGAGTTGGATGAAGCACATCGGGTGCCCTATCCGGCCTGCCCGGAGTGCGGCCGGCCGGCTCGTCCCGTGGCCGAACCGGTATTGAAGCGAGCTTTCGGTGAGCCGACCGAAAAGGTGCGGGCCGGCATATTTTTGTGTCAGCGGTGTCGTCTAAGGCGTTCACAGAAAGATCTGTGGGCAACGGCAGGAAAATCGATTCATGCGAGAGGCGAATCACCTGAGTGATTTGAAAGATTATGGATAAAATCGAACAAATTCTAATCTCGATCGGCCCGGGAAAATCGTGGGAGCAAAAAGCCGAGGGACGTTGGCTGGAAGATCCGGGCCTCGACGTCGAGAAGATGGCCGGGGTGATGATCGAAGCCGGCGCCCGCCTGGTGACGGTCTCGGCCTCTTCTCTCGATACCGGTGAATTCCGGCTGATCTATCATTGGGACGTGGAGGGCAGCCTTCTAAACTGTGCTACGCTGACCTCTCAGGGCGCACTGCCAAGCATTGCCCGGATCTGTCCGGCGGCGGACTGGATCGAACTGGAGATCCACGACTACTACGCGGTAAATTTTACCGGCCGGGACCTCCCTCCACTGATGCTGAACGAGCATGATCCAGCCGGGATCTTCTCCCGCAAATTTCAACGCAAGCCAAAGGCAGGAGGCAGGCCGTGAGCTACACCATCCCCATCGGTCCTTATCATCCCGCCCTGGAAGAGCCCTGCAAGGTCCAGGTGATCTGCGAGGGCGAGACCGTACAGGACGTCGCCCTGTCGGTCCAGTACAACTTCCGGGGCGTCGAATGGCTGGCCGAAAGGCGCAACTATCAACAGGCCGTGGCCCTGGTCGAACGTGTTTGCGGAATATGCTCAAACGTTCATACCCTCACCTTCTGCACGGCCGTCGAGCGGCTTGCGGGCCTGACGGTCTCCGAGCGCGCCCAATACATTCGCACAATTGTGGTCGAACTCGAGCGGCTGGCCTCCCATGCCCTTTGGGCAGGGATTGCAGCGGAGGTGATGGGGTTTCAGACCCTGTTCATGACCTGCTTTGCCCTGCGTGAGCAGTTGATGGACCTCTTGGAGAACCTCTCCGGCAACCGCGTCCACTACGGGATGAACTGCATCGGCGGGGTTACCCGCGACCTGGCTGACCCTAAAGCGGTCCTGACCGTGGCCCGAAGTGTCCGGCAAGCCGTGAGCGATCGGTTGATTCCGCTTTTCGCCAACGACGAGACGGTGCGCGCACGCTGCGCCGGCACGGGAATACTGACCAGGGAACTGGCCCTGGCCTGGGGCGCCGTGGGGCCGACCGCGCGGGCTTCGGGGCTAAGCGAGGACATCCGCCGAACGTCGCCTTACGCCGCCTACGCCAAACTGGATTTTGAAGTCCCGGTTGAAACCGCCGGTGATGTTTTTGCCAGGGTTGTGGTGCGCCTGCTTGAGATGGTCCAAAGCTGCCGCATAATCGAGCAGGCCGTTGACGCTGTTCCTCCGGGGCCCATCCATGGACCTGATTTCGTCGAGGTCCCGCGCGGCGAGGCCGTGGCCCGCTCCGAAGCCCCCAGGGGAGAGCTGTTTTATTATGTCGCATCGGACGGGACCGATGTTCCATGCCGGGTGAAGATCAGGACCCCCAGTTTCGTGAATATACCTATTGTCCGGCCGATGATGATCGGGGCCAATCTGGCGGACGTCGCCCTGATCAATGCATCCGTTGACCCCTGCTATTCGTGTACGTCGAGGTAAGCGTTCACGTGGCGGCCAAAGAGCTTTGACAGGATTTACAGGATTAACCGAAGCGGGGAGCAGGGGAGCAGGGAGCGAGGGGCAGGAATCAGGAATTCCTGCTCCCTGCTCTCATCTGATTCTCAAAGGGGGGTGGAAAGCGCCTTGAAGGTGACGGTGAAATTTTTCGCGTATCTGAGGGACATTTTCAGGGGCAGGGAAGAAAAAATCGAGCTGCAAAACGGAAGCAGCATCGGGGACCTTTTGAGTCTGCTGTGCGATTCCCCGGCGTGCCGGGGGCAGATATTCGACGGAGACGAACTCAAACCTCAGATGGTGGTCCTGAAGAACGGAAATCATGTCAAACACTTAAGCGGTCTTGACACAAAGCTGGACGACGGCGACACGGTAGTGCTCATTCCTCCGGTCGGCGGCGGTTAGTTTCAAAATGGAAACCGACTTACTCCTTTGGGGGGGCCATGAATTCGGGGCTTACCGGTCTTTGTATCTTTGCCGCCAGGATTTCATCAACCTTTCGAAGGTCCTCGGGCTTGATCGACCAGCCGCAAGCGCCGGCGTTATCTTCGGCCTGCTTTGCAGTCCTGGCCCCTGCGATGACACAGGTTATCCCCGGCTGATGCAGCGCCCATCTGAGAGCGAACTGGGCCGGCGATTTACCGTAGGATGCGGCGATAGGCTTTATCTCGTCCACGGCGCTGACATACTTTTTGAACTGGCCGGGCTTGAATTTGGGATCTGCGCGGCGCAGGTCGCCTTTGGGGAAACGTTCGTCACCCTTGAACTTGCCCGTCAGGAGTCCGCGGCATAAGCCTCCGTAAGCGAGCGTGGCAATACCGTTTTCCAGGCAAAACGGCAGCAGATCCTTCTCGGCTTCGCGCTCAAAGATATTGAATGGCGGCTGAAGGCTGCGAATGTCTCCATGCCCCATGATTTGCTCGAGCTGGTCGCGGTCGAAATTACTTACTCCGATGTAGCGTATTTTGCCCAGTTCCTGAACTTTGAACAATGTTTTCATCGAATCTTCAAAAGAAGTGGCAGGATCGGGCCAGTGGATCTGGTAAAGATCGATAACATCGACCCCGAGCCGCTTGAGACTATTGTCTACTTCCTGCAATATGCGCCCGGGACTCGAGTTGCGGCGAATTCTCTCCTTGTCGTCCCATTCCAGGCCGCACTTGGTGGCGACGGTGACTTTTTCGCGCCCCCATTGCTTAATCGCCCGCCCGACTATTTGCTCGGATTTTCCGAAACCGTAAACAGGCGCGGTATCGATGAAATTTATTCCCAGTTCGAGCGCCCCCAGGACGGCGGCGAGAGATTCCTTTTCATCGGACCCTCCCCAGCCCCATCCGCCGGTAACCCACGTACCGAGCACAAGCGGCGATACTTGGAGATCGGTCTTTCCAAACCTGATTTTTTCAATCATGCCAGCCTCCCAGGGTTTATTTGCTCCGGAACAACCACAAGCCGACGGAACTATAGGATTTGTCAATTGAACATGCAACCCGCATGTCAATAAAAACGCTCCGGGAAGAAACGAACGTTCCCTGCGAAAGTTTTGCCGTGGAATGAATGCGGCCGATCTAATGAACCCACAAAATCCGCTTGAATTTCAGCGCGATTGTGCCGATAGATCAGTTTAGACATTTCGGGGCCGTTGAATAAACCGCCTTGAAGTTCGCACACATCATAGTGGTAAAACCCAATACTATTACATCTGGAATATTTAGAAAGGAATTGCGATGAAGAAGATCTTCTCAATAAAGTCTGTCTCGGTCCTCTGCATTCCCGCAATCGTGTCCATCTCGCTTTTGTGCTGTCCTGCCGTCTCGCGGGCGCAGCTCGATTGGGGCGGCAAACAGACCCAGCCTGCGAATCCTGCCAAGCCGGCCTACACTCCGCCGCCCGATACGATGATCTACTTCAAATGCGGACCCAAAGAGAAAACGGTCGGCGTTACGGCTACCAATCTCAATGTGCCGGGGCTCCCTCCTTATCTCAATTATCTCAAAAGCACCGATGAGGCGCTGGAGGACATTGGCTACGTTTTTGCCGACCGCTCGACCCGCGCCGCGATCAGTGTACGGGTGACAGCCAGGTATATCGAGGTGGACAATAGCAAGGCGGTTGCCAAGGAGGCTGGCGGCAAGGCTGCGGCCGGCGCTGTTTTAGGTGTGCTGGGCGCGCTCGCCGGGGGCGGCGGGGGGCGTGATGTGGCGCAGGGAGCAACCGGGGGCGCGGCTGATGGATTGGCAAGCGGAACGGTCAATGCGCCCGTGCTCAGGTACCTCACGCTTGAATTCGAGATTTCGAGCAAGACGGGCGGGGTGCAAACCGGACAGGTTACAAGGGATATTACCGATCCCACCTTGAGACTGGAAGAATTCATCGACGGCGCAATTGCAGACTACCTCGAGGCCTCTTTCCCCAAAAGATCCAGGTGAGCGCCGCACGCCAGTAAAAGACCGGCCACGCCGAGGTGAGAAGTGACAGTGGGGGTACCACAGCGGGTTTTCGGTTATTGCAAACGATCCTTACGCGCGGCCCGGTCCCGACCGGGCCGTCCACGTTCAAACGCTCCCCAAAAACCAGCCGTCAATGATGCTTTGTTCGGCAGACCGCAGTCAGACGCTTGAGGCGGTCTAAAAAGTAAAACCCCTAAATCTGCCAACCATGTTCGGCGGTGGGAAATAGGGGGGCCATCGAGCGTCTTGCGGTGAGCTTCGAGGGTGACCGGTCGATGTGGCCATTCTCCAGATCGTTATTAGATTAACATTTCGCGGTCATCGGGTAATCCGGCGGTGAATCGTGCCCATCCGGAAAGACGGCGCCGGCACAAAACGATTTCCAATGCGTACGACGGCGCTCAAATAGCAATGGCGCTTTCTTGACGCCCTGTTCAGTGTAATTGCCTCGATGGAAGTATACTCAAGGAAAGTTATGCAACATGAGGGGAGAAATATTTTCTTTTTTAGCGGATAGGCCGGTTCTTGCCACGATTTGTGTTCTGTTTTTCGTTGCGGACATTGTGCTGCTGGACCACATTATTACCGATCGAATCCACCTGAAAGAGATCGGGCGGTATCAATACGAAATCAAGGAATTGCAAATCGCAAATCAAAAAATGAATGACAAATATAGTAAATTAAATAATATGTATAAAGAAACGGAAGCACGAAACCATGAAACTCAAGTAAAATTTGACTCCCAAATATCGTCTCTGACGGCAAACCTTAATAGCTGTCAGGATACGAATCTCAAGTTTATTACTAAAATCAGAGAGCAAGACTCGGAAAAGGCATCCCTGGGAAATGATTTGCGAGATCGTGAAGAAAAGCTTGACGTGCTGAGAAGGCTTTTTGCTCAACAGCTTGCTTTGGAACCTACATGGATCAAAGCCGGTGAAGTTTTCAGGGCCTTCGACGGCGATGTCGCCGTTACGGTCGATGAAGCCTCTGATAAAGCTCAGTGCCCGAAGGAGGCGGCTGCGGTTGTGCATCTTGAAAGCGGAAGCGGCAAAAGGGATCTCTGTCTTCAGATGGACCAGCCGCAGACCTTCACGTATAAGGGGAAAAAGCTGCTTGTGCACCTGCTCGGCCTAAGAGGAGACGAACCGCCTCGCGAGTATCTGGTCTCAATCGTGAAAGAGCGGGAAAAAACAGGCAGCGAGGGGCGCTGAGAAAGGACCTGCGCGGCTTTTGCCCGCCGATCGTAATCATCAACGTCATGCTCTTCGGCCATGGCGTGAGCAGCATCGGACCGTTTCCCGGATTTGCCATCTTTTCGGGCTCACAGCAGGCACCTGGAAAAACAGGCGACAGAAGATTATCCATCATCTTGGGCGCGGCGATCCAGGCGGAAGCATGATAGACGGCCTTATCCGCAAACCGGTTCGCTATTCGCGCCCTTTTGGAGACCAGATCGGTGGAAACAAGGTCCTGAGCTTTGTACCAGAATCTTTGAGGCCCGTAGACGGGCGAGTTCTAAAAGATTATTTGTTAACTGTTGGATTGATTGGGTTGTATCGGGACCGGCGCTGCGGAATTCGATGATATTATCGCCGCCAGGCGAAGATCCCCCGGAAGGGGGCTCATTTTCAGGCGGGAGGCCTTTGGTTGTGGATGAACCGCTTCTTCAATTACTCTTGCTTCTTCTTCGGAGTGTCCGAAGAAGTCTGCAAATTTTGCGGTTGAGAATCTGTAGCCTTCATCTTCGACAAGCTGGACGTATGGTGCAAGAAGGTTATCGACGGCCCTTCGGATTAGGCTGGGTGATCCGGCCCCGCCCAGGGCCCTGGCGATTCTGCCGCACGGTCCCAAGAGGCCAAGTGCAGCGCGTGCCTCTGCGCCCTCCGCCGTTGATTTAGGAGTTGCACCGGGCTCCAAAGCGTTCTGGGCAGCGAATGTAATGGCATCACGGGCTACAGGAAAAAGCAACGAATAGAGATAAGGGACTTTCTGAGCAATGCCTGTGGTGAGAGGATTAATCACGCCTGCGGTAAGAGCGGACAGAGCAACCGTTTCCGCAAGCGGACCTCCACTCTCTCCCAGGCCACGCGCCAAAGAATCGGCGAAATCCTGCGGAGGCGCCAGCTTGTCCACCTGGAGGGCCTTGTTCATTGCATCGAAAGTTGAGTTAAATATATCGACCCTCGTGGGGAAGGCTTGACCGAATCCGGTTGCCTCCTGAGACTTTCTTGCAGATTTCGGGGTGAGTGCAGCGGAAGTGACAGCACGTTTGCCACGAGACGACAAAAGATTATCCATCATCTTCGGCACTGCTATCCGGGCGGAAGCATGATAGACGGCCTTATCCGCAAACCGGTTCGCTATTCGCGCCCTTTTGGAGACCGGATCGGTGGAAATACAGTCCTGAGCTTTGTGCCAGAATCTTTTCAGGCCCGTAGACGGTCGAGTTCGAGAAGGTGGCTGGCTAGCTCTTGGACGGCCTGTGCGGTGTCCGGACCGACATTGCGGAATTGGATGATTTTGTCAGTTGAATTTAACTTATCCTCGGGTCACGGCTTTTTTTCGGGTAGTTCTTGGGAAGAAGCGGATTGCTCTAAAGGTTGGCTACCATGTTCAGTTCCTGCACCAGGCCCTTGCGGTGTTTGATTATCCAATCCCTCCCCATGGAATTGAGCAAGTCTTGCAACCCACCGATCATGATCCCAGAGTACTCCGGTCCGCCAGGGACCTCCTTCAGACCGAGCAAGTTCAAGGCGTCTTCGAGTGTCAACTGGGTCTCTTGAGAAGTCTTCAGGGAATTCGAAGTAGACAATTGGTCTTTTTCCATACGTTTCATAATCCCATCCTTCAGGGGCCTTGCTCTCATCCCATGGCTCTTTCTTTGTCTCAACGAAACCAAAGCTATTATAATATCTACTAAGAAATCCTTCAACACAATCCAGCGTCTTTCCGCCTTTTGCTATCGCCAGGGTTATGGCTTCTTCTCCAGGCCCCTTTCTCCCGGAATTATTGAAAACTCCTACAATATCTTTATTGGGAGTAAGGGCAAAGCCGACGTTGTCCTCCGTTAAGAAATGCTGCCAGTCCTTCATCTCCTCCGCAGTGTAAGGCGTAAGAAAAGGTCTTC
>Ga0326728_10016385_pt1 | contig 15135 bp, 13 predicted proteins | sample MB3enrmetagenome_FD_207602 | JGI IMG/M metagenome (GOLD analysis project Ga0326728, IMG submission 207602) | Lab enriched peat soil microbial communities from McLean, Ithaca, NY, United States - MB31MN | ecosystem: Environmental > Terrestrial > Soil > Wetlands > Peat | place: USA: New York...
GCCGGTAGCTGAAGAACACCAGGAACAGCAGCACCACGATCGCCGCGCTTACCGGAACGATGTAGCGCACGCCCACGAATCCCAGCGGGATCAGGAGCGTGAGCGCGGCTTCCGGCCCGTACGCCGCCGAGCTCAGCGCGTCCAGGCCGAAGACCGGAATGCCCGCGATGGGTCCAATGTGTTCTGCGCGCTCCTCGCTGGTGGCGAGCGGCCGACCTAACAACAGATAGAAAAGCCGTTTCGTGAGGGGCATTTGGATGTGTATGTTCTGCGGCCGGGGATTTGAGGGGAAGACCGCCTCAGCTAGTGTCTCACGGTATGCTTGCGCCTTTCCTCAAGATCGGGCTAGCCCCGAAACCAGACTTTCTGGCTCTGCCAATCTTGAGTTCTCTCAGCCTTCAAAGAACCACGGGAGATCAGGGAGGACCTCGAAGACCGATGAGCCCCGATTGATTTCTATTCTCATTCGATGTACTATTTGAATGCGTACAGATGGAGAGCTCGCCATGGCCAGAATTGCGGTGGAAGACAACCAGCGGATGTCGCTTAGAATTCGCGCCGCCGACAAGTCTTTGTTGCTTCGAGCCGTAGCGCTCAAGAACACCGACCTGACCGAATTCGTTCTTGGCAAGGCTCTTCAGGCTGCAAAACAAATCGTGGATCAAAGTGAGCGGATTCAGGTCTCCGGCCGCGATAGCGCCCGCGTACTCCAGCTTCTCGAGAATCCGCCCCGGCCGAATCGACGGATGATGGCCGCCGCGCGCGCCCTGCCAAAAATGCCATGAGCCTCCCCGCCTGGCACGAAGAGCCGATCGGCAGGCAGCACGATCGCGAAAGCTTCGACTGCGGTGAAGCCCCACTCAACGAGTTTCTATCCCGACATGCCCGCAAGAGCCATGAGCTGGGTGGCGCCAAGACCTTCCTGGCCATCGACAATTGCAACAACACCGCGATTCTCGGCTACTACAGCCTGTGTCCGGCATCGGTCGAATTCGCTCGCACTCCGGAACTCGTGCGACGAGGACTGGCCCGTCACGAAGTCCCCGCCTTCCGGCTGGCGCGTCTGGCAGTCGACCTGCACGCACAGGGTCAGGGGCTCGGGGGACAGCTCTTGCTGGCAGCGGGCAGGCGCTGCATATTGGCTGCCGTCGAAGTCGGTGGCGTCGCTCTCGTGATCGATGCAAAAAACGAGCGCGCGGCAAAATGGTACCAGAGCTACGGGGCTGCGCCGTTGCTCGATTCCCCACTCAAATTGCTGTTACCGCTAAAGACCATTGAAACCGCTTTTAGAGCTGCCGGAAAGCTCTAACGGCTCAGCCCAACTTTGTCTCCGCCACGGGCAGCGTAAACATCAGCCGGCTGCCCTTGCCCAGCTCGCTCTCGGCCCACATCCTGCCGCCGTGCTGCTCGATAATGCTGCGGCACAGCGCCAACCCGAGGCCCGTGCCCCCCAGCGCGCGCGAGTCCGAGGCGTCGCCCTGCTGGAAGCGCTCGAAGATCCGCTCCAGCTTCTCCGGCGCAATGCCGCGGCCCTGATCCTCGACCGTAAACCGGACATCCGCGCCGCCGTCTATGGGCGTGGCCTTGAGCCGGATCGTCGTCTCGGGTAGGGAAAACTTGATCGCATTCGTCACCAGCTCGCTGAGCACCTGCAACACCCGGTCTTCGTCGGCGTTGACCCTGGGCGCCTTTGCCGCATCGATCTTGAAACCGATGTGCGCCTGGGTCGCCGCCGGATGCGCAATGTCCGAGGCCCGGCGCAGCAGGTCGATCGGCTCCACGCTCTTGCGGTGCAGTGGCAGGCGCCCCTGCTTCACGTTGTCGAAGTCCAGAATGTCGTTCACCAGCCGGCCCAGCCGGTCGCAGTTCTCCATCGCTACTTCAATCAGCTGATGCTGCTTCTCCGGCCGCTTGTCGAGCGAGCCCGACTGGATCAGCCCCAGCGACGCGCGCATCGACGTCAGCGGCGTGCGCAGCTCGTGGCTCACCGTCGAGATGAACTCGTCCTTCATCCGCTCCAGCCGCAGCCGTTCCGAGACGTCCTGGAACGCAACCACCATGCCCGAAACCCGACCCTCTTCGACGATCGGGTTGGCCGCGTACTCCACCGGCATCGGAGTGCCGTCCCGGCGCAGAAACACCTCTCCGCGCATGCGGATCGCCTCGGAGCGGCCCAGCGCCTGAAGAATCGGGTTGGTCACGTCGCTGTAGAGAACCCCTTCGGCATTGCCGTGATTCAGAACCCGGTGCACATCGCATCCGGCCAGTTGCTCGGGCGTGTAGCCCAGCATGCGCGCGCCGGCCGCGTTGATAAACGTCAGCCGTCCCGCCAGGTCGATGCCGTAGATTCCGTCGCCCACCGACTCCAGGATCAGCTCCCGTTGCCGCGTGGCTCGAAGCAGAGCCTGCTCGGCCTCGTGCTGCTCGGTCACATCCATGCCGTGGTTGAGCAAAAACGGCGGCTCGCCGGCAATCTCCGTCAGCCGGCTGCGGAAGGCGATCCGTCGAAAAACACCGTCGCTGCGCCGCAGCGGAATCGCTCCCTGCCACTCGGAGCCGGTGCCCAGCGTGCGCAGGCACTCCTGAAACTCGGCTGCACCGGAGCTGTCCATCAGGTCCGTAATCGGCCGGCCCACCAGCGCATCTGCCGGATAGCCCAGGGTCTCGGCCGTAAACGCGTTCAGCGAGGTCAGCCGCCCGTCGAGCGCGCAAGTGAACACAAATCCCAGGCTGCTCTCCACCACCTCGCGGTAGCGCGCCGCGGACGTCAGCAGCGCGGCCTCCATCAGGCGCTTGTCGGTCACGTCCTGGCCGCTCAGAATCACGTACTGAATCTCGTTGTCGGGCCCGGCCAAAGGTCGCAGCGTCCAGCTCACCCGACGCAGCTCGCCGCTGGCTGTGCGCCACTCGGTCTCGTGCGGGCCGGAGTCCTGGCCCAGCCCAGCCTCGCGCAGTTTTGCCGATACCCACTCCCTGTCGCCCGGTTCCAGAACCTGGTCCACCAGCAGCCGGCCCACCGAGCTCGCCTCGTTCAAGCCGGTAAGCTGCGCGCAGGAGTAGTTCATGCGCACCACGCGCCCCGCCGTATCCAGCACCATCACCAGCGCGGGAATCGAGTCCAGCGTCGAGGCCACAAACAGCCGTTCCACCGCCAGGGCCCGCTCGCTGCGCTGCTGTGCCCGCTGTGCCTGCTCCTGGGCGCGAATCCGTCCGAAAAGCTCCAGCCGCGTCATCGCCTGCCGACCTAGAACCTCCATCAAAGTAAGATGTTCGGGCTTGAACCGGTACGGGTCTCGCGCCAGCACGGCCAGCGTTCCCACAATCTCCAGCGCGCTGTTGCGCAGCGGCACCGCCGCGTAAGACTGGCAGATGGCCGCGCCCGGCAGCGGAATCCCCTCCGGCGGAAACCGCCCATCCTGCCCGGCTATGGGAATCAGCATTGGCGCGCCCGCGTCCAGCATCCACTGGCAGGCCGTCGAGGCCCGGGGCTGCTCGATCGCATAGAATCCAAACCGCGATTTGAACCAGAGACGGCTGTAGTCCATCCAGCCAATGTAAGCAAAGTCGGCAGAACAGAGAACCGCCGCGAGCTCGGTGAGCTCGTCGAGCGCCGGGTCGGGGCTGCGATCAAACAGCGCCGCCTCCGGACGAAGCGTCGATTCCTGATTCTCCATCATTGGATAGCCTGCCAACGCACTCATGGGCACATGCACCCAATTGTCAGTATCGAGCCTGTTTTGCCTTTTGGCCCTCACACTTCCCGGTCAGGAAACGGCAATCCAACTACAACCTTAGCGTCATTGCAGCATATGCTGAAGTTTCTTTATCAGATTACGAAAGGTGCGCTATAGTAACCGCGCTGATACTTCCCCACCAACTCAAGCCGCAAAGCCTGGAGGGGCACCCCGTCAAATCGAAACGCGCGCGTGCGGTAGGCCAAGGATTTATCCCTGGCATGAACACCGCAAGCTCATAACGGCTTTAGCCGCTGAGGGGAGGTCTTCGCTCCCTACCGCCATTCACTCGGAACTTCTCCGCCCCCGCTACGGCGTACTCGGCAGCTTGCAGCAGGCCCCGGCATTGGGCGCATCGTTGGCGCCGGCGTCCAGCACCACCTTCCAGCTTCCATCCGGCTGCTTGCGCCACACCGTCATGTACCGGCCGCTGGTCAGCACAGGATTCCCGTTCGCGTCCTTGCTCTTGCCCTCGAAGTGGCCCCACGTGTATCCCATATCGCCGGAAGGCCCCATCAGCGCATCCGTCGGAGTCCACGTTAGCTGGTAGACCTTCGCCGACCACGTCGCCGACTTTGCGATCGCCACCTTGCCGATCAGCGGCGCCTCACCGTTGCCCAGAGCCACCGCATCGTCGGCAAACCAGCTCGCGAAGCCCGCTCCGCCCCGCTCCAGCACGTCCTTGGCAAACCGCGCCTCAAGATCGTAAAGAATCATCTTGCCCGGCTTCACCGTGGTATCGGTCAGCGGATTCGGCGCGGTGGCCCGGGCTGGATCGGGCAGCGCAAGCTGCGCTCCAGCCCATCTCGAAGCCGCAAGCGCCGCCACCAATACTCCCAGCTGAATCAATCTGCCCGGCCGGTTAGGAAGCCAATACAAAACTCGCATCGCAAAAATACCTCGCTCAAGCCCATCCTAAACCGTCCGGGGATTCGAGCAGAACTCCCCAGGCCCTCGCCTTCCCGCTTCGCATCTGACGCTTGAACCACATGTCGGGTCTCAAGCGGAAAATGCCGCTTCGACGAGGCCGCACACTACTCGCGCCATACCGCATCGACGCAGCAAGTGAAGCTCCGCCGCGACTATCGCAATCAACGTCAAAATACTGTTTCCTATTGCACATATTCGGGCAAGACATTGGGTGCAAGCCACCGGCACACAGACTCAGTCAGGCGTATGCTTGAGATAGTAGTCCGGTTCCCCCCTTCTCGCCTCCTGCATTCCGGGTCTTGCTCCAGACGAGCGTCTTCCAAGCACGCAACCGAACGCCTGGAGTCGCCATGAGCCTCATCAAGAAAAGCGATGTAAAGAACCACCTCTCTCCACGCTTCCGCACGCAGATCCACGTCTCCCAGCCCGAAGGCGAGCCTGTTGCGACCGACTTCTCCGCCGCCGCGCCGAGCGCATCTTCGATCGATTCCGCTGGCTTCGCCAGGGATTTTCTCGGCGAGCATTCCTCCTCCGGCGTCAAACTCGCGCCAGTCAAGCCGTTAGTAGAACCCGTCAGCCCGCCGCCCGCCGAAGCACCAAAAAGCGCCCGCATGTGAACCTGCATTCGGTCTTCCTGCGCAAGCAATGCATCCTTCCGGTTCGCTTGCATCCCCGCCAGGATCCCTGCGGTGAAAACTGGACGCTGGTAGACAACGTCACCGCCGCGGACTTCTACACATTGATTCGCCAGTCGAGCTGGCACTTCATGTGGATCCTCGGCTCCTGCTCCCGGCGAAGTCTGGGCCACACCAGGGAAACGGCGATCCAGCGGGCCCTCGAACGCGCGTTGCGCGGAATCTCAACGCGATTCAACGCCGCCGAACTGGTCGCCGTTAAGACCACCTGGCTTCCCGGCTTCTACATTGCAAAGGTCACATTGGAACCCCGCAAGATCCAGCAGTACAACTCGCTCGACATTTCCTCGTCGGCGCACCCGCAGCTCATCCCCACCAGGTAAGCCGCCTCGACGCCACACAAAACCCGCTTCGGCGCATTACACAACGGTTTCACCTGGACATCGGCAAGTCCGCTCCACTTTGGACCCGGCCCGATGGAAAGGAGGATGGAATGGCTTCACCTGAAACAATCCGTTCCGAGGCGCAAGCCGCGGAAACTTCCTGGCCGCACTCTTTGCCTGTCGCCTTTGAAGCCTGCCGGCTGCCTTTGCCAACGCGCATTGCATTCATCGGAAATTACCTCCCGCGCGAGTGCGGCATCGCCACCTTCACCACCGACCTGTGCACCGCGCTCGCAGGCGAATACGGCGAGGGCCGCCTCTTTGCCATTCCCGTCAACGATCCCGACTCCAGCTACGACTACCCGCAACAGGTTCGTCTCGAACTCACCCAGGAGGACATAGCCTCCTACGAGCGCGCCGCCGACTTCCTCAACTTCAACGGCAACGATCTGGTCTGCCTGCAACATGAATACGGCATCTACGGCGGCGCTGCCGGCCGTTACATCCTCGCCCTGCTGCGCCGGCTCAACATGCCGCTCGTCACCACGCTGCACACCGTCCTGCGCGAGCCGGACGCCAATCAACGCATCGTGCTCGAAGAAATCGCGCAGCTCTCTGACCGTCTCGTAGTCATGAGCGAGCTCGCCGCCCAACTCTTGCGCGAAGTCTACGCGGTTCCCGCCGGCAAAATCGACGTCATTCCCCACGGCGTCCCCGATCTGCCCTTCATGGATCCCAACTACTTCAAGGACCGCTTCAACACCGAGGGAAAATCCGTTCTGCTCACCTTCGGCCTGCTCTCGCCCAACAAGGGCATTGAGAACGTGATCCGCGCCCTGCCCGCCATTCTCGCCAGCCATCCCAATGTCGTCTACATCGTCTCCGGAGTCACGCATCCCCACATCCGCAAGCGCGAGGGCGAGCGCTACCGCGAGCAGTTGCAGGCTCTGGCCGCCGAACTCGGCGTCACTTCCCATCTCATCCTCAACAATCGCTTTGTCAGCGCAGAAGAGCTGGTGGAGCACGTGGGCGCGGCAGACATCTACATCACGCCTTACCGCCACGAGGCCCAGGTCGTCTCCGGTACCCTGGCCATTGCGCTCGGCGCGGGCAAGGCCATCGTCTCCACCCCCTACTGGCACGCCCGCGAACTGCTCGCAGGCAAGCGCGGTGTACTCGTTCCCTTTGAAAATCCCGAGGCCATCGCCGAAGCCGTCATCGCGCTGCTTGAAAACGACGCCGAGCGCCACGCCATGCGCAAGCGCGCCTATCTGCACTCCCGTGGAACCACCTGGCCCAAGACGGCGCGGGCCTACATGGCAACCTTTCAGCGGGCCCGCTTCGAGCGCTCCTTGCGTCCCCGCGCCACGCATCCCGGCGATTCCGCCGCCGAGACCCTCGGCTCCATGCACGATCTTCCCGCGCCCAACACCCGCCATCTGCTCGCCATGACCGACGACACCGGCATGTTGCAGCACGCCATCTTCTCCGTGCCCAACACCCGCGAGGGCTACACCACTGACGACAATGCCCGCGCCCTCATCGTCTCCACGCTTCTCGACGAGAAGGCCGGCATCGAGCACCGCGAAAAGCACCTCAACCTCTCTCGCCGCTACCTGGCCTTTCTCTGGCTCGCCATCCACTCCGATACCGGCCGCTTCAGAAACTTCCTCGGCTACGACCGCAAGTGGCTCGAGGAGGTTGGTTCCGAAGACAGCCACGGCCGCGCCATCTGGGCTCTGGGTTCGGTGCTCGGCCATGCCCGCAACGCGGGCCTTCGTGGAGCGGCGGGCAGGCTCTTTCAGGCCGCCGTGCCCGCGGTTTCAACCTTCAGCAGCCCGCGCGCATGGGCCTTCAGTATTCTCGGCCTTCAAGCCTATCTCGATTGGTTCCCCGGCGACAGAGCTGTCCAAAACGCCCGCAACATGCTCGCGGATCGCCTCCTCGACGTCTACGAGCGCAGCCACTCCGACGGCTGGCGCTGGTTTGAGAAGAGCCTCTCCTACTCCAACGCGCGCCTGTCCCAGGCGCTCATCCTCGCCGGAAGCCGCAGCAACAACAGCCGAATGGTGGCGGTGGGAATCGAGTCGCTCGAATGGCTTGTAACCGCGCAGCACTGCGATAACGGAGAGATCTTTGTGCCCATCGGCTCCAACGAAATCTACGCCGAGGGCGGTGAAAAGGCCCGTTTCGATCAGCAGCCGGTCGAAGCCTGCGCCACCATCTCCGCCTGTCTTGAGGCCCACCGGCTCACACAGGATGAACACTGGCGCGACGAAGCCCATCTCGTCTTTCGCTGGTTCCTGGGCAAGAACGATCTCCAGGTTCCCCTCTACGACGTAACCACGGGCGGATGCCGCGACGGCCTCCATCCCGACCGCGTCAACGAAAACCAGGGAGCGGAATCAACGCTTTCCTTCCTCATGGCGCTGCTCGAGATGCAGCGAGCCAACCTAACCAGCACCATTGCAATCCCCCAAGAAAAGAGCGTCCTTCTTTGACCCCAATCGCCGATCCCGCTGCCTTGCCTGAGACCCGCCCCGTCGAGCCGCCGCAGCCTGCGGCCCCCGCGGACCTGCCTTCCCTGGTCCGCTACGCCGGCAATCCCATCCTCACCCGCGAGCAGTGGCCCTATCCAATCAACAGTGTCTTCAACGCCGGAGCCGTACTGCTGGCCGACGGAGATACTCTGCTGCTCTGCCGCGTGGAAGATCGCAGCGGCCTCTCCCACCTCTGCGCCGCCCGTTCCGCCAACGGCGTAAACGAATGGCGCATCGATCCTCAGCCCACTCTGATGGCCAGTCCCCGCGAGTTCCCGGAAGAGATCTGGGGCATCGAGGACCCGCGCATCACCTTCGTCCCCGAACTCGAGCAATACGCGATCGCCTATACCTCCTTCGCGCGCGGCGGCCCCGGAGTTTCACTGGCGCTCACCAAGGACTTCCGCACCTTCGAACGCTTCGGCGTCATCATGCCTCCCGAAGACAAGGATGCGGCGCTGCTGCCGCGCAGGATCGGCGGCCGCTGGGCTCTTATCCACCGCCCCATGACCACGCTCGGCGCGCACATGTGGATCTCTTACTCGCCCGACCTGCGCCACTGGGGCAGCCATAAAGTTATCCTCGAAGCCCGCCGCGGCGGATGGTGGGATGCAAACAAAATCGGCCTCTGTTCGCCGCCCATCGAAACCGAAAAGGGCTGGCTGATGATCTACCACGGCGTGCGCCAAACCGCCTCGGGCAGCATCTATCGCCTGGGCCTGGCGCTCTTCGATCTCGAACGCCCTGAGGTCTGCCTCCAGCGCGGCGACTCATGGATCTTCGGCCCGGAAGCCCGTTACGAGCGGGTCGGTGACGTCAAGGACGTCGTGTTCCCCTGCGGCCAGACCATCACCGCGGACGGCGATACCATCCACCTCTATTACGGCGCGGCCGACTCCAGCGTGGCCCTGGCCACCACCAGCATCCGGGGCCTGCTCCAATGGCTTGAGGCCCACTCCAGTGTGGGACACGGAACGGAGCTCTGATGCCCTCCGTCCCGTATCGAAAGGAACTTCCCCATGAATGTTGAAGCCATGACCTGGCCCGATTGGCTCCCGAGAGTGCTCTGGGTGCGGCGCGTATGCCCCCGCTGCAAGGGCAATCAATTCAAACCTGGCGAGCTGCGTCCCATCGACGCGCTCCTCGGCATGTTTGCCCTGCGCCCGGTTCGTTGCAAGTTCTGCTGGCGCCGCTACTACTGGGTCTCTCTGCGAGGCGCGGAATGAGCGCTCCGCACTACGACTCCGGCCCAACCTCGAACGATCTCCTCCACAGCCTCGTCGCCCGGCGCGCCCCGGCGGCTTCTGCCCGCCGAATCTGCAGGCAAAGCGCGGGCGACGCGCAGAACCTCGACATCGACCCCGCCAGCGGTATTGACCGCATCTGCCCGGATCGCAGCAGCTAAGACTGCCAACCGCACCCGCCGCGCCCACACATCTGCTCCTGCCGCGTCTAACAGTGTGAAAAGCCGTCATCGGCAACGCATTTATACTAGGGGCTGGTGCACACGGCCGCTTCGGCCCCGGCCCCGGGGTCTTTTTTGGTTCACCTGGGTCCAGCCTGTCTGCCGCGCGCTGCCCAGAGAGAAGGAAGCTCATGGCAACCCTGCTTGAATCCATCCAGTCCCCAGCTGATCTCAAGCGGCTCCCCGTTCAGCAGTTGCCCCAGCTCGCCGAGGAGATCCGCGAGTTCCTCATCCAGACTCTGGCGCGTACCGGCGGCCACCTCGGCCCCAACCTCGGCGTCGTCGAGCTCACCATCGCCCTGCACTCCGTCTTCAACACTCCGGCAGACAAGATTCTCTTCGACGTCAGCCACCAGGCCTACGTCCACAAGATCCTCACCGGCCGCCGCGACCGCATGGACACCATCCGCCAGCCCGGCGGACTCAACGGCTTCATGCTCCGCACCGAAAGCGAGCACGACGCCTACGGCGCGGGCCACGCCGGCACCGCCCTCTCCGCCGCCCTCGGCATGGCAGTGGCCCGCGATCTCGCCGGCGGCAACGAAAACGTCATCGCCATCGCCGGAGACGGCGCATTCACCAACGGCATCTCCTTTGAAGCCCTCAACAACATCGCCGAGCAGACCCGCCGCCTCATCGTCGTCCTCAACGACAACGAGTGGTCCATCGACCGCAACGTCGGGGCGGTCGCCCGCTACCTGCACCGCATCGTCACCAACGAGCACTACCGCCACCTCCACGACCGCGCCACCCGCTTCATCGAGCGCATCGGCGGAAAGACCGCCGCCACCGTCGTCCGCCGCGCCGAAGAGGCCGCCAAAAGCATGCTCTGGCCCTCCGTCATCTTTGAGGAGTTCGGCCTCCACTACTTCGGCCCCATCGACGGACACAACATCCCCCTGCTCATTGAAACCTTCAACTTCCTCAAGACCTTCAACGAGCCCGTGCTGCTCCACGTCATCACCCAGAAGGGCCGCGGCTTCCAGCCCGCCCTCGACGGACAGAAGAAGTTCCACGGCCTCGGACCCTACGACCCCGAGACCGGCGAAACCGACCCCAGCGGAATGCCCAGCTACTCCGAGGTCTTCGCCACCACCCTCGCCGACCTCGCCGACACTGATGACCGCATCGTAGCCATCACCGCCGCCATGCCTTCGGGCACCGGCCTCGACCTCTTCCGAGCCCGCCATCCCAAAAAGTACTTCGACGTCGGCATCGCCGAGGAGCACGCCGTCATCTTCGCCGCCGGCATGGCCACCCGCGGATTCCGCCCCGTCTGCGCCATCTACTCCACCTTCCTCCAGCGCGCCTTTGACTGCATCGTCCACGACGTCTGCCTGCAAAACCTCCCTGTTCTCTTCTGCATGGACCGCGCCGGTCTCTCCGGCGACGACGGCCCCACCCACCACGGCCTCTTCGACATCGGCTATCTCCGCTCGGTCCCGGACATCGTCCTCATGGCCCCCAAAAACGAGGACGAGCTGGCCGACATGATGAAGACCGCCCTCGAGCTTCCCGGCCCCGCCGCCATCCGCTATCCGCGCGGCGTCGTCACCGGCGTCCCCCGCAAGCCCGCCCCCCAGCCGCTCCCAATCGGCAAGGCCGAAGTCGAGCGCGACGGCAGCGACGTCTGCATCCTCGGCCTCGGAACCATGATGCCGCTGGCCCGCGAACTCGGCGCGCGACTTGAGCGCGAAGGCCTCTCCGCCGCCATCGTCAATCCCCGCTTCGTCAAACCCCTCGACACCGAGATGCTAACCGCCTACGCCAATAAGGTCGCCGCCTTCGTCACCTTCGAAGACCACGTCAAAATGGGTGGCTTCGGCTCGGCCGTCACCGAGGCCCTCGACGAGATGGGCTTCACCCTCCCCGTAGTCCGCATCGGCTGGCCCGACCAGTTCATCGAGCACGGCAAGGTAGACCAGCTCCGCGCCCGCCACGGACTCACAGTAGAGGCCGCCCTCGACCAGGTCCACCCACTACTCCACATTCGCCGCGAAGCCTCCCAACCACTAACCACTAAGCACTAGTCCCTAGTCCCTGGGTCCCTGGGTCCCTGGGTCCCTTGTTCCCTCGGTCCCTGTTCCCCAGGTCCCTCGGTCCCTGCCTCTAGTATCCTTCCCACATGGCCGTCACCATACGTCCGTCAAGCTGGCCGCGCCGATGGCTGCTCTGGATCGCGCTGGGGCTCCTCCTCAGGCTCCTGTTCGTCTACTTTCCCCGCACCATCGATGACGACACCTGGGACTATCTCGAACTCGGCCGCAACCTGATCCAGCACGGCGTCTACGGCCTCGGCCCCGCCAACGATATCTCGCCCTGCCTCTTTCGCCTCCCCGGCTACCCCATTGTGCTGGGCATCGTCAGTTCGATCTTCGCCCCCCCTCCCAGCGGCAGTTGGATGGTGGCGCTTTATCTCTTTCAAATCGCTGTCGACATCTGCTCGGGCCTCCTCGTTGCCGCCTTCGCCCGACGCTGGGTTGGCCCGCGCGCCGCCGAGGTCGCCCTCGCGCTCGCCATGCTCTGCCCCTTCACCTCGGCCGAGTCCGCCACGGCCATGACCGAGTGCCTCTCCGTCTTCGCCGTCGCCCTGGGAATCTATGCCGCCGGCCGCGCCCTCAGTGCCGAACTCGCCGGCAAAAGAGACCTCCCTGCCCTGCTCCTCGCCGCATCCGCAGGGGCGCTCGCCCCCCTGCTCAGGCCCGACGGCATCATCCTCACCGTCGCGCTCGCCGCCGGACTTTTCCTTTACATCCTGCGCGACGGCCCTGGTAACTGGCGTCCGGCCCTCCGCCGCGCGCTCACCTCCACAGCCATCTTCTCGCTCGCCGCTCTGCTTCCCCTCGCCATCTGGACCGTCAGAAACTGGCGGACCTTTCACGTCTTTCAACCCCTGGCCCCGCGCATCCTCTCCGACCCCGGCGAGCGCGTCGACGTTGGCCTCCATCGCTGGTATCGCACCTGGACCGCCGAGTACCTCTCCACCTACAACGTCTACTGGCAGGTGGATACCGGCCACGTCGATCCCGCCAACCTGCCTCCTCGAACCTTTGACTCGCCCGACCAGCGTGCCCGCACCCTCGCCCTGTTCGACGAACTCAACCGCACCGCCACCTTCACCGCCAGCCTCGACGAACGCTTTGGCGCGCTCGCCGACGAGCGCATCAAGGCCAATCCCATCCGCTACTACCTTTGGCTCCCCGCTCTGCGCGCCGCCGATATGCTCCTGCGGCCCCGCACCGAGGAGTTTCGCCTCAACATTGAATGGTGGAATTGGCGCAGTCATCCCCGGGATTCCGCTTTCGCCCTCCTCATCGGCCTCATCAACCTCGCCTACGTCCTGGCCGCACTATGGGGCTTCCTGCGCGCCCGCGTGCCCTGGCCCTGGATGCTGGGCGGCTATATCCTCCTCCGCCTCGTCCTCCTTGGCACCATGGAAAACCCGGAGCCGCGCTACACCATCCAGTGTTTCCCTATCCTGATTCTGGCCGCCGCCGCTGCCTTCGCCACTCCCAAAACCGGCTCGGATGCGGTTCAATCCCACCCCACGGCCCCGCTCCCCCGTCCGGCTGTGCGAAAATCCTCTTCAGACTGACCTCATGATCCGTTTGCTCCGAATTCCTGCCGCGCTCGCCTGCGCAGCGCTCCTCTCCGCGCTGCCGGCCCTCCCGCAGCCGGAACCAGGCGCGCCCCTGGTGCTCGCCGGCGGCACGCTCATCGATGTCACCAACTGGGGCAGATCCGCCCGCGATCTGCCCAATGCCGTCGTCGTCATTCGCGACGGCCGCATCGCGGAAGCCGGCCCGGCCGCCTCCGTCGCAATCCCCAAGGGCGCGCAAATCATCGACTGCACCGGAAAATTCATCATCCCCGGCCTCGTCGACGGCTTCGCCGGGCTCACTTCCCAGGCCGAGGCCAACGCCCATCTCTACATGGGCGTCACCACCGTCGTCGCCCACTCCGACCCCCGCCGCGGGTTCGTCGACTTCGCCGTCTCACCCGCTCCCCACATCTATCCCATCGACGCGGTGGGCACCACCGACAACTGGAGCCTGCTCGCTCACCGCCCCGAGTGGGCCAGCAAGCTGCGCGAGGGCGCACACCCCGTCGAGCTCCCCCCCCAGGACATCGCCCGCCAGATGGCCGATACCGCTCGCCTCGGCACCCGCGTCCTGTTCATCGGACCCGCCACCACCGCCGCTAACACCCAGTGGATCGTCAATCACTCCCACGAGCTGCACATGGCCGTATACGGCGACTTCGTGGCCACTCCCGACCGCGTCGGAGTCGAAGCCGGCGTCGATGCGCTCGTCCACAGCGACCACTACACCCTCGGCGTCATTCCCGACGAGCTCCAGCGCCCCCTCGTCGACGACCCCTACGGCCCCTCGGCAAACACCGCCTTCGACTACTCCGACCGCGTACCCCCCACCGACGCCCGCCTGCGCAGCTACGCCCGCTTCCTCGCCGGCCACCGCACCGCCCTGCTGCCTACCTTCAGCCTCAGCTACGCCCTGCTCCCCGCCCACCGCAACCTCTGGCGCGAGCCAGCCGCAGGCATCCTTAACCCCCACCAGATGTACGAGCCCACCAACTCAGAGACCGGAGAGATGGAGTTCCCCCTCCCCGCATGGGCCAAACGCCTCCCCGCCATGGGCCAGCGCTACATCGAGGCCGATCTGCAGAAGAAGGCCCAGCAGCAGGCCCGCCGCGTCTGGAGCATCAATGCCACCATCTTCGACGCCTTTCCCCACTACCTCGCCGGCTCCGGAGCCGACGCCTTCGGCTCACTGCCCGGCATCTCCCTGCACACCGAGATGGAGCTGCTCGTCCGCCTCGGCCTCTCCCCCCGCGAGGCCCTCGCCGCCGCCACCAACAACTACGCCCTCCAGTTCGGCTGGACCGAGCTGGGCCAGGTAGCCCCCGGCCGCCGCGCAGACATCCTCGTAGTAGACGGCGACCCCACCTACAGCATCTGGAACGCAAGAAACATCGCCGTCCTCATAGAAGACGGCAACGTAGTAGACCGCCAGGCCCTCCTCAAGCTCCGCCGCTAGCGCCACCGCACCACCACTTCACCCCAACTCGCCATCTCTCAACCATTCACAAAGATGGGTGCCCCATCCAAACGACGTTCTTTGTCGTTTGGGTGGGAAGTACAACACTCAACCAGCCACTTCTAAACCAACCACTGAAAATGGGTGCCCCATCCAAACGACGTTCTGTGTCGTTTGGGTGGGAACGCTCGACAGCAGACCAAGGGGCCTTTCACCCTCACAACCCGCCACAAAAATGGGTGCCCCACCCTCGCGACGTCTTTGTTTTTGTCGCTAGGGTGGGAACCACTACCCTCACCCCGCCACCCGGAGGGTTCAGGGGCCTTCAGGCCCCTGAACCCACGCCCCCAGATAGATAAAGGGCCGGGGCGCGGGCCCAAAAACCGCGCCC
>Ga0326728_10016389_pt1 | contig 15133 bp, 15 predicted proteins | sample MB3enrmetagenome_FD_207602 | JGI IMG/M metagenome (GOLD analysis project Ga0326728, IMG submission 207602) | Lab enriched peat soil microbial communities from McLean, Ithaca, NY, United States - MB31MN | ecosystem: Environmental > Terrestrial > Soil > Wetlands > Peat | place: USA: New York...
AAATGACTTCGCCCGGCCGGGCGAGGCCCATCTCATCGCGCGCGATTTGCTCGATCATGCGAGGATCGCTTTTCAGCGCGGTCACCTGGCTGGCTAGCGCGCGGTTTTCGTCGTTGAGCCTGGCGATGTCCCCGCGCATCTGCTCGATTTCTTTTCGCGTGCGGCCCATCGCGATGAATCCGTGGTCGCCGAAGATGTCGTGTATGCACAAAAGCACCAGCACGAGGAACAGAACCGGCTGTGCGTAGCGCTTAAGCGCGGACTGCGTCTCGTTTCCTCTCATGCTGCATTCCCTCCCGCGACGGCGCCGAAAATCCAAGCCCGCGTCTGCTCGCCCAATTGGCGCGAAGCTTCTTGCGTCGCCGCCTCGGTATAAACACGCAGCAGCGGTTCGGTGCCCGAAAGCCGCATCAGCACCCAGGAGCCGTCCTCGAATTCGAGCTTGAGACCATCGGTGCGGTCCGCGTGGCGGACCCGGCGGCCGAGGAACTTCCCGAAGTCGCCTTTCAATCGCTGTACGGTGCGAGCTTGGACCTCGCCGGTCAAATCCAGATTAATCCGCAACGGCCAGAACTCGCCGCCCACACGGCGAAACAAATCGCGCAATTGTTCGCCGAGCGAAGCGCGCCGCGCCGCCACCATTTCGGCCACCAGGAGGCAGGCGAGAATGCCGTCTTTCTCGGGCACGTGTCCGCGGATCGAAAGCCCCGCGCTCTCTTCGCCGCCCAGTGCGATCTTGTCGTGTTCGATCAGCTCGCCGATGTACTTGAATCCGACGGGAGTCTGGTACACGGTCGTTCCGTGGCTTTTCGCCACCGCGTCCATCAGGTGCGAAGTTGCGACGCTGCGCGCCGCAGGCAACGCGTTGCCGTTGGACGGCGCCCAGCCGCGCGTCGCGAGCAAGTAGTCGTAGAGCAGAGCGAGAATGTGGTTGGGCTGGAACCACGCGCCGTCGGCATCGAGGATGCCGAACCGATCGGCGTCGCCGTCGGTCGCGAGGCCCACGTGTGCCTCATGCTCGCGCAGCGCGCGCAGCAACGGCGCGAGATTCGATTCCACCACGTCCGGGCCAGTGCCGTCGAACAGAACATCGCGATTCGCGCGAATCGTGTGCGATGGGATGTCGCGCTCGGCCAGCGCGCGATCCAGATAGCCTGCACCGCAGCCGTGCAGCGCGTCGTACACGATTGGCAGTTTCGCCTTGCGAATCGAATCAAAGTGCACCAATTTGCCGAGGCGCTTCAAATAGTGTTCGCGAACGCTGACGCGGCGCAAGCCGGCCGGCGGCTCCGAGGGCTCCGGCTCCGCCAGTTTCGCCGCGCGCGCTTCGATGTCCTTGGTCACTTCCGGGAGAGCCGGGCCGCCGTCCCGGCCGGAGAATTTCAGCCCGTGATACGGCGCGGGATTGTGGCTCGCCGTGAAATTGATCGCGCCGTCCAATTTGCGGCGCCGGATCTCGTACGCAATGGCCGGGGTCGGTGCGGGCGCGTCGCACAGCAGGACGGCCACGCCGCGCTGTCCGAGAACAGCCGCCGCCGTCAGCGAGAATTCCTCCGAGAAGAATCGTGTATCGTGCCCGATGAGAAGTGTCGGCCTGGAATTGCGGCTGAGGACGTGGTCCGCGACGGCGGCAACGGCGCGCCGCACGTTGCCGAATGTGAATTCGTCGGCGATGATCGCGCGCCAGCCGGACGTTCCGAATTTGATCGGGGCGCTCACTTGCCGGTTACAATATCCATCTCCCCCGCGCGTATTCTAGCGTGAGGCAGCGGAAGCCGCCACCGGCCCGAATGCGCGTGCGAGAAAGAGTAACGCCCCGCGAGCGCCGTTCGACGCCGCTTCGCGCGCGGGGAAGAGAGAGGATGTTCCATGCCACGATCGGTCGTCGTTTTCGTGACGTGCGCTTCGGCCGCCGAAGCGCGGCGCATCGCCAGTTCCGTCGTGGAATCGCGATTGGCCGCGTGCGCCAATCTGTTGCCGGGTCCCGTTGAGTCGGTGTACCGCTGGAAAGGGAGGGTCGAGCGCGCGAAGGAGCGGTTGCTGCTCATCAAGACTACGCGCGCAAGGTTTTCCGCACTGCGCGACGCCATTCGCCGGATGCACGGCTACGACGTGCCTGAAATCATCGCGCTGCCCATCGCCGCAGGCCTGCCCGCGTACCTCGCCTGGATCGCGGATTCTGTCTCACCCGCGAAGAAGCGCATCGGCCGCTAAGCAGCGCGACTCCCGAAGGCCGCAAACGGGCCGACGATCGGAAATCTTCCGGCGAGAGCCGGTCATTCGCCGGGCCGTTCATCGACTTTCACCATTACGTATCTCCGCCCGTCGAATCTATAAACCGTTTCAGAGATCATTCCTCCGGCCTGAATCGCAGTACTCGTCCTGATGTCTCGGAGCCCGTTGGTCCTGTGGCGCAGGATGTCTAGATCGTGGCCACTACCACTGAACGCCAGCGTATATCCTTGCTTGGTTCTCCGAAGCGCCCAGAACAAGGCCGCGTTTGCTCCCCGGAAGCAAGCGTTGTTCGGCGCGCCTCCGGGCTGCTCTCCGTTCAACAGCAGGCTTGGCAAGACAACATAGTCAATTTCGTCTTCGCCACCTAGATGGATTTCCGAAGCAACGAACCACGAGAATGCCTGATCTGCCGACTTCCCGGCTTCCTTGAGGCAGGCATCCACATTTTGGTCCTCCGCCAAAGCCTCCAAGGCTTCCGCAGACAAGGTTACCGGTTGCCGAACCGGCTCGTTGACGTACTCTTGCTCGCAACTAAAATGCGATTGCTCCTTTCTGCTTTCGTCCGAGCGCCCCAGCGCCGGAGCCGTCGCGAGCAGCGCCGCAATCAGAATCGCCAGCGTGGCAACTTTGTCTTTCATGTTCGTTTCTTGACCCACTTCGCGAAAAATCAGATGCCCATCAGCGCCTGATTCAGGTCCGCCATCAGATCTTCGGCGTTTTCGATTCCCACCGACAAACGCACAAGCCCGTCCGTGATGCCGATGTGCTTCCGCACCTCGGGCGGAATAGACGCGTGCGTCATGCTCGCCGGGTGCGAGATCAGCGTCTCGACGCCGCCGAGGCTTTCCGCAAGCGAGCAGAGCTTCACGCGATTCAGCACCGTGCGCGCGGCGTCGAGCGTCGAAACATCGAACGACAGCATCGCCCCGAATCCACTCTGCTGCCGCCGCGCGAGTTCGTGCTGCGGGTGGGACGGCAATCCCGGGTAAAGCACGCGCTGCACTTTCGGATGACTTTCCAGGTAACGCGCGAGCTCCATTCCGTTCGCATCGTGTTGCGCCATGCGCACCGCCAGCGTCTTGATCCCGCGCGAAACGAGGAAGCAATCCATCGGCGCCAGGCCCGCTCCGGCCGAGCGCTGCAGGAAGTAGATGCGCTCGGCATCTTCGGCCCGCGTCAGAATCACCGCTCCGCCGACGGCATCGCTGTGTCCGTTCAGGTATTTGGTCATCGAGTGGACAACGATGTGCGCCCCGAGTTCGATCGGCCGCTGAAAATAAGGGCTCAAGAACGTATTGTCCACCACCAGCGTCAAATGTTTCTCGCGCGCCACACCGGCAATCCCGGCGATGTCGCTCACAATCATCGTCGGATTCGTCGGCGTCTCCACGTAGATCATCTTCGTGTTTGGCTTCAGCGCGCGCCGGACTGCCTCCAGCGAAGACGTATCCACGAAGCTGAACTTGAGGCCGAATTGCACAAGGAACTGCGTGCTCAGCCGGAACACGCCGCCATAGACCGCTTCCGATACCACCACGTGGTCGCCGGGACGCAGCAGCCGGAAAACCGTGTCGATCGCCGCCATCCCGGATGTGAAGACATAAGCTGCCGTCCCGCCTTCCAGCTTCGCCATCGTGCGCTCGAGCGCCTTCCGGTTCGGATGGTTCGTCCGCGCGTAGTCGTAGCCCTTGGTCTTGCCCAGTTCCTCCTGCACGTACGTCGAGGTCTGATAAATCGGCGCGACGATCGCCCCCGTCGCCGGATCAGGCTCTTGCCCAACGTGAATGGCATCCGTTGCAAATCCCATGTGCGATCTCCTTGGCCCGTTTGAGCGTGACTCTTCTTTGTATCACACCTCCGCGCCGCGGCGCGCAAACCGCTTCCGGGCGTTCTTCGGCGTGCAGAATCTCACGCGACCAGGGTCACATTTTTCGCGGCGCCGACGCCGCCCTGCGGAGTGTGCGTGAGAACTACAAAAAGCGAACCTCAGCGGCTGAAGCCGCGCTGATCTTGCGGCACTTACGGCACGACTGAAGTCGTGCCCTGACACAATTCCTCAGTTCTCACGCACACTCTGCGGGGGCGCCATCTTGCTCTTTCTTCGCCCCCCAGGAGACATTTGCACCAAAACTCGCATCGTTGCAGAATAGAGCCGGCTCGCCGGGGCTGCGTCGGCCGGATGCGCCATATGGGAACAGAGGCCATTTGCGGGCAGGGCATTCGAGGAAGGGGACTCGCGGAATGGAGTCTCTGCCTCCTCGGGCTTGGCGCGCTCCTGTTTCTGTCTCCTTCGCCGGCCGTTGCCCGTCAAACCGATCAGTCGCCGAATTCCTCTCAATCCTCACAGCCATCCGGCCAGGCAGACCAGCCCGCCAAGCCGCCAAAACCCAACAAGAATAAGAACCAAGACGACCAGCCGGTAGTCATCAATCATTGGCTGCGAATCGAAGTGATCGGGGCCGACGAAAAAAAGCCCATCGAGGACGCGAGCGTTTACGTGAAGTTCACCGAGGTTCACAAGATAGGGAAAGACAAGCAGATAGAGTTCGATCTAAAGACGAATCAAGAAGGCGTGGCGCGCGCGCCCGACGTTCCTCTAGGCAAAGTGTTGATCCAGGTGGTTCTCAAGGGATGGAAGCCCTTCGGCGAGTACTACGACATCGAACAGCCCGACCAGACCATCCACATCGAGCTCGTGCGTCCGCCGCGTTGGTATTGAACTTGCGGGGATGCCGGCTCCGGAATTTCTCCAATCAAATCAATCACTCGCAGGCGTACGCAACATTCTGCGCATTCGTGTGGTTCAAATTGAATCGCTCACAGCTTCCGCTTGCACAACTTCAGTGCAATGTGCGCCAACTCGCGTGATTGTGCACTGTTAGCAACTGCCCCGGCCCCTTTTCCACAAACTTTTCAACACAATTGTTGAAAACATCGGCATGCAAGCGTTCCGCGCTCGGCCGCGATTGTGCGCTTCTCCGTTCTCCTTCGCGGCGCGGAAGATTCTTGTAAGTGTTTCTCACTGTTGCCCATACGCGCTCCGATGCGCCCGAGAAGTCGCTGAAGAAGGTCGGAGAGCCTTTCCTGTTCGCCTGCCGGATCGCGTGGGTTGTGCCGTCGATCACCAGTCCGTTGCGCATTCTTTGCAGAAAACGTTTCTGCAAATCCTTGAAGCTTAAGTCTCGTTCGGCGATTGGCGCGCCGGCGGCCCGTACACGGCCGCCAAGGGCCGCGCGTGAACTAGGGCTGGGCTGTAACTAGATGAGGGTACTCAGGAATCCATCGTGTGGCGGCGATGCGCGCGCACAGCTCTTCGGGTGATGTCGGTTCAGCGACGCCCGCTCGTTGCGCTTCCAGGCCCACTTCAAAAGCGATCTGCGGCGCCAGGGTCGGGAGATCCTTCAGCGAAGGGAGCAGCGCCGCTGTGGCTTCAGCCTGCGCCGGCTGGTGCTCGCCTAAAGCGCGCCCAGCCGCGATCATCATTCGATCGGTCACTCTCCACGCTTTGGAGGCAATCAGTCCCAGACCAACTGCGGGGAAAATATAGATGTTATTGCACTGCGCAATGGGAATCTTCCGGCCCGCAAAGTCCACCGCCCCGAATGGCGAACCTGTGGCGACGATCGCGCGGCCGGCGGTCCAACGCATCAAGTCTTCCGGAAGGGCCTCGCACCGATCCGTCGGATTGGACAACGGGAAGATGATCGGCCGGTCGGCCTTGCGGGCCATTTCTCGCACGATCGATTCGGTAAAGGCGCCGCCGCGAGTGGATAGGCCGATCAAAATCGTCGCATTGACGTTCCGGATGACCGTCTCGAGGTCAATGACGCCGGACGAAGGCCGCCGCCACTCGGCGAGGCGCTCCACCGGCTGCGCGTAGACGCGTTGCTCCGGAGACAAGTCGGTCCGATCCGCGTGCAGGATGCCGCCCCGGTTGACAACCCAGAGACGGCTCGCGGCTTCTTTCTCGGAGAGGCCGCAATCCACCATCGCCATACGCAAATAATCCGCCACGCCGATGGCTGCGGCGCCCGCTCCGTAGAAGACGATCTGCTGGCCCTTCAAGCTTCCGCCGGAGGCCCTGATCGCACGCGTCAGCGCACCGAAAACGACCGCCGCCGTTCCCTGAATGTCGTCATTAAAGGTCAGCAATTCATCGCGGTAGCGTTCGAGGAGCGGCCGGGCGTGGCGGTTGGCGAAGTCCTCCCATTGCAGGCAGGTATGCGGCAACTCCTGCTTCACGGCCTGTACGAAAAGGTCCACAAAACCATAGTAGTCGTCACCCGTAATACGTTCGTGCCGCCAGCCGAGGTACTCGGGCGCCTTCAATCGGTCCTCGTTGTTCGTTCCCACGTCGAGGACGACCGGCAAGGTTCGAGCTGGATGAATGCCCCCGATCAACGAATAGAGCGAGAGCTTGCCGATCGGTATGCCCATGCCTCCCACGCCTTGATCGCCAATTCCCAGGATCCGTTCGCCGTCCGTCACCACGATGACGTCAATGTCCTGATTTGGCCGGTTTCGCAATAGGCTGGGAATGATGTCGCGGAGTGGATAAGGCACGAAAAGGCCGCGCGCGCGGCGATAAATCCTGCTGAATTGCTGGCATCCCAGGGCCACCACCGGCGTGTAGACCATGGGCGTCATTTCCTCGATGTGGGCGTTTAGCAGGCTGTAGAACAGGACCTCGTTCGTATCCTGAAGCGCACGCAGATAGATGTGACGCTCGAGGTCGTCCGTCTTGCGGCGATACGCTTCGTACGCGCGGGAAGTTTGCTCCTCCAGCGATTCGACGTGCGGCGGCAACAGTCCGTGCAGACCAAACTCGGAGCGTTCTTCGTCGGTGAACGCGGTGCCTTTGTTGAAGATGGGCGTATCAAGCAGGTCCATACCGCGCAGGCCCGTATGAAGCGCGAGAACGCTCATGGCTGCCTCAGGGCAAGTACTTCATTCTGTTCAATGCTGAGCGCATCGGCTGGAGAATACAAGAGCCCTGTTTTCCGCACTTTACATTCTTGGCAGGTGACTGCGACCGCGCAAAGCAGAGGGCTGGCAGGTCAGGCGCCGGGAGCGGCGTGCGTCTCGAGTTTGCCTGCGCGGAACGCGCGCAGGTATCGTGCGCAAAACTCGTCGCGGCCCAGCAGCGCCTCGGCGGCGACGACGTTGGCCATCAACCGGCGGTCGCACGGGTCGAGGATTGCGGCGTCCAAGCCGCGAGCCATCAGCATCATCAAGAACACCTCGTTCACCAGCTTGCGCGCCGGTATGCCGAAGGAGACATTGCTCAGCCCGACGCTCGTGTGCACGCCGGGAAACCGCTTCGTGATGGAGGCGATCGCCTCAAGAACGGCCGGGCCATGCGCCGAGCCCGTGCTGACGGGCAGCACGCACGGGTCCACAAAGATGTCGCCCAACTCGATTCCTATGCTCGTCAGCCGCTCCACCAGCCGGGAGGCGGTCTGGAGCCGGTCGTCCGCCCCCGAGGGCGTGCCGGCGGAGCTCATGCACAGCGCGATCACCCTGGGCCGGTGCTCCTTCAGGACCGGCAGTAAAGCGTCGGAAGATTTCGCCACGTCCGTGATTGAATTCAGGAGTGGCCGTCGCTTGCAGAGCGGAATTGCGCGCCCCACAGCCTCCGGATCCGAGCTGTCGATTGACAGAGGCAGGTCCGTCACTTCCTGCACCACGCTGATCAGCCACTCCAGCGACTCCACCTCGCGGCCCGGAATGCCTCCGTTTACGTCGATGATGTCCGCGCCCGCTTCCGTCTGCCGCCGTGCGAGGTCGCGGATGAAATCGGCATCCCTCTTCTCTATGGCGGCCCCGACCTTCTTGCGTGTGGCGTTAATCAGTTCACCGATGACGAGCATGAGTCCTCTCTCGGGTGCCGCCTGTCGGGCGCACCTTGTTCTTCCGCGTCGGCGACCCTCTTGGCAGGGTTATCGATTCCGGCCAGGCGATTTACGAGCGCGTTCGTGCGGTCAAGCGGCCAGTCGCGGGGTGGAATCAGCCTGCGGGCGAATCCGGCTGGATTCTCGCCGAGCGGCAGCGAAGCCTCGTACGCCGGGTTCCACAGACAGGGCATCTCCCGGACGCTCGGGCTAACCGTAGGAGCCCGCTCCCTTCTGGCCATGCAGGGAGAGCGTGCCCCCGTAACTCTCGACGAGCCGGCCGCCGATATGCATTGCGAGACGGCGGAAGAACTTCAATCCGCTCGCGGGGTCGTCCTCCAGGATATGCATCAGTTTGTCGCTCGGGATCCGAAACACGGTCGTGGGCGCGGTGCACTCGGCTGACGCGGTGTACGAGGCCAGGCCTGCCATGCTGGACCATCCCATGGCCTCGCCAGGCTCGCTGACGGTGTGGGCCAGTGCGCCGCCGCGGATGACGCTCAGGCGCACTCTGCCTTCCGCAAGGATGTACAGACCGGCGGCCGGGTCGTCCGCGCGAAACAGGAACGTCCCGGCGGCTTGGCGCTGTTCGGCCGCAATGTCTGCGATCGCTTCGAGCGAGGCCTCGCTCATGTCCTGGAACAGATATGCCGTACGGAGCAACATGGCGCGACTCCTTTTCAGAACAGCCCGGTCACCTTGCCCGTATGGACCTCGACGTCCACGCGGCGGAAACCGGGGTTCGAGGCCGTGCCGGGCATCAGGCTGATCGTCCCCGCGCACGGACACAGGAATTTTGCACCAGAGTAAACGAGCACGTCCCGAATAGGAAGAACCCAATTTTTCGGGGCGCCCTTGAGCGCGGGGTCATGGCTGAGACTGAGATGTGTCTTCACCATCATCGTCGCGTACTCATTGTACCGCGCATCCGATTCCAGCCTCTTCAACTTTGCCTCGGCTTCCGGCGCCCAGGCCACGCCGCCCGCGCCGTAAACCTCTTTCGCGATCAACTCAACGCGGTCGCGCAGTTTCATCTCCATTGGGTACAGATAGCGGAACGCGACCTGCTCCCGGGACGCATCGGTGACCGCATCGGCCAGCTCCAGGGCGCCTTCACCTCCCTTGGCCCAGTGCTCGGAAAGTGCGCAGCGTGCTCCCGCCTGCTCGGCCGCTTTGCGAACGAGCTGTATCTCGTCCCGTGCGTCCGTCGTGAAGCGGTTAATGCAGACCACGGGATTGATGCCGGACTTCCGGATGACTCCGATGTGATGCAACAGGTTCGCGAGCCCGCCCTCGACCAGCTTGAGGTTCTCGCGCTGGTATTCCTCCGGCAGGGCCAGGCCGGCCACGACCTTTGGTCCGCCGCCGTGCATCTTCAGGGAGCGGATGGTGGTGGTCAGGACGGAAACGTGCGGTTGCAGGCCGCTGAGCCGGCACTTCACGTTCCAGAATTTCTCGAACCCGATATCGGCGGCGAACCCGCTCTCGGTCACGTGGTAGTCGAACAGCTTCAGCCCGACGCGGTCGCCGATGATCGACGACTGCCCGACCGCGATGTTGGCGAACGGCCCTGCGTGAACGATCACGGGCTGATACTCGGCGGTGCTGCACAGGGTTGGATTGATGGCGTTGCGCATCCACGCGCACATGGCGCCGGCAACCTCCAGATCGGCGGTCGTGACGGGATTGCCCCGTTTGTCGTAGGCGACGGTGATTTCGGCCAGGCGCTTGCGCAAATCGGCGAGGTCGCGCACGATCGCCAGGATCGCCATCAGCTCCGAACTCACCGCGATGCCGAACTTCGACTGCATCATGTACCCGTCGGACCGTGCGCCGATTCCGATGATGATTTCCCGCAGCGCCTGGGCGCAAAAATCGATCACCCACCCCATCTCGACCCGGCACGGGTCGATGTCGAGCCGGCGCATGCCCGTGAGGCGGAGGAGTTCCTCGTCGCTGTAGTTCCGCTCGTGCTGCATGCGGCCGGTGAGCGCGACCATCGCCAGGTTGTGCGCGTTCATGACGTCGTTGATGTCGCCCGTGAGGCCCATCGAAAACTCCGTCATCGGGATCAGCAGCGCTTTCCCGCCGCCGGCCGCCGTCCCTTTGATGTTCATCGTAGGGCCGCCGGAGGGCTGGCGCAGGCAGCCGCCCACGTTCAACCCGCGCTTCCCGAGACCCTCGATGAGCCCGAGGGCGGTCGTACTCTTGCCCTCCCCGAGTGGCGTAGGCGTGATCGCCGTCACCTCGATGTATTTCCCGTCGGGACGGTCCTTCAGCCGATCGATAATTTTCAGGAAGTTGAGTTTCGCCACGCGGCCCATGGGGATTACTTCGCCGTCCTCGAGCCCCAGCCGGTCCCGCCACTCGGACGGAGTCGGCATGCCCTTCTCGGCCGCTTCGGCAATCTCCCAATCGGCGAGCGCAGTTGTGTCGAGTGTCATAGGAATTCCTTGTGTGGTGGGCGCTTGAATTCTCCGATGTCGTTCGGCGTCATGTGAAGAGCCGCCTTTGCCCAGTGTTCCGTTTGCAACCGGTCGAGCCTTTCGTGAAGGATCTTGGTCACCAATATCTCTCCCTTGCGCGGCCTTTCATCGCCGCATGTGACACCCAACCTGCGGACAGAGGTCGCACGGCGAATGATGGCTGTCGATGGTTTCTTTCGGCGCAAGTCCAACGATGCCCGAGATGGACTTCAACGGATGCATGAGCAGCGAGGGCAGGAGTCTCACGCCTACGGAGCCAGCCTGCATGATTTGGAACAGCTTACGTTGTTGCGTCATCTCCATGCCGCAGTGCCCGGGACTGTAGCGCAGTGTCATCTCTTCCTGATCTTTGAGATGGCGCCGGATGCGCGCCATGAGAGCGTCGGCTGCACTTTCCGCCGCCCACGAACCGGTCGCGTCCAGGACCAACGCCGCGAAAGCGTCGCCTTTTTTCGCGGCAGACTCAGCGAGGCCCGAAATCTCTTCGCCCACCGTCACGACGAACACAGCCGCGCGACCCGCGTGCGCGAGGAACTCCCCGATGTTCCCGGAGATTGTGGTTGCATCCAGTTTCAGCGACCGGGCTGTCCGTTTGGAAACCGCGTACAGAGAGTACGCTCCGCGGGGCCGGAGGCACGGCAACGCCTCCTTCACGATCCTGGAAATGCGTTGTTCGATGCGGCCGGCGGGAGTGGCGTCAGGAGGGTAGCCGAGATACCGATGGATTTCGGCTGGGGTAGGAGGAGCGAACCGCAAGTCCGGACAGACTTCGCTCGCCAACGCGCCCGTGATGAGTTCACTGATGCGCCCCTGGTTCATCGATCTGGATTCCTCAGACGCCAAACCTCTTTCTCCGGTGTTGTTCACTCTCCGCAGCCTTCGATCGCCTGTTCCGGCAATCCCGGGGAAGGGGATGCCGACGGCATAAACGATTGAAGGGCTACCGAGTCATCTCTCCCACGGTCGAGATCAAAGCCTGTATGTTCTCCGTGGGCACTCCGGGAGGCATACCGCCTCCGCACGAAACGATTAAGCGTGACCGGTCTTCGAGAGCATTCAGCATGTCCGTGACCCCGCGGATCACGTCCGCCCGCGTTCCGTCGCACAGCACATCGCGCGGAGGAAGATTCCCCAGCAGCGCTATCCGGTGATTCGTCCAGGTCTGCATCTCAGTCAGAGTGTGCTGAATGCCGAAATTGAGCAGATTGATTCCTGCCGCCGGGAGCAAAGGCGCGCACGCCTTGCATGCGGCATCGTTGTGGAAGAACTTCACGGTCACGTTCGCGCTGAAGGCCCGTTGCAAATACGGAAGGCCGAAAACTTCAAAGTCGCGGCGGCCGATGAATCCAACGATGTCGTCGAGCAACAAGATACCGTCGATCGATGGGAAGCATTCGCGTTGGTACGCGATCCACTCCACCAGAAACTCCGTCACAATCGCCAGCAGGCGATGCATCGACTCCGGGTCCGTTTTGATCGCCGTCAGGAACTCCGGCGCGCCCATCAGGAACGAGGCGATGTTGAGCGGGCCCCGGGCCACTGCGAAGCGGATCTTGTGGCCGGCCTTTTCGATCTCCGGCTGGAGATGTTTGAGCCGCTTGATGACGAAGGGCAGCAGCCCGTCCTTGCGCGGATTGGGCTTCTCGAGTCGATCGACCTCGGACGGCGAGCGCAGCACTTTCCGCGCGAACGGAAACTCGTTCTCTCCCCACATGGACACGGCCCCGAAGGCGGACGGCTCCGTGCACATTCCATACTCAGACCAAAAACCCGGCAGAAAGATCGTTTGCGGGAAGGTGCGAATGGCGTTGAGATTGTCTTCCAGAAAAATTCGCTCGTCGGTGAAGTAGTCCAGGATTGTGTGGCCGGCCCAATTCGGAAGCCACGGAGAATCGATGATGAAACCCGTCGGGATTGGACGGTGCGTCTCCCCGCGAATCACAGAGACGAGCGTGTCCCATTGTTGGTCGTTCATGCCATGCCCTTAACTACGAGTTCGCACCGTTCCCCGCGCCTGACAAGCGACGTGCCAAATCAACCGACGCCGCTGCGCTCTCCCCGTACCCATCAGCGCCAATCGAGTCCGCATATTGCTGCGTGACCGGCGCGCCGCCGATCATGATCTTGACGCCCTCGCGGACACCGGCAGCGCGGAAAGCCTCGATCGTGGCCTTCATCGCCGGCATCGTCGTCGAGAGCAACGCGGATAGACCGACGATTTGCGCCTGCTTACTTTGCACCGCGGCGATGAACTTCTCCGGCGGAACATCGACGCCGAGATCGATGACTTCGTAGCCGCCGCCCTCCAGCATCGCGGCCACCAGATTCTTCCCGATGTCGTGCAGATCACCCTGAACCGTCCCCAGCACGACACGGCCCGTGGGCTTCCTTCCTGTCTGCGCCAGCAGAGGACGAAGTATCTGAAAGATCTCCTTCGTGGCGCGCGCCGCCATGAGGAGTTCGGGCACGAAATATTCGCACGCCTCGAACAGCCGCCCCACTTCGGCCATCGCGGGGCCGATGCCCTCGGTGATAATCTCGATCGGTTGAGCACCCTCATCCAGAGCTTGGCGAGTCGCGGTGGCGGCCGACTCAGCGTCTCCCACAAGAACTGCTTGACGCAGGCTTGACAGGTCGATCATGCGCACCTTCTTTTGTTCGCGTGTCGTACTAAATGCCCCGGCTTCGCGCCACATTGAAACCAGCGCAGGGAAGCCAAGGTGTTTGCCGCTCCACGGCTCGCTCGAAGGGCCGAGCAGTGCCGCGACGGGCGCGGAAATCCGTGTCGCTGCCGCAAAAGCGACACTCCTGCAGGAATCATAGCACATTGCCGGCCCTCTCCCGAATGCTGCTCAGCCGCGTGCGGGAGGCCGAAGAGGCCTGCATCGCCGAGCACTGGGCCGGCCATTGGCCGCATGGGTTGACCGCTCGGTGGAACGTTCTCTCTCGCTCTTGCCGCTGAGCCTTTGACCCGCATTCCACCGGATGCTAGAGTACGTTTCGGGAAAAGAAGGCGTGCCGAAGAAGAAAAAACGCATTAGTACCGTTTATTTGCAGCTCGTTTGGAACAATCTCGGTGTGCGTCCGCTGCGCTCGACGCTCAGCGTCGTCGCCATCTCACTGCAAATCTTTCTGATTCTTCTCATCGTCGGACTCACTTCGGGCGTACTGGCTGATTGGCGCGCACGGGCGCAGGGCGTCGGGGCAGATATTCTCGTGCAGCCGCCGAACTCCTCCATTTTCCCTGCATTCACGAGCGCCGTCATACCCCAATCCGTCGGCGACCAAATTTCAAAGTTGCCGGGCGTTGCCCGTGTCGCCTCCGTCTTGATCGTTGTGGACAGCCACAGTTTCAATGTTATCTACGGGATTCAGTACGATCGCTTCACGGCCCTCAGCGACGGCTTCACGTATCTCTCCGGCGGCCCGTTCCAGGCGTCAAACCAAGCCATCGCCGACGATTTGGCGGCGGGCTCGCGTCACTTGCGCGTCGGCGACACGATTACCTTGATCAATCGGCAGTTCGTCATTTGCGGCATCGTCCTGCATGGCAAAGGAGCCCGGTTTTTCATTCCCATGGACACCGCGCAGGACATCGCCGGCTCCAGCGGCCGCGTCTCCTGGATTTACGTCAAGAGCGCGGGGAATACGGATGGCGTGCGCGCGCAAATCGTCAAGCTGCTCCCCGGCTATCGCGTCCGTTCCATGGCCGAGTATCTGACGCTGATGACTTCGCAAAACCTGCCCGAGCTGAGGCCGTTCATTCGATCCTTCATCGGATTGGGAGTTGCGATCAGTTTTCTGGTGGTTTTGCTGACGATGCACACGATGGTGCTCGAGCGGACGCGCGAGATCGGCATTCTCAAAGCCCTGGGTTCCACCAAGCTCGACATCTGTTGGTTCATTTTCGTTGAGACGCTGGTGATGGCGGTCTTGGGCATCCTTGCGGGACTCTTGATTACGTTCGCCGTTTGCCGCTTGCTCCACCATACTTCTCCGACCCTTCAGATTGAGATCGAGCCCGCGTGGATTGTGCGCGCGATTCTTCTGACGATTCTCGGGTCCGTCGCCGGCGGGATCTTTCCCGCATTCCGCGCGGCGCAGAGCGATCCTGTGGACGCCCTCGCCTATGAGTGAGGCCCTGGCCCCCGGCGGAATTTCGCTTTCGAGCGAAGCCGGAAATCTTCGGGATGCCCCGCTCGCATCCAAAATGGAACAGGCGCACCCTGAGAATTGTTAGCATCGGCCCATGAATTTGCGTATTATCGCTTACGATTTGATCGCGAAGTGATGAGGAGGATTCAAGTGAGTGGGATTCCGGAAGTCAGAATGTTCAAAGGTGTAAGGCGCGCACTTCCACTATTCGCGTTCCTCGGGTTGGTGGGATCGCTCCTGGCCGCGGACGCTTGGATGACCAAGGATTACAAACAGTGGGATGCGAAGGACGTCGCAAAGATTATGGACGATTCGCCCTGGGCCAGAACCGCCACCGTATCCAAATACTGGCCGGACGCTCCGAAG
>Ga0326728_10016391_pt1 | contig 15132 bp, 9 predicted proteins | sample MB3enrmetagenome_FD_207602 | JGI IMG/M metagenome (GOLD analysis project Ga0326728, IMG submission 207602) | Lab enriched peat soil microbial communities from McLean, Ithaca, NY, United States - MB31MN | ecosystem: Environmental > Terrestrial > Soil > Wetlands > Peat | place: USA: New York...
GGCTGCTTCACAGCTTCCTTGTGCATCTATATCTCCTATCCAATATTACCAGACCCAGACACGCGTTGCAACCATTTATCGAAGAGCTCGGACTATTAGGCAGAAAATGAACAGGATTGGTCTACCTGTCTTTCCCCTCAGGGCAGTATCATATGATCGTCAAAGACGTTGAAAGTGGATGTACCAAAACTACGAGCTAATGCGAAACAGGTGAAAGGAGAAGCGATGGAGAAACGCAAACTAGGAAACAGTGGCCTGGAGGTCTCGGCACTCGGCCTTGGTTGCATGGGAATGAGCGCTAACTACGGCCCGCCCGGGGACCGGCAGGCAATGATCGCCCTCATCCGGGCAGCCGTGGAACGGGGCGTGACCTTTTTCGATACCGCCGAGGTCTACGGTCCGTTCGTGAATGAGGAACTGGTGGGCGAAGCGCTCGCGCCTTTCAGGGGCCAGGTAGTGATCGCCACCAAGTTCGGCTTCGACCTCGATCCGAAGACGTCGCAGCGTGGGGGCCTGAACAGCCGCCCGGAGCATATCAGGCAGGTCGCTGAGGCTTCGCTTGCGCGCCTCAAGGTCGATGCCATCGATCTGTTCTACCAGCACCGCGTCGATCCGAACGTACCGATTGAAGACGTTGCGGGCGCGGTGAGGGACCTGATCCGCGAAGGCAAGGTCAAGCACTTCGGCCTGTCGGAGCCAGGCGCCACAACGATCCGCCGAGCTCACGCCGTCCAGCCGGTCACGGCGGTCCAGAGCGAATACTCTCTCTGGCTTCGGGGCCCGGAGAAAGAAATCCTGCCGACCCTTGATGATCTCGAGATAGGCTTCGTTCCCTTCAGTCCCTTGGGCGCGGGCTTTCTCACAGGCAGAATAGACGGGGCCACCAAGTTCGACAGCTCCGACTTCCGCACCCGCGTTCCCCGCTTCGCCCCGGAGGCTCTGAAGACAAACCTGGCCTTGGTCGACTTGCTCCGCGACGTCGCAGACCGCAAGGGCGCCACCCCCGCTCAGATCGCACTTGCCTGGCTTTTGGCCCAGAAGCCATGGGTCGTGCCCATTCCGGGCACCCGGAAACTTGAGCGTCTTGACGAGAACCTCGGAGCGGTCGCTGTTGAACTCAGTTCCGACGACCTCCGGGAGATCGATAGAGCCGCCTCGAAGATCAAAGTGCAAGGGGCAAGGCTCCCTGAAGGTCTGCTGGAAATGACCGGTCGCTGACGGAGCGGCGCGCGACCAACAAAAGGAGGAGCAGGATGCGGATTGGTATTTTTGATTCAGGGAGTGAGTTTCACCGTGTCTGAGCTTGCCGCGTGGGGCAAGCCGCGAAGGGTAACCCTGGGACGGCGGTCGCGTACCACGTATTTGTCCATATGCGGGCACGCCATGATCGTGACGGGACAGCGCCGAGAAGAAAGTTCAGGAGAGGAGTAGCGATGACGCAAGGGATCAAGAGCAAAGTGGTCGTCATCACCGGATCACGGAGCAGACCCGGGGGAAGCTGAGCTTGACACATGATGTCCAAACTCTCTATATTCCTCTCAATAGAGAGCGAGTTCTCATCACCGGGCCACGCTATGCGTGGATATCCTTCACACTGGGTCTGGAGGCTCCGACATGAAGTGCCCCCGATGCCGGCATGACAATCCGCCGGAGTCGATCTACTGTCTCAAGTGCGGGGGGCCTTTGACGCTCACCTGCGGGTCGTGTGGCGCTGACCTTCCGCCAGGATCCAGGTTCTGCAATATCTGCGGGACTCCTGTACAACTTCCGGCCCTCCGACCCCGGTTCGCTTCCCCCGATGCCTACACTCCAAAGCACCTCGCCGCAAAGATCCTGACCTCCAAAAGTGCCCTCGAAGGCGAACGCAAGCACGTGACTGTATTGTTCGCCGACCTCAAGGGCTCGATGGAGCTCCTCGCCGACCGGGACCCCGAGGAGGCGCGGAGACTCCTCGATCCGGTCCTGGAACGGATGATGGAGGCGGTCCATCATTACGAGGGCACGGTGAACCAGGTGATGGGCGACGGGATCATGGCGCTCTTCGGCGCGCCTGTGGCCCACGAGGACCACGCGGTCCGTGCCTGCTATGCCGCGTTGAGGATGCAGCGGTTGATCAACCTTTATGCGGACGGGCTCCAGCGCCAGGGCGGCACGCCGGTGCAGATCCGCGTGGGTCTCAATTCGGGCGAGGTCGTTGTGCGCACCATCGGCAGCGACCTGCACATGGACTACACTGCCGTCGGGCAGACGACCCATCTCGCCGCCAGGATGGAACAGATGGCCAAGCCCGGAACCATCCTGGTCGCCCGCGACACCCTGAAGCTGGCCGAAGGGTACGTCCGGGTGAGACCGCTCGGGCTCGTCACCGTGAAGGGGTTCGACAACCCGACCGAGGTGTACGAGCTCACCGGGGTCGGCCCGGCCCGGTCCCGCCTCCAGGCCAGCGTTGACCGTGGTCTCACCCGTTTTGTGGGGCGTGAGCGAGAGCTGCAGCATGTCGCACAGGCGCTCGAGCGCGCGGGTACAGGACACGGGCAAGTGGTCGCCATCGTGGCCGAGGCGGGCATAGGGAAATCCCGCATCGTCTGGGAGTTCACGCGGTCGCACCGTACCCAAGGCTGGCTCGTGCTTGAAAGCCGCTCAGTCTCCTATGGAAGGGCCACACCGTACCTGCCCGTCATCGAGCTGCTGAGGGCATATCTCAGGATCGAGAAGCGCGACGACCAGCGGGAGATTCGTGAACGACTGGCGGGCAAGCTTCTCACGCTGGACCGGACGCTGGAGCCACTCTTGACGCCGCTCTTGGCACTGCTGGATGTCCCCATTGACGATGCCGCGTGGGACGCCCTTGACCCTCCGCAACGCCAGCAGCGGATCCTTGAGGCGGTCAAGCGGCTCCTCTTCCGCGAAAGCCAGGTCCAACCGCTTCTCTTGCTTTTCGAGGATCTCCATTGGATCGACTCCGAGAGTCAGGCGTTGCTCGACAGCCTGGTTGAGGGCCTCCCTACCGAGGCCGTCCTGCTCCTCGTCAACTACCGTCCCGAGTACCACGACGCCTGGGGGAGTAGGACCTGCTATACCCGGCTCGAGGTAGATCCGCTGCCACCCGAGAACGCCCAAGAACTGCTCAACGACTTGGTGGGCCAGGACGGAACGCTCGAGCCGCTCAAGCGCGTGTTGATCGAGCGGACCGAGGGCAACCCCTTCTTCCTCGAGGAGAGCGTCCGGACCCTGGTGGAGACGAAGGTGCTCGTTGGCGATCGCGGGGCCTATCGGATGACGAAGATGCCGGAGGTGTGGCAGATCCCCCCTACGGCTCAGGCGATCCTTGCGGCCCGTATCGACCGTCTGCCACCGGAGGACAAGCGGTTGCTCCAGGCTGCGTCCGTCATCGGCAAGGACGTGCCGTACACGCTCCTGCAGGCCATCGCCGACGTACCCGAGAACAGCCTCAGCGAAGGGCTCGCCCGCCTCGAGGGGACCGAGTTTCTGTATGAAACGAGCCTCTTCCCGGATCTCGATTACACCTTCAAGCACTCTCTCACCCACGAGGTCGCTTACGGGAGCCTGCTCCAAGAGCGCCGCCGCGAACTCCATGCCCGGATTATGGAGGCCATCGAGGTGCTTTACTCTGATCGGCTGGCAGAAGAGATCGAGCGCCTGGCTCACCATGCCTTCCGGGGCGAGGTGTGGGAGAAAGCATTCACGTACCTCCGGCAGGCCGGCGCCAAGGCCCTAGCACGATCGGCCTACCGGGAGGCGGTAACCTGCTTCGACCAGGCACTGGTAGCGTTGGACCCATTGCCCGAAACGCGGCAGAATATCGAGCGCGCGATCGATCTTCGCCTTGACCTTCGCCAGTCGCTCTTTCCGCTCAATGAACTCGCGGTGATCTGGGGGCATCTCCGGGAGGCCGAAGGGCTCGCCAAAACGCTTGACGACCCGCGAAGACTCGGATGGGTGTCGGCCTATGTGAGCGGCCATCACGTGCACACGGGCAGTCACGTCACGGAGGTGCGCACCTCCGCGGAAAGGGTTGAGGCCATCGCAGAGCGTCTCGGCGACGCTCCGCTCCAGATCGCGGCTCAGTATTACCTTGCCGCTGCATTCTATCTTTCGGGCGACTATCGCGGGACCGAACGTGTCTGCGGGAAACTGATGCACATGGTACACAACCAGCCGGCCCGTGAACGGTTCGGCCTCGTGGTGTTCCCCGCAGTCATGGCTCAGGCCTACCTCGCGCGCGCCTTCGCCGAACGAGGTGTGTTCGAGGAGGGAGAAGCTCACGGACAAGAGGCTATCCGGATAGCCGAGGGGTTCGATCACCCCTTGAGTGTCGCCTGGGGATGTCTCGAGTTCGCGTATCTCAAGAGCGTTAAGGGGGAGCTGAGCGAGGCCGCCCGTCTGCTCGAACGCGCGGCCGGTCAATGCCGCGAGTGGAACATCACGAGTCACACCCCCGTCGCAATGGCTTCTTTAGGGCACGTGTACGCGCGGTCGGGACGCATTCAGGAGGGCCTCTCCTACCTACAGCAGGCCTTGGCCGATTACGAAAGGGCAGGAATTGGGGTTTACCACTCGGCTGCTGTCAGCCACCTCGGCGAGGCCTATCTGCTCGCAGACCAAGTCGAGAATGCACGTATCTGCGCCGACCGCGCCGTGATGCTTGCTCGCGGGCGCGGTGAACGCGGCTATGAGGCGTGGGCCCTCCGCCTCCTGGGCGAGGTCGCCTCGCACCAAGGCTCCCTCGACGCGGCAACGGCCCAGGCGCACTACGATGCCGCAATGACCCTGGCCTCCGGGCTTGGGATGCGCCCGCTCGTGGCCCACTGCCACCTCGGCCTGGGTAGGCTTTACAGGCGGGCCGGTCAACAGGAACAGGCCCGGCAGCACCTGACTACCGCGAGCGCGATGTACGGCGAGATGGACATGCGCTTCTGGCTTGAGCAGGCACAGGCAGAACTGGGGGACGTGGGCTGATGCGCTGCCGGCAGTGCCGGGGGCGCGCCGCGCAGAGTGCCTCTCTTCTAGTCCTGCGGTTGGAGCCCGGAGGTCTGGGCGGGGGGCTGCTTTCGCCTCTGGCTGAGCTCTGCGTTGTGCCCAAGGAATTGAGACCATGAATCGACGAATCGGCGGACTTTTGTTGGTGCCCATAGTGGTCTTTCTCTGCCAGCCCTTTAGGGCTTCAGCCGTTGATGATCACGTTCTCAGGAAGCCAGACGTTGTTTCTTGGCTTTACCGGGACTTCGGCTTCCACGCCATGATGGAGGAGCCCTATGGGAAAAACGCGTCCTTGATCCAACAGCCGAAAAGAGCGCTCTTCCTATCCTTGACGGAAGAGAAGGCTGCCTTTATCCTCTCTCAATACAAGGGGCACATGAAAACCAATAGTACTATCCGCGATGTCGTGAACCACCCGTCGTTTAAAGGCTTTGGTCAATTTATTCTGCCGTTGGACAGCGGTGCATACGACGGGAATATGCAGCTTAGTCGCGTGGGGCATCTTTTGCCTTATCATAGCCACGTAGAACCAGAGGCTGTGGTGAACACAATCAATTACATGATTGACCAACTTGCCGAAGGAAAGATCCTATTCCACAACTTCTACACCGAGCGGCAAAAGCTGGAAGATCCAGCTAAAAGGGATACAGGGCTTTTCTTCTTTAAGGGTAAGCCGGGGGCCCCATTTGCCATCGTGTGTCCTGGCGGTGGCTTTTCCTACGTCGGTTCTATTCATGAAGGTTTCCCTCACGCTATACAACTAAGCAAGAAAGGATATAATGCTTTCGTCCTGCAATACCGCGTGGCAGGCGAGCAGAGCGCCTGCGAAGATTTGGCCGCGGCTATATCCTATGTTTTTGAACATGCTGAATCATTAGGTGTAAGCACGAGAGACTATTCGGTGTGGGGTAGTTCGGCGGGGGCAAGAATGGCGGCGCAGATCGGTTCAAACGGTCCCGCCGGATACGGGGATTATGATCTTCCGAGACCTCGCGTTGTAGTCATGGCGTATACCGGTCATTCGTCCTTCACCCGAAATGATCCGCCGACTTTCGTGGTTCAAGGCGAAAATGACGGAATCGTTAGTGTATCCACCGTTGAAAGGCGTGTAGACGCCATGCGAAAAGCGGGAATAGAAGTCGAGTATCATAAGTATCGGAAGGTGGGTCATGGTTTCGGACTCGGCATCGGCACGGATGCCGAAGGATGGACGGAATGCGCGGTTAAATTCTGGCAAAAGCACATATCTGAGTGAGAGCAATATTCATAATGAAAGGGAGAAATTGCAGTACGGGAACGGACCGCAAAGATCGCCCAACCACTGATTGCGTGCACCCGATCGCTCCATGCGGTCAGCCGAGCCGAAATAAACAGTTCTTTACTCCCACCCGGTCAGTAGGACAAATTGTGCCTTCTTCGCTTTACCGCCCTCCGTGTGCCAGAGGGTCGCATTCTTCTCCGCGGGGTTTATGGCGAGGAGAAGCGAGCCCTCGACGCCATTTTCGACATGGCCGTCTCCCATCTCCGCAGGGGAAGACGGAAAGGAATGAAACGTGCCGATGATCCTGTGTCCCACCTTTCTGCATGCCTTCTCGATGGTTCTCACCTCGCCGAAGTAAAATGCGCACTTGTCCGCCGTGTGGCTTTTGTTTCTCATGGAGACGAGCTCGAGGAAGTACCCATTGTCGATGAGGAGGCCGCAGATTTCCCTTCTCCTCGCCGAGGCGAGAACGGCCCTTCTCACGGCATCATCCAGCTCGCCCTTGAGTATCCTCCACCTCCTGCCTTCCATGCGTGGTCCTCCACGATCACATCATTCGCTTTTTAGTCGGTCGGGTGATCAAAGTCTGCGTGTAATGACACCATATAACGACTAAGAATCTTATGCAAGAAAAACGACTAAGAATCTTATGCAACAAAAGGGTACGGTCGGGTATGCGGGCGATTGTTCTGGAAAGGCAGGAAGGGAATCGCTATAATTACGGATGCAGCGAAGATCGATTCCGGCGATCCTGGAGGAGATCGGGGCCCTGCTGGACATCCAAGGCGACAATCCTTACAGAGCGCAAGCGTACCGCAACGCGGCGAAGATACTCTCGGGCCTCGACAATCTGGAATCCATAATAGCCGAAGGGCGTCTGAGGGAAGTCAAGGGGATAGGAGAAACCCTGTCCCTGAAGATAGCCGAGTACCTTGAGACCGGCCAGATCGCCTCCCACGAGGAGCTGAAGCAGAAGGTCCCCGTGACCCTCCTCGAGCTTCTCCAGATACCGAATCTCGGGTCCGGAAAGATCAAAGTGCTCCACGACAAGCTGGGCGTGACGAATGTCGGAGAGCTTGAATATGCGTGCAGGGAGAACCACCTCGTCAACTTGCGCGGCTTCGGCGAAAAGACGCAGGGCAAGATCCTGAAAGGGATCGAATTCTACAGAGAGCACATGGGGGAGTTTCTCCTTGGAGAGGCATACCCGCTTGCCATGAGGCTGAAGGAGGGGCTCGGGCAGGTGGTCGATCCCGCGCATCTGGAGGTGTGCGGGAGCGTAAGAAGGCGCAACGAGATCGTAAGGGACATCAATATACTGGCCGCGGCCGCGGACTGGGCCGGGATTCTTAAGTTCTTCATCTCCATGCCCGAAGTCGAGGAGGTCCTCGCGGAAGGGGAGACGAAGACCTCGTGCCGCCTTGCCTCCGGGATCAACGCCGATCTCAGGGTGGTGCCGGAGACCTCTTATGCGCCTGCCCTTATCTATTTTACAGGGAGCAAGGAGCACAACGTGAGGCTCCGGGGCCTTGCCGAAGCCAGAGGCCTCAAGCTCAACGAGTACGGTCTGTTCGAGGCAGAGCGACAGATCCCCGTTGCCACCGAGGCCGATGTCTACGCGTCTTGCGGCCTGGCCTTCATCCACCCTGAGCTTCGCGAGGACTCGGGCGAGATAGAGGCCGCTGGAAACGGCAGTCTCCCCACGCTCGTAGAGGCTGCCGACCTGAAAGGGGCCTTTCACGTGCATACGAGCGCGAGCGACGGCATTGACGATCTGGAGGCCATCGCGCAGGTTGCCCGTCGCATGGGCCTGGCCTACGTTGGCATTGCGGACCACAGCAGGAGCGCTGCCTACGCGGGAGGTCTCAAAGTCGATGACGTGCACAGGCAAAGGGAGGCAATAGACCGGTTCAATGCGCGGAATGACGATTTTTACTTCTTCAAGGGCATAGAAAGTGATATCCTCACCGATGGCTCCCTCGACTACGATGACGAGACACTCGCGGGGTTCGACTTCGTCGTGGCCTCGGTCCATTCTGGGTTCTCCATGAGCGGACCTGCCATGGAGGAGCGGATCATCCGGGCCATGCGCAGCCCTTTCACCACCATCCTCGGCCACCCCACCGGGAGGCTCCTCCTTGCGAGGGAGGGATACCGGGTTGATATGGGGGCCATCATCGAGGCCGCGGCCGAGTATGGGGTGGTGATCGAGTTGAACGCAAGCCCCTATCGCCTCGATATCGATTGGAGACACCTGCGGCGGGCGAGAGACCTGGGCGTCCTCATATCCATCGACCCGGACGCCCACGCTGCGGACGGCCTGGCGGACCTCTTTTACGGCGTCGGCACCGCACGAAAGGGATGGCTCACGTCCGCAGATGTGCTCAATACGAAGGGGACCGACGAGATGCGGCAATTCCTAAGGAGGTTGCGCGATGAAAAAGGATATTGAGGCCATCCTCGGCAAACTCGCAAAGATGCACGGATCTCCCAGGGTGGAGCTTACGTACTCGAACGCCCTGGAGCTCACGGTTGCCGTCGTCCTTTCGGCGCAGTGCACGGACGAGAGGGTGAACCGCGTGACCGAGCAGCTCTTCAAGAAATACAGGACCCTCGACGACTACATTCGCGCGCCCCAGGACCGGCTGGAGGAGGATATCAGGCCGACGGGCTTTTTCAGAAACAAGGCGAAGAGCCTGAAAGGGATCGCCGGCGAGTTGAAGGAGAGGTTCGCAAGCAAGGTGCCGGATGACATCGATACTTTGGCCACGGTGAAGGGCATAGGCCGCAAATCGGCCAACATGATCGTCGGCCTCGCCTACGGAAAGCCTGCCATGATCGTCGATACGCACATGATCAGGGTGAGCCAGCGGATAGGCCTCACGAAAAGCGGGGAGGCGGACAAGATAGAGGCTGACCTCAGGCGGCTCGTGCCCATGGGGCGCTGGACCGATTTCTCCCTCCTCATGATCATCCACGGACGCTATCTGTGCGTCGCGAGAAAGCCCGATTGCCCGAAGTGCCTGCTGCAAAAAGATTGTGACTACTTCCAGGAGGGAAAGTATGGCGTTTGACCGTGAGAGTTTGACCGAAGAAGAGGCCTCCCGCCTCGAAAAGCTGGCCCACGAGGCCCGGGGGGACATCATCACCATGACGAGGGTCGCGGGGTCCGGCCATCCGGGGGGATCGCTCTCGTCCCTGGAGATCTATCTTGTCGTCTTCTCGTACGCGGACCTGGGCGGTAGCGTGCGCGACAGGATCGTGGTGAGCCACGGCCACACGTCGCCCGGGGTCTACGCGAGCCTCGCGCGCCTCGGCCACTTACCGGTGGACGAAGTGAAGGCGTTTTTCAGAAAGGCGAAAAGCCCTTACGAGGGACACGTGGTGAGGGGCATCCCGTTCATAGACTGGTCCACGGGGAACCTCGGGCAGGGGCTCTCCGCCGGATGCGGCCTCGCCCTCGCGGCCAGGGTCACACAGAAGCACTGCCATACCTACGTGCTCATGAGTGACGGCGAGCAGGCAAAGGGGCAGGTGGCCGAGGCCCGCCGCTTCGCCAAGAAATACGGCCTTTCCGATATTACCGTAGTGATCGACTGGAACGGCATCCAGATAAGCGGTTCCACGGACATGGTCATGCCGGTCAACATCATAGAAGACTTCCTCGCCGACGGATGGGACGTGATCGAGGCAGACGGCCACAACGTGAGCGAGCTCTACCGCGCCCTCAGGTCGGCGAGGACCTCGGACAAGCCCACGTGCATCGCTGCCCATACGGTGATAGGCAAGGGCATCCCCTTCATGGAGGGCAAGGCCGAGTACCACGGCAGGGTCCTCAACCAGAAGGAGATGGCCGATGCCTGCGCCCATCTCGCCATCGAGGACAGGACAGCCTACTTTCTCGAAAAGAGAAAGGGGCGCTGGGAATGGCAGCCCAGTGCGGAAGAGAACGGGCCCGCCATAGAGTCCGGCGAGCCTTTCACCTACGCAGACGAAGACAAGGTGGACAACAGGACCGCTTTCGGCAAGGCCCTGAAAGACTTAGGCACGAGAAATATTCCCGGGGGAAGGCCGATCTGTGTCCTCGACTGCGACCTCGCAAGCTCGGTCAAATCCTCAGATTTTGCCAAGGCCTTTCCCGACCATTTCTTTCAGGGAGGGGTGCAGGAGCACAACACGGCAACGGTGGCAGGCGCCCTGTCCAGCCTGGGCGTGGTCAGCTTCTTCGCCGACTTCGGCGCCTTCGGCATGGACGAGACGTACAACCAGCAGAGGCTCAACGACATAAACAAGACGAACCTCAAGTTGGTCCTCACCCATCTCGGCCTCGACGTGGGCCCGGACGGCAAGACCCACCAGTGCATCGACTACATAGGTCTGGCGAGGAACCTTTACAATTTCAAGCCCATTGTGCCGGCGGACCCCAACCAGGTCGATCGCGCTGTCCGGTACGTCGCAGCGACCAGGGGTAATTTCATCATCGGCACAGGCAGATCGCAGTGGCCGGTCATCCGCACGCCGGAGGGCGGAATGTTCTACGCGGACGGATACCGGTTTGTCTACGGGAAAATGGACGTCATTCGCGATGGCGGCGACGGCGCGGTCATCGCTTACGGCGGCATGGTGGAAAGGGCGCTCCGGATCAGGGCCGCCCTCGCCAGGAAGGGGCGGACGCTTTCGGTGATCAACATGGCGTGCGTCACCGAGATCGACGAGGACGTGATGAAGGGTGTCCTGGAGGTCCCCTTCGTCTTTACGTATGAGGACCATAATCCGGAGACGGGCATCGGCCTCGCTGTTGCCGCGTGGCTTCTCGACCACGGCTATCGGGGGCGGATGGGGCGGTTCGGGGTAAGGGAGTATGGCCCGTCCGGGGATACGGACGAGATCCTAAAGGAGGTGCATCTCGACGTAGAGAGTGTCACGGATGCGATCTGGGACATGATGAGATAAAGGTGTACCGGCCGAGCGCATGGGGGAATCGCGATCTTTGGCGCCCTCTTCACCACGTGGCCTCAGATATACGAAAAGTATTATCTTCGGCCGACGTGGTTCAGATGACATCCAAACCTCACGATCCCTCCATGCGCTCGTCCACAGCACGCCGGGTCTAGCAGCCGACCGACCCGGCGATGAAAAAGCAACATCAGCGGAACAATAGATTTTACGCCCCTTTGAGGCCGCAAAAAGTGAAGATACAGGGGTAAACCAACAGATGAGCGGCAACTACGAATATGCGCTTCAGACGCCGCCGCTCTTGAGGAGGACAGATGGCTGAGATGAAGGAGATGTACAAGAAAGTAGTCAAGGATAAGTTTCCCGAGTCCATCAAGATCGACATGGGCGGCCAGGTGCTCGAATACCGCAAGAAGACCTGGAGCATTTACGACGCCGACGAGAAGGCCGACGTCGAGAGGGGCATCCGCTACGGCGAAAACCCCGATCAGCCCGCGGCCCTCTACGAGCTTGTCAACGGCAACATCGTCCTCGGCGACGTCCGCTTCTTCGACTTCAAAGGCGGGCTCGTAAGCAAGATCACGGAAAAAGATCAGCTCCAGGTGGGCAAGCACCCCGGCAAGATCAACCTCACGGACGTGGACAACGCCCTCAATATCCTCAGGCTCCTCGACAAAAAGCCTGCCTGCTCCATCATGAAGCACAATAACCCGTGCGGCGCGGCCTACGGCTCAACCTCTGCGGAGGCCTTCGAGAAGGCATTCTGGTGCGACAGGATCGCTGCCTTCGGGGGAGCGGTGGTCTTTACGCGCCCCGTGGACGTGGAGACGGCCAAGGCCATGTCGCCCTACTACTTCGAGGTAGTCTGCGCCCCTGACTTCGAAGGCCCTGCCTTCGACATGCTCAAGAAATGGAAGAACCTGAGGATCCTCCAGATCAAGGAGATCGAGAGGCTCCAGGCATACAAGGGGAAGCGGATCATCGACTTCAAGTCCCTCATGGACGGCGGCCTCATCATCCAGGAATCGCAGCCCTTCACGATTAAGAGCAAAGATGACCTGAAAGCCGCGCAAGTGACTTATAAGGGGGAGGTCCACAAGATCAAAAGGGAGCCCACGGCGAAGGAGCTCGAGGATATGCTCTTCGGGTGGTACGTGGAATCGGGCGTCAGCTCCAACTCGGCCCTTTTCATTAGGGATGAGGCGACGGTCGCCATCGGCACGGGCGAGCAGGATAGGGTGGGGGTCGTGGAGATCGCCACGTTCAAGGCGTATACGAAGTTCATGGACGCCCAGGTCTTCAGGAAATTCGGCGTTCCCTACGCCGTGTTCAAGCTGGAGGCGCAAAAGGGTGTGAGGAGCACGGCTGACCTCGAGGAGATCGAGGAGTACACCAAGGCGCAAAAAGGCGGCCTGAAGGGCTCGGTTGTCGTCTCGGACGGCTTCTTCCCGTTCAGGGACGGCGTTGACGCAGCCATCAACGAAGGCGCCACCGGCGTCATCCAGCCCGGCGGCTCGGAGAGAGACTTCGAGGTCATCGATGCATGCAACGAAGCCAACGTAGCCATGGTATTCACGGGGCAGCGGCTATTCAAACACTGATGCCGAGGCAAAGAGGGGCCCCGGCGACCCTTCCTTTTGTTGAGGGGGAGGCTCTGCAGGCTTATGCCTGTGGAGGGGGCGACGCGAGCCCCAATAATTGCCGCATGTAATGAGGCCAACGTAGCCATGGTATTCACAGGCCAGAGATTGTTCAAGCACTGATGTACAGTGCCTTGCGCGTCTCATCCTTTTGTTGAGGGGAAGGCTCCGCAGGCTTATGCCTGTGGAAGGGGCGACGCGAGCCCCGATAACTGCCGCGGTGTATACGAAAAAATATTCCCGAGTTGCCAGAAAAGGCGCCTCGGTTCTCGTAATTGCCCCACGAGGGGGCAGGATCGCACCCCCCATGTCGTCCCTTTTCTATTGACAGGAGGCGCGCCGAAAAATATAATTGTGAAAATCGTAACATAACACACTAACCCACCCTGGAGGCAAGGATGAGACCCTACTTTGAGAAGATGCAGGAATTCGGAAAACCCATAAAGGAAAACCCGGCGAACGCCGAGCAGATCAAGAAGGTCGAGCAGGAGATCGCGGAGCTGGTGGAGCAGAAGAAGAACGCAGGTCTCCCCGCTTCGGTCCTTGCCAAGAGGGGTGAGTGGACGGTCCATCAGAGGCTCGAGTATATCCTCGATCCAGGCACCTGGGCCCCCCTCCACATGCTCTACGATCCCATGGAGGAAGAATCGGGGACCACCGGGGTCGTCGATGGCCTCGGCCGGATAAACGGCAGGTGGTGCGTCATCATCGGGTTCGACAACAAAGTCATGGCAGGCGCGTGGATCGCGGGCCAATCGGACAATATCCTCAGGGTCACGGACATCGCGAAGAGGCTCCACTGCCCCCTCGTATGGCTCGTCAACTGCAGCGGCGTGAAGCTCCCTGAGCAGGAAAAGGTGTACGCGAACAGAAGGGGCAACGGCACCACGTTCTTTAGACACGCTGAGCTCAACAAGCTCGGCATCCCCGTGCTCGCAGCCATCTACGGCACGAACCCGGCGGGCGGCGGCTATCAGGGGATCAGCCCCACCCTGCTCCTTGCCCACAAGGACTGCAACATCGCCGTGGGCGGCGCAGGCATCGTGAGCGGCATGGCGCCCAAGGGATATTTCGACGAGGGCATGGCCGAGCAGATCATCGAGGCGACGAGGGCGTTCAAGTCGGTGCCGCCGGGAAGGGTTGAGATCCACTACGACTCCACGGGCTTCTTCAAGCAGGTATTCCAGACCGAGGAGGCCATCCTCGACGCGGTCAAGGAGTGGGTTGCCTACCTGCCGGCTTATAACAGCAAGTTCTTCAGGGTCGCGGAAGCTGCGGAGCCGAGATTCCCCGCCCAGGACCTTTACAACATCGTGGCCTTCAACCAGAAGATGACCTACGATATCTATCAGTTCCTCGCGAGGCTCGTGGATGGGAGCGAGCACATGGAGTTCCGGCCGGACTACGGACCCGAGCTTTACACGGGCCTTGTCAAGATCGACGGCTTCCTCATCGGCGTCGTGGCGAACAAGCAGGGGATGATGCCCAAGGGCTATCCCGGCTATGCGCCGTATCCCGGCATCGGCGGCAAGTTCTACAGGGAAGGGCTCATCAAAGTGAACGAGTTCGTTACCCTGTGCGGCAGGGACAGGGTTCCCATGGTCTGGGTCCAGGATACGACGGGCATCGACGTAGGGGACTACGCGGAAAAGGCAGAGCTTCTCGGCCTCGGCCAGTCTCTCATCTATTCCATAGAGCAGGCGAACGATTCACCCATGATGGCCATCGTCCTCAGAAAAGGCACGGCGGCCGCCCACTACATCATGGCAGGCCCGCAGGCGAACAACAACAACGCCTTCACGCTCGGCACTGCAACCACCGAGATATACGTCATGCACGGGGAGACGGCCGCGGTCGCGAGCTTCGCCCGCAGGCTCGTCAAGGAGAAGGATTCGGGCAAGCCCCTCGCGCCGGTCATCGAAGGCATGAACAAGCTCGTCAAGGAGTATTACGACAAGTCGCGTCCGGCCTACTGCGCCAAGACCGGCCTCGTGGACGAGATAGTCGCGATGACCGACTTGAGAAAGTATCTCGTCGCCTTTGCGAACTGCTGCTACCAGAACCCCTCCTCCATATGCCCGCAGCACCAGATGATGCTCCCGAGGATCATCAAGGGATAAGAGAAGGGCTCTTTTGATCCGGTTTCGAGGTCCGGCCGGTCCGCCTGAAGGAATCGCCTGCTACCCGCCCGTGGGAAGCTGTGAAGAAATACCGTCATAACGCGAGAACACCCATTTTGACGTGGATTGCACCCTTGTGACATGCGAGATTTGT
>Ga0326728_10016392_pt1 | contig 15131 bp, 12 predicted proteins | sample MB3enrmetagenome_FD_207602 | JGI IMG/M metagenome (GOLD analysis project Ga0326728, IMG submission 207602) | Lab enriched peat soil microbial communities from McLean, Ithaca, NY, United States - MB31MN | ecosystem: Environmental > Terrestrial > Soil > Wetlands > Peat | place: USA: New York...
TTTTTTCTTGCGCATCGCGGCGATCACCGCGGGAAAAGCGATCGTCCCTTCCCCCACCGGGCTGTGGGTGTCCCGCCGCCCGTCATTGTCATGGAGGTGCAGGTGCGAGAAGTGCGTATCAAGGAACCCGGGCAGGCAGCCGTTGAGGTTTGCGTGCCCCACATCGAGTGTAAAGCCGCAGTCCCCGATGAGCGCAAGGTCTGCCGGCGTCCGCAGGTTAAAGAAGTCCATGTTCCCCATGTTCTCAAACGAGAAGGAGACCGAATATTCGCATGCGGCTGCACAGAGTTCGGCAAGGGATTTGGCAAACTGCGCTGCAGCCTGCTCCCGTTCCTGCGCCCAGGCAAAATACCCCGGGTGGAGGACAACGGCGGCACCGATCTCTGCTGCCTGGGCAAAGCAGGCGGTCATCACGTCCACGCTTGCCCGGCGCACACTCTCAAAAAGGCAGGCAATGTTCATGCCGTGGTACGGGGCGTGGAGGATAAAGTCCGCGGTATAGCTCTCGAAGGGCTCCGTGCTGTCCACGAAATGGGGACCCTCGTCCATCACCTCGATGAGATCGGTCAGGGCAGTCAGCCGGTCCAGCGCTACAGAAAGCGGCTCCTCGATGAGGCAGTAGGTCGAGATGCCGATCATGAGGAGCGATGGCGCACGGGCAGATAAATAAGGCGCGGTTATGAGCCAAGCCTCCCGGCCAAAAAATTACTTCTCTTCCCGGACCATCGCGATCGCTTTTTTTGGGCACTCGTTTGCACAGATCCCGCAGCCCTTGCAGAACGCAAGATCGATGACGAGATCCTCCCTGATAACGGCATCCGGGCAATAGAGCGCACAGATCCCGCATCCGTTGCAGTTCTCCCTATTGACAACCGGCTTGAAGACCCGCCATGCCCCGGTATGGCCGGCAGACCCGGCCACCGGCCTGCTGATGGCAACATGTTCATTCCGGTACGGGCTCATGCGCTCATCTCCCGGTACGCGGCCTCGGCCGCACGCACATTCCTTTCATCGGAAAACATCTCCCGTATCGCCGCTGTGGCCGAGCCCGGCGACACGATACCGGCTTTTGCAAGTGCCCCAATCACCGGGGTGTTGAGGATCGGGCTCCCCGCGACTACAAGGTTCTCTTTGAGTGCAATACCGGTGAGATCGGCATGGGCCGCACGGTAACCGGCAAATTCCCGTGGGTGGGCGCTGTTGACAAAGACCCTGCCACCGGTCTTTAACCCGTGCAGGACATCGACCGTCTCCATAACGCTCGCATCGAGGACAACAACAAGGTCCGGCTCCCGGATCTGGCTGTAAATTTTGATCGGACGGTCGTCGATCCGGACAAACGAGACCACCGGTGCTCCCCGGCGCTCGGCGCCATAGAACGGGCAGGCGGTTGCGTACTTCCCGTCATGAAGCGCGGCACCGGCCAACAGTTTTGCCGCGGTCACTCCTCCCTGCCCGCCCCGTGAATGGATCCGGACCTCAAACATGATCGCTCACCCCAAACCAGAACTCTTCCCCGATCCGGCGCTTCCGGACAAACTCCGCGATATCATCGTACGTGACCTCCTGTCCGCCGAGGCCGGCGATCACGGAAAAGACTTTGGTGAGGTATTTGGACCGGATCTCATGAGCCAGCACCCCGCCAAACCCAAACGAATAATCGCGGTCAATGACCACAAGCTCCTTTCCGGCAAGGTCGAGATCCGGGAACGGTCGGAACCAGCGGGGCCGGACGGACCCAGCTTTTATCCCCTCGTCCCGCAGGATATCGACTGCCACCTCCGCCTCCTTCCCGAGTGTGCCAAGGGCCACAACAACCACATCCGCATCGCCGGCCCGGTACTCCTCGGCTGCACTATACGTCCGGCCAAAACGCCGGGCAAAGTCCTGCTCCGTCTCTGCGATCACAGCCTTTGCATCCTGCATTGCCTGCTCCATTTTGTACCGGAACCGGAACTGGTCGGCCGGGCCGGTGATTGTGCCGTACCCTGCCGGATGCGCCGGATCTACCGGGTCGGGCAGGTGGATGGGCGGGATAAAATCCCCGGGCTCGACCGTGTCGAGCGGCTGCATGATATGCGAGAGGGTAAATCCGTCAAGGTTTATCATCACCGGCAGGAGGACATCGTTGTGCTCGGAGATCCGGAATGCCATAAGCGTGGTGTCATAGGCCTCTTGCACCGTTGAGACCCAGATCTGGAGCCAGCCGGTATCGCGCTCCTGGATCGCATCGGAGTGTTCGACCCAGATGTTCCAGCCGGGGGCAAGCGATCGGTTGACGTTTGCCATCACCACCGGGAGCCGGGCCCCGGCCGCCCAGTTGGTCATCTCGTGCATATAGGCTAGGCCGTGCGAGCTTGTCGCGGTAAACGTCCTCGCCCCTGCAATGCCTGCCCCGATGCAGGCAGCCATCGAAGAATGCTCGCTTTCAACCGGGATATATTTCGTGTCGAGTTTCCCGGCAGCAACAAACTCCGCGATCGTCTCGACAATATCTGACTGGGGCGTGATCGGGTAGGCAGCCACGACATCGGGCCGGGCAAGGGCCACTGCCTCGGCAACGGCCTTGTTCCCCGTGGAGATCTTTCTCACGATCCCGCCTCCTCAGCGGCGAGCCGCCGGAAGTTTTCTGCAATCCGGCCTTTGAGCAGCGCCACCGTGGCCGAATCGATCCCCTTAAAGCGCCCCTGAGGCGCGAGATACTCTTCGAGCGGGACCGGCTTTTTCATCGCGGCCTTTGTGGGGGCGCAGATCACAAGTTTCCCGTTCTCGCGTTCGTAGAGCGCCCAAATACCGGATTTTACCGCAAGTTTTCCCATCTCCACGGTCTTTTCCGCAGAGTACCGCCAGCCGGGCGGGCAGGGGGTAAGGATGTGGACAAACGTCGGGCCTTCAAAGGTGAGGGCTTTTTGTACTTTCCTGAACAGGTCCTGCGGGTATGCGGCACAGGCAGTTGCCTGGTACGGCGGCTCGTGGGCAGCGATGATCGTATCGATGTCCTTTTTTATCTCAGGCTTTCCCGCAGGTGTCGTCGTAGTCTTTGCCCCAATGGGCGTTGCCCCCGAGCGCTGCATGCCGGTATTCCCGTAGGCCTCGTTGTCGTAGCAGACATACAAAAAATCGGTCCGGCGCTCGAACGCGCCCGAGACTGCCGAGAGCCCGATATCAAGCGTTGCACCATCCCCGGCATAGACCACGACTTTTGTCTTCTTTCCTTTCGCCCGCAAAAACGTTGAGAGGCCCGATGCGGATGCGGCGGCGGCCGCAAAGGCGATGTTTACCACCGGGAGAGCATACGCAGTCTTCGGGTACACACCTTGGAACGCGGCCGTGCAGCTGGCCGGCATCACAAGGATCGTGTCCGGACCTGCCGCCTTGAGCACGTACCGCAGGGCGAGCGAGTCACCGCACCCGGCGCAGGCCGAGGTGCAGTTGAGGACATATTCGGTGCTGGGAATTTCTGCGATCACAACCACATCCGTTCTGGAAGAATGATACCGGCGCCCGGGGTGTCTTTGTCAGGTCCGCGCTCCTGCGGATCCTAAAAAAAAGACCGGGATTTTTCTCCCCGGGCCGGCACCGGCAGTTCTCCCGGCCCGGGAGAAGCATGGGGATTATCCCCAGACCTTGGTTCTCTTGTCGATAATCCTCTTTGCCTTGTGGGTCTCGCGGGGGAGCGTGCCGGGCTTGTGGACGATGATATCAGCCTTCACACCGAGCCGGGCCTTAATTGCGGTAGCAAGGATATCCTGGACCTCGGGGATCGTCTTTTTCGTGTTCTCGACTTCGATGGCGAGAGTATCGAGGTGTTTCTCACGGTCAACGATCAGGCGGTACTCGCCGGTCAAAAAGTCCAGGCTCCGGACCACTGCCTCGACGTCGCTGGGGAAGACATTCACACCTTTGATGATGAGCATGTCATCGGTCCTCCCGTGGACACCGGACAGGCGCTTGTGGGTCCGGCCGCAGTTGCATTTCTCGTCAGTGTACGTGACGATATCCCCGGTCCGGAACCGGATGAGCGGGCGGGCGCGCTTCTTTAAGGTGGTGAGCACCATCTCGCCACGCTCCCCTTCCCCGACCGGCTCCCCGGTCTTGAGGTCAAGGACCTCGACTATCATGTGATCCTCTTCGATATGGATCCCGGACTTCTCCGTGCACGACCCGGCGCAGGCCCCAAAGATATCCGAGAGGCCATAATATTCGTACAGGTTTGCGCCCCAGAGCGCCTCGATGTTCTCCCGGGTCTCCTTGATCCCGCCGCCGGGCTCGCCCGAGCAGATGAAATTGCGCAGGCTCAAGTCCTTTGCCGGGTTGAGGCCGGCATTTTTTGCGGTCTCACCCAGGTACCACGCATAGGACGGCGTAGTCCAGGTCCAGTTGGGCTTGAACTGCCTGACAAAGTTGAGCAGGCGTTCCGAGGGGATCGAGCCCGCGTGGATGGCAAGTGCCCCCAGTCTCTGTGCGCCAAGCACGCACGGCCCGCCAATGAAAAGCGAGAAGTTCAGGGCATGGATGTACCGGTCCTTCGGGCGCATCCCGCTTCTCCAGAAGAGCCGGGCCTGGCAGTCGATAAAGTCATCGAAGTCCTGTGCGGTAAACGGCGAAGCGGTCGGGACACCGGTCGAGCCGCTCGATGCAGAGATGTACACGATCTCTTCTTCCGGGACCGCAACCATGTCACCAAAGGGCTCTTTTGCCTGCTGGCGCTCCCGGATGATCTGCTTGGTCACAAACGGGAGTTTTTGGATATCGTCGATCGATTTGAGGGTGATATCCGGGAGGTATTTCTTGTAAAATGCCGATCCCTTGCGGGCAAAGGCAATTTCATTCTTGAGCAGCCTGAGCTGGTATTTCTCCAGCTTGTCACGGGGCATGGTCTCTATTTCCTTGTCCCAGTATTTTTTTTCAGTCATGAGAGCACCATGTTGTTGTTATGCGATCGTTTCGAGGCGCCTGCAGGCCTCCTGCAGGGTCTCGTCTTTTTTCGAGAACGTAAACCGGAGTTTTGTTTCTCCACCGGTGTGGTAGAACGAGCTTCCCGGGACTGCGGCAACCCCGGCAGTCTGCACAAGGTGACGGGCAAACTCCACATCGGTCTTCCCGAATTCGGAGATGTCAGTGAAGATGTAGTACGCCCCCTCAGGGAGCGTGCAGGAGAACCCGGCTTTTTTGAGGCCCGCAAAGAGGATCCGGCGTTTCCTGTCGTAACTTTCGGCAAGCTCCCGGTAATAGGATTCGGGCAGGCGCAGTGCAGCGGCACAGGCCTGCTGGAGCGGTGCCGGGGCGCCCACGGTCAAGAAATCGTGGATCTTGCGGATCCGCCCGGTAAGTTCGGGGTGGGCAAGCGCGTACCCGACCCGCCAGCCGGTCACACTGTAGGTCTTGGAGAAGCTCCCGATGGTGATCGTCCGGTCCTGCATTTCGGGGAGAGAGCCGATTGAAACGTGTTTTTTCCTGTCATACAGGATATGCTCGTAGATCTCATCGGTGATCGCGATCGCGTTGTTCTCAACACAGAGGTCGGCAATAAACGAGAGTTCCTTTTTCGAGAAGACTTTCCCCGTCGGGTTGTTGGGCGTGTTGATCACGACTGCGCGGGTCTTTTTGCTGAATGCCTCCTTCCATGCCTCCTCGTCGATCGAGAAATCGTCGCCAAGGGAGACATACCGGGGCATGGCGCCGGAGAGGATCGTGTCGGGGCCGTAGTTCTCGTAGAACGGTTCGGGCACCACCACTTCCTCGCCGGGCCGGATCACCGCCATGAGCGAGGCAAGCATTGCCTCGGTCGAGCCGCAGGTGACCGTGACACCGGTTGCCGGATCAAACTCCATACCGTTGTAGGCTTTCACCCGGCGGGAGAGTTCCTCGCGGAGCTCGGGTGCCCCCCAAGTGATTGCGTACTGGTTGATGTCAGCGTTGATGGCCTGGCACGCAGCGGCTTTGAGTTCATCCGGGCAGGGAAAGTCCGGGAATCCTTGTGCAAGGTTAACCGCACCGTACTGCAAGGAGAGCCGGGTCATCTCGCGGATGACGGACTCAGTAAAGCTGTCAGCACGGGAAACAGAAAGCGGCCGCACCGGGGTACGGGAAGTACCCGGTCGGGGATGGGTTGCTGATGAGATGATCCTTGCCACATCTAAAAAGTCTTCTCAAAATGATATAATCCAAAATATTTGAGAAAGTATTGCCGCAATTTTCCGGTTTTTGGATCTCTTCGGCAGGTTTGGCTTCTACATCCGTGTTTTTATTATTTTCCCTCAAAAACTTGGACGGCTGAAATACCCGGTGTGCGGCCTGTTGCGGGAGTTTTCACCCCTTTAGAAGAGGCTCTTTAGGTAAAAAAAAGAGCGCGGGACAAAAGGGGGCGGGACAATATCCGATTTTCGAAAAAAGCATACCACAGGAAGGTGTGTGCCTTTTTCGCACCGCCACCCACCGGGCCGGGGGCCAGAGAGAGTAACTAACATGGTAAAGAAAGAGTACACGTATATCATTGCAGCTGTTGTGATCATCGCCGTTGCGGTGGTGGCATTCTATGCCTTTAGCGGATCGAACACGGCAAACACCCCTGTTGTATCCTCCTCTCCTGCACAGCAACAACTCCAGCCACTCAACGTGGGATACCTGCCCAACAACGGTCACGCGATTATCTTTATTGCTCAGGAAAAGGGGTACTTTGAAAAAGAGGGGCTGAATGTCAATCTCGTCCAGTTCCAGAACAGTGCTGAGGGAACAAATGCCATTATTTCAAAGAAGATCGATGTCGGTGGCTTTGGTCTCGTGCCCCTGATCTATATCTCGAAAGGATATAACGAGACGATCATTGGGGGTCTTGACGGCGATGCCGCAGGCCTTGTTGTTACATCGGACAAGGCCGACCAGTATCAGAACCTTACAAAGTTCAGCGATCTGACAGTGTTTAAAGGTAAGACCATCGCAACGGTCAGGGCATCAACTGGTGATATTCATTTCCGTGATGCCTTAACCAAGGCGGGTCTCAACTTAACAACGGACGTTACGATCGTAGAACTTGCAAACCCGCAACTCGTTCTTGACGCAGTCAAGTCCGGTAAAGCTGATGCCGGGATGGTCTGGACACCCTACATGGAGCAGTCTGAAACCGAGGGATTCACCGTGGTTCTTTATACCGGGGATTTCTATCCAAATCACCCCTGCTGCCGTATCGCGGTGCTGACAGACAACCTTAATGCCAACCGCGACACGTATGTCAAATTCGAAAGAGCACTCATCGAGTCGTATGAGTGGCTGAAACAAAATCCGAATGCATCCGTTGATATCGTTGGAAAATACGTCCCGGTGAACAGATCGGTTCTGCAGGATGCCATGACCGACAATGAGACCTACAACTCTCCGGATCCCAATCTCCACGCTATTGACAATGTCTACGCGATGATGAAAAACATGAACTACATCAATACGACGGTTAATATTGATGATCACGTCGACACATCGATATATAAACAGGCACTGGATGAACTCGCCAAAGAAAACCCGTCTGATCCGTTCTATGCACAACAGGAAGCCATATACCAGACTCAGGATGGATAAAACGAAAGAATACTCTTTTTTTTTTACGGTCGCAGTAAGGTGAACCAAAAATGTGTGGAAGGCAAGGATCGAATTGCAGAATATCGGGAGTGTGTTTGGCCTCAATGGCAGCAGCCACGGAGCGCTCAACAGGGTCTTCCCGGGCTGACTCACAATGATACGACTGATTGGAAAGAATATAGCCTACCGCCCCGTGAGGAACGGCGCGCTCTTTGTCTGTTTTGCATTCATCGCCGCAAGCATCTTCCTGGGCCACGTGCTGATGGCGGGGGCTACCGGCAGCATCCACCAGGAACTCTCCCGGCTCGGCGCTGACCTCGTTGTTGTCCCAGCACAGTACACCTCGGAGAGCGAGGATGTCCTCCTGCGCGGGGAGCCCTCCACCTTCTTCTTTGACCGGTCCGTCCTTGACGAGGTCAGTAACGTGAGTGGCGTGGCACAGGCAGCCCCGCAGTCTTATTTCGGCACCAATCCGGATAACCACGATTCCCCGCTTGTCCAGATAATCGCGTTCGACCCTGACCGGGACTTCACGATCACGCCCTGGCTTTCTGAGCATCAGCAAAAGCCGCTTGGACATGGCGAGGTCATCCTCGGGAGCGGTCTTGCCGGGGATATCGGGTCAACGAATTACTACTACGGCCAGCCGTACGTTGTGGCCGGCCGGCTCGAACCGACCGGGACCGGCGTCGATTACTCTGTCTTTATCCGGGAGGATGACGCACGGATGATGGCACACCTGTCAGAGTTTTACGCAGAGGAGATGTTCGCCCTTCCCGACAACGATATCTCGGTAGTACTCGTAAAGGTGCAGGACCCGTCACAGGCAGCACTGGTGGCTGAAAGGATCACCGAACAGGTTCCCGGTGTCAAAGTACTCACCCCGCAGTCTCTGGTAAGCACGGTTGCCACACAGCTGGACGCGACAGTGAAACTGCTGGATCTCGCGGCGCTGGTTGCCATCCTTGTATCGCTACCCCTGATCGCAATTATCTCGCTGATGGCGGCAAACGAGCGTATGCGGGAGATCGGAATCCTTCGTGCTCTCGGGGCAACAAAAAAGAGGATCTTCTCCCTCATCCTCGGGGAGTCCCTGGTGCTGGCACTTGCCGGGGGGATCACTGGTGTCCTTGCCTCACTGGGGGGGCTCCTGCTCTCTGAACAGTACATCGCATCCTCCCTTGGGATCCCCCTTGCTCTCCCGGCAACCGGGGAACTTGCCACGCTCGCCCTGACAACGATTATCGTGACTACGGCAATCGGGGTTGCTGCTGCAGTCATCCCGGCGCTCCATGCGGCACGGACAGAACCCTATCTGGCAATGAGGAGTGGTGAATTATGATCGAGGTATCCGGCCTTGTAAAGACCTACCCCGCCGGCCGTAAGGAGTTCCGGCTCTTTGACGGTCTTTCATTTTCCAGCGAGAAGGGAGAATTTGTCCTCATCACCGGCCGTTCGGGTTCAGGGAAGACCACGCTCTTAAACATTCTCGGGGGCCTTACCCGGCCCACTGCCGGGAGCGTGAAGATTAACGGCAGGGAGATCAACCAGATGGACGATGACGAATCCTCCGCGTTCAGGTCAAAGACAATAGGATTTGTCTTCCAGTTCCCGGGTCTGTTATCCGCGCTGTCGGCTCTTGAGAATGTCACCCTCCCCCAGTCCCTCGCAGGGCACCCGGCCAATGCGGATGCCGCCCGCGCTCTGCTTGACCGGGTGGGCCTTTCCGGGAAAGAGGATGCCTCCCCGGCATACCTCTCGGGAGGGGAGCTCAAACGGGTTGCCATCGCCCGGGCGCTCGTAAACCAGCCGGCGCTGATCCTTGCCGATGAACCCACAGCAGATCTGGATGTTGAAACAGAAAGGGAGATCATGGAACTCTTTGCCGGGATCCATGCGGCCGGGACAACGATTGTGATGGTGACGCATAATCCCGACCTTGCCGCATATGCTTCCAGAGTGTTGCGGATGGAGCGGGGCGGTCTGACAGAAAAGACCCCCTGATACTGTTTTTCCGGCCTGCCAGATCCCTTATGAATAGCAGGGACATTTTGCATGAAGTGCCGGATATCTTAACGCCGTGCTCTGCACAAAGGGGCAAATTTTGCCTCAAATTCCCGGAAAATGAAGAATCGCGCCAAGGATTGCTCAATTATCAGCGTATAAATTTGTTTTTTTGCGATTTATATCTGTAATACAAGCCGGCCGGCAACTGCAGGGACGTGTTTTCGGACCACCTGCCTCCCTCTGCGAAGGGGGGAGAAAAACGACCGGAAGACCAGAAGGGAATGACCGGGGAAAATGATATTTCCGGTCCCCAAAAAGACCCGACAAAAACAGGTTACTGTTGTTACGGGAACAGGACTCCGTGTGTACGCCAGTACCTTCATTTCCTAAAAAGAATCGTGTTTTTCCGGGCCAGCGATGCAAAGGAGGTTTTATGGCAACAATCGAACTGCAGGATATCAGCATGGTGTTTGGCCTCAACGGCAGCAACCACGAGGCGCTCAACAAGGTCTGCCTGCACATCCGGGAGGGTGAGTTTATCTCGCTTATCGGGCCCTCGGGCTGTGGCAAGAGCACGATCATCGACGTTGTCTCGGGGCTGCGGGCCCCGACCACCGGCCGAGTCCTCATCGATGACCAGCCGGTGACCGGGCCCGGGACAGACCGGGGAACCGTGTTCCAGGACTACTCGCTCTTTCCCTGGATGACCGCGTTTGAGAACCTCCGGTTTGCCATTGAGCACGCCAACGGGAAGAGGGATCCGGATTTGTTCGATGCCGAGGCAGAGCGGTTCCTGAAACTGGTCGGCCTGGAAAAATTCCGCAACGCGTACCCCAACACCCTGTCCGGCGGGATGAGGCAGCGGATCTCGATCGCGCGGATGTTCTCCTTAGACCCAAAGGTGTTTTTGATGGATGAGCCCTTCGGGGCCCTTGATTCCCTCAACCGGATCTATATGCAGGATCTTTTGCTCCGGCTCTGGACCCGGGGGGAGAAGAGGAAGACCGTGCTCTTTGTCACCCATGACGTGGATGAAGCATTACTCCTCTCGGACCGGATCGCGATCATGTCTCCTTCCCCGGGCAGGATCAAGGAAGTGATCGAGATCCCGTTTGAACGCCCGCGGTGCAGGAAGACACTGGGGGCACAGCCCGAGTACCTTGCGCTCAAGTCCCATCTTCTCTCGGTACTCTACTGCGAGATGCTTGATGACCTCGATCGCCAGCTCGAAGAGCCGGTTGCCGGGGGGACACCGGCATGAGCCTGCCCCTCCGTCTCACACCGACCGGTACAGCAGCGGTCGTGCTGCTTGTCGCAACGCTTGCGCTCGCCACCCTCGTCCCCGATGCACCGCAACAGGCAATCTCCAGCAATATCGTCTTTGTCGGGGTGATTGTTTTCCTGCTCGCTGCCTTTGTCGCGGGACTCTTCGTGTACCCGGAAAAGGCCGTGACTGTGGGCGATCTCTTTCTGGTGGTGAGCACCGGGCTCCTGATCTGGGAAATAGCATTCGGGAAACTCGTGCTGCTCGATCCCCTGCTCTTTCCCGGGCCGGCCAAGGTCTTTGCGGTATTTGGGGCAGATTACTCCCTGATGCTTACAGGGCTTGTAAACTCACTTGCGCTCCTTGGCGCCGGGTACGCCCTTGCCCTAGCAACCGCGATACCGATCGGGCTGTACCTCGGGTGGAAAAAACGGCTCTTTGACGTGGCCTACCCCATCGCAAAGGCGGTCTCGCCCATTCCCCCGACCGCGTACCTCCCGTATACGATCGTGCTCCTCCCCACATTTGCTACATCATCGATCTTCCTTATCTTCATTGGTGCGTTCTGGCCGATCCTTGTGGGCTCGGTCTATGGGGTATTCTCCATTGACCGGAGACTGATAAACTCGGCAAAGACCCTGGGCCTCTCGGAGCGGGATATCCTACGAAAAGTGCTCTTCCCCGGAGCACTGCCCTCGATCTTCTCCGGGGCATTCATTGCACTTATCATGTCGTTTATCACCCTGACCGTGGCAGAGATGATTGCAGCAACCTCCGGCCTGGGGTGGTACATCCAGTACAACCACGACTTTGCCAACTACGACAAGGTGATTGCCGGCATCATCCTTATTGCCGTGGTCGTGATCGTACTGATGTTCTTCTTTGACCGGATCCAAAAATACTGCCTGCGCTGGCAGAGCACGTAATTGTGTGATCGGAGCCCGATCTTTTTTACCCGGTCAAAAATCCGACCGGGATTAATCCGCGGTTGTTGCCGGTCAGGGACCGGCCACCCTGCGGGGTCACAACAAAAGTGTTCTCGATCCCGACCAGGCCAAGGCCGGCAATTCCTTTCTTTGGCTCGATTGCAAAAACCATCCCTTCCTGCAGGGGTTCGTCAAAACCCGGCGCAATGACCGGGCTCTCGTCAATCTCAAGCCCGATGCCGTGGCCAAGGAACTTCACGGTATTCTGTCCAAATCCCATGAACCCGTCCTTAAATTCCGGGGAGAGGCCGGCCACCACCGTGGCATAGATCTCTGAAGGTACAGCACCCGGTTTCAACATTGACGCCACCTCATCCTGCACCGCAACACACTTCTCGTGAACCTTGATGGCCGCGTCGGGAATCGCCTTCCCGAACATATAGTTCATGGTCTTGTCGGTATGGTAGCCTTCGACCCCGCAGCCGGTATCAACCACCACGAGATCGCCTTTGTTAAGTTTTTTCTCCCGGTTTCCCATCAGCGGGATGGCAGGGTGGAGCCCGGAGATCCCCCCGGGTGTATCCACACACGTGGGCGTGATCGTGCTTACCCCAAAACCAACCTGGCCAAGAAGCATCTCGTTAAACATCCGGAACCGGACAATTCCCTGGTGGCCCTCCTGCATCATGAGCGAATAGAGCCGGGTGCCAAATTCAATCTCATCCATGCCTTCGACCAGGAGATCCGGGATGCAATCCTCAAACACGTGCCGGTGGATCTTCCCGGCCTTTTCCATGAGGGAAAGCTCGTACGGGCTTTTTACTGCCCGGACTGCGGCCACCTGCGCATCAAGCGCGAGCGGCGGGGTGGTAAAGGCAAAATGTTTCTGTATGCGCCCGTACTGTGCGAGCGTAACAGAATCGAGCTCCAGATATGCCGGCCCGTGTGCCGGGCGGGTTGCAGCCGCTGCGTCCCGGTAACTCTTCATGGGCCGGATATCAGGAAAGAGCGATTCGCCCTGTGCCCGCTCGTAACTTTTCCGCACCCAGAATACGGCATCGCCGTCCCGGGGAATAAGGAGCAGGCCGTCCTGGATGGTGCCGGTAAAATAGTACAGGTTGATCCGTTCGGTAATGGCGGCAAGCGACCAGCCGGGCGAGCGGCGGTCCATTTCTGCCCGGAACCGGGCAAGCCGGGAAGTAAGTTCGCGTGCGGGAACCTGCATAATCTGCCGGATCTATTGGCAGGGACGCTATTTAGTGGTGATGAAAAACGTGTGGATGGGCGGGATACGCCGTCACCCCTCAGGTGCGGGCTGGCAGGTACAAGCCTTCCGGCACCACGATCTCAAACCTGGCGCCGCTGCCGGGTTCGCCGGTTTCCCGGATTTCGATGCCGGTCAGGGCAAGGATCTCCCGGATCAAAAAGAGGCCAAGGCCGGTGTTTGATCCCACGCCCTGCCGGAATATCTGCTCCTTTTTGCCGGCCCTGACACCAACACCATTGTCTTCCCAGGCAATCACCAAAGCCGTACCCTCCGGGTGGCACGTTACCCGGATCTCTGTCACGTGTCCCCCGTGCCGGATCGAGTTGTCAAGGAGGTTGGCAAACACCTTTTCAAACATCGCGTCGGCGAACACCCGGACTCCGCAGATATCCGTGACCAGGGTGATCGTTTCCGGTATCTGCGTACGGGGTATCACCGTTTCGAGATCGATCCACCGCGGTTCGTGGGACCCGAGATTCTGGTAGATCCGGGTAAATTCCATCTGCGCCCGTAACTGGTCTATGGCGGATTCCATCTTTTTCAGGTACACTTCCTGGCCGGGATCCATGCATTTCCTCTTGACAATGGCAAGATAGCCTAAAAGGACCGTAATCCGGTTGAGGACATCGTGCCGGGTAACGCTGCCAAGGAGGGTGAGCTGGCGGTTTGCGCGCCGGATCGCATCCCCTGCCTTTTTCCATTCCGTGACATCCCGGGCCACCCCCCGGAATCCCATCAGGTTCCCGTCGCTGTCTGTTGCCTGCGACGACCGGATCTCGATGACAAGATCGCGCCCGTCGCGGTGCCGGCCTGGTACCTCGAACGGCCCGGCAAATTGGCCGGTAACAAGGTGATCCTTAATTTTCCTCTCCGCCAGTGCCCTTCCTTGTTCTGATACAAGGAACAGGATATGTTGCCCCACAACCTCTTCCGGGGAATACCCCATGATCGTTTTCACTGTGGGGCTGATGTACCGGAACTTCCCTTCAAGATCAATCTCCCAGATCATGTCCGGCATGGTTTCTACGAGATCCCGGAATCTCTTCTCGCTCTCCCTTCGTGCCTCTTCGGAGAGCTTACGTTCCGTAATATCTTCTGATGTGGAAAGACGGAACGCTTTGTTGTCAATCGTGAGGATCTGAGAGGTGAACCGGCAGGTCCGTCTCTCCCCGGATTTTCCCCGGCACTGCAGCTCCATCCCGTAAACAGACTTTTCGGTTTGAAGCACGGAGATCAGATTCTCGCGCTCCCGGGCGTCGGGGAATAACATCAGATCCTCGGCAGTTTTCCCGATCACCTCCTCCCGGGTATAACCGGTATCCTTGAGGAATGCATCATTGACATCGAAAAATGTCCCATCGGTTGCCGAAACAAGTGTGAGCGCAATCGGGCTGCTCTTAAAGACCGTAGCAAATTTCTTTTCAGATTCCAGTACTGCTTTGTCGGCATTCCGGCGTCCGGTGATATCCCGGAAGTACCATATCCTCCCATAATATTTTTTATTCTCCCCGAATACCGGCGATGAGAAACGCTCCAGTATCCGTCCGTCACGAAGGGACAGTTCCTCGAAACTTTTCTCATCCTTATGCTCGTACAGGTACCGGACCCGGGCAAGGAATTCATCAGGATCGACCAGCTGGCCATTAACCCGCTGAAGCAGCAGTGCATCACGACCCTGCTCGATGAGTTCCCGGGGAATCTTCCAGAGCTCAGCAAATTTCCGGTTGTAACTGAGGATCTTCCCGGTTTCATCCACGATCAGGATACCATCGGGTGCAGTCTCCTGCTGGGTTGCAAGAAGGGTATTCTTGAACGCGATGTCCTCATAGGCCTTCCTGCGCTCGGTGATGTCCTGAATGACACCGATGACCCGCACCGGAATGCCCCGGGCATCCCTTTCGAGATGGGCAACAGAGTGGATCACCTTCGGGCCCGATCCATCTGCGGGATGGATAGTATATTCGAGATCATAGTCCTTCCCGGAGGCGATCAGGTCCACGAGGGCCTGGTGGACCCGTTCCCGTTCCGGGATGCGGGATTCGATATCTTCTATCGGGAGATCCCGGGCTGTTGCCGGATAGCCGAAGATGCGAAG
>Ga0326728_10016393_pt1 | contig 15130 bp, 14 predicted proteins | sample MB3enrmetagenome_FD_207602 | JGI IMG/M metagenome (GOLD analysis project Ga0326728, IMG submission 207602) | Lab enriched peat soil microbial communities from McLean, Ithaca, NY, United States - MB31MN | ecosystem: Environmental > Terrestrial > Soil > Wetlands > Peat | place: USA: New York...
CGCCAATGCACACACGAATTGTCCGTTCGTCCCTTTATAGCGGAGCGCCGACTTGCAGTCGGCTTTTGGCCCCGGACCGCAAAAGCCGGCTGCAAGCCGGCGCTCCACTTTGGAAACCGCTTTAGTGGTTCCCAAAAATCTCGGCGAAGAACAGTTTCATGTCTTCCCACGAGCGTTTGTCCGCCTTCTCGTTGTAGCGCGCGCCGGGATTGGAGAAACCGGGGTCGGGCTGGGTAAAGGCATGAACCGCGCCGCCATACATGATCAAGCGCCAGTCCACCTTGGCGTCGCGCATTTCATTTTCAAACGCCGCCAAATCTTCCGGCTTCTCAAAGGGATCATCCGCGCCATGACAGATCAGCAACGGACACTTGATGTTTTTGCCGTCCGCTGGCGTCGGCGAGTCCAGCCCGCCGTGAAAGCTGACAATGCCGCTGACGTCCGCGCCGCTGCGCGCCAGTTCGATCACCGCGGTACCGCCGAAACAATAGCCAATGGCGGCGACCCGGTGGGCATCCACAAATTCGGACTTCTTGAGCTGCGCCAGCCCGGCAGTCACGCGGTCCCGCAACAGCGCGCGGTTGGCCTTGAACTTTCCCGCCTCGGCACCGGCCTCCGACACGTTTTTGGGCCGTTCGTCCTTGCCGTAGATGTCCGCGCAGAAAGCCACATAACCGAGCCGTGCGAGCATTTCGGCCCGGTGTTTCTCATAATCCGTGAGACCGAACCATTGATGCACCACCAGCACCCCCGGACGCTGGCCGGACACGGCATCGTCCCAGACGAGGACGCCCTGCAAGGCCTTGTCGCCCTGCTGATAATCAATGTTCCGGGATTGAATCGCGGCGTGCATCGGGCCGGCGGCTCCCATTATCGCGGCGGAAAGCAGTATCCTTTTCATCCCGCCAAAGTAGCCGACCACGCGAAATTTGCAACTGCGTTACCAATCACTCCGCTGTTGCGCCAATCCACCGCAAGTTTTGAAGCACCGCGCGATTCCGCTGCCAGAAATCAACGCCTTGGTGATGTGCGCGGGCCACGATGCCCATTCGTTGGGCTTGATTATTGAAACGCAGATGTTTAAGAAAGCGCCGCACGAAATGTGCGGCATCGTCCGCCCGCACGTCCAACCACACCAAACAATAGGCTGGGTGACACAACCTGGCATTGAAGAAATCCCAGTCCAAGGTAAAGAACGTCACGCCGCGTTGCCGGTGTAACAACGGAATGATGTCAGGGTCTTTTACGCCGAGCCGGGCGATGTCCGGCCCGATAAGTCGAAAAGGAACGTGCCACTCCTTTAACAGCGGCAACTGGTCTTTGGGAAAATTTTCGTCCAGCAGATTCAAGCAAAAGCCGGTTCGGAACGTTTCCGCACTGGCCGCCGCGCTGGAGGGTCATATCGTTCCAGCAAGGCCTCTTGTGCGAGACGGACGGCTTCGGCTATGGCGCTCAACGGGATGCGACCGCCCCAGCGTTGGTTGCAGATAAAGTCCCATGACCGGCCTTCGGCCACGTCCTCCAAAACCTGCCAGACCATGATGCGCGTACCCTTGAACGTGGGTTTGCCGTGGCAGATTTCCGGGTCGGCTACGATGTAATCGCCCAATTCAATTCGCTCCGTTGGGCGTTTGCCGTTTTTCATTGTCTTAAATCATAACTTAATTGCTTAAAAAAGACAAGCCACGCGGATTCCCACGCGGATTCCCCAATGGACGCATGAATGCCGCCACGGTAACTGAATCCGCGAATTTTGCCAACTGTCAGCCGTAACGATTCAACCATAAGATTTTTTAACCACAGATGAACACAGATGGACACGGATAAAACATCCGTTGGGACAGTCACCGGAAGTTCCACACCAAATGGTTCCACCACGTCGGGAGGAAAAGCACTGGCAACGCCCCTGAAAATCTGTGTCCATCTGTGTTCATCTGTGGTTAAGTCTGCCTCGTTCCGGCTTGCCGCCTTCTTTCGTCATTGAATCGCCGGATTATTCCGTTACGCTCTTCCGCGCAAATGAAAAAGGAACAGAAGCAACCTACTTCGGTGGTCACCGGCAGCGCCGGTTTTCTTGGGTCACACCTGACCGACCTTCTGGTATCAAGAGGTCATAAGGTCATTGGCATTGACAATTTTGTCACCGGCAGCGTGGACAACATCGCGCATCTGGGCGGCAATCCAAACTTCAAATTTATCCAGCAGGACGTTTCAGAGTTTATCTTTCTGGACGCGCCCGTGGATTACGTCTGGCATTTTGCCTCCCCCGCCAGTCCGATTGACTATCTGGAACTGCCCATTCAAACGCTGAAGGTCGGCTCGCTGGGCACGCACAAGGCGCTGGGCCTGGCCATGCACAAAAAAGCCCGCTTCCTGCTGGCGTCCACCTCGGAAATTTACGGCGACCCGCTGGTGCATCCGCAGCCGGAAGAATACTGGGGCAACGTCAACACCATCGGACCGCGCGGCTGCTATGATGAAGCCAAGCGCTTTGCCGAAGCCATGACGATGGCCTATCACCGCGAACATCAGGTGGAGACCCGCATCGTCCGCATTTTCAACACCTACGGTCCGCGCATGAGAATGCATGACGGACGGGTGGTGCCCGCCTTTGTCAGCCAGGCGCTAAGAAACAAGCCAGTGACGGTTTTCGGTGATGGCCGCCAGACCCGCAGCTTTTGCTACGTTTCCGATCTCATCGAGGGCATTTACCGCCTGATGATGAGCGATTACGATCTGCCGGTAAACATTGGCAATCCCGCCGAAATGACCATGGTCGAGTTTGCCGAGCAAATCATTCGCGCGACGAAATCCAGGAGCAAAATCATTTTTAAGCCGCTGCCGCAGGACGATCCCAAACAACGCAAGCCGGACATCACCAAGGCGCGTAAAATTCTGAAGTGGGAACCCAAGGTCGCGCTGGCGGAAGGCTTGACCGACACCATCGCATATTTTCGGACGAAGGTCTGAGACGTTTGCGATTTGGGAAAATGCCCGGCGCCATGTTTTTTATGTCCCGGCACCCCGGCAATTGAATTTCAGCGGTCGCCGCAATACCTTTGAAACGATGATTTTCAACGCCCGCCAGTTTGCGTTTCGGTTCCCGAGACCGGCCTTGGTCATGGGCATCGTCAACGTCACGCCCGATTCATTTTCGGACGGCGGAAAGTTTTTTGACGCCGACGCGGCGGTGGCGCACGGACTGGAACTGGCGGCCCAGGGCGCCGAAATCCTCGATATTGGCGGCGAATCCACCCGGCCCGGCGCGGAAACCGTTTCTGAGCAGGAAGAACTGCGCCGCGTGATTCCCGTCATCGAGAAGCTGGCGCCCGCCGCCAAAGTGGCGCTCTCGATTGACACCATGAAGCCCGCGGTGGCGCGCGCGGCGCTCGCCGCCGGGGCCAGCATCGTCAACGATGTCGCCGGGGCCCGCGCCACCAGCGAGATGGGAAACGTCGTCTCCGAATATCATGCCGGCTACATCGTCATGCACTCGGGAAGCGCGCCCGGCGGGACCGGCGAAACACCTGTTTATCGAGACGTCGTGCGGGAGGTGAGCGAGTTCTTTTCCGAACGGCTCATCGCCCTGTTGAATGATTCGGGCGTGGCCGCCGAACAGGTGGTGCTGGACCCGGGCATTGGTTTTGGCAAGGACCTGGAACAAAATTTGCAATTGCTGGCGGGCCTGCGAAGTTTTACAAAGTGGCGGCGTCCGCTGTTGCTGGGCGTTTCCCGGAAGTCGTTCATCGGGAAACTGACCGGCGCCGGCCTCAATGAACGCTTGCCAGCATCACTGGCCTGCGCGACTTTGGCCGTGAAGGCGGGGGTCAACATCATCCGCGCCCACGATGTCGCCGGGACCGTGCAGGCCGTGCGGATGGCCGAAGCGATTTTGCAAAGATCGAATGTGGAATAATGTTCATAAATTCGGGGCGGATTTTGAAAAGGGCTGGCAGCCGGTGGTGGAAATTTTCATCCTGGCCATCCTGATTTATTACGTCTTCAAGTTCGTGCGCGGCACCCGCGGCTGGCCGGTGGTGATCGGCTTTGTGGTGGTGCTGCTCGCGCTGGCCCTGGTCACGACCATTTTCGACCTGAAAGTCCTCCGCTGGATGCTTGGCAGCGCCTCCGTGTTTATCGCCGTGGGCGCCTTGGTCATTTTTCAGCCGGAACTGCGCCGGATGCTCGCCGAGCTGGGGAACCTTCCGTTGTTTGCCACCACCAGCGAGCAGCGGGAGGCCATTGAGGTCATCATTCAAACCTGCGAACGCCTCGCCGAAGTCAAAATCGGCGCCCTCATCGCCATCGAACAGTCCATTCAATTGCAGGAGGCCGTCGAAGCCGGCATCAAGGTGGATTGCGACGCAACGCCCGAAATGTTGGAAACGATTTTCTTCCCCAACAATGCCGTCCACGACGGCGGCGTCATCCTCAAAGGCGACCGCATCGCCTATGCCGCCTGCATCTTTCCTCTTACCCAGCGGCAGGATTTGAACAAATCCCTTGGCACCCGGCACCGCGCCGCCATCGGCCTGAGCGAGGAAACAGACGCCGCCATCGTGGTGGTTTCCGAGGAAACCGGAATGATTTCCTATGCCTACAAAGGCCAGCTCGTCCGCGGCGTCACCCTGGAGGAACTCCGGGCGTTCCTGACCTCGGTGATTCTGAAACCCGAGAGGGCGCACGGCTTCTCCGCCTGGCTGCACACCGTGCTTCGCGAGCGGCACCGGCCCGCCGGGCCCGCCGTCATCACCAAGCACGAGCCTCGCCCCGCCGCGCGCCCCGCCGCCAAATAACCCTTCACAATGCGCGCCTTTCTTTTCAAGGACTTTGCCTGGAAACTCTTTTCCCTGCTGCTCGCCGCTTTCATTTGGTACACCGTCAACAAAATTATTGGGGGGTCCGCCGCCGGAGCGCCCGCCAACTCCATTTTCGTCACCTACGGCGAAATGCCCGTACACGTGGTCGCCTCCGCGGCCGACATCCATCTTTTCCATGTCAACCCGGACAACGTCTCCGTCACGGTGAGCGGTCCCGCCGAAATCATGTCCGTACTGCGGGCCAACCAGATTCATGCCACCGTGGAGCTATCCGGCGCTGATCCCGGCAAAACCTCCCCGCAACCGGTCGAAGTATCCGTGCCCGCGGGCGTCACTGTTGTGAAAGTCGTGCCCGACCAGGTGGACGTCATCGCGCCGGCCAAACCGTGATATACGGGAGCCGGGGCTGAAGCCTTCCCGGATTCGGCCACCACCGCCATGTTTGCGACAGGTAGGGCGCGTCACTCCGTGCGCGCCGCCTTTGCTAATTTGACCGCTCGTTGGCAGTAGGCGGCGCGCAGAGAACTGCGCCCGAAGGCATCTTCTCCCTCTCCGCGTCGGCTTCGGAAGCCGATGGGGAGAGATTTCCCCGAAGCTTTCGCGCATTGAACCCCTGAACCAATACGCCCTCACCCGGCGAGACGCCACCCTCTCCCCCGCTCGGAGCGGGGGAGGGCAGGGTGAGGGGGCGCTTCAATGGGTCCGGTTCATGGGGAGGGCCGGGGGTGAGGTGTCAGTTTTCCCTGGACTTGGTCCCACCGGGACCATTGACAGTAGCACGGCGTTTCAACGCCGTGGAACCTCGTGGCCAACGTGAGTCCCACCGGGACGGCTGAACCGCGGCCCCAATCCACGTCCATGATTCGCTGAAACCTGAAACACATCAACGATATACCAATTTCCTAGGCCCGACCCTTCCACTCCGTCGGTGTGGTGTTCGTATTCTGGTTGCGTGCTCTAGCCGCGTATGTAAAGAGCTATCGTGAATATAAAAAGACCCAGCGTGAGTGCCGCCAATACATATGTCAGATGAACGAGGCGCTTCGTGTGAGACTCCAAACGCAAAGTGGACTCCTCCGCAATCTCGCTCAGATGGGAAAGGATGACTGCCATATCAAACACTGCTGCCGTGTGCAATTCGGGATGGTCACGCGAATCTTGGGCGCACTTCATCATGCTCACTAATCTGCCTCTAACTTCCTTGCGATGTTTTTCGGTGGTCATAATTAAATAAACGTAAGCAGCCTAACGAAAAAAGCTGAGCCACCGCCGACTCGCGACGTGAATCCTCATGCATTGGGAAACGACAGCCTCAACTGCGGTTAGCAACTCCGGCGATTTGTTAGGCGGCAATGTCATCTGTTCAACTCCAAATAATCTCCATACCTGTGCCACTGTTTCTCGCCCTCGCGAAGCACAAGAATATCATCTGTAATAATGCCGTCCTTCCGCATCATCCGCAAATCGCTCGCCTCGACTGGTCCCTGCTGCTCGCCATCCGTGGAATAATAATAACGCGCCTTGGAGGCGGAAAGAACTGGAGCAACTGCTGATGTGGTAGCTGTTGAAGACGAGCTATGCTCGACAGACTTCCGAGTGTTTTCCTCAATCTGCTTCTGACACAGAACTGACTGCGCTCGCAGTTTGAGTTGAAATGAAATGGACAAACCAATGGCAAATCCCAGCGCGCCCAAAATAACCAAACCCACCACTGCACCGACGATGCCGCCAATCTGAAAACCGCCAATGACGCCAATCGCTACGCCTAAAATCACGCAAATAATTATCATGCTGTCGGCTTGCGAATAAAGCCTATCAGCGAACTTCTGAAGAATCAGCGGGTCGTATCGTGTGCTCATAAAATAGTGTGGTGCGAATGTGGCCTAACGTAGAAAGATGTGCCCCGCCGCACTAAAATCAATGCCCGCGATAGCGGAACTGCATGCGCCAATAGGCGTTGGCTCCATCGCCTTGTTGGGTGTCATCGTCTTTCCTCAAGTTGCTTTCTTAAATCCGCGTTATCTGACTTGAATCTGTCCAAAGCCTCCTGACATCTATGCAACTCAATCTGAATCCCGCACGACTCGGACATCTTCTCATGCGCAAACTCATTTTTATCGGACGCATCTCGCTTTGCCGACTCAAGCTCCGACATGAGCTCTTCAATCTTGGACTCCAAAACGCGCTTTTCAGTCTCAAACTGCATTTGCTGGGCGTGAAGTTCCATCTGAAAATCTTGCCTTTGCGATTTAAGCTGGTCGCGCAAAAGTTCTATGTGGCGGCTTTGTCCGATTCCAACCCAAGCCAGAAACTTAGAAATGTGCTGTGCAGGATTCATCGCGCACAAATTACACCTAACAGTATTTATATTGAATTTTCACGGCCCAATACTTTTGCGGTTGAGGCTATTGGGCGCTTGTCAAATGGCTTTGTCAAGCGCATTGCATCCGCCCGCGACCGGCGGGTGCCCAATCCCAATCTCAAATTCATGGATCACTGCCGCGAGGGCGTGACTGTCGTAAAAGTCGTGCCCGACCAGGTGGACGTCATCGCGCCCGCCAAACCCTGACGCCCGGAATTTTTTTGCCGCAATTGGGTGCGATTGGGTTGGACTTTTGCGATTTCATTGGGCTTTTGAAAGAGGGCCCGCGTCCCGCCAACGCGCCAATCAGGTTTTTTATGCGCCGCCGGTTTTTTCCATTTCTTTGCAGGGTGCCAGATGGCGGGGCATCAAGAGTTTCGCGATCAGGCCGGTCCAGCCGGTTTGATGAGACGCGCCGACGCCCCGGCCATTGTCTCCGTGGAAATATTCGTGGAAAAGAACGTACTCCTTGAAATGCGGATCGGTGGCCAGCTTGGGATGATATTTTAGCACGGGACGCTGCCCGTCTGGGCCTTTCAAAAACAGCCGCGTCAGCCGGCGCGTCAGTTCGTCGGCCACTCCGGCAATCGTGAGCATCCTGCCGGAGCCGGTGGGGCATTCAATTTTGAAGTCATCGCCGTAATAGTGGTGAAATTTTTGCAGGGACTCGATGATGAGAAAATTCGCGGGCATCCACACGGGGCCGCGCCAGTTGGAATTGCCGCCGAACAGTCCGTCCTGCGATTCCGCCGGCCAATACGACACGGTGTGCGGTGTGCCGCACGCGTCGAACGAGAACGGGCTTTGTTCATAGACTTTTGACAGGGCGCGCACGCCAAAATCGGAAAGGAATTCGGTTTCGTCGAGCATCCGCTTGAGCAGCGCCTTCATCCGGTGGCCGCGCAGCAGCGACAGCAAATGCCGTTCGCCCGAACCGGGTTCATGCCAGCGCGAGACCAGCCGGGCCAGATCGGGACGATAGTTCAAAAACCATTCCAGCCGCTCGTAAAACTCCGGCAGGGCCTTCATCTGCGCGTGTTCCAGCGTTTCCACGGCAAACAGCGGAATCAGTCCCACCATCGAACGAATTTTCAGCGGCATATTTCGTCCATCGGGGAGATTCAGCGCGTCGTAATAAAACTCGTCCTGGTCGCACCACAGGCCAATGCCTTCTTCCCCGATGTTGTTCATGGCTTCGACGATGTGGAGAAAATGTTCGAAGAACTTGGTGGCAATGTCCTCATAGACCCGGTTGTGCAGCGCCAGTTCCAGCGCGATGCGCATGAGGTTGAGCGAATACATCGCCATCCAGGCGGTGCCGTCGGCCTGATAGATGAATCCGCCGGTGGGCAAAGGCTTGCTCCGGTCAAACACCCCGATGTTGTCCAGGCCCAGAAAGCCGCCCTCGAAAACGTTCCGGCCATTCGGGTCCTTGCGGTTCACCCACCAGGTGAAGTTCAGCATCAGCTTGTGAAAGACGCGCTCCAAAAACGCGAGGTCCCCGGCGTCGCCCCGCTGTTTGCGGTCCATCTGGAACACGCGCCAGGCCGCCCAGGCGTGGACCGGCGGGTTGGCATCGCCAAAGGCCCATTCGTAGGCGGGCAACTGGCCGTTGGGATGCATGTACCATTCGCGCGTGAGCAAAATGAGCTGGTGCTTGGCAAATTCCGCGTCCACCAGGGCCAGCGGAATCGTATGGAACGCCAGGTCCCAGGCGGCGTACCACGGAAACTCCCATTTGTCGGGCATGGAAATGATGTCGGCATTGTTCAAGTGCGTCCATTGGTGATTCCGCCCGTGCTTGCGTTCCGGCGGCGGAGGCGGTTGCGCCGGGTCGCCCTTGAGCCAATCGGCCACGTCATAGTAAAAGAATTGCTGCGACCAGATCATTCCCGCGAATGCCTGGCGCTGGACATTTCGCGCGTCGGGGTCCGTGATTTCCTTCTGCAAGGCCGCGTAGAAGCCGTCGGCCTCATGGATGCGGCGCTCGAATATCTCGTTAAAATCCGAAAACGCGTCCACTGGACCGCCTCTGCTCAAGCGCAGGCGGACTTGAACCGTGCCCGCCGCCGGAACGGCCAGCGGGCGGAGAATGCCCGCCTTGGTCCCCGTAAGCGCCGGGTTCACGGCGGAATGATTTCCGTGAACGATGTATTCATGGAAGGCGTCCTTGTAGAATCCCCCGGCGCGGGCCTGGTTTTGGAGCCGGACGGCGTTCGTATCGTTGTCGCAAAATAGAAGTTCCGCGCCATCCTCGTAATGGAGGGTGAAGGCGCCCAGTTCAGGATGCCGCGCCAAAAGCGCCCGCGGTCCGGCGACGGAAATGCCCGGCTTGACTGCGTCCGCCGTCCATGACCAGGTGTTGCGAAACCAGAGCTGCGGCAACAAATAAATCGCGGCCGCCTCGGGGCCGCGGTTATGGACGGTCACGCGCATCAAAATGTCATCAGGCGCGGCCTTGGCGTATTCCACAAAGATGTCGAAGTACCGGTCCTCGTCAAAAATCCCCGTATCCAGCAGTTCATACTCAGGCTGGCTGCGATCATTTTGCCGGCGGGCGTTTTCCAAAATGAGCTGGGAATACGGAAACTCACCCTGGGGGTATTTGTAGAGCATTTTCAGGTACGAATGGGTGGGCGTCGCATCCAGATAATAGTAGAGTTCCTTGACATCCTCGCCGTGATTGCCTTCCGCGTTGGTCAGGCCAAAAAGCCGCTCCTTCAAAATCGGATCGCGCCCGTTCCAGACGGCCAGGGAGAGGCAGAGCCGCGCTTGATCATCGCTCAGGCCGGCGATGCCGTCTTCGCCCCAGCGATAGGCGCGGCTGCGCGCGTGGTCATGGGGAAAGTATTCCCAGGCCGTGCCGCCGGGCGAGTAATCTTCCCGCACCGTGCCCCACTGGCGCTCGGACAGGTACGCCCCAAATAATTTCCACTGCGCCTTGCCCGCGTGATGATCCGCCAAACGCTGCTGCTCGCTATTCATTGGAAAAATGACCGCCCGTTTTCTTTCAATGACTATACCCCGGCTTCAGCGGGAACACGAATGATTTGAAATTTTACGATAGCGCCGTAGTCGCGAAATCTGGTTCTTCGATGTTTATAATGGGTAAAAACCAAATGCGCGGGCTGAAAGCCTGAAACATGAAAGCCCAGGGCAACGCCCTGGGCAAGGCGACCGTAATGATTCCAAGCCCTGAAAGGGCGTCACAGAATCTTTGGCATCCCTTTGTTTTGCCCTTTCAGGGCAAATGTCGTGTTGGTCGTCAAAACCCAGGGCGTTGCCCTGGGCTCTCATGTTGTTGCGCTTTCAGCGCGAGAAGACGCCAAGCATGGTACCCATTACAAATGTCGAGGAACCCAATTTGAGAAGGCTAGTCTAATCCCACGCGCGATAAGGAAATCCGATTTTCTCCATGAAATTCCCGCAACGCGGGCAGCGTCCGGGATCGTTCCAAGGTTCCACAAAATGTTTCGCATTCACCGGGCAGGCCGGCGCAAGCTCGCGCCAGATCAGGGGAGCGGGCGGCTTGGCGGCGGGATTGATCGAGCCGGACCCCAATACCACCGGCGGAATTTCCGGCCGGTAAAAGCCGGGAAACCGCACCCGGTCAACGGCGTCGGCCCGCCGTTGCTGGCGCGTAAACACGTCGTACAATTCGCGGCAGGCGCGACAGATCACGGTTTGTATCTCGCAATGCCGGCCACCGTCGGCGCCGCCGGAGATTTTCACCCGGTAATGGCACTGGGGGCACTCGAACAGGTACGTTTTTCCCACAACTTCAAATACAACCGCGCGCGTGAAAACTCAAGCGTGTGCCGTGGCCATGGCGCGGCCTGCGATGAACCCGGTCGTCCAGGCGGCCTGAAAATTAAAGCCCCCCGTAAGGCCGTCCAGGTCGAGGAGTTCACCGGCGAAATAAAGGCCGGGACAAATTTTGCTCTCCATTTTTTGAAAGTTGACCTCGCTCAACCGGACGCCGCCGCAGGTGACAAATTCGTCTTTGTTGAGGCTCTTGCCGGTCACGGAAAATTTCGTGCAGGCAAGCTGCTCCGCCAGCGCCTGCATCTGGCTGCGCGTCAAGACCGACCACCGGGCGTCGCGTGGAATGCCGGAGGCGAGCACCAATTGCTCCCACAACCGCAGAGTCAGCGGAGGCACCGGAACATTGACGACCAGTTTTGCGCCGTCCGATTGCCGGCGCGCCTGGAACGCGGCCGCGAGGTCCTGCGCCCCCTGCTTGGGCAGCCAGTTGACGTGCAGGGGAAAGTGGTAATTCAGGGTGTGCAGCTCCCGCGCGCCCCAGGCGGACAATTTCAACACGCAGGGACCGCTGACGCCCCAATGGGTCACGAGCAGCGGGCCGCGCTCCCGCAATCGCGTGCCGGGAACGGAAACCCTGGCCTCTGTCGAAACGCCCGCCAGCGCGCGCAGCCAGGGTTCCTCGATCTGAAACGTAAACAGGGAAGGCACCGGCGGTTCGAGGGAATGGCCGAGCGCAACCGCCAACTGCCCGCCGCCAAGAGCGCGGCAGCCGCCGGTGGCCAGCAACAGGCGGTTGCAGTTCATCGTTTCGCCCGACGTGAGCATGACTTCAAAGGACCCATCCGCATTTTTGCGGGCGGACGCCGCCGCGCAATTAAGTCTCATTTCCACATTGGCGTTGCGCGCGCTGTTCAGGAGGCAATCCACGACGGTCTGCGAGGAATCCGTGACGGGGAACATCCGTCCGTCGGCCTCGGCCTTGAGCGGCACGCCCCGCGCCTCGAACCAGGCCACGGCGTCCCGCGCGGAAAATTTCTGAAACGGCCCCAGCAGTTCCCGACCGCCCCGCGGGTAGCGCGCGGCGAATTCTTTTGAGTCGAAACAGGCATGGGTGACGTTGCAGCGGCCGCCGCCGGAGATGCGGACCTTGTCCAGGAAACGCGCCGTTTTTTCGAGCACGGTCACCTCGGCCCCCGCTTCCGCCGCCGTAATGGCCGCAAAGAACCCCGCGGCGCCGCCGCCCGCCACAATGCATTTCACCTTCATGCCGGCGGGTTCCTGGCCAGTGAACGAATTCGGGGTACCTCGATCACTTGCACGTCGGCGGGAGGATTCTCCACCGCCCAAACCAGGGCGGAAAGCATTTGGCGCAGTGAGACCAAACCCAGGCGCAGGGCGGCCCGGCGCGCGCCTGGCAGGCACGCGCAAAACCAATACAGAGGAATGAAAACGCCGGGCCAGCGGTGTCCCGGCCCAAGCACGTACCACGGACGCAAAAAAGTCACGGGCAACCCGGTGGCGTCCAGGATGGTTTCGCACTCGGCCCGGACGGCGATGTAATCGCGCCGGACGGGAGCCGGCTGGGCCACGCTCAGGTAGATGAAATGCTTCACATTGGCCTCGCACGCCGCCTTGGCCGCCACGCGAACGGACGTCAAATCCACTTCCCGGAATTGCTTCCTCCGGGACGCGCCGGAATGCGCAACGCCGATGAGATGGATGAACGTGTCCGCGCCGCGAACCGCCTTGGTGTAGGCATTCATTTGCAGCGGATTGCCGACCGTCTTCTGGACGCCGTCCGGAAGCTTGTATTCCGAACCGCGGCGCGCCACCGCGCTGACACGGTAACCGCGCTCCTTGAGCACTGGCATCAAATGGGAACCCAGATAGCCGGTGCCGCCGGTGACAAACACATGATGGGTCATGCTCCAGAGACTTCTAACAAATCCGCGCATGACAGCAAACATCAATCGTGCAATCCTGCCATATTGTGAACGAACCCTCGCCCGGCACCACACCGCCCCACAAACGGCGGAAGCGTTACAGCGGCAGGCATCCCCGCCGCTTTGAGGACAAGTACAAGGAGCATGGCGGCGATCCTGAGACCATTGCCAAGGTCATGGATTCAGGCAAGACGCCGTCTGGAACGCACCGCCCCATCATGGTTGCGGAAGTCCTTCAGGCGCTGGCGCCCAAGCCCGGAGAAACAGCCGTGGATTGCACGCTCGGCCATGGCGGCCATGCGGAAAAAATCCTGGCCCAAATTCTGCCCGGCGGAAAATTGATTGGATTGGATGTGGACCCGGTGGAATTGCCAAAAACAGAAGCCCGGCTCAGAGGCCTGGGTTTTCAACAGGACGCGCTGTCAGTTCATCGAAGCAATTTTGCCGGTCTGCCGCAAATTCTCGCGGCGGAAAATGTGCCGGGCGCGGACGTGATTCTCGCAGATCTCGGCGTGTCCTCCATGCAGATTGACAATCCCGCGCGCGGCTTTTCGGTGAAGTTCGAAGGGCCGCTGGACATGCGCATGAATCCGCAGCGCGGCCAGCCGGCGTCCGCCTGGCTGGAGAAAATCACGCCGGACGCGCTGACGGAAATGCTCGTGAGTTTTTCAGACGAGCCCCGCGCGGCCCAACTGGGACCGGCGCTGGCTGGAAACAAGTTTGCTTCCACGCGGGAGTTGGCGGATGCCATTGGCGCGGTTCTTCCACAGCTTGACGACGAGGAATTGAGTCTCACCATCCGGCGGGTGTTCCAGGCAGTGCGAATCGCGGTGAACGATGAACTCGCGGCGCTGGACGCCTTTCTGCGAAACCTGCCCCTCTGCCTCAACGCCGGCGGACGCGTGGCCGTGCTGACGTTTCATTCGGGCGAAGACCGGCGCGTGAAAAAATCGTTCGAGGCAAATTTTAGCAATGGAATCTACGCCGACATTGCGCGTGAAGTAACCCGGCCCACGCCGGAAGAGCAGCGCGCCAACCGCCGTTCGGCCCCGGCAAAACTGCGCTGGGCCGTCAAGGCGGCATAATTAAGTAGCAGCCGACGTAAGGAGGCTCTAACTAAATGAGTGTTCCCAAAGATATTGGAGCCTCCTCACGTCGGCTGCTACATTGAAAGGGCTTGGGTTAACAGGCTGCTATCGCACTCCCAGCACGTGCGAGACCAGCAGCGAGCCGGCGGCAAAGAACATGGCCCCCAGAAAAACGCATACCGGCAGCGTGAACACCCAGGCCAGCAGCAGATTTCGCAGGGTCGCCGTCTGGAGACCGGAACGGTTTGCGGCCATGGAGCCCGCCACGCCGGATGACAACACATGCGTGGTGCTGACCGGCAGGCCGTATCGGTCCGCCAGGCCAATCGTAATCATGGCCACCAGCTCGGCGGCGGCGCCCTGCCCGTAGGTCAGGTGGCTCTTGCCGATTTTTTCGCCCACGGTCACCACGATACGCTTCCAGCCGACCATCGTGCCGAAGCCCAGGGCCAGGGCCACCGCAAACTTGACCCACGTGGGAATGAACTTGGTGGTCTTGTCCAGCGCCGATTTGTATTTCGACAGCGAAACGGCCTCCGCGCCGGAAAGCTCGTGCGTCTTGTTCAGTTTGCCGATGGTTTCGGAAGTGAAATAAATGGACATGCGCAACCGGCTGCGTTGATCGGCAGGAACCTCGGCCAGCGTCTTGTGCCCTGCGAGGGCGTCCACAACTTCCTGGTTTTTTTCCACCAGCGCGGGGAAAATTGCGTCCGAATACGCGCCGCCGGACTTCATGTAGGCGCCGAGCACGCGGCTGGCTGTGGTGCTGTCCGGTGTTTCGCCCGCGCCGACATGGGCTTTCAGCGTCGAGGCGGCGCTTTGCGACATCGTAGTGATTTGCCCGACCGAATCCGCGGACGTGGAGAGGTCCAGCGCGTATATCCCGGGGATGATTCCCACCAGAATGAGCATCGTGAGACCCATGCCCTTCTGGCCGTCGTTGGAGCCGTGGGCGAAACTGACGCCGGTACACGTGAGGCAGAGAATGCCGCGAATCCACAGCGGCGGGGGCTTGTTCGGCTCGGGCGGGGAGTAGAGCTGTGGCTTGCGGACCAGCGCCTTGAGCAGCAGAAAGAGAATGGCCGTGCAGACAAAGCCCACCACCGGCGAAACCAGCAGCGCCAGGCCGACGTCTTTGGCCTTGGCCCAATT
>Ga0326728_10016394_pt1 | contig 15129 bp, 9 predicted proteins | sample MB3enrmetagenome_FD_207602 | JGI IMG/M metagenome (GOLD analysis project Ga0326728, IMG submission 207602) | Lab enriched peat soil microbial communities from McLean, Ithaca, NY, United States - MB31MN | ecosystem: Environmental > Terrestrial > Soil > Wetlands > Peat | place: USA: New York...
GGTCCCCATGCACCTCAACCAGAAAATCGTGGCGCTCCAATACTTCTGCGATGAACCTGGCCCGGCGCGAGCGGCGGATGAAATCGGAAACGCCCCCGAGAAACCGGAAATAAATATAGTTATCGTTGAGCACATCTCCAATGTAGGCGTCCAGGATGTTGAAGTGGTAGCCGAGCCTGAGATGCAGATTCATGTATTCCTTCGATATAACGGCCAGATTGCGGCCTACCTTCTCGGGGGTGGCCAGCGATGAGCTGAAAGTCCGGGTGAAGCTCGACATGAAGCTGCCCAAGTCCACGGAAACGGGGTCGGTTTCCCACATGCCGCTCTCCGACAGCCCCTCCAGGAACGCTTTCATCGGGGGAGATACGATTTGCTCGACCTTCAGCGTTTTGGCCTCCGGAAGCGCGCTGGTGCCGTTTTCGACGTCGATTACCATCAAGCCGAGGGGAAGGACCGATTCCAGTCGTTTCGGTGTCCGGTCGTGATATTTTTGAAAATTTTCGCTCAGGTCTATCAGCTTCTCAACAGCTTTTTCATGAATGAACCTCGTGATATCGTGAAAGGTACGGCACCGGGAGGCTTTGAAATCTTCGCTGGAGGGATCGAACAGGTGAAGGAGGCTTACCTTTTTGAAAAGCCTCCTGAGCAGACGGTACTCATATGATTCCTCGAAAACCTCCCCCTGTGTGATCTCAAATTGGGTCAGTTCTCTGATCGTTCCCTCATAAAGGACGTTCTGGCTCGCATCCAGGGTCACCTCGTCCCCCGTCTTGAGGACTTTAGTGGCAACGCCGGTATTGACCACGGTGGGGACCCGGTACTCACGGGCCAGAGTGGCCATATGCCCGGTAGGCGAACCTATATCCGTCAGTATGCCCCTTGCCTTGCGCATGACGCGCGAGTATTTCGGAGAAGTATAATGGGCAACCAGAATAGCCCCGTAGGGGAAGTCATTCAGGTCGTCATCCTCGTTCGCCACATAGACCTTACCCGATGCGACGCCTCCCTGGACAACGCTTCCCTTGCCTGAGAAAAGCACCTGCGCCGACCGGGTAGCTTGCTCGATATTCAGCCGATGGTCCTCCGGCTGGTTCGGCCGAACGTTAAGAGGCCTCGACTGCAGGATATAGAGATTGCCTTTGCCGTCAAACGCCCACTCAACGTCCTGGGGATGCTTGTAGTAACTTTCGATCATCATGGCCGCCTGGGCAAGCTTCTGGATATATTCTTCAGGCAGACAGGGCTTATCCTGCAGAGGTTCCGCAACGTCAACCCAGACCGTCCCGCCGCTCGGGTCCATGACTAGTTTGGTTACCTTGTGCCCTGTTTCCGCCGAGAGGACGGCGTGAGGCGGGTGCCTGTCCAGGATGAAAGTATCCGATTCGGCCTCTCCTCCCACGACCGCCGGCCCAAGGCCCCAGGCCGCGCTGATGACCATGGCTTCTCTTTCCTGCGGAAGCGGAGCGTAAGTATACATCGCACCGCTGACTTCGGCCTCCGCCATCAACTGGCACCCGACCGCCATGGCCGTCTCACTCTCCTGGTAGCCTCTATGGAGCCTGTACCGCCAGGCTTCCGCTGCGTAGGTCCCTGCAATCACTCGCCGGTAAGCATCCGGAATTCCCTTTTTCGTGACATTGAGCACGCTTTCATACTGCCCGGCAAAACTGTATTCGCTGTCCTCGCCCCAGGCGCTGCTCCTTACGGCAAACACGAGGGGGCCACCGTTCCCCCTGGCCTTGAGGATATCCAGCATGGCATTTATATTCGAAACTATATGGCGGGGGATGGTCCCCTTCAGAATGCGCTGCCGCACCTCATGGCAAATGGCGTCGAAGGCCCTCTCGTCCTTTTTGTCCCAGGCTGCCAGAGAATGCTCGATATACCCGGGAAGACCGTTGGCGCTCATGAAATCGAAGAATGCCTTGGTCGTTATTACAAAGCCGTCCATGGTCGGCATGCCCAGCGTATTTCGTATGTCCCCGAGATTGGCGAACTTGTTGCCGGCCTCGTCATCCAGGTCACTATTGAGCTCGTCCAGCAGAATCGCAGGCCGGGTCAGGGGAAAAGCGCGTCGCCCGGCCAGTTCCTCCTGGATTTCGTAATTAATTCGTTCGAAGGCGATGAAAAGATCCACATTCTCGCACTGGTTCATGACGCACAGGTCCGAAATCAGCTTGAAGACGAGATCGCTTACTCTCTCGCTGATATCGACTACATACTGGCGATCGAATACGTAGTCGCCCCCAAGCTTGTCGCCCATGTCAGCCATGAGTTCCAGAATGCAGTTGTTTCGTTCCAGGACGCTCCTGAATTTCTTGAAGAGCACCGAGAAAGGGAGGGTAGGTTGCGGTGACCCGAACCGAAAAAACTGCTTCAGGCCTTCTATAACATTCATTCAATCCACCTCGCGGAGCGTGGAGTACCTGACATCAATGCGCTCCCCTGCTCTGAAAAATCAGTCCAATCCCCAGGCCGGCCAGCAGGGCTATGAGCGTCGCGAGGATTCCGTAAAGGGCCGAGTGCCCGAAGGCAAGTTGGGCGAGCAGGGCGGGAAAACCCACCAGGTTGACCGTAAGCGGCTGTTCAGCCCGGGCGATGACCTCCCCGTTCCTTATCGCATCGACCTCGACCGTATAGGCGCCGGGTATAAGGCGAGAGGGGATCGGGATCTTTGCCGAAAAGGTTTTCTGTCCGTCAACTGCACTCGCATACGAGATGTTTCCGAACATCTCCCGGTACAGTCCTTCCTTTTGTTTCAATTTGAGCAATTCCTCGAAAGCATTTTCATGCCCTCCGCCCTTGGCTTCTATCTCGATGGATTTCTTGAGACCCGAGAGCCTCAAGACCCCGAGCGTGACCCCTCCATCGGCTTCGAGGCGGTTGAGATCAACGGCCGATGAAACGAGGCAGATATTGGGCACCCCTTTGAAGGTGATCGACTCGAGGTTCATCCACATGACGCCCCCGACTTTTCCCTTCTCCTTCATGTGCAGATCGCAGGATGTCCCGATGAACCTTACGACAGCCTCGCTGTCAGCGGGGACCGATCCCGTTGCGGTAAGAGTGGTCCCGTTGTAAAGCGCGCCGATGTCAATAGCTCGGGGCTCGATCGTCATCCGGGCGCTGTCCTGCGCCGCGCCGGCGGAAACTGTAAAAAGGCAGAAAGCGGCAAAGAGTATAAAGTATCCGATTTTCATTTTTTAGTGCCCCCCAACATAAGCCAGCAGAACTTCGGGCCGCGCCAGGAGTTCGTAGAGCATCTTGAACATGACTATGAGCACCAGGGATGCAAGAAGTATTTTGAGCTGGTCTCCACGCAGTTTCTTGCCGAGCTTGGCCCCGAGCTGAGCACCTATGGACGATCCGATGAGCAGCAGCAGCGCCAGGATGAAATCCACAGTGTGGTTCTGCCAGGCCTGCATGATTGTAACATTCATACAGGTGAAAAGAATCTGGAACAGACTCGTTCCCACGACGACGTGCATGGGCATCCGCAGCATGTAAACCATTACCGGAACCATGACGAATCCGCCGCCCACGCCCATTATTGCCGCCAGGATTCCGACAAGCGTTCCGAGTACGAGTGGAGCCAGCGCCGAAAGCCGCACACCGGAACGCGGGAATTCCATCTGCCAGGGCAGACTTTTCAATGCGCGCGCATACGCCGAGTCTTTCTTCTTTTTCTTGGTCGGGCGGAACTCTTTTTTGACCTTGCGCATCGACTGGAGGCTCTCGGCGAACATGTAGCTCCCGATGGTTCCGAGCATCAGCACATATGTAAGGTTGATCAGGAAATCGGCATTGCCGAGCTGCCGAAGGACCTTGATGATCTGAACTCCCACCGTTCCCCCGAGGACCCCGCCGATCAGAAGCAGCACGCCCATTTTGAAGTCGACGTTGCCGAGACGGAAATGCGCAAGGGTGCCCGATGTCGAAGCCCCGACTATCTGGTTGGAATCCGAAGCCGCCGCCACAGTCGGAGGAATGCCGAACATTATTAGAAGCGGCGTCATCAGGAACCCGCCGCCCACCCCGAAGATGCCCGACAGCAGGCCAACCCCGCCTCCTAAACACAGAATTACGAGCAGGTTGACGCTGTTCCCGGCAATCGGGAGGTATAGGTGGAGTGGAATGCTCATGGCTGTTGCTCTCTCCTTTGCTGAAGGTTTTTCGTTTTACGTGGGCTTACCAGCTCGACCCGGCAGGTGACGCGATGTTGAATTTTGCGAATTTGTGCAAGGTCCCGTTCAGAACGAGGGTTCTCCTCATCGGGAGAATCGGCTATTACCAGCGTTATCCGGTGCTGTTCGACGAACCGGATGACTTCTTCCTCATAGTCGCCCTCTGAAATGAAATAGTCGATTTGAGCGCCTTCCGACTTGGCAGCTTCTATAAGGAGTTCGAGGCGTTCCCTGATCCGTCCGCAGGCTTTATGCTCCTCGATACCGATTCCCTTTTCGGAGGGCAGCAGCACCAGGAGGGCATAGAGCTTAGCGTCTATCCTTCTTGCCAGCGAAATCGCCCTCGACCATGCGTCCCAAGAACCGCTCCGGCAGTTCATGCTCACCAGTATTCGTTCCATGACTTTTCTTCCTCTTTGCGCCGGTTCCCTTTCAGCAACAGGCGTGCCAGGACGAAAAGATCCGGGAATCATGCCAGTTTACTCGAAGTGAGGAGTGACGTATAATGAAAAGTTGTCGCATGGCTGTTTCAAAATGAATTGACAAGCCCGGTATTTTGGGGTTCATATTCCATTTTGGAACATGAGAGGGCAGTTTTTAGTTTTTAGTTTTTAGTAAGAAAGGGAGTGCGTAGGGTGGGTTGAGCGGCGCGAAGGCCACCAATTTTTTTCGGAACAGGATTAAAAACTAAGAACTACAAACTCATTCGGCGCTGGGATATTCCCGGCCGCACTCAAAACGAAAAACTTTTTCAGGCCGAAAATTCCCGGTCTAACTAAAAACTAAAAACTCTTCGGGGTATCAATGAGTCGCAATCCGCTCTTGAGGACGCTCTTCGGTTCCATAAAAGGGCAGATATTTATCGTCTTCGCGGTAACTTTCATCTCACTTGCCGCCCTGACGCTTCTCAATCTTTGGAACCTCTCGACGGTGAAGAGCCGCCTTCTCCTTGGAGACCGCTATTATGACCTTCTGAACAACATACTGGAAATGCGCCGATTCGAGAAAAATTTTCTCTTTTACGATGACGTTGGGAGCATCCGGGAAGGAAAATATTACATCAAGCTGGTCGACTCCATCGTCTCGGACCTCTCCAGTGACATCATAAACATTACGGACCGAAAAACGTTCGAAAAGTTCCGGGGCGCCCTGGGCGACTACGAACGGCTACTCGGGCTCTATGAAACCGAGGGCAAAGCGGCTGCCGACCCTGATCAGATACGAAGCCGGGGCAAGGAACTGACCGATTTTGCCGATCAGTTCCTAAGGGTAAAACAGGATAGAATCAGGAAGGCCCTCGTGGAGGTCTCGATCCTTCCGTTCCCTATCCTGGGGATTTTCCTGCTGCTCATGCTTCTGGTGATAAAGCTGGTTTCGCTTGGTTTACTGCGTCCTTTGGAGGTGCTTCAAACCACTATCCAGGGCGTGGCCAGTGGTAACTACAGTCCCACCAGCTATGACGGATTGCAAACCGACGAGATGCATGGACTGATAGTGGCCTTCAACCGGATGGCCCAGGAACTGGAAGTCAACCAGGAGCACCTGCTGCAGGCCAGGAAGATCGCCGCATTGGGCACGTTCACCGCCGGCATCGCTCATGAGATCAACAATCCGCTCAACAACATTTCCCTGACGGCTGAGACCTACCTCGAGGAATACGCCGACCGGATGGATGCCGAGGCTAAAGAACTGATGCATGATATCCTCTCGCAAGCGGACAGGGCGAGCGAGATTGTCAAAAACCTCCTGGATTTCTCGCGCACCGAACGTCCGGACCGAGTCAGTATCGCGCCCAGGGAAATCGTGCGAAGCACCGTCGCCCTCGTGAAGAATCAGATCATGCTGGCCGGCATAAAACTAGATGTGGAAATCCCCGAGGCACTGCCGCAAGTTTGCGGGAACTTAAGGGGTTTGCAGCAGGTATTTATGAACCTGCTGCTAAACTCCATACAGGCCATGCGCGAAGGGGGGACCATAACCATAAGCGTGGCGGCCGACCAACCGGACTTCGTTCGTTTCGACGTCCGGGATACCGGAGCGGGAATGGAACCTGAAACGGTGGAACATATTTTCGAGCCCTTCTTCACCACCAAAAGCGCGGGCCGAGGGACGGGCCTTGGACTGGCCGTCTCCTATTCCATCGTTAAGAGACACGGGGGGCAGATCGAGGTGGAAAGCGAAGTCGGCGGTGGGACTGTTTTCAGGATATTGCTGCCGACTGCCCGGGCAGAGGAGTTAAAAGCGAATTGAGGGATTGAGGAATTAGGGACGAATTGAGGAATTAAGGGATTGAGGGATTAGAAACGAATTGAGGGATTGAGGGATTTAGGGATTGAGGGATTTAGGGATTGAGGGATTGAAAACGAATTGGAGGATTGAGAAATTGAGGAATTTAATTCCTAAATTCCTAAATTCTTAAATTCCTAAATTCAAGCATTCAAATATGCGGACACGAATAGCCATAGTCGATGATGAGGTCACGGTATGCCGGCGCCTGAGCCAGGCCCTTTCCAGGGACGGCTACGAGGTGGAGGCGTTTACGACGGGACGCTCATTTTTGGAGCGCATCCAGGAGGGTGCTTTCGATATCGTATTCTGCGATTTGAGGCTCCCCGACACGAGCGGCATGGAGGTCCTTGCCCGATGCAAAGCGGTCCGGAGCGAAACCGAGGTGATCATCATCACGGGTTACGGGACCATCGACGGAGCGATCGAAGCCATCAAGGAAGGCGCCTGGCACTATGCGACAAAGCCGCTCAAACTCAATGAAATCCGGGTACTGACCAGGGGCGCGCTGGACAGGATCAGCATGCGCCAGGAAAACCAGCGGCTGCGCGAAGCCTTGAAGTTATCGGCAGGCCTCAATGCGATCGTGGGGAACAGCCCGGCCGTCAAAGAACTCTTCTCACTGGTCCAAAGAATCGCCGAGGTGGACTGCAACATTTTGCTCCAGGGCGCAAGCGGCACCGGGAAGGCCCTGGTGGCGAGGGCCATACACCAGTTGAGCCCCAGGAAGGACCATCCCTTCGTAAGTTTCAACTGCGGCGGGTTCACCGAGGAACTCATCAGCAGCGAGCTTTTCGGCTATGAAAAAGGAGCGTTCACCGGGGCAGCGGCAACCAAAATCGGTTTGCTCGAATCAGCGTCGGGAGGGACCGTATTCCTGGACGAAGTCGGCGAAATGCCTCCCACTATGCAGGTAAGGCTGCTCCATGTCATCCAGGAAAGGCGAATCCTGCGCGTCGGGAGCACTCGCCCGATCGATCTGGACATCCGTATCGTCGCGGCCACCAACAGGGACCTGAAACATGAGGTCGCGCAGGGCAACTTCCGCGAAGACCTTTTCTACCGGCTGAACGTGGTGACGATACCCTTGCCCGGGCTGAGCGAACGCCGAGACGACATACCGCTTCTCGTCAATCATTTCATCGACAAGTACAGCCTGGCGTTTCGCAAGAAAGTCTCGACCATACAGCCCCAGGCCCTTCAGATCCTGATGGGCTACACCTTTCCAGGAAACATAAGGGAGCTGGAAAACATCATCGAGCGGGCGGTCGCCCTTACCGACTGCGATCAGATACGGCCCCAGGACTTGCCGCAGGACATTCAGCACCTCGAATTCGATACCATCGAAGGCGAGGGCCTGCTGCCCCTGGACGAACTCGAGAAACGCTATATCGCAAAAGTCCTGGAGACGACCGGCTTCAACAAGGGCCTTACGGCCCAGATCCTCAACATCCCCCGCACCACCCTCTGGCGAAAACTCAAGGAATATAAACTCGGGTAACGGCAATGAGCAGTTAGCAGTGAGCAGTGAGCAGAAAAAGCAAACGAAAATACTCACCTATTTACCTATTCACCTACTCGCCCCTCTTAAGTCACCCGCTCTCCGCTCATTCACCATTGAACAAATTGAAAAGAATAGTAATATAGCAAAGTGGACCTCGGGTCCCATGAGCACTGAACAAGTACGCTGGCACGGAGATTTGGCATGGAAACGACCGGGACAAAATGTGTTCACCTGCCTGAACTTAATCTAAGAGATGACGAAATACGGCTGCTTCTCGCCATGAAACTTCTTGAGGACGGCCTTGTCTCATTGGGAAAAGCTGCTGAGGTTGCCGGCTTTTCAGAAAAGGCTTTTGCGGAAATCCTACTTCAAAGAGGAATGCCGCCAGTAAAGTACACTGATCTGGACCTGGGCAAAGAGCTTGAAAATGCCTGAAAAAGCTATTGTCGATACTTCGGTCCTCATAGCTCTTGAGAAACTCCATCTTTCGCAGGCTCTTTGCAAACTCTACTCAGAAGTTATCATACCTCATGCTGTTGTCGAAGAATTTGGAAGACCCGATTTGCCCTGCCTTACGATCCGCCCTGTTCAGAGCCGTTTGACGAACCTGTTCGTTCAGGAGCTTAGCTTGGGTAAAGGGGAGTCGGAGGTGATCGCCCTTGCGGTTGAGACTGGCATCAGGGCAATAATTGACGATTCCAAAGCACGAAAAATTGCTGAGTCGCTTGGATTGAAGGTGGTTGGAACTATCGGAATTCTGCTCAAAGCCGAAGCAACAGGCCTGATTTCGAGTGCATATCAGGAAGCCATAAAGCTGAAAAAAATAGGGTTCTACCTGAGCGATGAACTGCTGAATAAACTCTCCTCCAGGGAGGTAGTTTGAATTATGGCATTATCCATCGATCTGACGCCGGTAGAGATTCGCAGGGCAAACGGTCGATGACATCCTCGATGGCATGGCCAAAGAAGGAGAGCATCACACGAAGGAAATTTAGTAAAAAAGGAAAGAAGTTCTCTTAATATAAAAATCCGATTCGTCGGTGGTCCGGGTAGCTTATTCTACGGGGACGGAGCCCTAGAGGCGGGACGGCGAGGCTGCCGAAAAGCAAGTGAGGGCGATGAAGCACTCGAACCAGTGGTTCACTCGCTTCGGCATAAGAAATTCCTCCTGAAATTGCTCGACATATGCATCTTTAGTTCTTCCCGGGGATTTTTAAAGGTTAGGAGTTAGGGGATTCAGGGATTTTTCAATTCCTCAACTCAAAGCCCGCTAAGTAAGAAGCTAATCGTTTGATCTAATCTGAGGTGAGATTTGGCGAACTACCCACCTCTCCGGTTCTCCTCAAACATATCTACAGGCATTGAATACCGCAGTCGCCACACCATTTCGATCGGTTTTTCACTTTCGAAACTGACCAATTCCGCCGGCCCCAAATATGTGAAAGGAAGAGTGCATCCGTTCCGCTTTTTTTGACACCTGGCAAAGAACAGTATCGTGTAGTCGCGCTCCTTATGCCGGATGAGGTTCTGTCCGGTAGCTGATTCCTGGACTGTATTCGACTGGGACTCCCAATGAAGAAGCTCACGGCTGATTGGGTAATCGGCATACATCGTGCTCGGAGAGAACTCCCGCTCCGTTTTTTGGTAAGTTACCAGGAGAGCATAGGCTTTGAGGGTTGGTAAATGCAAAACACCGATCCCCCGCTGGCCTGCCGACCCTAGGCTGGCTTGCCCCAGTTTCGCCAGAATATCGGATATGGTATACCATCCATGCAGTTCCAAAGAACACGCGAACGGCAACTCGGGTACCAGCCCATTAATAGTTGACTCCGTTTCGGCCCATTCCAGTATTTCATCGAGGTCTTTCATAATTGAGAAATTCCGTGAAAGCCTGACAAAAGCGTCTTCCAGTGAGGAAATCTGGAGATTGCTTCCTTTGTCACCCCAAAGCCGATAGTAAATAGGCACGACTTCGTCACCAGCGATGGAAATGGCATCAGCTATTGCTCCCATGGCTATTTTATTCAGTATTCGTCTAATAAGAGCGATTTCTCTTGGCCCGTTCATGAAAGCAGTGCGTACCAGAGTCCTTTTCAGTCTAACAATGTCAGGGTCCGTCGGGACTGGCGCTAGCAGCGCTTTTGCTTTCCAACCGGTCCAACTTTCCCTGATCAGGAGAGTCTCGGCCTCGTAGTCATGGTATCGCACAAAATTACCAAAGGTGAGTTCCTGGCCTGTCTCATTGGCGAAAGTATGGAGCCGTTCAGGAATTTGCACTGAGAGGTTGCGCAAGTTTTCCCTGATATTTTCGAGGACGTATCTGCGGGAGAGCCGGTCGAGTTGAATAGAGCATCCAGCCGGCAGATGTGGAAAGTCCATTTCGGCTTCTCGGTCTATCGAATACCGGTGCTTTGGCAAAAGAGCCTTCAATTTCGTGTCTATACGGTAGCGCCGGTGTGCCTGCCCCACCATGTCAATAACTGTCAGGCAATCCTTTTCAGGAGCATGCCGCAGTCCTCGCCCCAACTGCTGCAGGAACACGGTCAGACTCTCGGTAGGACGCAGAAAAAGCACGGTGTTGACTTCCGGTACGTCCAGGCCTTCGCTGAGTTTATCGACTGTAAAAAGAAAGGTCAGCCGTCCAGCCCTGAAATCGCTTAGCAGCTCAGTACATATGTCACTGTCAACGCCCGAGACAATGACCGCAGACGGGATATTCCGTATGCTAAAAGCTTCTGCCATATGTCTTGCGTGTTTAATGCTGACGCAGAAGCCGATTCCCTTTACTGACTTCATATCCGGTTCATAACGTTCGATTGCTCTGATAATTGCATCGGTTCGCTGACGAGCCAGTTCGTGGGCCCCCGTGTATATGTTTTCCAGTGCGACAGCATCGTACTTGCCGTTTTTCCAGAAATAATCCTGATTCAGGGCCACAGGATCGGCAACACCGAAGTAATGAAATGGACAGAGCAGTTTTTCTTCGAGTGCTTCCGGGAGACGAATTTCAGCAGCAAAACGATTGTGAAAGTCAGCGGCGACGTTCCCTCCATCCATCCGCTCCGGAGTCGCGGTGAGGCCCAGGAGGATAAAAGGATTAAAATGCTCAAAAATAGGCCTGTAGCTCACTGCCGTCTCATGATGCGCCTCATCTATAACGATATAGTCGTAAAAATCTCTGGCTGCTTGCTCCCACAACCTGCGGTTCGAGAGCATTCCCACGGAGCAGAAAAGATGTTCGAAGCGTGTGGCAGAGTGGGGCCCAACCAACAATTCACCAAAATTGAGATCGCGGAGCACATTCCTGAAGGTTGTCAACGCCTGCTCAAGAATCTCTTGTCTATGTGCTATGAACAGAAGTGTGCACTGCCTCTTCTTTTCTTCATAGAATCGCTTGAAATCGAAAGCCGCAATAATCGTTTTACCGGTCCCAGTTGCGGCGATGACCAGATTACGGCTCCGACCGTGTAAATTCCGCTCTCGGTCCAGCGCTTCGAGGATCCGCTCCTGGAAAGGATGAGGACGCAAGTCAAAGAAGACGGTGGGATGCGGTTTAGCATTGTTGCGGGCTCGATCTATCGCAACGCGGAACGGTTCCGGATTGTCTGAATCAAAGGGGACAAATTCTTGGCTGTTCCAGTAGGTTTCGAATTCAACCACGAATTTCCTGAGAATGTGGTCCATATCTTGTGCTGTGATCTTGAGATTCCATTCGAGTCCACTCGTGACGGCGGCTTGAGAAAGGTTTGCCGAACCAATATACGCAGTAGAAAATCCTGTGGATCGTTTGAAGTGGTAAGCTTTGGCGTGTAGCCGTGTCCGCTCGGTATCGTATGATACGCGCACCTTAACGTTTGGCATACTCGCCAGCCATTCCACTGCAGGTGCATCTGATGCGCCCATATATGATGTCGTGATGACTCTGACTGGAATGTGTCGGTCGCGTAAATCTTCAAAGGCTGTCATGAGCAGGCGCAGGCCTGACCATTTGATAAACGATACAAGTATGTCCACTCCGTTGGCAGAGCGCATTTCCTCCTGCAATTCGTGGACGAGTTGTGGTTCTCGAGGAGATCCGGTGAAAAGGCTGCTCTCCGTCAGAGAGGTCTGGGGACGAGGTATGCCTGAAGCTCCATAGTAGGGAGGAGTGATTTCCAACAATAGAGGCTTCTTATCGGCGATAAGGCGGTGCTTCCGGAGATGACCCTCTTCGCATGCGCAAAACAGGTTGTCAAGCAATCGATTGCAAAGTTGAAGTCGCCTCTCAGGGTCAAGTTCTTCTCTAAGTGCCTGTTTCACTACTCTTGCGACGAATGCGGCGTATCGGGCAGGCTGCTCCTCGGGGTCAATTTTTCCGAAGACAGTCCTCAGTTCAGGTCTCTTAGAGATTGCTTCCCTAAGATCTTCGTCAAGAATCGCTTCGTAAATTCCAAATTCAATAGGTTTCATGGTGCAGGCCTGTGAGCCTGGAAAGGTATGAATGGATCACTGCAAAATCGGCTTCAAGCCAGTCAAGAGAATCTAGTGTTTCAGGTGCGAGCCAATTGACAGCAGCATGCTCGTGCAAAGTAATCTTGCCGGAAACTATTGAGCATACAAATGGATAGAGTGTTACCGAAAAATCCGGATAGCGATGAGTATTTAATGGCAAAGCTGCCCTCATACCAATAGAAACACCCATCTCTTCCAGCAATTCACGGTGCAGACATTCCTGCGACGACTCACCTGGGTCGATCTTGCCCCCGGGGAATTCCCATTTTAGTGGAAAACTCATAGAGGCGCTACGTTGGGCAGCAAGTACGAGCCCGTCACGTTCTATTATGGCGCATGCCACATGGATATGCTTTTGGATAATGACCCCTATTGTCTGAATTGCAGGGAAAGATCAGCAGATACTATATCATAAATCCCATTCTCGCCAGCAGATCCTGATGGTGGGACGGGGGAGGTTTGTCCAGACCGCGGCCCTTTCTCCGATGTTCTTGGCGATCTCCAGGAAATTGACGACCCTGTTTATACAGCACGCAGTGCTGTGCGCAGCGTTGTATATACGTTGCCGAAATAAAAGCCCGGATGTTCACTCCATGAGTAACCAGTATAAACAGAACTGGACAAATTACCGTTAACTGTCCAGGAAATTTTGCGGCCGGCCGGTAAAGAATCTAGCCCTTTTGGAGCAGTGAGCACATCAGCGGGAAGTGAGCACCAAACAGTCAATAGCCCCTAAAGCAGCGAGATTTTCCTCCTTCCGCCATCCGTCTCCGCGCGTCCGCGTCTCCGCGTGGAACCAGGCTTTCCGCCTTCCTGCTCCCCACTCGCGCCTCTATACGGTCGAACGGGAGCGGCCCAAACCAAGTACCCAAATAAACAGCCAAACGATTGAAAGAAGTATCTATTTCTGTTCTTAGAAGCTCAATTCGAACGGTGTGATGGGTGCTCTAAACGCCAATTGGTCATGGGCAATAGTGAAAAAAGGAGGTAAAGCTGAAGGGTGGAGGCCGACGCCAACCGCGTGTTGGGCGTTCAGGACATTGGCTGTTCAGGGGCTTGTGCACCGTGCCAGACTGCGACAATCCAGGCGCTCTCACCTTTGACCCGGTAAAAGAAGCGGTATGGTGAGATGACTACTTCACGGTACGGTAGCTCTGGAAACTCCGGTACTACCCTTCCAGATTCCGGGAATTCTTCGAGCCTGCGCAACACCTTTTCAACCCGGTCTCGGAAGTGGACCGCCGCTGGAGGGCTATCCCGGCGAATAAAGGCGAGTGCAGAGAGAAACTGAATCCTGGCGGCAGGGGTAAAGCGGACCCTCACGATCGTTCTTCCGCAAGGAGTGCATCGGCCTCAGCGAGGACAGAATTCAGATCATACCCCTCGCCAGCCTCTATTTCCTTTTCCCCTTTTGCCAGAAGGCATAAAAGTTCCCTGTCCCGTTCCGATCTATCATATGCTTCGACACTGAGCATTACGGCAGCCGCACGTCCCCTTTGCGTGATTACGAGAGGTTCTTTGGAGTCCCTGAGCCTTTTCAAGACTTTAGCCGCATCTTGCCTCAAATCACTTATCGGAATTATATTCAATACCTTGCTCATACTGTACCTCCTATAGTACTTCTAAACGTACTACAGCATATGCCGGAAAGCAAGGTCCCGCAGCATGCTCTGAGATGTGGCAGGCCCAAGTTTTGCTTCCAGGGTTTCCTGATGAACTCGTTTTTGTATCTTGATCTTTCCTCCCCTTCCACCCTCCGTCTCCGCGTCTCCGCGTGAAACTTTCCTGTCTGCCCACTCCCCGCTCACTCTTCACCCTTCACTCTTTCGGCGCTGCTTTAAACGCTTCCGCCAACTCTTTAGCTGTTTTGGGCGGGGCCGGAAAACCCGGTTTGGCTTCCATCGAGATCGCATCCTCAGGGCATCCGGTAGCGCATATGCCGCACCCGAAACACCGGTCGGTGTTGACGACCTGGGCGTTGTTTTCATCCATTGCCAGGGCCTGGGGCGGACACCGTTCGATACAGGTTTCACACAAGATGCAGCGCTCGGAATCAAAAACGGGCTGGAACCCTGAATTGAAAGCCAGGCTGGGTCGGGCTTGCTTCAATACCATGTTTACAACCTGGCAGTGCCAGCGATCGCAGTTGCAGAGAAAATCAATATCCTCTGAGGTGTTGCGGCTCATGTGCAGTAAACCGGCTTCCTCGCACCTGTCCAGGATATCTCTGGCTTCCTGCTTGGTTACTCGCCTTCCGCCCAGACGCCCGATGATATGTTCTGCGATTTCTCCGAACCACATGCAGACTTCGAGCGGCATTCCGTGGATGTCTTCCCCCCGCAATTTGGCGGCCTGGCGGCAATAACACGTTCCCACACCGATGGAATCATACTTCTCGATATAGGTCACGACCTGGTCGTAAGTGTGAATGACATTCCCGGCTTTGATTGTCCTGGCAACGGGGATCACACGGGTCGCCGGAAAACTTATTTTCGCGACGCCCTTCGCGGACTCATAGGCTTTCTTGTACGCATGGATCAGTTCTGCGATCCTTTTGTCACGCTCCGCTTCACCGCCGGATATGAACTGAAACTCAAAGATGCCGGGCATGAACGCTATCCCCTGGTAGAGCGGCACGCCGGGCCCCTTGAAGATTGCGCA
>Ga0326728_10016397_pt1 | contig 15128 bp, 13 predicted proteins | sample MB3enrmetagenome_FD_207602 | JGI IMG/M metagenome (GOLD analysis project Ga0326728, IMG submission 207602) | Lab enriched peat soil microbial communities from McLean, Ithaca, NY, United States - MB31MN | ecosystem: Environmental > Terrestrial > Soil > Wetlands > Peat | place: USA: New York...
TCACGGATCTGTGCTGCAACTCGTTTCCCGATCCGCCAGACTATCCAGTACTGTGGGTGACGGACTCACATAGGACAGCGCCGTTCGGAGAAACAGTTCGGATCTCTGCTGCAATATAAACCGCCTCGATAGCCACCACCACTATGTGACGGGTACTCCCGTTATCTCACGTTGCCATACCTCTCCAAGCTTCCAAAATTCACTAGCCTGTAGATTTCTGTAAATTCGAGGTTTACCGCTATCCGGCCAGGAGCCTTTCCTCCTTGGAGGCCACTTATGCGCGAGCCGATTCTAGACTTCCGGATTTGAACTTGTTCTGCCGCACGCGTTGGGCCGCATTGGCATTGCGAATCAGCAGCCGCGGCTCAAAGGTATTTCAACCAACCCAAGCTGTGACAAGGAGGTGAACTAATGAGAGAAATAATCGCTAGGCGGGTCTGGGTGCGTTGCCGCGTGTGTGCAAGAGGGACGGAGCACTCCGTCCGGAGCGAATTCGAGACCACGGCGGTGCCGTGGTGGTGGGGGCAATGCGTCCGGCGACGGCCATCAGCGCCGACGGTCCGGTAAATCTGCTGGACGCCGTGCGCTTGGCCGCCAGCACAAGGAAGCAAGAGGCAAAGGCGTGTTGATCGCCCTCAATGACGAGATCAACGGCGCTCGCGATGCCACCAAGACCAACACCATGGCAGTCGAGACTTTCAAGGCTCCGGAATTGGGCTTCCTCGGCTACATCCAAAACGGACAGCCAGTTTTCTACCGCACTACGACCCGCGCCCACACGGTGAACACCGTGGAGGACTATTACGCGATCGCCGCGCAACACAAACTGCTGCCGCACTTCCCGCCTTCGGTGCGCGCCTTGTTCGCGCAACGGAAACTGGAAGAGACCCCCAAAGCCGGCGACCTCGTATTCGCCGCAGCCCGCTGGTCGGTCTTGCTCTCCAACGGCAGCGCGCTAAAAGCCGCCGCGGAACGGGTCACGGCCGAAGGGTTTGCGGTCGAGATCGACGAAAGTTGTGACGATTGGGACTATGCCCGGGCTGCGCGCTCTCTCATCTTCATACTTGCGCCACCTGAAGCCGTCAATCAGGCGATTCCAAATTTTTTCTTCATGTCAGATGTCTTCGCCCAGGACGCGCCGGGCATTATGCTTATCAGCGTCATAAACACCGCGACGAAAGCCTGGCGAATTGCGCCCTCGGTCAGTAGCTCTGCCCTGTCCGGCGAGAGGAGCGGGCGAATATCTGCCATGAATCTCGGTGCTGCGAGTTTGGCAAACATTCGCTCTTCGGCCTGCGCGCGGCTGATCGGCGTTCCGTCACGCTCAACGTAGAGTCCGAAGCATTCGACTATGCGTGCTTTATTCAAAGCTTGGAATGTTTCGAGCGCTTGGAAAAGATCGAGCAGGTCGCGTCCCTTGTTTCGCTGCAAGAGTGCGCGCAGCTTCGTCGCCAGCAATTCCTCGCGTGAAAAGGTCGAAATCTCTGCTCCGCCCTCATACCACGGATTCTCCACGCTGTAGCGGACCGCTTGCGGAGGATCGAAAGCCTCGATCTCCCGCGTGTTGATTTCGACCTTGAGTCGGATATCGCCAGAGCCGTCCTCCGCCGGAACCCGAAATCGCAGCTTTGGCGCTGTGTTGCTTTGCTCGAATGTCGCGTGGCCCAGCCATGGCTCAAGCCTCTCGCGACTCCGGTCCAGGATCGGGCCGATTGGCCCGGCTGTGGTACGGACAAGATCGATGTCTTCGGAATAGCGTAGCGGCCTCGGGAGATGGAGCTTGTGCAATGCAGTCCCCCCGCGAAAGCGCAGTTCCCGCGCGAGCATTGGGTCTCCGAACAACTCGATCAGCGCACGGCTAATTATGAGATCCTGCTCCACCTGCTTTATGTCCGCCCAAGGAGCCGAGGCGCTCCAGGCGATGATGTTCATCATGGGGATCATTCATCGCGCTCCGGAATGCGGCGGACCAACACATGCCAGCGCTCGTCACGAGCTTGAACCTCGGGCGTGAGATCTGGATCGGACGATAGCGACGGGTCAAGCTCGACCCACGGGATCTGCGAGCCACGTTCTATCAATGCGTGCAGTTTCTCTGCATGTTTTGCGAACCCCGACAGGTCCAGAAGATATCCAGCCCGTTGAACGACGGATCGCTCAAAGGCATGAGACAGAATTGCCATATTCTCGGGGTTGAGCTTGGGGCCGAGGTCCGAGAAAACGGTCAAAACATTATCGAGACCGGCGCTGGCCTGGGGATAACGGAGGAGATCGAGGAGTGTCAGCTCGACCGAAGAGATCTTCATCTTTCCCGTATCTGTCTTGCGCTCTTCGATGCCCGAGGCTATCGCCGGTATATCTTTTCTGAAGTAGAAGGCGATCTTCGAGCGGCCGGCCTGCATATCCCGGATCTGGCGGTCCGTGACGACTTGAAATTCCATGACTGCCTGATGAGACGCCCCTTGCAACTCGGCGGCCTTCAGCAAGCCGACATAGTAGGGTCGGTTCTCATGGCGCATCAAGTCGTCGATGAAGGATGCCGGCGGCGGACTCCCAAAATTCAGGTGTTGGGGAGGAACAATGACGTAGAAGCCGTGGCGCAGGTTTAGAAGCCGCTCGCGCTTTTGCAGTTTTTCGGCTGCGTCTAGGAAGGCTCCTCTACTTACGCCAAGTGTCGCCTGAGCCTCTTCCCGAGAAAACACCAGACGGCCAGATGCAAGGCGGTCCACAAGGTAGGAGGCCAGACTTGGTCGCAAGTTCTCAGACTTGTATGCCATTACCCGCTATTATAGCGGCTTTTTACATATGATGCAAATACAATCAATGCGTCATATTCACAAATCCGCCATATTAGCGGACTTAAACATATGATTATAAAAAGCCTCTCTCTTAACGCTGATCCGCCCTTGTTCTAGACACCTGCTCTGAAAGTTTTACCCCCGGCGCTCCGAAATTCAGCCTTCGGCAGCGCGTTCGGTGTCGCTGAGCCCTCGGAGATTGCCCACAAAAATTGCGCGGGAGTAATGGCGCGGCCACTGGTCGTACTCGTGCGCCACTTTGCTACTGTCCCTACTCTTTGTCCAAATACTCGTCGGGCACGTCGTCCTCCGGCACCTCGTGCGTGCGGACTTCCCTCTCATCATGGTCCGCGGCATCTTCGACGCCCGTCACGACGTCACCCTCGAACGCGTTCCCTTCCTCGAGCAACTCGCCAACACTCTCCGAATCCGCACCTTCGACGTTGCGCAATCCCTGTAAATCTCCCGACTGTTCACCCGAACGTGAGCCTGCTGTTTCCCGTGAGAATGCCGCGGCATCTCGCTGCCTGTTCTTCTGAGTCTGTCTCTTGCTCGCACTCACGGTCGTCGCACTCGTCGGCTTCTTAGCGGCAGCCTGCCTCTTCGCCGTAGCCTTTTTCGGGGCGGCCGTCTTCTTGGCCAGTTTCTTCGTAGTTCTGGCCTTCTTCGTCAGCTTCTTCGCCAGCTTCTTCGGCGGCATCACCTTCTTGGCGGTAGGCTTCTTCGACTTCGTCGCCTCCGTCGGCTTTTTGGTCTTCTTCTTGGTAGCCATTCGCGAAGTCTAGCACCGGCGCATGCGTGCCGCAAAACAATGGTCGAACACTTCTTGCAGGTCGGCGCAAAAGCAGCACGACTTTACACCATTGCCAGTCTCCGCGTTGCTTGCTGTGCTCGTAACGTTCGTTTTGTCCCCAGCACCCAACACTACGTAAATACACGATTACTTAAACCCCAGAGAACCAAGCGCACGTCACCACGAATTCGCCCTAAACTTGGAACAGCAGAACCATTGTCAAGTTTTATTGCGAAAAAACGCGACGCGGCACACGAGCGTCACGTGAAACAATCCTTCATCTTCGCCTGTCTTGCGCCGCCGTTGTCGAATCGTTGAGCCCCGGCCCGAAACCTCAGCTGCTGTCTATGATCCTCCCTGCACCTGCTGCAAGAGCTGTTGATCAATCTGCTGCAGCGACGCCGGAATCTTTGCATAATGCAGTTGCTCCGCCGGGCCCTGCCCGCCAGTGATGATGTACTGGACGAAGCCCTTAACCGCCCCCGCTTTGTTGGCTTCTTTTGCTTGTTTCGGTACAAGCAAGAAGGTGAGGCCACTGATGGGATAAGCATCTGGCGCCGTGGCCGGAGCGTTCACGATCGGCGTGCGCACGTCTTTCGATAGCTCGCCGGAAAACGCGTCGATAGCCGCGCTCGTTCCCGCAGCCGTCGGGCTGATGTATTTGCCCGCCGCGTTCTGGATCTGCACGACTGGAAGGTTGTTCTCTTCGGCATAAGTCAGCTCCACATACCCGATTGCGCCCGGACTCTGCTTAACCACTCCGGTCACGCCTTCGCTTCCTTTGCCACCTATTCCGATTGGCCAGCTTACGGAGAGGCCCTGGCCGACCTGGCTTTTCCATTTGGGGCTGACGGCTGCAAGGTAGGTACTGAAGATGTTCGTGGTACCGCTGCCGTCAGTACGATACACCACGACGATGCCTTGGTTGGGGAGATTTACTCCTGGATTGTCGTTCTTGACTGCTGTATCTTGCCAATTCTTGATAGTGCCGAGATAAATACCTGAGAGTGTCTTTCCGCTCAGCTTCAGCGGTTCTTTAATCTGTCCCAAGTTATAAGTTATGCATACCGGTCCTGCGCTCTCCGGGATTTGCACCAGAGCAGGCATCTCCTTCAGCTTTTCGTCATCGAGCGCGGCGTCAGAGGCGGCAAAGTCCACCAAACCGGTCTTGAGCTGCTCAATGCCTCCACCGCTGCCAATCGACTGATAATTGATCTCTAATCCCTGATGGTTCTGCTGATAGGCTTGGACCCAGCGCATCATGATGGGATAAACGAACGAACTGCCAGCTGCGGTAAGCTGCGCGCTATTGCCGGTGGCTACACTCGCCGTCGTCCCAGAGTTACAGCCAACGAGGACGAATGCGGCCAAGAGCGGAACGAAGAAAAGACGGAGCTTCATATGCACCTTTGTGCGGGAGCAGGTCGCGACCGAGGCGGTCGAGTTCCTTGTGATCAAGAACTCCAGCGCAGTCACTTTCTCATCCTCAACTCCTTCACATCTGAGCAATAGGGAACACTTCCAGGCAACATGCCTGCGAATTAACCCCTCGTTAACAATCCTGCTCTATATTTGCTCGACCTAGCTCTGGCGTGACAGGCCGGTTCTTTCTCTCAGGTTCAACGGGAGCGCTTAAAGAGCTTAATCGGAATATCCTTGATTGTTCCGATGTTCGCCGAGGATCAGTCCAATGTCCGTCGAGCACACTTCCGCCACCAACTCCAAGCACCGGGTTTCTCGACCGGCCGGCGAACTACAGCAAGAAGAATCCAACGACACTCGTTCTCTGGACGATCCAAGACTCTACGTTAACCGGGAGCTCAGCCTGCTCGCGTTCCAGAGACGAGTGCTGGAGGAGGCTCAGGACCAGCACAATCCCCTGCTCGAGCGTGTGAAATTTCTCTCCATCGTGGGCTCAAACCTGGATGAGTTCTTTATGGTGAGGGTAGCCGGGCTTAGGCGGCAAACGGAGAGCGGTGTACTGGAATGCGGCCCCGATGGTATGACGCCCAAACAACAATTGGGTGCCATCCGTGAAAGCGTTTCGGAGCTGTTCAAAGCCGCGCACGAGTGTTTGCGTCGGCAAATCTTCCCGGCCCTTAAGAACGCTGGCTTGTGCGTCGTGGATTATTCTCAGCTGACGGCGGTACAGCGGACGAACGTTAACAAGTATTTTTCCGAAACAGTCTTTCCTACGCTAACTCCTTTGGCGTTCGATCCTGGCAGACCTTTTCCGCACATCTCAAACCTCAGCCTGAACCTGGCTGTGATGATCCGCGACCAGCAGGACGTTGAACATTTCGCCCGGGTCAAAGTGCCCGATATCCTGCCGCAGCTCGTACCGGTAACTCCGGTAGCCAAAGAGGGCGTGACCAAGAAAAAGAAAGCGCCTGCGCCACAGTACCTGGTGTGGTTGGAGCAGGTCATCGTGGCCAATCTGCAAAGCCTGTTTCCAGGAATGGAAATCATTGAAGCCCATCCTTTCCACGTAACTCGGGACGCGGACAGCGCCATCCAGGAGCTTGAGGCCGGCGATCTTCTGGAGTCGGTTGAAGAGGGGGTCTGGCAGCGGCGTTTTGCGGACGTGATCCGGCTGGAAGTGAATGATGACATGCCACCGGCAGTTCTGGAAATCCTGCAAAAGAACCTCGAAGTCGATCCCGATGATGTTTACCAGGTGGGGCGGCCTATTGCCTTGTCGCGGCTGAAACATCTTTCGGCGGTCGATCGTCCTGAGTTGCGGGATAAGCCTTTCCTCCCGGCGGTCCCGGCTGCACTGCAGCCTGAGGAAGATGGCGAAGATATGTTTGCCGCCATTCAGCGTCAAGACATTCTTCTGCACCACCCGTTCGATTCCTTTCAACCGGTGGTGACGTTTCTCCAGCAAGCTGCCCGTGACCCGGCGGTTTTGGCTCTCAAAGTTACCCTGTACCGCGTGGGCCGTAACTCTCCGGTGGTAGAGGCACTGCTGGATGCCATCGGCGAGGGGAAGCAGGTTGCCGCGTTGGTGGAACTCAAGGCTCGTTTTGACGAAGAGAGCAATATTGAGTGGGCCCGCGCTCTGGAGCGCGACGGAGTGCATGTTGTCTACGGTCTGCCGGGCCTGAAAGTGCACTGTAAAATCGCTTTGGTAGTGCGGCGCGAAGGCAATGTCATACGCCGCTACGTGCATCTTTCCACCGGCAACTACAACAGCCTGACCGCTCAGCTCTATACCGATATTGGAATGTTCACCTGTGATGAAGCGATCGGTGCCGACTGTACTGACTTGTTCAACTACTTGACGGGTTATTCCGCCAAGATTGACTACCGGAAGTTGCTGGTCGCCCCGGTGGACATGCGACAGAACTTTGAGCGGCTCATTGGCCGCGAGATCGAGCATCAACGTACCGGCAAGCGAGGCCATCTTATCTTCAAAATGAACGCCCTGGTAGATAAGCGCATGATTCAACTCTTTTACAAAGCCTCGCAAGCCGGCGTCCAGGTGGATCTTCTGGTGCGAGGGATCTGTTGCTTGCGTCCCGGGATAGCTGGTGTCAGCGATAACATCAGGGTCACAAGTATCGTGGGACGGTTCCTTGAGCACAGCCGCATTTTCTATTTCCGCAACGCTGGACAAGACGAGGTTTACCTTGGCAGCGCCGACATGATGCCGCGCAACCTTGATCGCAGGGTAGAAGTTGACTTCCCGGTGAGCGATCCCGAACTGGTGCGGTTTCTCCGTGACGAGGTGCTTGCCATCTACCTTGCCGACAGTGTCAAAGCCCGGCACATGAAAGCCGACGGAAGCTATGATCGGCCTTCCGATCGCAACAACGCCAGCAGCATGAACAGTCAGGAATGGTGGATCAAGAAAGTCGCAGTCAGTTCGAGTAGCAACGGAAAATCGGCTGGGTAACTCCACGGCTTGAGAGCTTCCCCCATAAACCGATCAAGGAAACGATGACAAGACGGCGTCACATTTCCAACCGACCGTGGCGGCTCGCACCGCCGCGACCATTTTCGCGGGCGTCATTTTCGGACCGGACGGAAATTCAAGCCGCTGCTTGTGGCCGGTGGCCAGCACCTTCACATGGGTGCCGCCAACGTCGATGACCAGAATTCTCATGCAATTAGGCGTTGCACACGATTAAAACTCAGTTCGATATAGACCTTCCTGAACCGCAGACGGCGATTACGCCGGGCAGCTTCCGGCACGGTCGACTTAGCGGACGCCTGTATTTCACCGGAACCAGGATTGCCTGCGACCATGGAAGTACGGCAAGGTCCCATCAGCGTGCTCGCACGCTCGAAACAACATCGGTATTCTACAATCAATTGTCGAAGCAATCCGTATTCGGAGGCCATTTCTGTCCACGCCCATTGAAGATTACGCGATGGTAGGCGACTGCCATACCGCGGCTCTCGTTTCGAAACACGGATCGATCGATTGGCTCTGTTTTCCGCACTTTGACTCCGCTGCCTGTTTCGCCGCGCTGCTCGGAACTGCTGATCACGGGCGTTGGTCCATCTCTCCCGCGGCACCAATCCGAGGCATTCGCCGACGCTACCGGGAAGGAACTCTTATCCTCGAAACTGAATTTGACACCGACAGCGGATCGGTCACGCTCGTCGATTGCATGATGCCACGCGAGGAAACGCCTGAACTTCTGCGCCTGATTATCGGCAAGCGCGGACAGGTTAGGATGAACATGGAGCTCGTGATTCGATTCGACTACGGATCAGTGGTTCCATGGGTAAGGCGTACTCAGACCGGCATCTCGGCAATCGCGGGGCCCGACATGCTCAGCCTGAGGACCCAGGTGCCGCTTCGGGGCGAAAACTTCAAGACGATGGCCGAATTTACGGTGAACGAAGGTCAGAAGATACCCTTCGATCTCGCCTGGTATCCCTCGCACCGGAATGAACCCTTACCGCTGAACGTTGATAACGCGGTTAAAGATACTGAGCACTGGTGGCGGGAATGGTCTGCCCGGTGCTCTTATCACGGCAAATGGCGCGACGCCGTACTCCGCTCCGTGATCACCTTGAAAGCTCTTACATTTTCCCCGACAGGCGGGATTACGGCAGCGCCTACGACATCGCTTCCCGAGCTACCCGGAGGTGTGCGGAACTGGGACTACCGCTTTTGCTGGGTGCGCGACGCCACTCTCACGCTTAATGCACTACTAAACGCCGGATACCTCGACGAGGCGCGAGACTGGCGTGAATGGCTTCTACGCGCCGTTGCCGGCAGCCCTTCGGAACTGAATATTGTCTATGGACTTCGGGGGGAACGCAGGCTCACGGAACTGGAGCTTCCCTGGCTGCCCGGCTACGAGGGGTCAGTACCAGTGCGCACCGGCAACGCAGCATATAAACAGTTCCAGTTAGACATATTCGGAGAAGTTTCCAATACTCTCTTTCAGTGCCGTCAAGCCGGAATTGAGCCCGCACGGGATACCGGCGAGGACGTGGCGCTGGCGCTCCTGCAATTCCTTGAGACTGGCTGGGAACGGCCCGACGAAGGAATCTGGGAAATGCGAGGTCCCCGCCGCCATTTTACGCATTCCAAAATGATGGCCTGGGTCGCGGTCGACCGTGCCGTCAAGTCGGCCGAGCGTGGCTGGTTCTCCGGGGATATCGCCCGATGGAAGGCGCTACGCGACGAAATTCACGATCAAGTCTGCAGCGACGGCTTCGACGCGGGACTTAACTCATTTGTACAGTACTACGGTTCCAAGAATCTTGATGCCAGCCTCTTGATGATGCCACTGGTAGGGTTCCTCCCAGCTGACGATGTCCGCGTAGTAGGAACCGTCAAAGCCATTGAAAAACACCTTCTGGAAGACGGTTTTGTTGCCCGATATTCCACCGATCCCGCCGTGGATGGCATGCCTCACGGAGAAGGCAAATTTCTCGCCTGCTCGTTCTGGTTGGCCGACAACTATGTGCTGCAGGGCCGTGATGAAGATGCGATGCGGCTATTTGAAAGTTTGCTGGACGTTCGTAACGATGTCGGCCTTCTTTCGGAAGAATATGATCCAATCGCAAAACGTCTGTTAGGCAATTTTCCCCAAGCGTTCTCTCACGTCGGTTTGGTGAACACCGCCTTCAATCTAAGCCGCGGTCTTCATGAGTCTGCAGCAGGCCCGATTGCTGCCGATGGTCCGCGCTGAACCCCGTTTCGGGCCGCATTGTCCTGATCGAGAGTTTGCGGCTTGCGAATCTTCACTGTGCTTAATGATGTGATCGATTCTGCGGCGGGAAGAGCAGGAAGGAAAGTGCGCTCGCACTCACCAGCATCCACGAAAGGCTCTCGCGTGCGGCTGCGTGTTCCACGTGGAGACTGCCCAGAGGCGGGTAAAGTCAGCAGGCAAAAACCATTGCCGCCAGGACCGCTCCGAGGACTCCGGCCAGGGCTCCGAAGCGTGCCGCCACCGCCACAAGGACTGCCACAAAGCCAATCGGCACCAATGATCGATAAGGTGAGTGCAGGAATAGGCGTGCTATGACCACAGCAACAAGCAAAACAAGAACGAGCCCTAACAGGGGGCGAAGCCTTGCCCCAAGCAACGCCAACGGAAATGGCTTCTTCTTTCCAGGAGCGATACTTCCGTCTTTTCCCGATCCCGACAAAGCGGTGTCTTTGGACATCGGCGCTTCTGATCAGCTACGCAAACTGTCAAACCCTCTTTAGTGCGACCCCAATCCTATGCCCCTTAATTAGAGGCCCGCACACATAAAAATTACATAAAGTCTTCGGAAAAAATTCATAAATGTCCGGGCGCTCGGAACAGATGCCTGGAGCATTCCCTCATTAATACGGGCAAAGTGATGACCACGATCATTACCTGCCACAAGCGCTCGCTTCGTTACTGCGGACTGCTACACAGCAGCTTTCGTTGGCCCGGAGCGGGCGGGGGATTCCCCGGCACGCCGGAATGTGCTCGGTTCAATCGTTGGCACGAAGCGGTTGTACAGCCAGGCACAGAGTGCACCTCCGACAGCTCCGTCCACCACCGCATATCCGCTTCCCAGCACCACATGACGGATCGTGGGACGATCGTGATATCCGGGATAAATCGACGCCAGCAACCGCAGGAATTCCGTTCCGTATCGCGGTCGAATGAGGTTAGCTATACCGACGGTTAGAACCGCTCCGCCCCACAAAAGGGCGGAGGCGGCCGCCATTGCTTTGATACTTAATTTCACTTCATAGCTCCTTCCGGCGCTGCACCTCCGATCGCACTCAACCTCTATCTCACGATGCTGCTACCCTGGGACTGTCAAAATGGGGCAGTACGCCCGGGAGACAACGTCGTAGACACCCATCCCTGGCAGGTGAGCGGCAATTTTAGCCATAATGCTTTCCTTGCGAGGTAATCTCACGACGATAAGATCGACATCCCTGTCCTCCGCGCATCGCAAGATGGGAGTGTTTACGTCCAGGCTGTACTTCACGATCAACTCGGCTGTGTCTGCTACGCCGCCATAACCGAACCTTCGCAACTGTTTTCGGAAAACTGTGATTTCAGGGGATTCTGCATATCCATAATCAGATAGATTCCGGATATACAGCCCATAGTCGGGGACCTGATCGGACGGGAGACCCTTAGTGCAGTCTTTCACATGCAAGAGAGCCAAAGAGGCGTCATAGATTTCCGCCAGGGAGAGCGCGTAAGGCAAGGTGCGCATGCCGTCTGCCGAATAGTCCGTTACGCACAGAATATGCCGGAAACGGGACCTGCGGGTGACATTGGGCCCGACCATCAATATGGGCCGGCTGGATTGATATGCGACTTCCTCCGCGATCGATCCCTTCAGCAGCTTTTTTAGGCCCTGCCGGCCATGCGTCCCGATTACAAGCAGGTCGCTGTTGCAACGATCCGCCGCGGCCAGGATCCCTGAACCAATGCCGCCATGATCCAAGAACAACTCGTGAGGAATCTCGCGAAGGCTTCCGAGCGGACTGATTAAGCTTTCTTCCATTGCGGCCACGACCCGGCAAGCGCTGGGTTGCCACGAGAGCGGAATTGCATTGTAGTCCTCGTTCGGCACGATGTGGATTACAAAAACCGTGCCGCCACAGCGAGCTGCGATATCAACGGCAAAAGGAAAGGCCAGCAGTGAACCGGGAGAAAAATCCATTGCAAAAGCAACGTTTCTGAGCGAGACCGGTGAGATTCGAAGTTGCTTGGCAGCACTCACAGCAAATCTCCAAGGCGGACGGTGTCACAGGACACTGAGCGCCGGCTGACATCCCGTCCCATGCTCACCCGAGTAGGGCACCCGCCGGATGGCCCGTGTATTTGATTTTGAAAACATCTAAGAATCGAGAGGGCGGCGTGAGATCTACCAGAGCAGTAAGCGAAAAAGGTGTTCGGTGGAGAAAGCGATCCGGGCCCATTTTGTGGGTTGTCATCGTTGGTATTTTGGTTTTGGCAGCACTTTCGCGCCGACGACCGTAACTCCATGCGCACTGGAGGCCATCAATCACCGTGGTGGCTGCTGTGGCAAACTCGATCTGCCCAGGAGAATGGTTGCGTAGTGGGATTTCTTCAAAGAGGTCAATCAGGTGTTTATGCCGCGGGAGCGGAGCTAGGACTTCCTCATAATAAGAACGATTGAATATGCCGATCCGCCCGCGTTCGGGAAGCCGGTGCGCCGTGCGCCAGAGAAAATCATGTTCCAGCTCCTCGGCGCTCGGCTGTTTGAAACTGAACACCTGGCAACCCTGCGGATTGACACCGGGCATGACGTGCCGGATGGCGCCGTCCTTGCCGGCACTGTCCGTCCCCTGAAAAATCAGCAGCAGCGCATAGCGGTTGAACGCGTAGTGAAGGCGTTGCAGCGAGCTCAACTCCTCAACGTGTTCTCCCAGAATTTTTTGATACCGCTCCTTCGACTTGCAATAGGGCTTCACCATCGTCGGCCACTCTTTTTGGGTTCCGCTTCAGGAATCGCCCGCTCCGCCGCCTCCGATTCCTGAACGGCTTGGACGTCCTGTCGCCCCAGTTCCTCGTAAAGCTTATGCACTCGCTTGACGAGCTGCGGTGACACAGCGGACGGGGTTTCGACCTTGGCTTCCGGTTTCGGCTCGACTGTGGGCTTGGCTTCAGCCTCAGCGCTAGGTTCTGATTCGGATTTGGTTTGAGTTTTGGGAGCGACCTTGGCCCCAGGCTTAGACTCTTTAGCCTTGGGTTCGGCTTTGGTTTCAGGTTTAGGCTCTACCTTCACTTGCGGCTTCGGCTCAACCTCAGCTTCAGGTTTAGGTTCAGCAGCTTTGGTTTCGGGCTGCGGCTCGGCCTTCGCCTCTGGTTTAGACACGTTCTTGCTTTCAGGTTTAGATTCGGCTTTGGCTTGATCTTTCTGAATCTCCCGCTCCGCTTTGTCCCAGTTCTGAACTGATTGACCGTCCCGACGGCCCTGCTGCTCGTAGAGTTCATACGCTCGGGTGGCGATCAGCGGCGTCAAATCGGAAGTTGTCTTGGCTTTAGGCCCGCCTTTGGCTTCAGATTCGGGTTCGGTCGCCTTGGCCTCAGGCTTAGGCTCGGTTTTGGCTTCGGGTTTTGGTTCGACCACGGCTTCCGGCTTCGGTTCAGCCTTGGTTTCAGGTTTCGCCACTGTTTTGGCGTCAGGCTTGGCTTTAGGCTCGACTTTGGCTTCGGGCTGAAGACCGGCTTTGGCTTCAGGTTTAGCCTCGGCCTTGACTGGATCAAAAATCCGATACGCGAGCAGCTTCACGCGATCATTCAGGAGGAACCAAGCTAGAGCATAGCCCCAAACGAACGCTGCCCAACCCCAGCCGAGAGGCGTCATAAACAACCCATAAGCCGCTATTAATGTCGCCACGATTTGGGTGCCGAGCACGGCCCCCCATAAAATCCGCGCGGGGCGTATGGACCAGAAGGGGCCCCGTGTGCGCGTGAGGAAAATCGTCAGATGTCCGGCCACGGATAGCTTCAAGTACATCAGCGTCTGGATGTGCGCACGGTCGAGGTGAAACACGCGCTCACCAAGATAAAACAAGCCGAAGGCGGAAACGACCCCGATGACGCCCAGCACCGTGGAGATCCCCAGCACCATGCGCATGTTCCAGGCCTCGGGCTTATCCTTGTAATGAACGTTGTCATACGCGATGGACAGGATGGCGCCGTCGTTGAGCAACGCCAGCATCACGATCATCACCGCCGTCAATGGATAAAAGTTAAATACCAGGATCGCAAGCGTCATAAAGAACAGCACGCGCAGCGTCTCGGCGATGCGGTAGATCGCGTAGCTATTCATCCGCTGGAAAATCTTCCGGCTCTCCTTGATCGCGTCAATAATCACCGAAAGACCGGGCGTCAGCAGCACCATAGCCGCGGCAGCGCGCGCTGCATCCGTCGCGCCGGAGACGGCAATGCCGCAGTCGGCTTTCTTCAGCGCAGGGGCGTCATTCACCCCGTCTCCCGTCATGCCGACGATGTGGCCACACTGCTGCAGGACATCCACAATGTGAAACTTGTGTTCGGGGAACACCTGCGCGAAGCCGTCGGCCTTCTCAATGGACTCGGCCACCGCCGTGGTCTCTTGCTTCTTTGAGTCACCCAGGCTGCCGGCATCGAGGATATTGGTGCCCATGTCCAACTTTTTGGCGGTTTCCTTGGCGATGGCCAGTGCATCGCCCGTAACCATCTTGATCTTCACGCCCATCTGTCGCGCGGTTGCGATGGTTTTCTTGGCATCTTCCCGTGGCGGATCGAACAGGGGCAATACGCCAAGAAACTGCCATTGCCCGTCGCCCTCGGCCCGCGCCACGCCCAACGAACGAAAACCGCGCGCCGCGAATTCGTTGACCGCCTTATCGACGGCGGGCTTCACCTGCCCGGCATTGGCCGACAATGCCATAATCACCTGTGGCGCGCCCTTGGTCACCTTGAACGTCTTTCCGTCTTTGGCTTTGACGGTGGCCTCAGTGCGTTTATGCACCGGGTCGAACGGCTGGAAATGAACCACCTCATAAGCCTTTAACGAATCCTTGTCTTTCAGTCCGCCCAGAACGGCCAGATCAATCGTGTCGTTATTCTCTGCCCGCGACGCCAGCGCGCCATTGAGAATGACTTGCTCGGTGGGGATATTATTCACGCTGAGCGGGTCGCCCAGCGTCAGTTTGTTCTGGGTCAGGGTGCCGGTCTTGTCCGCGCACAGCACGTCCACGCCCGCCAATTCCTCGATGGCTACCAACCGGCTCACTATCGCCTGTTTTCTGGAGAGCAGGCGCGCGCCGACCGCCATCGTCACCGACAGCACCGTTGGCATCGCCACGGGAATCGCGGCCACGGTCAGCACCAGGGCGAACTGCAAAGTCGTGAGGATCGCGTCGCCGCGGTGGATCGCAAAGGCAATAATCACCGCCACCAGCGCCACTGCGAGAATGATCAGATAATTTCCGATCTTCAAAACCGCCTTTTGAAAATGGCTGACGGTGTGCGCCTCCTGCACCAGTTGCGCCGTCTTGCCGAAGTAGGTTTTCTCGCCGGTGACGTAGACCATTGCGCCAATTTCTCCCTGGC
>Ga0326728_10016399_pt1 | contig 15125 bp, 14 predicted proteins | sample MB3enrmetagenome_FD_207602 | JGI IMG/M metagenome (GOLD analysis project Ga0326728, IMG submission 207602) | Lab enriched peat soil microbial communities from McLean, Ithaca, NY, United States - MB31MN | ecosystem: Environmental > Terrestrial > Soil > Wetlands > Peat | place: USA: New York...
ACGCCGTGACCAGGGAGGAAGGGTCAGGCACGCGCGGCGCCTTCGAAGAGCTCGTGATGGGCAAGACGGGGATCGACGACAGCACCATGGTGCAGGATTCGAACGGCTCCGTCAAGGAGGTCGTCGCTACCGACCCTTATGCCATCGGCTACATCTCGCTGGGGGTCGTCGATAGCAAGGTGAAGGCCGTCTCTGTCGAAAACGTCGAGCCTACGGCAGCCAATATAAAGGCAGGGAAATACCGCATCGTCAGGCCTTTCCTCTACCTGACGAAAGGGGAGCCTAGCGAGGCTGCGCGCCCTTTTATGGCCTACGTGCTCTCGAAGGAAGGGCAGCAGATATTGAAAAAGGAAGGGCTCATCCCCGTTCATGAATAGGAAAGCCATCGGCAAGGAAAACCTCATCAGGCTCGTGCTGATCCTGTTTGCCCTCTCGTCTTTGCTTTTCCTTTTCATCATCTTCATCTTCATCCTGACCGAGGGGCTGCCCCTTTTCTACAAGGTAGGGATGAGGAACATCGTGCTCGGCATGAAGTGGGCGCCGACCAAGGGGTCGTTCGGCATATTCCCCATGATTATCTCTTCATTCATGGTGACCTTCGGCGCGCTGATCGTAGGCGCCCCCCTGGCCCTTGCGTGCGCCGTCTACCTTTCGGAATACGCGGGGAAGAAGACGAAGATCGTGCTCAAGCCTTCTTTAGAGCTTCTGGCAGGCATACCTTCCGTCGTGTACGGCTTCCTCGGCGTCGTCTATATCGTGCCGCTTATCCGTGAATACCTCGGAGGGTCGGGCTTCTCGATCCTCTCCACGTCGATCGTCCTGGGGGTAATGATCCTGCCGACGATCACGAGCATCTCCTTCGACTCCCTCATGAGCGTGCCCGCTCCTTTTCGTGAAGGCTCCTTCGCCATGGGCGCGACGAAATGGCAAACGGTTTACAGGATCGTGATCCCGGCGGCGCGCTCCGGCATCCTCGCAAGCTTCATACTCGGCATGGGAAGGGCAGTCGGGGAGACGATGGCCGTTATCATGGTCGCGGGCAACGCCCTCAAGATACCGGCGAGCCTCACCGACCCGCTGCGCACCCTGACGAGCAATATCGCCCTGGAGCTGGCTTACGCCACGGGAGACCACAGACGGTCCCTCTTCTCCACGGGCGTCGTCCTCCTCGTCATCATCATGAGCCTCAACCTGCTCGCCAACTTCTGGGTGAAGAGGAGGGTCGCAAAGTGAGGGTGCCGCCCCGTGTCACGGACAAGGCAATGCGGGTCGCCTTCAGCGCGCAGGCCCTTTTCACGGTGGGCATCCTCATTGCGATAGTCCTCGTTATCTTTGTTAAAGGCTTCCCCTACGTTACGACGGAGTTCATCTTCTCCTACCCTGAAGACATGGGCAGGCTCGGGGGCATCTTCCCCTCCATCGTCGGGACGCTCTTCCTCGGGCTCCTCTCGATAGCTTTCGCCACGCCCTTAGGCATCGGTACGGCGATCTATCTTACCGAATATACGAGGGAATCGACCCTGACCCGCGTCATCCGCTTCGGCGTTGAATCCCTTGCCGGCATACCGTCGATCATTTACGGCCTCTTCGGCTTCATATTCTTCGTCATCAAGCTGAGGATGGGCTGGTCGCTCCTCTCGGGCACGCTCACCATTGCGATAATGGTGCTGCCGACGATCATCAGGACGAGCGAGGAGGCGATAAAGGCGGTGCCGAAGAACCTGCGCACCGTCAGCTTCTCCCTCGGAGCGACGAAGTGGGAGACGGTGACGCGGGTCATCCTGCCTTCCGCCGCCCCCGGCATCCTCACGGGCATCATGCTGAGCATAGGCAGGGCAGTGAGCGAGACGGCGGCCGTCATCTTCACGATGGGCAGCTCCCTGAGATTGCCTACAAGCATCATGGACTCGGGCAGGACGATGGCCGTCCATTTCTACATCCTCGCCAGAGAGGGCATCTCCATGCAAAAGGCATACGCGACGGCCCTCGTCCTCGTCTTCTCGATCCTTATCATTAACATCCTGGCGTACTGGATCATGCACAGGATGATTGCAAGGTACTCCTGATGCAGACCGGCACGAAGATACGCGTCAGGAACCTGAGCGTCCGGTTCGACAAAAAAGCGGTGCTGAAAACCGTAAACCTCGACGTATACGAGAAGTCCGTCCTCGGCCTGATGGGGCCGTCGGCAAGCGGCAAGTCGTCCTTCATCTCGGTCATTAACGGCATGATAAACTACGAGGAGAACGGCAGCTTCGAGGGGGAGGTCTATATCGAGGGCTTCGGACTGCTCTCCACCAAGACCGACGACGTAGCCTTGAGGAAGAAGGTGGGCACCGTCTTCGCCACGCCCATCCCTCTGCCCCGCTCCATCTTCGAGAACGTGGCCTTCGGGTCGCGCCTCAAAGGGATAAGGAAGCGCTCCGAGCTGCACGCCATCGTAGAGGAAAGCCTGAAGAAGGCATTTTTGTGGGACGAGGTGAAAAACAGGCTCTCCGAATCGGCCCTGAAGCTCTCAGGAGGGCAGCAGCAGAGGCTCTGCCTGGCGCGCACCCTCGCCTTGCAGCCTGAGATCATCCTCCTCGACGAGCCGTGCTCGGGCCTCGACCCTATTTCCACCGCTAAGATCGAAGAGGCCTTATCGGAGCTGAAAACGGACCACACGATCATCCTCGTCTCGAACAACACAAAGCAGATCGCGAGGGCCTCCGACTTCGTCGCCTTCTTTTACATGGGAGAGCTCGTCGAGTTCGGCCCGGCCGTTGGCGTCTTCACGAACCCGGAGCAGAAGCTGACCGAGGACTACGTCCTGGGGAAATTCGGATGAGAGACGGTGTTACGACGGACCTGCAAACTGCGCTGCGCACGAAGGGCCTCAACCTTTATTACGGCGCCTTCCAGGCGCTGAAAAATGTTGATTTTCAGGTGTACAGGAACTCGATCACATCCCTCATCGGCCCTTCGGGATGCGGGAAATCGACGCTGCTGCGCTGCTTCAACAGGATGAACGACCTCGTGGAAGGCGTCACGATAGATGGCGAGATCACGATCGACGACGCCCCCATCGAGGAGATGGACATCATCGACCTGCGGCGCAGGGTCGGCATGGTCTTTCAAAGGCCCAACCCTTTCCCTTTCTCCGTATACGAGAACATGGTCTACGGCCTCGCCATACACGGGATAAAGAAGAGAGGGCGGCACGAAGTGGTTGAGCGCTGCCTGGCAGCGGTCGGTCTCTGGGACGACCTGAAAGACAGGCTGAAGCAGCCGGCGCTCCTTCTTTCCGACGAGACGAAGCAGAGGCTTTGCATCGCGCGGCTTCTCACGATAGAGCCGGAGATTATCCTGCTGGACGAGCCGTGCTCCGCCCTCGACCCGATAGCGACCCTGCGCGTTGAGGAATTGATGATAGAGCTGAAGAAGGACTACACGATCCTGATCGTCACGCACAATATGCAGCAGGCCGCCCGCGTCTCGGACTACGCGGGGTTCATGCTGCTGGGGGAGCTGCTGGAGTTCGACCGGACGGCCGATGTGTTTACTTCCCCGCAACATATCCGAACAGAAGAGTACATCACGGGCCGTTTCGGGTAGGGGTGGGGGAGGGGCCGGGATCTTTTTGCGCCTTTTCCCTGTCTCTCGGGGCCGCGCCTCCTCAACATACTTCAACTGTATAGTTTCGTCGGGCGGCCCCTCGATCACGGAAAAATCCATCAAAAATCTCCCGGCCCTGTTCAGCAATGTTTGGATTACTGGGGATCATCAGATTTCCAAAGGGCAGGGAGATAAAGCGCTCCCCTTTTCCTATCTACTTGACAATTAGTAAACATATTGTTTATTATTTATAGTGATCCGGTCCTTTGGTTGCAGCGAAACGAGAAAAGTATTTGAACGCCGCTTTTCGAGGAAGTTTCCGGTTGATATCCAACAGCGCGCCTTCATGAAACTGAACGCTATCGATTCTGCAACCCGGATAGATGACTTAAGGCTGCCGCCATCCAACCGGCTAGAGCTGCTCAAAGGCGAGCGCGACGGACAGTGGAGCATTCGTATCAACGATCAGTGGCGTATCTGCTTCGTGTGGCGCGGGGATAACGCGGAGCAGGTGGAAGTCGTCGATTATCATTGAGGAGTCGGACATGTCGAGAAAACGTATAGTGCCCGTTCATCCCGGGGTTTACCTGAAAGAATTGCTCGACGAGTTGAGCTTGTCGCAGTACCGGCTTGCCAGGGAGTTGGGCGTGCCCGCGATGCGCATCAGCTATCTGGTAAAGGGCAAGCGTCCTCTGACCGCAGAGCTCGCCCTGCGCCTGGGGCGCTACTTCGGGCAGAGCCCGCGTTACTGGATAAACCTTCAGAGCCGGTACGATATGGATGTGGCCGAGGATGCGTTGTCCGAGCGGGTAGTGCGCGAAGTGCGGCCCTTCAAGGGAGTGTCGGCTTCGGCCCATAACTCCTCCGCTATGCGGTAAGCAGCGGTGCCTACACATGTCTGGAAGACAACCCTGACTTTCTGAATGGACTAAAACCCAGTGTACGCGAGTTGCCATATGGGGCCTGAGCTATTTTCGTGGATGACTAGGAGTCGTGGAGGCGCGCGCCGCGGCATACTCCTTCTGTATGTGAGGACGCGCAACGAACACGACGACGAAGTAAGCCGCGTAACGCATTACCCCGCGGTTAGCTTTTGTATATACTGCGGGGCAAAGAGCCAGGACCCCCAAAACCAAATGCTTGAAAACACCGCACTAAGAGAGTAGTATTCAAAAGGAAGAAAATCTGCTGTAAGACTGGAGGGCAGTCGTGCCGACGGAGCATAAGGGCAACGGGGGCGGCGTACACGGGGGCGGTGCACAGGCAGGCGTAAGCATGCCGAACCCGAAGGTAATCAAAGTCTTCGGGGCCTTTGTCCTCTTCCTCGTGCTCCTCGGCATATTGTCGAAGGCTTCCGGCTGGGTGGTAGACTGGCTCTGGATGGTCGAGCTCGGCTACAGCCCCCTCTTCTTGCGCCTTATATGGATAAAGCTCCTGCTGTTCGCGGTCGCCTTCGCTTTCGTCTTCCTTTACCTCTGGATCAACCTGAAGCTGGCGGCGGGCAGGCAAAGGGGCGGCTTCATCCAGTATCAGGGCGAGGACATGGCCGATGTCTACGAGTTCCGAAAGGGCGCACGGCCGGCCGGGATGATAGCCCTCGTCATAGCCGTCATTCCGGCCCTCATTTTCGGCCTCGGCTTCTCATCCGCCTGGGACACCTTCCTGAGATACCTGTGGGGCGGCTCTTTCGGCCGGGTTGACCCGATTTTCGGCCACGATATCGGCTTCTACGTCTTCAACCTCCCCGCTTACAACGCCATCCAGGGCAGCCTGTCGGGCCTCGCGTTCCTCGCGATCCCCATCACGTTCGCGGGTTACCTGCTCTACAGGCAGGTCAGACTCAGCCCCGATTCCATCAAGAACACCCGGATGTTCGTCCACCTGTCGGTCCTCTTCGCCATCTTCCTCGTCGTCTACGGGGCGGGGCACTACCTGTCCATATTCGACCTGCTATATCAGAAAAGGGGGGCGGTCTTCGGGGTGGGCTACACGGACTACCACGCGGTCCGCGTCGGCCTCTGGATCATGATGGGGATTAGCGCGCTCCTTGCGGCCCTCGTCCTGTGGAACCTGAAGCGAAGGACGATACGGATCATACTCGCAGGGATCGGCGGCTACATCGTCCTCTCGGTGATTGTCCTGGGCGTCTTCCCCGCCGTCATGCAATCTTACGTAGTGCAGCCCAACGAGCTTTCCCTTGAGAGGCCCTTCCTGGAGCACAACATCGCCCTCACCAGGCAGGCGTATCAGCTCGACACGGTGGAAGAACTCCCTTTCGCGGCCCTCGACAACCTCTCTTCCGCAGCCGTCGCCCGCAACTCGGACACGCTGAAAAACATCCGCCTCTGGGATTGGCGGCCCGTGCTCCAGACCTTCAGGCAGACGCAGGAGATGCGGCTCTACTACCGTTTCTACCAGGTGGACGTAGACCGCTACCACCTGCCCGGCGAGGGTTACAGGCAGGTGGTGGTCTCTGCCAGGGAGCTGAGCGAACAGGTGTTCCAGCAGGCCAGGACGTGGGTCAACCAGCACCTCGAGTTCACCCACGGTTACGGCCTCGCCATGAGCTATGTGTCGGAGACCACTCAAGAAGGTTTTCCGCGCATGATCGTGAAGGACGTCCCGCCCGAATCGACCCTGCTCAAGATCGACCGTCCGGCCATCTACTACGGTGAAAATATGAGCGGCTACTCCATAGTGCGGACGGGCGTCGAGGAGTTCGACTACCCAAAAGGGGACAAGAACGTCTATACGAGGTACGCGGGCACGGGCGGCATCCCCATAGGCGGCTTCTGGAAAAGGTTGCTCTTCAGTTGGGAGCTGATGGAGTCGAACATCCTCATATCGGGCTACATAAAGCCGGATTCGAGGGTGCAGCTTTACAGGACGGTGCGCGAGCGGATCGAGCGGATCGTACCGTTCCTCGCCCTCGACCCCGACCCCTACCTCGTCGTGGCGGGCGGCAGGCTTTTCTGGATACAAGACTGCTACACTACGTCCTCCCGCTACCCGTATTCGGACCCGTACAGCAGCAGGCTCAACTACATCCGCAACTCCGTAAAGGCGGTGGTGGACGCATATAACGGCTCGGTCACGTTCTACGTGAGCGACCCTGCCGACCCGGTCCTCGCCGCGTACGCCCGCGCCTTCCCCGGCACTTTCCTGCCTGCGTCGAAGATGCCTGAAGACCTGGCCGCCCACATCAGGTATCCCGAAGATATATTCCGCATCCAGGCGGACAGGCTTGTAACATACCACATGACGGACCCCAGGGTCTTCTACAACAGGGAAGACGTATGGGCGCTGCCGACCCAGAAGTACGCGGGCAAGGTCTCCTCCATGGACCCGTACTACGCCCTCATCAGGCTGCCGGGGCAGCAGGACCTCCAGTTCCTCGTCATGCTCCCCATGGCCCCCTTCAAGCGGGAGAACATGGTTGCTTGGATGGCCGCAGTCTGCGACAGGCCCAACTACGGCCGGCTCCTCGTCTACAGGCTGCCGAAGGAAAGGCTCATCTACGGTCCCATGCAGGTAGAGGCGATGATCGACCAGGAGCCGACCATATCCCAGCAGTTCTCCCTGTGGGACCAGAGGGGCTCCAGGGTGATCCGGGGCAACCTGCTGGTCATCCCCATCGAGAATTCTTTCCTCTACGTGGAGCCAGTCTACCTCATCGCCGAAGAGGTCAATATTCCCCAATTGATACGTGTGATCGCCGCCTACGGCACGCGCGTCGCCATGCAGCCGACCCTTGAAGGCGCCATCAGGTCCGTCTTCAGCGGCCTTCCTGCTGTGGCCCCGGTCTCGGCGCAGGCCGCGACCGTTACCGGCGCTGCGGCGGCCCAGCCCGCCGCCCGGCCCTCCGAGGATGCCCTCGGCCGTGCGCGCAAAGACTTCCGCCAGGCAGAGGACGCCCTTAAACGAGGCGACTGGGTGGAGTTCGGCAGGGCGATGGGGGAGCTGAGCAGGACTTTGAGTAAATAAGATAAAGGTTACAGCTATCCGGGATCGTGGGAAAATCGACAAAGTCCCTGGAGAAACGGCCCTTCACTGACTACTCTGCGGGGGAGTGACTGCGACAACTTTCCAGGAACGATCAATGTTCTTCAGTATGACATTCCCCTTAGGGATCGTTTTCACCGAAACACTTCGCCCATGGACCTTAATGCGGAGGAATCCCATGTTAAGGGCCGAACGAGCTTCTTTCTCGTTAGCATCTCCTTCATCTGCCAACCGCAATCGGATTATCTCATCGGTACTTAGACCTTCGGCAACAAGCTCGCCATTTACACAAACACCCCAAACCGGCGCGCTATCGACCACGCGGAGCCTGGACGATACTTCTCCCGAAAGAACTCGCACGCGGCCGGTCGTGGGATATTTCGTTCGGAAGGCAAGGTATGCTTCCACGGTGTCCTGCTTAATCGCATCTGCCCAATCCATCTCCTCGATTTGGCTCGCAAACAGTTCCGCCGTCTTTTCGTCAATCGTTCCGGTGTCAGGCAAGCCATGATCCGATTGAAAGTTCTTCAGCGCCGTGTTTGTTTTTGGTCCCATCACACCGTCAATCGGTCCGGGTCCGTACCCCAGACGCTCCAGTTCTTCCTGCGCTTCTTGAATGGTTATCTTCGTGACGGCAGCGCTGCCGGCCACCTCGCGCCCGTCCTCAGAACCTGAGCCCGGCCGGTTGCCGTCCTGACTCACCTGACTCAGCATTTCCATTATACCCTTGTCTTCACGCGCAGCCGCAATTTCCAAAGGCGTTGCGCCGTCGGTGTTCTTTGCCTTGACGTCTGCCTTGTTGGCCAGAAGCAATGCCACCACGTCTTCGTGGCCTTTTTGCACCGCGTAGTGCAAAGGTGTAGCACCGTCGCGGTCCTTGGCGTTTACTGCGGCCTTATTTCTCAAGAGCACTTCAGCCACATCTTTCCGGCCCCAGAACGCCGCTTGGTGCAAAGGAGTCCCACCGTTGACGGCCCTGGCGTTGACATTTGCCTTGTTGGCCAGAAGCAACGCCACCAGGTCTTTGTGGCCATTTAGCGCCGCGTAGTGCAAAGGAGTCCCGCCGCTGTCGGCCCTGGCGTTGACATTTGCCTTGTTGGCCAGAAGCAACGCCGCCACGTCTTTGTGGCCATTTAGCGCCGCGTAGTGCAAAGGAGTCCCACCGTTATCGGCCTTGGCGTTGACATTTGCCTTGTTGGCCAGAAGCAACGCCGCCACTTCTTTGTGGCCATTTTGAGATGCAAAGTGCAAAGGTGTTTTGCCGTTATCGGCCCTGGCGTTGACATCTGCCTTGTTGGCCAGAAGCAGTGCCACCACGTCTTTGTGGCCATTTTCCGCCGCGTAGTGCAAAGGTACCGCGCCATTCTCGTCCTTACTGAACACCAGACCGGCGTTCGCTTTGAGCAGCCAGGTAACATTTTCCAAGTCGCCCTTCTCGGCCTCCACATGAATCCGATCGCAAAACGCCGGGCCGCTCCAGATCAGAGCCGCCAGCATGAAAACGGCAAGGCAAGGAAATAAGGAATAACGGAGTCGATTGAAAAAGACACGTATTTTGTTTATATTTCATCCCCCCCGGCGCACGTTCCTGATTTCCTTAAAGAGGCTTCGATTACCCTCGATAATTGACTCAAAACCCTCTTTCACATGTTCCAAGAAAGCTTCAATCTCTTTCGTCTTCATTACTCAGCCCGTCTACTGCCCCGGCACCTGCTTTCAATCGATTATAGCATAAAGCAAAGTCGGGACCATAACCCCTCACCGCTCGTACCGTTTTCTTAATCTCCCCCAATGGTGCGGCGTTCCATATTGGCGATAGAAGCAAATCGGGAGTATGATATAATAGGCGTGTGAGAATTGAGTGGGATCCAAGAAAAGCAAAATCCAATCTCAAAAAGCACGGCGTCTCTTTCGAGGAAGCCTCAACTGCCTTAAGTGATCCCATGGCTGCAACCGGCGCTGATCCAGACCACTCAGTGGCGGAGGATCGATTTATTACGTTCGGCATTTCAAGAAGGGGTCGGCTTCTCGTGATAGCCCACGCAGACGAAGGGGAAAAATGCGAATCATAAGTGCTCGTAAGGCGAGTAAAGGAGAACGAGAACTATATGAAGAAGGATAGAGAATCCGTCAAAGACGAAATGCGGGCCGAGTATCGGCGTTCGGATTTCCCGAAAGGGCTGGTGCGCGGCAAGTACGCAAAACGAATCCGAGAGGCATCGAACATTGTTGTTCTCAGCCCCGAAGTTGCCCAGGTTTTTCCCAATGAGGACGCGGTGAACAATGCCCTTCTGTCGTTGATAAATATCGCAAAGAGAACGGCAGGCCCGAGGAAGTCTTCAATCAGATCGTTGAAAAGGAGTAATAATCTAAAGACGGGTATTTAAAGTGAGGGGTTTAGGCGACACTGCGTCTGATTGAGACGGAAGGGAGTTGAGTGTCACAATTTCAATTACCCCCCTTTTCCTCCCTTACTGAACACCAAACCGGGATTCTCTTTGAGCAGGCTATTAACGCTCTCCAAATCGCCTTTCTCGGCCGCCACATGAATCTCACCACAAAACGCCGGGCCGTTCCGGACCAGAGCCGCCAGCACGAAAACGGCAAGGCAAGGAAATAAGGAATAACGGAGTCGATTGAAAAAGGCACGCACTTTGTTTATATTTCCTCCCCTCCCGGTCCTGCCACTGCCGGGCGGCCTGATTACCGCGAACGGGACCGCCTTCTCGTTGGGGTCCCCTGGTTTTGTCTTCGGTCATGCATCCATAATTGTCGGTTACGAGCGAAAATATTGCACGAATCGAAAATAATTCCAAGCGAATAGTGCAGGAGGGAGTCCAGCGCGCTGAGCAAACAGTCGATCGGCGCGTCAGACGCGAATCGGTTTCTCGGCGGCTGGACTCGCGCCTGTGCAGAATCACGCTCTGCGGCGCCCTGCTCGCCGTGGGGCCTCCGACGTACGTTCAGTACGATCTCCGGTCAGCAAGGCTCACATGGCATCCACATATCACGATTCTTTCAGGCGCTCCTCCAAACCACTGCCGCCGCGATTTGAATAAAGAGCATCCATTGAGCGGCGGCAAAAGCGGGCTCTACTGTATCCATAGTTGAGATAGTAACAAATGATTCTATTATGAAATAGCGAAAGCTGTACCATCTCCGGCCCCAGCTCCTATCGAACACCTTTGTAAGGCCCAAAGACATAATTTTAGTTGACATATTGATATAAATAGTATATCTTATTGATATACATAGTGCAAGAGGTGAGGTCCTATGGGGAAAAAACAAGCTCAGTTCAGGTTTGAAGATACTCTGTACGAAGATATAAATACTATCGCAAAAGAGGAGGGCATAACAGTGACCGAGGTCGTCCGAAATGCGTTGAGATTATATTTGGTATTGTATAAGAGAACGAAGGGAAGAAAAGAGAGGCTTCTCGTTGAAAACACTGACGGCAGCCAGAGAGCCGAATTGGTGCTCCCATGGCTGTAATCAAGATCGAACTTATCGGGCCTAGAAACGAGAAAATAGAAGCAGCCATTAGGCCCCTAGCCACTAACCGGGACATCTTGGCCTGGTATTGTCAGTGGTTTCCGCATATGTTTGATATGGCCAGACAACCATTGCACGGAGACTCGCGTTGGCATGTACCAGAGATTTGGGAGCATTACCACCAGACAGACGGCTACGAGGTGCTTATACTTGACGCCAAGGACGAAATCCAAGGATACATAGTTATGTGTTTCGATTACACGGAAAGCACAGAGGGAATCAAAACCTACATTCAGTTTCTCGCGACCGCGCCTTGGAATAGAAGGTTGCCGCCTGCTAAACGCCAGTTTGCAAACGTAGGGAAGATATTGGTTTCTATCGCATCCGCGCATGGACTTGCGCTTAACAAAGATGCAAGGCTTGAGCTGCATTCGTTGCCTGATGCAGAAGGGTTTTATAGACGACTCAATATGGAGGAGACAGGAAGGACGAAAGGAGGTCTCAAAGAATTTAGACTGGGGAAGGAAGCAGCTTACGATCTGTTGCGTTTTGTGTTACCCTTGTTGAGGGAGCAATAACGGCGCCTGGCGAGTGAGATGTTTCGAAAAGGAAATAAGGAGGATGACATGAAGGAGGCGAAGGCAAGGAAAAGGTCCGGGGAGATCATCTCCGTAGCGAACCTTCCTGCCGAATACGTGATTCGTGACCCGGGGAAGTTTATCTCTGAAATGAGGTCAAGCTTCCTCAAAAGGGCCCGCGAACGGATGCATCTAACGCTGCAGGAGGTGTCAGCAAGGATTGGTATTAAACCAGATGAGCTATCTTCTGTTGAGGCCGGCAAAGTCAATGCAACACATATGATGCTTTTGCACCAGTTATCGGAACTCTATGAAGTAGAGTATACACATTTGCTGTATCTGTTTAGGCTTGCAAAAGAGAACGCAGAGGAGGAGTACGGAATTGCAGCTTTTCACGACAAGGATTTAGATTCAGAAACAGAGGAGGACCTTAAAAAATTGATTATGGTGTTGAAAGGGGCATAGGCCATGGCGGGGTACGTATATCTTACTGACCAGATCAAAACCGCTATTGGAAACATTATCGACAGGGTATTTCAAGAGCTGGATATGCGTACCCCGCCAGTTAACTATGACTGGCTATATCAGAATGAAAAGCTTACCAAACAAACCCTAAGTCTGCAGGATATGACAGCCCTCAGCATTAAAGAAGTCGGCAGCATCCAAGAACAGATACGGGGATTGCTTTTTGTTCCTGAGAAGCGTGTCTTTGTAATAGATGAAGAGGGCTATTTGAAGAGGATTAATTTCGTGCTGGGTCACGAATTTGGTCATTGGAAACTTCCTTCTCACAGGGCCTTGCTATACAAATGCACACAGTTTGATCTCAGTCCGGCGGCTCGACGACAGATGGAACAAGAGGCGAACTTCTTTTCGAGTGAATTCGGATTCATGCGGCAATTGTTTACAGCGGCCCTGGGGTCATCCAGCCTCAGTCTATCTCACATAAAAGATCTGTCGAACATGTTCGAGATGTCTGTAGAGGCTACCTTTAGAAGAGCTGTTGAGCTGGAGACTAGGCCCTGCGCTCTGCTATCCCTGACCGTTAACTACCAAGATGAAAAAAACTTTCTTTCTATTAGATATCCGGTCCATTCTCAAAGCTTCAAGGAGAGCTTGGGGGAAATAAATCGGCGTCAGAAGTTCTCGCGATCACATCCACTATCACAGATTCTCACAGACCCGGTATCAAACACCGTTGGCGAGTGCGAGTGTGATCTTGGCTTTGGACCTAACAAAATTCCCTTAAGGGCAGAGCTTTGGAAAAACAGGTGGAATATATTTGCTCTCATTCAGCCCTTGAAGCAAAGCCAGGTGGCGGATGTAGTTGACTAACACTTCGCAGATAGCTGCAACTTGTGACAGGGTCCTCTTTTCGGCCGGAGGAAATTTCGATGGATTTCGCGTTGCTTTTCGAAGGCGAGCGCCGGAGCGTATAAAACAATAGCCGGGCACCCGCGCTCCGAGCTTGCTAGGCGCGGGTGGCAAACGTTGAGGACGCTGCGCCAAGAAAACGACATGAAAGGCGCGAAATTAACCCGGCCGCAAGCCCAGCGCCATAAAAAAGGCCGGACCCAGAGGTCCGGCCTTTTTTATGGCAATTCCTACCACTTAGGCATAGGCAGCTTTTTAGGAGACTCCCAATCCTTCATCTTCTTCATCCACGGCGCGCGATCGACAAACTCGTCATGCGCCAAAGGCACAGGCGGGTGGCATACCCACATCGGGTCGAACTCGTCCTTCACCTTTAGCATGAACACATGGTAGTTCGGCCCATATTTCGGCCCGGTGAGGTACATCGGCTGGTGAGGTCCGAGAAGCGACGTATAGAAGCGCTCCTTGATGTTCATCTTCGACGTCTCTACGTAGAACTGGTCTACACCGTTCGTGTCCTCGTCGTGGTCCCAATAGATGAGAAACTCCGAGTAGCCCTGGTGGCCGAGCTCGAAGCTCTGGAACCATCCCGGGTCGCCGTAATCGGGCATTAGCGGAGGCGTGTAGGCCCTCTTCACTTTCGCGTAGGCCTCGCCGTGGACGGTCGCCTGCGACATCGACTCGATGATGTAGTCGACCGACATATAGGAGCCGCACATGAGCCACATGCCCGCCGAGTCCGCGTTTTTGAGCCACGATTCATCCGTAGGCTTGGTCGGCCTCGGTATGCCGCCCAGCTCCGTCATGATGTCGGTGATGACCCTTTCGTCGTACGCCATCTGCTCCTCGGAAGTAAAGCCGATGAGCAGCACGCGGAGGATGTGGAAGTTCTTGATCGTGTCCTCGTTCTCCTTGCCCCAGATGTCCCAGAACTCCTCTTTGCACTCCGCTTTGGCGATGGCCCTCCAGAAGAGGGGCACCTTCGTGACAGCGCCGCCGACCTCCGCGTGGCCTATCGCCACCATGCCCTTCACTTGGGCCTCCTTTGTCGGCATCTGGAAGTTGATCCACTTCACGCGCTTCTCCGGCAGCGCAAGCCCCGTATTCGGCGAGATACCCGTAGGCTCAAGCCTTTCCGGCTGGAAGGGCAGCACCTTGACGGCCATCTTCGTGACGATGCCGAGGCACCCGCGCAGGCCCGTGAAACCCCTCAGCAGGCCCCTCAGGTCGGGGCCGGGGCCGTCGCCCCAGAAGGGGTCGTCGCCCACTGCGAGGGAGCCCATCCTGACGAGCTCTCCGTCGGGAAGGACAAGCTCCGTGCCGAGGATCCTCCTGTGGGGCAGGCCGACCCTGTGGGACAGGGGAGACCAGCCGTCGCCTATCAGGTTGGCGATGACCGACGCTTGGGCGCCGCCGCCGCCGATGATGCCGTAGCCGCCGTGCTTGAATGCCTCTTCCTGGAAGGGCGAGTAAACGACGCCGCTGCCGACGACCGCGTAGAGGTGTTTCTCGTCGATCTCGTAATCGTTCAGCCGCTTCAGGTCGATAAGCAGCTCGTTCTCCACGTGGCAGTGGGAGCGCGGCCCGTAAAAGCCCGTGCTGTACGGGACATAGGGGACCTTGTAGCGGTTGCAGATCCTCACGATCTTCTGCACTTCTTCCGTGTTCCTGGGTAGTATGACGACTGCGGGTATCGTAGTCATCACCCTCTCGTAGCCACAGCCGGCCTCATACCCACCGGGTCCCGACCTGTATCCCTCGCAGATTGCGGGGTCATCGGAGATGTATTTTTCGCCGACGACGGATTTCAGCGCGTTGAATGCTTGTTTAGATATAGGCATGAGTCCCTCCTTAACCTTTCATCGAGGCGGCGATGACTTCCGCGATGTCCATCACCTTGATGCCGTCGCCGTTCTCCCCGACCGCCTGGCTGAAGTTCTGTTTGCACCAGGGGCAGGCGGAGACGAGCACCTCGGCGCCCACTTCCCTCACCTCTTCCAGCCGCAGCTTGGCGGAGGAGTTGGCGAGGTCCGGGAAGGCGGCCTTCGTCCCACGGCCGGCCGCGCAGCAGAAGGCGTTCTCCCT
>Ga0326728_10016400_pt1 | contig 15125 bp, 13 predicted proteins | sample MB3enrmetagenome_FD_207602 | JGI IMG/M metagenome (GOLD analysis project Ga0326728, IMG submission 207602) | Lab enriched peat soil microbial communities from McLean, Ithaca, NY, United States - MB31MN | ecosystem: Environmental > Terrestrial > Soil > Wetlands > Peat | place: USA: New York...
CGAAATCAAACGTCATCGAAATCAAACGTCATCGAAATCAAACGTCATCGAAATCAAACGTCATCGAAATCAAACGTCATCGAAATCAAACGTCATCGAAATCAAACGTCATCGAAATCAAACGTCGAGAACTCATAAACGTCTTGGGGAGATAAACTTCCCATTACGGCAAGCGTGACGGATCATGAGTATCGTGAATTTATGGTTGCAGCGCCCCAAAAATAAAAGAACGCTAGCACAGAGTATCGCAGACGAGAATTGCCTCATCGCTGGACCATGGGCTCGAAAGATTGTTGCGCGCTCGTCGACGAACACGATAAGCTGATGCCAACAAATAGCTTCGGTGCGGTTGTGCGCTAACGTGCTCGGGACGTTACTTTGTCGCCATACGGATAGATGAAAAGAAGAGTCCTTGCTTGTTTCACGGGGATCGACGGATCTGGAAAAACGACTGTTGCTAAGAAGCTGTGCGAGTCGTGCGCGACAGCCGGCATCTCTTGCAAGTACTTGTGGTGTGGCTGGCGTGGCTTCGAGTCGTGGCTGTTCAAACCGTTCGCGGCACAAACGAAACGTGCGATGACCAAACGGGGTAACGAGCGCGGGATCGCATCAGCGCACGACAAGATTCCTTTTTTCGATTACTTGACGGTGCTTGACTACTTTATACGGGTGTGTCCGGCGCTTGTAGCTTCATCGCTGAGAAACAGGATCGTGATCGTTGACCGTTACATTTATGACGTCATTCTGGGCCTTCATGGGGCTGACTCGAAGTCTTTCAGGTTCGTCGTGTGGCTATTGATGTGGTTTCCGCAGCCCACAGTGATTTTCTATATCAAAGTCCCGCCCGAAATAGCGTTTGCGCGAAAGGATGATATACCGTCGCTAGAGTTTTTGAGCCGCAGCGATGAAGAGAAACAGAAGCTGCTCAAAGAGATCTCCGTCGACCAACTAATCGTGCTTGACGGAACGCGCTCTGTAAACGAACTCACTGAAGATGCATTTAGAATCGCCGCTGAGCTAATAACATGAAAAAGACCATCGTGCTCGGAATAGACTCGCTTGATCCTTATGTCTTATCCGAACACAAAGCCGCTTTGCCGAACTTCGCACGACTGATGGACGAGAGTCCGACGTTGTTCTCTACATCGGTCTTTCCGGTGGATACTATCCCGGCCTGGGCAAGCATCAATACCGGCTTGAGCCCAGGAAATCACGGACTGCTCTACGTTTACGACATTTTTGATCCCAAGATGGGTGACTTGCAAAAGCTTAGCATTGACTCCGTGAAAGGACGGACGTTCTGGGATTATCTGAGCAGAGAGCGCTATCGATGCGTCATCGTTTTTCCTCAGCTAATGTACCCTCCCTGGGATGTAAACGGTGCTATGGTAAGCATATCGCCGCTCGAACGACAGTTGGATTGGATATCTTCGGTGATCACCATTGATGCGTACCCTGAGCACGTTATGGCGAAGTACAATATTCCCCACACGCTTCGGAGCCTTTGGGGTGGATTTCCGGGAATCAAACATTTGGAAGAATGGATCACACTTGGAAAAGCAGTACTCGAAACGGAAAAAAGCATCGCGATGTCACTGAGCCAAAACGAAAGCTGGGACCTTTTTTTCGTCTACTTCAACTTATTAGACGTCATTCAACACAGGCTCTGGCGCTTCTTTGACGAACGCGACCCGACGTATCCGGGTATCACGCCGTTCAAGGGCACGATCCTTGACTACTATAAGTTAATTGATGGCTTTGTCGGGGATTTTATACATATGTTCCCCGATGTGAGCCTCATCGTGCTGAGCGACCACGGCCACCATTCAAGGCCTGCCAAGACGGTCAACATCAACGAATTCCTAAGAAGAGCCGGTTACGTAACCGCGAAAGGCAACCGGATGAGGGCGCTCAGCAAAGTGAGAAAAAGCATTTTAGATGTTTCGAATAGACTGAACATCGAACACTTCCTGATCCGGCTCGTCGTGATAAACGAGCGGCTCACCAGAGCAGGTAAGTCAATGTACTCGTCTGCGGGGTCTATCGATCAGACCAAAAGCCGTGCATTCTTATCGAACTTCGCAGGCATCAAGTCGTATCCCCAAGGTGGCATTGAGATTAATCGAGACTTGGTATCAGAAGACGAATATGGAGAGATACGGGACGCGTTGATTGCCTCACTCTCCGAGCTGAGATCGTCTCATCAGGAACCGCTGATGGAATGGGTTAAGTCGAGAGAGGACGTTGATCCCGGACGGTTCTGCGAGCGCATATATCCCGATATCCTTTTCTGGCTCGCGGACGGGTACGGCGTCGGATGGGAGCTATACTCGAGCCTCTACGGAAAAGCGCACGATCACAACGTGGCATCTGGTGGGCACAACAAGGACGCTGTTCTATTGCTCAGGAACATCGACAAAGAGGTAAGGGATAAGGTTCCGAGCATCATAAACATAACCCCCTCTATATTGGAGCTGTTCGACGTTGATTGGAACAAAAAGCGCTTAGATGGGAAAAGCATCTTTTAAATTCCGCGCAACGCTCGGCGTTCTGTTTCACTCAAAGACCCGTTATTCTGGCTGAAGCCTTTGCGTAGCGCTTTCTCGACATTAATCTAGATAGCACTACGGGGGACGATGCGAGTGCTGTTCTCAGGAAAAGTTGAACGGAAATGCGGAGGCCAGCTCTCTTGTGAAACCCTAGTTTCGTCCACGACATAAGAAATGCAAAAACTAACGGAAAAATCTGCCCCAGAACGCCCTGCGTACGCGAGGACTTAAAAGTGTTGGGCACTCTCTATCTGCTCATACCTCAAATATTATTATATAAAAATGCCACGGCTTTATTACTTTGATAACATTAAGATACTCCTTATTGTTATTGTCGTCTTCATTCACGCCGGCATGGCGTACGTTCCGGTGGCTGAGCTGTGGCCTGTGAGCTTCCCTACACCATTCCCCGCCGCAGAGCTCCTCGTCGTCGGAACGTTCGAAGCAATCGGTTCTTCGTTTGCGATGGCTCTCTTCTTTTTCATCTCGGCGTACCTCCTTGTAGGCTCGTTTGACCGCAAGGGACAGAAGAAGTTCCTTAGAGACCGCTTCGTGCGGATCGGAATCCCGCTCTTTGGGATAGGAGTTTTCCTGCTCATTTTGACAGCCGCAGTGCGGGCAAACCCGGCAATTTTCTCTTTCAGCTGGCTCTTTTTGCTAACCGTAAAGGGAGCAAACTCGGCGACGTTCTCTCTCGGCTGGCTCTGGTTCCTCCTGCTCCTACTTATCCTCGCGGTCGTATACAGCGTCTGGCGGACGTTGCACATAGCTATCCCCCCTGTGCCTTGTCCGGGAAACGGCACGCTGGTCCTAGCGGCTCTGGCGCTCGGGGTCGCGAACTTCGCCGTGCGCCGAGTGTATGATCTGGATATATGGGTGTTGTGGCACGCGGTCGAACCGGCGCACGTGCTGCTCTATGTGCTCTTCATGGTCGGAGGTATCCTCGCGTATCGCAACGGGTGGCTCGAGACGGTTTCCCCTTCTTTAGTGAGGACGTGGGGTAGCGTCTCCGTCGTCGGCCTCTGCGGAATCCCGGTGTTAATCGCCTTTCCTAAGCTCCCCTCGCTTCTCTATTGTTTGTGGGAAGCTTGGCTGGGAATCGGCATCTGCGTTACCTTGCTCATCGTTTGCAAGCATCGCTGGAACACAACAGGACGCATCAAAGCGGTGCTCGCTAAAAACGTCTACACCGTCTACATCATTCAGGTCCCGATCATCGTGTTTCTGCAGTCGCGGTTCATTCAAGGGGGAATCCTCATTCCGGGGGGGCTGCCGCCACTCCTTCAGTTTGTCCTCGTTGGGGTGCTCGCCACCGCGTTCTGTTTCTTGATCAGCAACTACGTCGTCCGCAAGATTCCGTATGCGGAAAGGGTCCTCTTCTGATTGGGTGATGGATTACGCGGCAGCCTTCACAAGACGTCGTTTGGGCCGGTGTTCTAGGTATCTTCTGGTGAGTTCAATTTTTACAATGTCCGGATCGCCCATACGAATCTCAGCGAAGCAAGAGCTATAACCTCTTCTTTTGGCACACAGACGACACTAGTTTCAGGAAACAAGTTCGTGAAGTTGGCACTGCACCTGCAAAACCTCGGGGTCGAAGATCCGTCGATCATCTCCATTCGCGTCGATATATGCGGACAGGGATGGACTGTTAGAAGAGCTATATTGCCAAATAAGGAAATTTTGATTATCTAAGGCAATTCAAAGGCTCACTTTGTAAAGGAAAGGCCAAGTCGAGTAAAACACTTTTAGCGCGTACCTCCGTGCTCGGAGCGGCCTTATCGCCCGAGTATAGGGGATAACGCTGAAGGTCGGGGAATGTTTGCAGAAAAGAGAGTTGTGATTGTTGTAGCAGTAGTGCTTGTGATTTGTGGATTGTTGTTGTCTAACGTTTCGTTTCTAATTGAGGCAAAACCGTTCCGCACCATCCAAAGGCTGATACATTCAAACGGTTGACTTCTGGGCTAGGCTGTTTGGTGGTGGAAAAGAGGAACAGAAAAAGTTAAGTCGTCGTTCACCACGTTATGCGCGTATGCAATTGAAGCCAATAGCCGTGATAGTTGCTCTTTTGCTTATTGTTGCCTCGTTGACGCTAATAATAACCCAGACAACGCCGGCGGCGGCTCCAACCTACCCGAACAAGCGGCTCAATTACGGCGAGCTTTTCGGACGCGTTTCATGCGAACCAGGGTCGCAAAATGGAACCGATGGAACCAAGTTTGTACCAACCAACGGGTCTAGTAGCACCACTTTTTATGATTGCAATGGCACCGCCGTCAATTATCCAACAGACCGAGACGGTGCAAGTAACCAAATAGGGTACATGGCTGATAATGGATGGAGCATGGAACTAGGCGTCACGTCTTATATGCTGTACAGTTATCCTACGGAACTGGCCACGCTTGGTCCGGGCCATACACAAATGGATGCTTTCAAGAACACATACGTTGCTCTGATGGATAAATACCACATGAAATGGTGGCTTGAAATCTCAGATACGATGAATGACCAGTCCAAGCTGACATATCAGACCCCCGGCTATGACTCCCCCTATTATAAGCCAGCAAGCGGCATGGCCACCTCATATGAAGCCATGTTTGGCCCCGCGCTTGATTTTATCGAGCACAATTGTGGCACGAATTTCCAGGGTTATTCATTTGAACAGGCATATACAAACGGCGTTGCGTGGCTTCACAATCGTACAAAGTACATCGTTTCTGAAAAGGACTGGAGCGGGTGGCAAAACAATACAGACAGTCGTGGTGTGAACGTTCTAATGGGTACAAACCCCAATGGTACGGACATTAGTCCAATGCCTACACCACTCCAGCGGGTTGGCCTGCTTAATGAGGTTGTTATCGAGCTTTTCAACCAGCAGTTCTTTGACGACTGGGCCACGTTCTTGCCCCAAGTGAGAGCTGCGTATCCCAACATGCCAATAGTAATGAATGTAGACCAAGTGTGCGCTCACGAAGATTGGAAAAATGGTACTGCCTTTGATAGTGGTTATGATTCTGGTTGGTGGGCGCCACAAGGAGTAGGCGAACCGAACAACCGTTGTTATGTAGAAGAACTGGGCGCCCTCCAAAGAATTTACCGCATGGAGGAGATAAACGGGAAGCCGTTTGATGGGATGATATACAACTTTGTGTACCCAGCGTATCCAGAAGGCGGGTGGGGCGTTCCGGACGTAACGTGGTTCCTCCAGTGGGCGGACACGTTGTATATCACGAATCCGGTGCAAACACCCCACATACAGGTTTCGGTAGATGGGGGAAGCACACAGTCGCTTAATTTTGGAGTGACAGACCATGGAAGTTCCGCATGGGTTGTCCTTCAACTCTATGCCGGTGGAAACGTAGCCAATCTCCCTAATGCAACGGTAACGTTCAACGTAACTGGGACAAACATTTCAAAAACGACAGCAGATAATACGATATTCTTCAGACGCCCAACGTCAACGGTGCCAAATCCAGATCCACCGGGATTCCTCATCCGGCTTTCGCCCGGCGATCTTTCTGCCCTTGCGGCAAGGAATCATGGATATACTCTGGTCGTTACAACCAGTTACGGCGTCGAAACGTTTAACGGGTCTATGACGGTCACATAACCCCGACCGCCACCGTCAAGTCACGGCTGCCGATCCACCCTAGTGCCAACCCTGACACCCACCCGAAGCCCTCCTCTGTCACTACCACACCACCACCCCGCACGGTCAACCAACACCTCACCTTCTCTGGCATCATGACGGTCGAATCAACGGGCACCAGCCTCCGGCAACAGCATGATGCTCCAAAGAGAGGCTCTGTCAAGCCACTGGGAGCACGCGGTCAGCACCACCACCGACGCCAACGGCGCCTACACCTTCGCCCGTAGTGAATCCGTGCAAGGCGACCGCCGCTTCCAGCCGACCTTCGCTGGTGCTGGTACCTACGCCGAAGCGATTGTAGTCATTAGCATCACGGTCTGCCCCCTCACCTGAGCCAGTTCTCCCTCACCACCTTCACAACGAATATCGCCTTCACCCTTTCCGGAACGTTAAAGTCCGGCATCATCGCCCTTGCCAACAAACAGGTGATGAGCTCATTATCTTTTTCAAGTTCATTTAGAACGTCATTTTGGTATTATCTAGGGGTTTGAAATGAGTGACTCAGCCATTGAAGCTTCTTTGGCTGTGCGGCGTTCTACTTCGTAAGCCGATCTCGTTTTCTTGATAGCTCCACCCGCGGGCTGCGTTCGCAAAAAGCGCCCAACAGAATCGACACAAGAATCGCAAGACAGTCGGGACATCAGGCACCCACTCTTTTACCAGCTCAGTCAGCAAAGCACACATCACGCGTTGACAATACGCGGGACCCTCAGCGTGTGAAAAAACAAATCAGCGGTGCTAGGAGTCACGCCCAAAGGTTTACATAAAAGAATCGAAGTATTGAGAAACGCGCACGATAATGAGAGGCAGCGTCTATCCCGTAAAGCCGGAATGAAGACGAAATGACGCTTAACCGGTGCGAGAAATTCACGGGGTCAATCCACGATGCAGAACGACGTTGCAGAAATGCGCGACCGAAACTTGAGCTTATGCCTTTTGTGTTTTCCATTTGCATCGCCTACAATGGAGATCTTTTTGCTCAACTATCTGGAGCTAGTTTGTCCCTTGTGCAGCCCCATATTTGCGATCACCGGCGGGATGAACCTTGGTGAAACGCGGTGTCCAATCTCTTTCAAAGATCTTGGGTTAAAGCTCCATTATGTAAAAGACGTGCGCCCTCTTTGGTGGTCAGTGATGCTGAGGGGCTTCAAGATTCTCATCATCGAGCTGAAAATGGCGGCTGAGCTTTTCAGAATCAGGCGAGCTGTTGACGTCGTTACCTTCTGCGGAACGGCTTACTTTTTGCCCTCAATCTTGCTCGCAAAAGCGCTCGGGAAAAAAACTTCGGTGCTAGCGTGGGGGCTACAGTACCTGAGCAAAGAAAAGACGCCCGCCATGTTGACCACGACTGAAAGGATTGACCAAGCGACCGTGAAGCTTTCAGAAAAAGTGGCGTTGCGGCTTGCCGATCAGATTGACGTTGAGTCGGAAAGTGCGACTCATTTTTTAGGCTTGGAAGAGTACGCAGAAAAAATATCAATTAATGGGGCACCCTACATAGATCGTGATCTTTTTTTTCCAACGAAGCCCTTTGATGAGAGGAACAACGTAATCGGATACGTTGGACGATTACACGAATCAAAAGGGATCATGAACTTTGTGGGGGCAATCCCGCTGCTAATTCAACGCTTCAAGGACCTGCGCTTTGTAATAATAGGTGAGGGGGTACTCCAAGAACGAATTACCGATGAGCTTGAACGCAAAAACGTAAGCAATTACGTGACGTGTACCGGCTGGGTTCCGCACGAAGCGCTACCTCGTTACCTGAACGACCTCAAGATCCTCATACTCCCTTCGTACAGCGAAGGCTTACCAGGTGTAGTTCAAGAGGCGATGTCTTGCGGAGTCCTTGTTCTTGCAACCAAAGTCGGCGCCATCCCGGATATGATCACTGATGGTGAGACTGGTTTTATTCTGGAAGACAACTCGCCTGAGGGGATTTCCGAGAGCGTATCACGTATCATTGATAATCAAAATCTTACACTGATTGCCAAGCAGGCAGAGAAGGTTGTAGAAAAGGAATACGTGTATGAGGCGATGGTAAGAAAGTGCGCTCAATCACTGGCCGAGCTAGTTAGTCCGTAAACAGATCCCATGGACTCAGCCGGGTCTAGGTATCGTCCGTCAGAAGCTTGGTACGAGGGACAGCACGCCGGTGACCTACGCCCAAATCTCAACCTTTCTGCGCGAACGCGAGTCAACAAAGTCCCTGATATCAGCAATAAGGCCTCTTCCACAAGAAATAATCCGATGTCTGTTCTTTCCCTAGTCCCGACGTAGCAGAGTAGAGCGCGGCGCGTATCACCCTTAGACCCCACGAGGGAGGTAATAGGCTTTCGCCTGGATTTGATCGTCTTGCGCTCATCTAAGACGTAAGAAGCGCAGGCAACTTCTCTGCTGTGACGGGTAGCATGACTGGCCGTTTCTTTTGCACCGCGCATCTTACAAGAAATATTCGGGATAGATCTCTTGCGGACGGTAGCAGACGTTAGAGAATCAGTCGGCAATTTGAGGTAGAATGACACGTAGAATGAGTTGTTCCGACTCACCCGATGGTGTGCCTCAAAAAATCCCCGTTCACGCACGCCTAAAAATCTAACGCCATTTTGCGGCTAGCAGTGGGGTGAATGGGCTAGCTGGTTCATATTTCAAGTTTCATTGGTGGGACGGCAAAACACGCCCCCATATCGAACACAACGCTATCATCAGAGACGTATGTACGCTCCACAACAGGCGCGTCCCGCTGATTACTCAAACCAGTCAATCGAAATTGACTATAAGCAAGAAAGAAGCGCTAACTCGTTTAAAAAACTTAATAAAGGTAGACTCTGTGTTGATGTACGGATTTTTGTGAAGGGGGTACCGTGGAAGGCAAGCAGCAATATGGGCAGCTAAAGGTTCCAGCAGCTAAAATAAACTTCTCGGAGGAGGATCGGCGCAAACTGCTCGCGCAAATAGATGAGATTCTTGAATCGGGACAACTGACCCTCGGAAAGCACACCAGCGAATTCGAGAAGCGATATGCGGCCTACGTTGGTGTTCGCTACGCCATCGCGGTCAACAGCGGAACTAGCGCACTGGAAATATCACTGCGAGCGCTCGATATTGCAGGCTCTTCAGTCATTGTGCCCACAAACACTTTCTTTGCAACGCCAGCATCAGCGATCCACGCCGGAGGACGCGTGGTATTCGCAGACGTTACCGATAATCTCTGCCTTGATCCCGCAAGCGTCGAACAAAACATTCAGGAGGATACGAAGGGGGTCATCGTAGTGCACATAGGAGGACTTGTGCCGCCGCAGCTTGCCGAAATCCAAGAGATTTGTGACGATCACGACTTGTTCCTGATAGAAGACGCTGCGCACGCTCACGGCAGTTCCTGGAAACGGAAAAAAGCGGGAAGCTTCGGAATTGCAGGTGCGTTCTCCTTCTACCCGACCAAAGTGATGACGTCTGCGGAAGGGGGCATGATTACGACCAACGATGAGACAATTTACGAGAGAGCTCTCGTCTTTAGGGATCAGGGAAAAGAGAGTTTCACGAGCAATCTGCACACTGAGATGGGCTATAATTGGAGAATGAGTGAAATTCACGCGGCCGTCGGCCTCTCGCAACTCGCACGACTAGAAGAGTTTATAGCCGATCGAAGGAGAGTTGCACAGGTTTATGACGAAGGGTTGGCTGGAAGCGAGGCTCTGACTCCTTTGACCGCACCACCTCAGGCGAATTCGAACTACTACAAGTACGTCGCGTTCCTGCGCGGGGCCACGGATCGGCAATGGCTGAAAAAAGAGCTAAAGGAAAACTACGGCGTCAGCTTAAGTGGCGAGGTATATGAGCTCCCGTGCCATCTTCAGCCGATATTTAAAGACCACCCAGCGGTAACAAGCGGGAAATTGCCCGTGTCTGAGAGGCTGTGCAGTAGTCACGTATGTCTTCCGGTGTTCGCGGGAATGACTCAAATGCAGGCAGACCACGTTGTTGGTTCCTTGCAGGAAGTGATGAGATGAACATTGCAGTAGTTGGCGGGGCTGGATTCATAGGCTCTCACGTGGTTGATAAGCTGCTGGATCATGGCCACGAAGTGACCGTTTTTGACATCATGATGCCTCACCGAGGCGACGTCCGTCACGTGTACATTGACATCACTAACATCTCCTCAACGAGTGTCGCGTTGACCGGGTACTATGACGCCGTTTACCTACTGGCGGCAATGGCGGACGTGAATGACATCTTTCGCAACCCAACTGAGGCTGCGCTGGTCAACATTCTTGGCGTCGCGAATGTCCTCGAGGCAGCCCGGCGAAACGATTTAAATCGAGTTATCTTGGCGAGCACGGTGTGGCTGTACGAAATGTCGCCGGAGAAAATTGGCGTGGAAACGTCACCGTTAGACCTCTCCAGGGTAAAACACGTTTACACCGGGACAAAGGCTGCGGCGGAGTTATACTGTCACGCGTACCAGAAGCTGTATGATCAGGATTTCACCATTCTCCGATACGGCATTCCGTATGGGCCACGAGGGCGGGGCGGAACGGCGATTGCCAATTTCGTGCGAGCAGCCCTCGAGGGAAAACCGCTTACGATCTACGGCGACGGCATGCAGTATCGTAACTTCGTGTACGTTGAGGATCTGGCCGAGGGAAATGTCGCTGCACTAAACCCAGTAGCGACGAACCAAACGTATAATCTTGAGGGAATCCGCCCCCTTACGATCCGACAAGTTGCTGAGACGATCCAAGCGGCGCTGCCCGGTTCAGCCATCGAATACATAGATGCGCGGCCCGGCAATTTCACCGGCACCACCGTATCGGGTGAAAAGGCGAAAAAAGAGCTTGGATGGGAACCGCGCATTGACTTGACTGAGGGTGTTCGCAGGTATATCGAGTGGTATCGCGGCTTTGTAAGCAAGCAAACCTGATTCGGGTCTGTATTTGAGAAATCTATTTGGCGAGTGTAAGCAGTGGCTTTAGACCTGAGGCTGTGGAAGACGATACCAAGAATGACAAAGCTCAGCGATGAGTCTGTAGTGGTGAACGGTTCACGGAGGGCTCAAATCGTAGTGATTTCGATCCTTGCTGGAAGCGAAAACCGAGGGTTGCGGCATATATACGTCTTACCAGTGCACTCTTGCTGATAAATGGAAAACGCTATATCAACTTACTGGTTACCGATCAACTCGAAAGAAGCGCTTAAGTTTTATCTCGAAGCAGATAGAATCGCACACAGCATAGAGAAGCGCTTGAAAATAGCACGAAAGATAAAGTATGCGCTCGGATTGAATCGTATTTGGCACTATCAACGCCTACTTCGAAAGGCTGAATATTTTCATAACTGTAAACCTTCGTTCATATTTAAGCCATATAAAGCGTATCTTTCGTTCAGACTGAATCGATTACGCCCGCGGCTTGGATTTGAGATACCTTTAAACGTCTTTGGCCCGGGATTGCATATTAGTCATTACGGCTCAATTGTCGTCAACGGCAATGCCCGCATCGGGGCGAATTGTAGTCTTATAAATCTCGTGAATATTGGACAAAAGACCGAACGTGATGAAGCCGCTCCGACAATAGGAGACAATGTGTTCATTGGCTCCGGTGCTCGCGTTCTTGGAGGTATTACTATTGCGGATCGAACTGTTATTGGAGCCAACAGTGTAGTCACAGAGTCCATCCTTGAGCCGCATACCACTGTTGCAGGTGCGCCGGCACGAAAGATTAGTGACTGTGGTACTGATTCGTTTTGGCCTCCCGGAGAGCGTGACGCATTGTTAAACTACGTGGCTGCGCACAAGGAGCGCTTTTCAACTGATAATTCACGTGAAGTGCTTGTGCACGGCGGCTTCTCGATTTAATCGGACTTGGTTTAAACGAGCTGCAGACATATTTCTGCATAAAAACTATTATACCGAAGTCTTTCAAATCACTGAGGTAACCAGCATAGTGATTTGGTCTTTTACGATCTTGTAGGCGCATAATGGGTGCTTCGATATTAATGAGAAGGCAACTCCTATTACGCATATCTATAAATTCTTATGACGCGACTACTAAGAGATGTGATAACATTTGAGGATCTGAATGCAACGAATAACAAACTCGGTTACATTTGCGAGTAACAAACCGTTAAATTACGAAGCAACGCGGGTGGATTGCTGCTGCAGAATGCCCAGAAGAGCGCCTTTGAGCGATTCGGAAAATTAATTTGCAGGCCGGAGCCGACCGATGCCAGCGCACGTAATCATAAGTATAGACACAGAATTGATCTGGGGATTTAGATTCTTTCCCAATTCGAAAATGATGTATGCGCTGCAAAATAATTCTGAAAAAATAATGCCCATTATTGTTGCTTTTTTGGCCCTGTTTGAGAAATATTCAGTACCTGCAACGTGGGCTGTCGTCGGAAAGCTGTTTTATGATTACCCTAAGCTTACAGAGAGCATACGTGAAGCCGCAATTGAACACGAAATAGGCTATCATTCCTTTTCTCACATTCGTTTCTCTGAAGCAAGCCGAAGTGCTGCAGAAAAAGAGCTTAAAGAAGGGTTAAAGATTCAAGATGAGTTCGGCTTGGAGTTTAGGTCGTTTGTTTTCCCAGAAAATATGATCGGACACGTGGATCTGTTGCGGGAATATGGCTTTTCGATATATCGGGGCCCAAACTACGCAGGTGCGAGCGTCAACAAGAGCCTGCCCGTTCGTGCGATAAACTACGCAACGTTCAGAATGGTCGCGCCCCCGGTGGAACCGCGCTGGAAAGACACGATTTGGGAAATTCCAAGCTCTACGCAGTTCTTTGATACACCTCTCTTTCGGCCGTTCATTACTTTGAGAGCCGTGAGGGGAATAAAAAAAGCGATGAAGGCGGGTTCTACATTTCACATGTTTCTCCATCCCGAATCTGCGTTACTAGATCCGAAATTGTTTGATCGGCTTGAAAAGGTTCTGCAGTTCGTCAAAGCAGCGGCTGAAAAAAAAGCGCTTCGCCCTATCACGATGGGTGATTTCGCAGAAGTTCTCACACGTAGTCAGTTATGTGCGAGCACAACAGAATGACAGGCTGCGATTCGATCAAAGGGCGCAGCAATAAGGGAACGGCTAGTATTGTTGTTTTTGCGTATTTTGTGCTAAGTTTCACACATATGGGCGATATAAGATTAATCGGCACGTAATGTTTCGCGAACCTCAAGACGCGTTTGCTGAGTTTCCATCTTTGTGTTTTGAAAAAGACATCAGACGTTCGTGCAAAAAAGCAACCCTAACCCCCCGACGTTACTAGGGCGCACACTGAATAGCAACAGATGTAATTTTCCTCATCATCTGAACCAAGCGTTGCTTTGCGTTTGATATCGGAAACACGTTAGCGTCACTCAGGGCGGCGTACCCGATCGATCACTGCAATAAGCTTCTCGCTGTTCACCGTTTTACTATAATACTCTTCAATGGTGTTTCGAGCGTTTTTTCCCACGCTCTCCATTAGTTCGACGTCAAAAAGGTACTTATTTACTTTGTCGACCAGTTCAGCTTCATCGTAGATCAATATGTCCTCGCCAGGCCTGACGTGGTCAAAGCTGACCAAGCCTGCTGGCGTTGTAAAAATTGGCACTGAGCACGCCATCGGTTCTAAAACCTTTGTTAGCGCTCCAAAGCTAGAATATTTTGAGGGAACCAAAACGGCGTCTAAAAGCCCTAATTGGTCAACATAATCTTGAAAATCACTGATATAACCCGTGTAGCTTATTCGTTCGTGTGCGATCTTATAGTCACACTGACCTATGACGGTGAAGTAGATGCGTGAGTCAAATCTATGGATGTTCTGGTATAAAAAGTCCAAAAAGTAGTTGCTTACTAAGAAGTTGCGGTTCATGTCGTATTTCTGAAAGAATGGACCAATTATGCCAACGTTTTTTCTTTCTTTATTGTCCGATATCCGTTGGCGTGAATTCTTTTGAGGCTTAAGCTGTTTTTCGTCTACGAAATTTTGGACTATGCAAATACGCTTGTTGAACTTGCCGTAGATTCTGCAGATATCCTGAGATAGCGCAACTACGCAGTCGGCGTGTTTAACGGCAAACTTCTCCCGCCATTTAAGTATCTTGATCCTAACCTTATCAATGAGATGCGGATCAGGGTAACGCTCTTCTCTTTCAAGTGATATAACTCCGTGTGCTTCTAGGATGACTTTGCAGGGCCACAACTTAGCTAATGCGAAGTAGGTCAAAAAACCCCAAAAATCGTTTGAGCAATAAACAAGATCGAATCGGTGTTTTAAAAAAACAGGTATCAGCTGAAAGTTCCAAAACCTTGATGGCCTGATCACCTCCACGTTGTCGGATTCGCTGTCGTGCTCGCCCCTCATGACTAGTGTGCACTCGTACTTTTGCTGCAGTACTTCAAAGACACGCTTTGCGCGCACACTTGTTCCAGCACTACTGGATATGTCCATCAAACAAGAGACAGCGATTTTCATCTTATCCCCATTAAGATGCCACCAAGTTCACTCAAGTATCGAGCGGTAAATATAAAGCATTCGCTGATTGTGGGAGACACTGTCCTTCCCTTTAGCCCGAAGGGGGCTCTGCAGATTCGACTCCGGCCCTCGTCGAATCGATTTTTTCCCAAAGCACCGAGTATCTCCGGAACAAAAAGTCTTTCCAAGCAAGTACGAGCAGGTATTCATCGAAAAGCACGTATCGTGCTACTCGAAGGAAGGAGAACTTGGCGGGCCGTGTGCTGGCGTCAGCCTGGTACAATCGGGGCCCATAGCGCACGTACACAGCGAGCAGGATCAGAAAGAGTGCGGACATGATAAATATATGGCTCAGCACTAAAAGCGGGTTCCAGAGGAGTATGTAGCCGATTAATATTCCGATAAACATGAAGGGTGTGGCCATAAGCAGGCCTTTGTGGGACGGAAATATTATGAGGCGG
>Ga0326728_10016402_pt1 | contig 15124 bp, 14 predicted proteins | sample MB3enrmetagenome_FD_207602 | JGI IMG/M metagenome (GOLD analysis project Ga0326728, IMG submission 207602) | Lab enriched peat soil microbial communities from McLean, Ithaca, NY, United States - MB31MN | ecosystem: Environmental > Terrestrial > Soil > Wetlands > Peat | place: USA: New York...
CCAATGCTGTTGGGCCGCAACGTGTACAACGAGGGGGACACGTTGAATACCGTCCCATTGCCTTCCACTTGTGCCGCGGCAAACGGCGCCATGACGCCGAGCCCAAGCACCAAAAGCAGACTTGCTAACAGCAGATTTCTCTTTGTCATCTTATTTCCCTCTCCTTTTTGTGAGGCAGACTTGTGTGATTTCGTCTGTCTCGGTTGGTTGGATCATCCTAGTTGAATTCTGGGACCCGAACGACCGTAGCATTCCGCGCACTTTCATCAGACAAGTTCTCTTCGCGACAGCGTTGGTTTACATCGACCAGGGAGCACCAATCGCTGTTGAAACCCTCTAGAGCCCTAATTCCGCTTCCGCATCGCTCCAACGCGACTAAATTGACTGCGTTTAACTACCGCATCCAAATCCTTAATAATGACAGTGACTCTAGCATCAAGAGAATGGAGTGTCAAGATTTTTTTTGGTTTTTTTTGGGGACATTTTTGTCACTTGAGTGTGTGTCTAAGGCTTTCGGCGAGGCCGAGAATCGTCGAGCTAGCCTGTCCGGATTTTGCATGATCGAACCGCTTTCACAGAAGTTGCTTCCCCAAGAGCCCGGAAAAAACGGGTAGCCGGTTCGTTGATGTTGGCGCAACAAGTCCGCGTCTTCGAACCCTCCACCCTTGGAGCGGAAGCGCCCCGCCGCATGTACTGCGGTCCCAGCGCCTCCGCAACCCTTCAATAGGCTCCCATGTTAGGCTATGCCATTCCATTGATCGCCGCTCATTGCTTCAGCAATTCGTCCTTCTTGAATTCATGGCGCAGGTCCCGCAACTTCTCCTCGAGTTCGCGCGTTGCCGCGGTGGCGCCGGGAAGAGTGCTGATGATGCGCGCGGTCAGGAGGACAATCAATTCGGTTTCCTGGGTAGTGTAGGAAGTACTTCCAAAAACCGCTCCGAGCCACGGAATATCCCCAAGCAGAGGGATGCGGTTTGCAGTTTTGCTGTAGGAATACGAGATGAGCCCGCCCAAGGCAATGGTCTGGCCGTCCTGGGCCACGGCGTGGGTGGACACCGTACGCTTGTTGAAGCTGGGGGATTGGATGGTGGAGCTCGTGGCGGGCGGAACTTCGCTGCTGATTTCCTGGTTAATCTGGAGGGAAACAAGACCCGTACTGGTGATGCGTGGTGTCACGGTGAGAATAATCCCCGTGTCCACATTATTGACAGTACTGGTGTAGAGGCTGCTTCCCGCGATCTGTCCGCCCGCAGCGAGACCCTGAGAGGAGAGCGTGGGCACGGATTCGCCCACCTGGATTCGCGCCTGGGTGCTGTCGGTGGTGATCAAGGTCGGAGCTGAGAGGGTGCGCACGCGCGTGCGGTTTTCACTGGCAGTCAGGAAAGACATCAGTTCGCGCGTGTAGCCGATCACGCCGCCCGCGGAAAGATTCAAGGAGCCCGCACCCGATGAGCCTCCATTCCCACCGCTGAACTGGAGACCGGTCGGGGTCGCGCCGCCACTGTTAGCGGCAGCGGTGCCGCGCTTCTCGAGCGCGTACGAGAGACCAAACGACAAATCGCCGGTAATGTCCACTTCGTAGACGCGGGCTTCGATCATCACCTGTCGGGGAACAATGTCGAGCTTATCGAGGGTCTTGGCGATCTCGGCATACTGTTGCGCGGTACCCTGCACGACAATCGAATTGCTCACCGGGTCGGTTATGATGCGCAACTTTGATTCAGGGCCCGTGGCGGACTCCGGCGTGGCTGCCGAGGCGAAAGCTGCCGTGCTCGCCGCAGTCCCACTCGCACTCTGCTGAAAGTTGCTTTCCTGGAGTGACCCCAGTCCCGTGCCGCCCTGCGCCGCTCCCCTGCCGCGCTCCGACGAGCCGGCCTGAGAGTCGGCCGCTGCGTTTGTACCCAGGAGAGCCCTCAGCAGTCTCAACAAGCGGTCAGCTTCGGAATATTGAACCCTATAAACAAAGGTCTGAATTCCATCCGTAGCCGTCGGCTGATCGAGCTTCTGGATCCATCGCTCGACCTCCGCGAAGGCGCCGGGGTCTGCGGCGGCGACCAGAATGGCATTGATGCGGTCGAGGGGCACAAAGCGCAGAGGAGTTTGCTTATCGGAGAGCGCGTAGGTGGCGAAGATTGCTTCGAGCTCTGGACCCAAAGCGGACGCGACGTTGTTGTGCACAGGTATCAGCCGCACTCGCTGCGTGTCGAAGCTGGAGTTGTCAAACTCGTGAAGGATCTCCATCAGCCGCTTTACGTTTAAGCTGTCGTCGACCAGAATCAGGGTATTGGCGGCAGGGAGCACCGTCAACTGGCCACCCTCCGACAGAAAAGGGGCGAGCATCTTGGACATGTCGTCTGCAATGACGAACTTCAGGGGGATGATTTGCATCATCATGCGATCGTCGGCAGGCAATCCCGCCCCACTGGTCGACACCTCCAGGGGATTCTTGGGAGCTGCAACGAGAGGAATAATGCGATAGAGGTTCCCCACTTTGACGGCCGTGGCGCCGTTCATTTTCAGCACGGTTTCAAGGATGGGAAAGAGGTCTGCAGGCTTGAGCTCGCCCGAAGTGGAAATGGTCACCACTCCCTTGACGGTTGGGTCCAGGACATAGTTCAACTTCAATTCACCGGCTACAAGATTAATAAACTGCACGAGCTCCGCATTTTCGAGCCGGAATCCCACTCCCGGCCCGCCCCCAACGCCTGGGGGGGTGGTAGCGGCAGCCTGCCCGGCCGGCGTGGTCTGGCTGCCTGGCTGGGGTTGCTGCGAGGCCGGAGTGGTGGACTCTGCGGCCGCGGGTTGGGTGCCAGGTGGCGTAGCAGGAGTGGCTTGTGACCCGGACGGCCCACCCGCGGGCGATTGTGGGGCCTGCGGGGTGGAGGGTTTCGGCGGCGGCGCTTGCGGTGCTGCGGATCCTGGCGCTCGCGCGGCTTGCGTCGCGGGCGCGGCGGGCTGTTGATTATCAGATTGTGGCGCACCGAGAGTGAGCGAACTTGCGAGGGCTAGACCCACAACGGCCAGCCGAGGGGGCAGCCAGACCGCACTGCGCCAGAGGGCCGAAGCCGTCAGACATCCCTTGACGTTGGTCATCCACCTTATTCGCAAGTGGAACTTGAACGAGCGGGAGTGTAGATGCAATCTATTCCTCCTTCTTACCACCACGGGAATCGAAACTCAAAAGTCTGCCTCGTGGCCAAAAAACTTGCGCTCCTTAGGGTTTATTGGGAGCGCCGGATTGCTGCTGAGTCGGTGAGCCGGTTGCGTTCACGTCTTCCCACTGGACCAGAGGGCCAAAAGGAGACTGCACCAGAACCTTTCGCTTGCCTCCCACGACCGTACCCACCGGGACGTCGGGCGGGGCGCCCGGCTGCCCGGTACGGCCAGTCGCGGAGGCTCCCAGTCCGGTTTCGGGGACTACAACCGCTGCCGCACCGGAAGCGCTTGGAGGTGTCGTTCCCGCGCCGGTACGCACGTTGGCGGTCCTTTCGGTAACCCCGGGGACGCGGGGGGCCGGCGCCGGCGCGGTGATTTCGAGCGTAGTTCGCTTATCCTGCCACTCGACCACGACATTCGAAGTGCCGATCGAAACCAACTTGTAACCGCCAATCTCCTCCCCTGGCAGGACGCGCTTCGAGTGGGGCGGGGATTGGTCGCCAGGGGACATCAATGCAAACCGGCCGCTTCCAAGGTTCATCGTCCCGAACAAGACCGGCAGTCTCGGGGCCTTAGTCTCTTCTTGCGCTCGCGCGGGGACGCTGCCGCGCAGGGGGCTGAAAACATTTCGATCCACAATGTCGACGAAACTTGACGGCTGCCCTGCCTGATTCGACCCGGTCGCCGATGCGAGTGCCCGTTGCGGCGCCACGCCCTGGGAAAGCCACTGGGTGCTCTTGCGATACTCCTTCCAGCGCCCTACCAACAACCAGCCCAGCAGGACGTTAAGGGCGATGAGCCCGCTCACGATGAGGATCAATTCGCGCTTTCTGCCCAGCATACAACCCCCGTTAAGAACCGAGATTCGAAAGTCGAAATCTGAAAACCGAAATTCAAAGCAGGAGCCGATTTTCGAATTTCGATCAGTGTGTTGCGGCGCTTCCTTCCTTGGCCGGCGCCATGGCCCGGGCGGCCGCCCCAATCGTCAGGCGCACGAGTAATCTACCCTGGGGGTCGCCTTGGACGGCGACAACCGAGAGGCCGGTAACGGACAAAATCTTGGGAAAGGTGGTCAAAGCCACCATAAAGTCGACGAGTTGCTCTAAGCGGCAGCGGAACTGCACTCGCCCGGTCACGAGCGAATAACTCCTGCCAAGCTCCTGAGTGCGAAGCAACTCGCTGCTGCCGAGGTCGATGCCCTTGCTCTCCGCCAACTGCCCCACCAACTGCTGCCACTCAGCACTAGCCAAGGAAGGAGTAGAGCCTACCAGGAGACCGCCCTCCAGCGACTTCAAGTGTTCCCTAGCGGCTGCGAGGGAAATCTTCTCGACCCCCTCTTCGGCTAACAGTCGCTTGTCCCTGCGCAATTCGATCTCTTTCTGCTGCGCTGATTCCGTGCCGGCGCCCAGTTGCTCGAAAAGCGGTAAGACGGCGAAATTCAAGAGCAGGAACAGAAACACACCACCCGCGCCTAGCCCCAGAGCAATTTGATCTCGACGACTGAGCTTTCTGAACATTTCAAACATAGGAGTCCAAGCTGTGATTGACGATTGCCGATTGACGATTGTCGATTGCTTTCCTCATTGACGAGCACATCACTCCTGCGAGGGAGAATCCATGACAACGGCGACGTCCCCTCGGTTCGCGAAGGCGATTTGGCGGTCGGCAAATCGAAAATCAACAATCAGCAATCGTCAATCCTTTCGGGCTTGCTTCAACCTCATGCGAATTCGAAAGATCTCTCTGTTCTGGTTATCCCGAGTGATAGGAGCCGTGAATTCGACCTGCGTGAAGTAAGGCGAATCCTCCAAGGGCGGAACCAAGTCCGCCGCGTGATTGGAATAACCGTTAATATCCACCGTGTCTTCACTGATGTTCAATTCCTGGAGCCAGGTGCCGTCCGGCAGCAACTTTGTCAGTTGCTGGAGCATCCGGAGTTTCTGCCAGTTACCGGCTCGGACATGCTCCAGGACCGCCGCGCGTTCCTCAAGGCTGCCGGTCACCTGGTTCTGGCCCCGAATTTGTTGAGCGTGGACATTGAGGCGATGAATCTCGCGATCCAAGGCGCGGCTGTATAGCGCCCTTTCGATCCAAGAGTAAGATGCCAAGGTGAGAGCCAGAAGCGACGCGGTGGCGGTTAGAGCGTAAGTGGGAAAACGCGCCGTGGCTTGCGGCTGCCACCGCTCGGCCGGAGGGAGCAGATTGATGAGAGGCCCGGGCCCTCGGCGCATCTGACCCGCAGAGGCTGCGGCCAAGGCGGCCCAGTCGAAGCCGCGCTCTAGCGAGCCGTTGCTCAGATTCAACTTTGGCGGCGGTAAGGGTGACGCACCCTCGAGTAAGGCGGGAAACGCGGCTGGCATCGGCCCGCAGACGAACCAAGGAATGGCCGCAGGATCAGACGAGGGAAGAGCCGCGAGGACGCGATGCCGCTCCCGTTCGAACCGCTCGGGAAGGCTCGCGCCCGGTTCAAAAGGAATCTCTTGTGTAGCGCGAAGGTTCCCCCCGTGGAAGGATAGCAATTCCACTCCTGTGCCTCGTCCAAAGGCGATCAAAGCCATGGGCGGCAACTGGGGCTTCAGCAAGGCAGCCATCGCTGCGGCCCCCAACGTCACCGCGCTTAGCTGCAGGCCCAGATCTTGAAGCATCCGCTTGAATTCACTCACGCGTGACTTCTCCGCCAGTACCACCATTACATCGATCTGCTTCGTCTTCGGATCGCGTTCCAGGACCGTGCAGTCCCAATAGACTTGACCATCCTTGTAGGGGTGAAGTGAACCCAACTGGTAGTCGACAACTTTGGCCAACTGTGGCTCAGTTTCCTGCGGGAGGCTCAGAAATCGAACCAGGACTGCTTCGCGCGGCAAACAAGCAATCACGCGGGCATCGCGGAGGTGATGGCGGTCAAGAAAGCCAGCCACCTTTGCTGGCGCGTCCTCGCCCAGCGGCTCCGTAAGTTGCAATTCGCCTACCCGTATGTAGCGGCGAAATCGCCGTCCGAGAGCGGTGAGGTGATACCCCCCGCCGCTACAATCAATACCCACAACGAGTTTGGTAAACATAAGAGGTATTCCCGCAGAAGTCAGGAGTCAGAAGTCAGGAGTCAGAATGAAGCCGAAATCCAAAGCTCGGATTTCGCAATCGATCGCATGCAAACGTCTTCCTCGACATGATGGTTGTGATAGGACCGTGGACTCCCGCGAACGCGAGAATGCCAAGACGAGCCGGCTCGATCCTCGAATTTCGAGTGTCGAATTTCGATTTCGGCGTCATTCCGACTCCTGACTCCTGGCTCCTGGCTCCTCCAGTCATTCGGAAACGTCGTCGTACCACGCAATGATGCGGTGCAAGGCCAAGCCCTGCGGCTGAACGGTGACAACGGCCTTAACGGCCCGTCGCATCGGCGAGCCATTGACCATCCCCACCGAGAGGATGGTGTAGGTCCTGCCGTCGTCCGTCGCGCCCAGGAGCGACTGTGACTCGTCCGGGACAGAAGTCCCCAGACGTTTCGTTAAGTCGTCTAATGACTCGAAGGGGCCCTTGCGTCGCTCCTGAATAATGGCGTCGGCCAATTCCTCCGTCATACCCGGCACGCTCAACAATGCCGCTCGCGAGCCGTAATTCACGTTTACCTGGCTAGATTGCGAATATACGGTCAAGTCCTGGCCAACACCGTAAAGGGTCTGGATTCCATCGCGGCCGAACTCAGCCGTGCCGTAAAAGATGTCCCGGTTCATGCCGTGAACAAGCAGCATTTCCTCCACGGAAGCGAAGCGATTATGAGCTGGCTGATATCCGGCCTCACTATAATAGTCGTCTAAGGCCTTGAAACTTTCTTCCGTGGAGCCAGGCGGTTTCCGCCAATGATCGATGGCTAAAGCCAATTGGGCCGCCTGCTCCTTTCCCACCCCTCGCGCTTCAAACAAACGCGCCAGTTGTTCTTGCCCCGCACCGTTCAGGTTGACTTTGCCCGTCTCGTTCACGATTTCCACCAGCGCCACTCCCTGCGCGTAAGGCACCCGCACCGTGCGTTGCCCTTTCCTCCAAAGGCGCGGCTTGTCACTCTGATCCTGGGCGGGCGGATAGGCGATCTCCAGAATGGCGGCCTGTACTCCCCCCACCGCCATGGCGTAAGCCTGCGTGGCCTGCTTGCGATAAATGGTCGAACGAGTCTCGATCTGAACGGAACCTGAGAACGCTAATGCCACCAAGAGCATCACGCTGACCGCCGACATCACCGCCAGCAAGGCTATGCCGCCATCGGAAGAGGCAGGATTCAGGATTAGGGATTCAGGATTCAGGGAAGCACGCTCGCCTGCGTTGTGCCCCTCCGGCGTGTTTATTCTCGAATCCCTCATTCGCGACTCCGGCTCTCTCCTAGGTGTGCGGTTCTTACTCCTGACTCCTGACTCCTGACTCCTGACTCCTGCTTTACCGCTTCGGAGGCATGAACTTCGCACGCACTGGCATGACCTCTTCTCCCGACTCACGTCCACGCTCCCACTGAAGCCGAATCGCGTCCGGATAAGGTGCTTCCACGCTGCTCCGCCAATCCTGCCGCCAAACGGGTGCGGGACTTTTCTGGGGGTGTAAATCCAAGTACGAGAACGCCGCTTCGCTCAGACCCGTCATCAACCGCAGGTCGCTCGCCCGGGCCGCAAACGGCTGATAGTTGATCAAGGGCAGCCCCGTATCGGGATCGTGGGTGACGCTCAGGATGAGTTTGTGATACAGGCGCTCGTTGTCCGCCACAGGAGTTTCGCGCAGCACTACTTCGAATTGTCCGCGTGACGGCTCGACAATCCCGTATTCGACCAGCACTAATCCCGTGCGGCTGCGATAAACGCTGCTGTATGAGCTGATGAAGCGCAGGCAGTTAGCGGTAGCCTCGAGGACCGTTAACGCTCCAGGCAGGCTCGGGTCGTTCGACGTGATCCGATAGGGTACCAGCGACGAGACTTGCGTCACGACAAAATCACTCCGCTCAGCAGCGGCGTGCACCTGGCGCAATCGCGCCTCTCCGGATCGCCAAGCACGATTTGCTACTCTCATCCCGATAAGCAAAGCCAACATTAAGAATCCGATCAGCGTTATGCTGAGCAGCACTTCGAACAAGGTGAACCCCGGAAAGCAGGATTCAGGATTCAGGATTCGGGCTTCAGGAAAGGCGGTATTCAGGATGCGGGATTCGCGCTTCAGGGAAACTCGCTCCCCTACGTTGCGCAGCTCCTCAGTGTTTATCCCCGTATCCCTCATTCGCGACTCCGGCTCTCTCTCCTGGGTGTGTGGTTCTGACTCCTGACTCCTGAATCCTGCCCTTACGGGCTGGGCGGAGCCGGCGGAATAAACAACTTCAGCGACTCCAGACTCAAGTTCTGCCGGCCCGAACGCGTGCGCCAGGAAACCTCGAGGTTGATCCGTACCAATTGCGCCGAATTCTGAGACCCGGGCAGCGGTCGCTGGTCAAGCAATTCGGTTCTCGCTTCCCATTCGATACCGGAGGGGGAAGTTCCGAAGCGCCTTTGGTCTGTCCCGAAGGTGGGGTCCAAGAAGAGTTCGTTGAGTTTCTGAGTGGCGAACTCGTTGCCTCGATCAAAGGCGTCCAGGCGGCCCGTGGCGCGCAGCGCCGCAGAAAGACCGGAGAAAATGGTCACGAAGCTCACCCCTAGGAGCGAGATGGCCATCAATACTTCGAGAAGGCTCATTCCCGCCGCACGCCGGCTTGGGAAGGTCCATTGCATTTATCGTGACCCCTGCTTGACAGCCTCGACAACCGGACCGCCGATCAAGAAACTCACATGAACCTTGTAGGTGCTTCTGCGGCGGTTACTCAACCACAGGTTCCTCTCCTCGACGACACCCGAGGGTGGGAACAAGATTCGTACAACTGAAGGCAGAGGGTTTTCGCCGTCATTGATCGTCACCCCACGTGGAAGCACGTATTCCCGTAAAAAACCGCTGGCGGGATTGAAAACCCGCACCCAGTGTGTAGACGGTTCGATTTCCACCACGTAATAGCTCTGCTCGAAAAGTGCGCGCGTCCGGGCGTAGCGGACGGTCTGCGCAACTCGCTCGGCCGCGCTCCTCAGCGTCCATTCCTCGCTCCAGTTGCCGAAACGCGGAGCCACGATCGACACTGTCAACCCGAGAATCGCCAGAACGATCACCAGTTCCAGCAGCGTCACGCCGGCTTCCTGCGAACGCGGGGGGTGGCGCGCTTCATTTCCAGCTAAGGATGTCCGCATTCTCTCCGTCACCGCCCGGCAGTCCGTCGGCCCCATAACTGATGATGTCCGGTTCATCACCGTGCTCTCCAGGGAATTTGTAAATGTACGGACGGTTCCAGGGATCCAAGGGAATGTCCTTAGGCAAGTAGGGACCATTCCAGTTCGTGACCCCGGCGGGGAGTGTCCGCAGCGCTTGCAAACCCTGGTCCGTGCTGGGGAAATTTCCGGTATCCAGTTTGTAAGCTCCCAGCGCGGTTTGGAAGGCGGCGATCTGCGCCTTGCAAACCGTGATCTTGGCCTGCGTGGCATGTTTGAACAGGCGAGGCACCACCAGGCCCGCCAGCAACCCGAGGATGAGAATCACCACGATCAATTCAATCAAGGTGAAACCTTGCGTGGAATCCGGTCCTGAAAAATCGGTTCTCCCTATTCTTGGTCGGCTCATCAGAAGGGCACCTCATTAATGCTGACTATTGCCAGCAGAGTAGAAATCACAATCGTTCCGACAACCAGGCCCATGGCCAGAATCACAGCCGGCTCGACGAGCGCCACCATACGCTTAGTGGCCACCCGGACCTCCCGGTCGTAAATCGCGGCCAACTCGAGCAGCATGGCATCCAACTTCCCCGTTTGTTCTCCCAACGTCATTAATTGCACGGCGAGCGCCGGAAACATCCGGGTTTCAGCGAGCGGGCTGGCCAGCCCCTGGCCTCGCTTGACACCTTGGATGAGCGGCTCAACCGCAGCGGCCACGCGGCGATTGCTCAACACCTCTCGCGTCAGGCGCAGTGCGGAAATAATGGGAACCGCCTGATTCAACAACGTGCCCATGGTCTTCGCAAAACGCGCGATTTCCAGCTTCAGGCTGACGTCCCCTAACAGCGGCGCCTTCAGACGCCACTGGTCCCAACGCAACCGGCCGGATTCGGTCCGCACCCAACGGGAAAACAACATGACCGTTATGATAATAACCACAGCCGCGATCCACCCGTAGTCGCGGAAAGCTTGGGAAACATCCATCAAGATTTGCGTCGGCAGGGGCAGTTCTTTGCCCGCCTCTTCAAAAATCTGCGCAAAACGCGGCACTACGAAGCCCAGCAGGAAAGCGATCGCTACGGTCCCCACCGCCAGCAGAACCATGGGGTAAATGAGCGCTGAAATCAGATAGCCACGCAGTTCCGCGCTAAACTCCTCAAACTCCACCAGGCGATCCAGGACCGCTGGAAGCGTGCCACTCGCTTCGCCGGCCCGCACCATGGCGACATAAAGGGGCGGGAAAAACCGTGGATTGGCCGCCAGGCTGTTGGCCAACGACTGGCCGCTGCGCAATTCCTTGAGCGTGGCGCCGATCACGGCTTGCAGGGCCGGCTTTTCTGCCAAGTCCCGGCTGAGCGAGAGGCTGCGGTCAAGCGGCACACCGGCCCGCACCAGCGTGGCAAGCTGCCGGGCGAAAACCAGGCGGTCGGTAGAGGACGCACCCCGGCGTTTGAGCAACGCCCAAGACGCGCCCGTGGAGCCGTCTTTGGCGCTCACCCGGATGGGCATACATCCCATGCGGCGAAGTTGCGCCAGAAGGGCCGGTTCAGTTTCCGCTACCAGCGTCCCTTGCACCAACTCGCCGCTGGCCTTGATCGCTCTGTACGAAAACTCTGGCATTCCACGCACCCGTCAAGAACCGCAATTCGAAAATCGAAATTCGGGAAACCCCTCTGTCATCCGGAGCGAAGCGTCGGAAAATCCCTCTGTCATCCTGAGAGAGCGTGATTTTTTTGAATGTTGCCGAAAAGTGCCATTGATAACAAATGAGTTAAGTGCTCGAAAATGGCCAAAAATCCAAAAAAATCACAGACTCTGAGCGAAGCGAAGGATCTCTGAGTTGCTCTCAAGCGCTCTACGAACTGCCGGGATCCTTCGCTTCGCTGAGGATGACAACGAAAACAGTGACGACGGACAACTGACTACTGACGACTGACTACTGACGACGACTGACAACTACCTAAACTTCCTGCGTCACGCGCAGCACTTCTTCCATCGTGGTCTGGCCCGAGGCAATCTTCAGCCATCCGTCTTCGCGCAAACTGCGCATGCCCCGTTCACGCGCCGCCGCACGTAGAGTGCTGGCGTCGGCCCGGGCCACGATCGCCCGCCGTATTCCTTCCTCCAACTCCATGAATTCAAAGATCCCCACCCGCCCGAGGAAGCCGGTATTCCCGCAATGCGCGCATTCGCCTGCTTTGTAAAGCGTCAAACGCTCTGTCGCTTCCCAGCCTTGTTTCCGCAACTCGTCGATCTCCGCCGCGTACGGTCGCTTGCATTCGTCGCACAACACGCGCACCAGTCGTTGCGCGAGCACGGCAACCAACGAAGACGAAACCAGGTAGTGCTCGACGCCCATGTCCGTAAGGCGAGTGACCGCACTGGGGGCGTCATTGGTGTGCAAGGTGCTGAAGACCAGGTGGCCGGTGAGCGCCGCGCGCATGGCGATCTCCGCGGTCTCGAGATCTCGGATTTCTCCGATCATGATGATGTCCGGGTCCTGGCGAACGATGTGGCGCAGCCCCGCCGCAAACGTCAGCCCGATCTGGGGATTCACATGAATCTGGTTAACACCCGGCAACTGGTACTCGACCGGATCCTCCACCGAGATGATCTTCACGTCGGTTGTATTCAGCCGGCGCAAGGAACCATAAAGCGTCGTCGACTTGCCGCTCCCCGTGGGACCCGTTACCAGGAAAAGGCCGTGGGGAAGATCGAGGTAGTATTCCATCTTGCGCAGCAGGGTATCGGGAAATCCTAAGGTCGCCAAGGAATAGCGATCGCTCGCGCTGCGGTCCAGAAGACGCATCACCACACTCTCTCCGTAAAGGGTGGGGAGCGTCGAAACTCGCAGGTCGATTTCCCGGCCCAAAACGCGCAGGGGTATCCTTCCGTCCTGGGGCAGGCGCTGCTCCGCGATGTTGAGCTTTGCCATCAGCTTGATCCGGGACGTAACCGCCGCCTGCATCTCACGCGGAGGAGCTGGCACTTCGTACAGCACCCCATCAATTCTGTACCGGACCCGGAACTGCTTCTCGAAGGGCTCGAAGTGAATGTCGCTGGAACGACGTTCCAGGGCGCGGGCCACCAACTGGTTCACCCAGCGAATCACCGGCGCTTCCGAAGCCAAGTCGCGCAGTTGCTCGATGTCGGCCGCTTCGGCGTCCGCGACGCCGCCCACGCCGTCGGAATCCGCCGCCACCACGCCTTCTTCTGCCGGTCCCATGTCGACCCAGACGTCCAGAGCCTTATTGATGGCGGCTTCACTGGCCAGCCGCACTTCCACTCTTCGCCCCAGCAACCGTTCGATGACTCTAATGTTGTCGCTGTCCAGCGGGTCGGCCATGGCGACGAAAACCGCATCGCCTTCCACCCGGTACGGATAGACCAGGTATTGGCTCAAGAAGCTGGAAGGCAATACGGACGCCTCCATCGGCACATCTTTCAATTCGGCCGCGTCGACCATTGGAATTCCGAGTTGTTCGGACAAAACCGTTTGCAGGTCCTGCTGCGAGATGTAGCCTAAATCAAGAAGGATCCTGCCCAGCCGGCCCTTCCGTTCCCGCTGCAACTGCAGCGCCTTTTGAAGGTCGTCTTCCGGCAACAGGCCGCGCTCGACCAGCAATTGGCCCAGCAACTTGTGGCTGACCATAGCAGAGGTCATAGCAAAGCTCTCAAAGATCCAGCGCTTTCATCTTGCCCAGCAACTCTCGGTATGAGATTTTCTTGTCCCAAAACTCGTCCAAGTCCGACTTCCGGGTTTCGATTATGATCTGCCCCGGAAACTTGCTTTCCCCGGTGTCTACTTCGAAAAGGTGCACAACCACCGCAATTGAATCGTTGGGGCTGAGGTCCCGCAAGCTCATCGCGTGGTCCGCCAACAGCCGCGGAACCGACTCCTTGACCATGATGACTCGGTCGTGTTTCACCTTTTGGGCTTTCTCGAGATCCGCCTTGCTCAAAGGCGCCATATTGAACGGTGTGAGAACCCGCGTAGGGTAGAGATTGACTTCCAAGCTGAAGACCAGCCCGAAACCGGGCAAATAGGTGCCGTGAGTCTTCTCAAGTAGCCCGAACGGCGGAGCAAATGTCTGGGCCATTGTTCCATCAATAACTGCTTCGAACACTTTCATCTCAGCCTTCAGCGCGCCGAAATTGGCGGGAGGCCATTCCGCTGGGACGCGCTGGACCGCACAAGGCAGGCAGGCGAGGCAAATCAGGGCTGCCCAGCACGGTCTTTTCAGTTTGAGAGGCATGTGAGTTACCTCCTCGAGAGCTCCGCGCGTTAGTGGGTGGGCAACTGTTGCTCGTGGGCAACCATGCTGATCACTGCGCCCTGCTGTTGCGTTGCCTTATACTCAGTGTTCAGGGATAGCTCGAAATACTGCATTTGCTGCGCAAAGCGCTTCTGGTTCTCGGTCTGTTCCTGGCGCAGGCTCGCCACTTCGTCCCGGGTGGCAGCCTGCATTTCTTTGCTCTGCAAAGATACTTGTTCCGCGACCGCCTTCGCCACAAACTCCTTCAGTTCGGCCTGGGTTAACGCCGGCCGGGCCCAGGCGGCAACGGGAAGCAGCCGCGGGCCCCCGAAACGGATACCGACCGATACGATCGCTAAGAAGATCACCGCCCCAGCCGCCGAGAGGGCCGCCGTGCGGGGCAGGGCCGCCCAGAAACCTGCGAATCGGCTCTGAGCTTTGTCTCCGAAAACGACCACGTGGGCGGGCATGTCGCAATCGATCAAACTGCTTTTCAACGCCTGCCGCGCTCCGAGGAGCCGCTGGGCCGTCTGTGCGCAGTCCTGGCAATGCTTGAGATGCTGTTCGAGTTCTCGCGCTTTCGCTGGGGAGAGCTCATCCAGCGCCCAATCCGTCAACTCAGTCCCCCATTCACGACATCCCATGGTGTTCACCCCTTCTTCGCAGGAAAAACAGGATTCAGGGCTTAGGATTCAGATTTCAGGCTTCAGGGAAGGCAAGACTGGACGCGTGAGGCCGCGCGCCTCAAGAACCAGCCCCCAACTGCATGATCCCCAGATTTCGGCCTTCTGAGTCCCAAATCTCGTAGTTTATTGGTTGTTGCGTTTGCTCTATTCCGGATTGCTGATTTTCAACTCTTGACTTCCAGCTTCTTCCGAAGCAATTCCCGGGGCCTCACGTGACCCTCTCCGCGCGGGAGAGGGCAAGGAGAGGAAAGAGCGTCACTCATGTGACGTATGGCCCCCTCCCGCCTGGACAGGATAACGCCCGCCCCGGGTCTACCGTTCGATCAACTTCCTCAACCGCTCAAAACCCGAGTACACGCGGGTCTTGGCCGTGCTCACCGGACAACCTTGAATCTCCGCAATCTCCTCCAGCTTGAAACCCTGGTAAAACTTCAGAACAATCGCTTCGCGTTGCTCGAGTGTCAATTCCGCAAGCGCTTTCTCTACCAGGATTTTCATTTCGCCTTGTTCCCATCGGCCTGCCTCACCTACCCTCACCGGCGAAGAACCCTCCGCCTGGTCGAGATCGTTCAGGCTGGTTTCCGCTTCCTGCACGTGGCGCGCGTGCGAGCGAGCGGTGTTGCGTGCAATGCGAAATAACCACTGAGGGAACTTGTCGGGATCCTTCAATTGCCCCAAATGGCGATAACCCGAGAGAAAAACCTCCTGGCACATGTCAAAGGCATCTTCCGGCCGCCCGGTCAGATACACCAGGAAGCTATAAACC
>Ga0326728_10016403_pt1 | contig 15124 bp, 15 predicted proteins | sample MB3enrmetagenome_FD_207602 | JGI IMG/M metagenome (GOLD analysis project Ga0326728, IMG submission 207602) | Lab enriched peat soil microbial communities from McLean, Ithaca, NY, United States - MB31MN | ecosystem: Environmental > Terrestrial > Soil > Wetlands > Peat | place: USA: New York...
GGGACGGCTCGACGGCATCATGAGCCTCGGCGGCTCAACCGCGGCCGCGATCGGCGCGGGCGTGATGAAAGGACTGCCACTCGGCCTTCCCAAACTGCTGGTCACAACGTATCTGTCGCTCGCACCGGTCGGCGATGAGGACGTCACCGTCATGCAGTCGCCCGTGGACCTTGTCGGGCTCAACCGCATCGTCGGCAAGACCCTGGCGAACGCCGCCGGCGCGCTCGTGGGCATGATCGAGCGGGAGGTGCCGGACCGGGGCCGGCGGCCGCTCGTCGGTATCACCGCGCTCGGCGTAACCACCCCCGCCGTACAAAAGGTGATCTCCCGCCTGGACCGTGACGGTTACGACGCGATCGTGTTCCACGCGCAAACGGCGAAGCTCGATGAACTGACGAAGGCGGGCGTCATCGACGCGATCATCGATCTGACATCGTTCGAGACCGTCCCGAAGACGCTCTACCCGCCCGAGCTCCTCGGGATGTTGAGCGGAGCGGCGCAGGGCAGCCGCGAGCGGCTGGAGAGCGCCGGCGCACGCGGCGTCCCGCAGATCATCGCCCCGGGCGGCCTCGACATGCACATCATTCCGGGCAGCGGCATCGATGCCGTTCCGCCCGAGTACCGCGGCCGCGCCTGGAGCATGCACGGTCCCAACATCGTTCTCGTGCGCACGAGCAAGGAAGACCTCGAGCAGGTGGGCCGCGCCATCGCCGAACGAGCCAACCGCGCCACCGGGCCGATCAAGATCCTGATCCCGCTGCGCGGCTACTCGGATGCCAGCCGCGAAGGCGCACCGCTCCACGATCCCGGTGCCGACCGCGTATTTGTCGAAGCCCTCAAACGTCACCTGGATTCACGGGTCCAAGTCATCGAGCTCGATTGCCACATCAACGACGATGCCTTTGCCGATGCAGTCATCGGCGCGTTTCGCGAGGTCACCAGGAAAACGGAAGCGAAATGAACAAACCGATCGACAGACAAGAGATCCTTCGCAGGCTCCGCCAGGAGATCGCCGCGCGCCGCCCGATCCTCGGAGCCGGCTGCAGCGCCGGTCTCATCGCCAAGTGCGCCGAGATCGGCAAGACGGACCTGATCATCGTCTACAGCACCGGAAAGACGCGGATGATGGGGCTGCCGACCACCATCACCGGCGAGTCGAACACGACCACGCTCGGCATGTATGACGAATTGGCGAACGTGGTGCACGACACGCCGATCATCGCCGGCATCGAGGCCAATGATGTGCACCACCTGAACCTGAACAAGTCACTGAAGCGATTCCTCGACAAAGGCTTCAACGGCGTGATCAACTTCCCGACCGTCGGCCTGTACGAAAACCTGATCGAGGGTGGCATGGGTCTGCGGATGTATACCGAGAGCCTGGCCGGAGGGTTCCGGGCCGCGCACTGGGGATGGTCGCGCGAGCTTGAGATGATCCGACTGCTCCATGATGGGGGTGTCTTCACCATGGCGTACGTCTTCAGCCCGGCCGACGCTACCGACATGGCGAAAGCGGGCGTCGATGCGGTGTGCGCCCACGTCGGGCCTACCATGGGCGGCTTGGCTGGACAGCAGGTGCTCGCCGACCTCGACGCGCTTCTGCAGCGGGCGCAAGACATCTTTGATGCCGCACGCCAGGTCAACCCCGCAGTGATCCGGCTGATCCACGGCGGTCCGTTCTACAATCCGGAGAGCACCAAGGTGGTGTACGAAAAGACTGATGCCCAGGGGTTCGTCGCCGCGTCCGCCATCGAGCGCACACCGGTTGAGATGGCGGTCACGACTGTGTGTCAGGAATACAAGAAGTTACCAATGCCGAGAGGTTGATACTATGGAGAGCATCTTGTTCACCCCGATTCGCCTCGGCAGTCTCACGCTGCCGGGGCGGTTCGCCAAGTCAGCGACGCTGGAAACGCGTTGCACCGATGACGGCTTCGTGACCGATGCGCTCGTCGAGTACTACGAGCAGATCGCCAGAGGTGGCACGCCGTTGCTGATCACCGGGAACGCCTATTTTAGCCTGTACTCGAAAGCAGCGCCGCAACAGCTGGCGGCGGATCACGACGACAAGATCGCGGGCCTGCGGCGGCTGACGGAAGCCGTGCATCGCCACGGTGGCAAGATCTTCCTGCAGGTCTACCACGTCGGCCGCCAGGCGGTGCCGAAGCTCGTGGGACGGAAGGATGCGGTGTCGCCCTCGCGCGTGTTCGAGCCCACGCTCAACGTGCGGCCGCACCCGATCACGCGTGAAGAAATCCGGGAAGCGGTTGCGGGCTTCGCCGCCGCCGCCGCGCGCGCGCGCCAAGCCGGTTTCGACGGCGTGCAGATCCACGCGGCGCACGGCTATCTGATCAGCGCCTTCCTGACGCCGCATACGAACCGCCGCACCGACGAGTACGGCGGCTCGTTCGACAACCGCGTGCGCTTCCTCGTCGAGGTGTACCGCGCGACGCGGGAGCGAGTGGGCGCGGACTTCCCGATCATCCTCAAGCTCAACGGCTCGGACGATCTGCCGCTGCGCAAAGGATTGCGGCCGGAAGATCTGGTCCAGGTGGCGCAACGCATGGAAGGCGAAGGCGTCGACGCGGTCGAAATCACGGCGGGCCATTACGAGTCGGGGCTCACCTTCGAGCGCGGGCAGTGGCGCGGGTTCTTCCGCAGCGTGACCACCGTCGGTCTCGGCAGGAATTTCCCCTGGTACTACCGCGGCACCGTGCGGCTGCTGTCGCCGCTGTTGGACTGGGGTCTGGGACGGGTCGCCGCCTACAGCGAAGGCTTCAATCTGCCCTACGCGAAGCTGTTCAAGCGGGCGCTCAAGATCCCGGTGATCTGTGTGGGCGGCTTCGTGCATCGCGAGGCGATGGAGCGCGCCATCGCCAGCGGCGAGTGCGACATGGTCTCGGTGGCGCGCGCATTGATCGCCGACCCGTACCTGTACCGACACATGCAGCAGGGCGTTGCGGGCCCGCAGTGCGACTTCTGCAACGCGTGCTACGCCCGGGCAACCGCGATGCCGGTCGAATGTTACCAGCCGACCATTCGCGCTCAGAAGGACCGGATGCTGCAAGCCGAGCGTTGACACGCCGGCCGTTTACAAGCTCTTGCCCGCCACCCGCGCGAGATAGCGTTGAAAGCCGGCCGGGCTGATGCGCTGCAGGCGCTTTCTGGCCTCGATCACGCCGACGGAGTCCGGCCCGAACGGCCGGCCGCCAGCATCCAACAAGTACCAGGCGAAGGCTTTGGCATCGCCGGGTACCAACAGCCAACCCAACCGTCAAGCGCAGTGCGAGCGCCTGTCTTGAACAGTGATCGCGCTAGCGACACGCGACGATTCCGCCGTTGCCGTCTTTCTGCTACCGTTCGCCACACATGCAGCGCGACATCCAATTGGATCCGTTCGAAGCGCGGTTGTTCGGGGTGCTGATCGAGAAGGCGTTGACGACGCCGGAGCAGTATCCGCTGACCGTCAACGCCGCACTGAACGGCGCCAATCAGAAGAGCAATCGCGATCCGGTCGTGTCACTCGAGGAAGATCAGGTGGTCATGGCGCTGGAGCGCTTGGTGCAGAAATACCTAGCGCGCAAGGTGTTCCCGGGAAACAGCAGGGTGGAGAAGTACTGCCACAACGGCAAGGACGGGCTCGGCCTTGACACTCGGGAGCTGGCGATTATGGCCGAGCTGCTGATGCGCGGCCCGCAAACCGCGGGCGAGCTACGAACGCGTGCGAGTCGCATGCAACCGATCGAGTCCCTTGATCAGCTCATGAGCATTCTGGAGCCGCTCATCGAGCGCGGCTTTGTGCAGCGTGCGGCACCGGCGCCGGGGTCACGCGCTGAACGCTACGCGCAGCTGCTGAGCCCCGGCCTGCATCGGCTCGATGCCCCGCAACCGGCATACACCAGCGCCGGCTCCGAGTCGCCTGGTCCGGCGACACCGGTCGCGAATCTCGCTGCCCGCGTCGAAGCGCTCGAGGCCGAGGTCGAGCGCCTGCGCCAGCAATGCTGCACGCTGGCCGCCAAGCTGGGGCAAACGTTCGACGCGTAGCGCCGGTGGCCGCGCCTTACTGAACCTGCCCGCAGTTCCCCTGCGATCGCTCGACTGCGGCTTCGAGCCCCGCATCGGGAATCTGCGTCAGCAGTGCTGCCATATCCTTCTGTGCACCATGCTCGACGGCGCGGGACAGGACCTCGTTGCGCGTCGGGCCGGCCTTGTTGCCGAGAAACGGCTTGATGATCAGATAGATCACGTCGCGCAGCCGCATGTGGCGGCCAAAGCGGCGCAACACCCGCAGCGTCTGCAGCGGATAGTGCGTCAACTTGTACCGGAACAGCCGCCGGAAGCCGGCGGTGCGCTCGGCATTGATGACCTCGCCGGGAAGGCAGGTCGGATCGATCTCCGAGCACTTGAAATACTTGTACCAATCGGCCGCCTCGCTGACCAATCCGCGCGCCACGTACTCCTGCCAGAGCGGCGTGCCGCGGTAGACGCACAGGCGGTTGAACGCGAAGGTGTCGAGGCGGAGCCTGGCCGCAAAGTCGAAAGTGGCGCGCATGTCCTCGACGGTCTCATCCGGGTTGCCGACGACGAAGAACCCGTGCACGATCTCGATCCCCGCCCGCTTGGCGTTGCGCACCGCGGTCTCGACATCTGTCAGCGACTGCTCCTTCTTCAGCCGGTCGAGCACTTTCTGGCTGCCGCTTTCGACGCCGAACATCAAGGTGCGGCAGTGGGCCTTGGCCATCGCGGGGAACAGATGTTGCGCGGCGGAATCGACGCGCCCTTCACAACCCCACTGAATCGTGATTCCGGCATCATTGATGCCTTGACACATCGCTTCGATGCGCTTCGGCCGCAATAGAAAATGATCGTCCACGAAGTACACGGCGCCGTACCCCGCCGCCTGCAGGTGCGCGAACTCATCCACCACATGCCGCGCACTGCGCGCGCGCCACTTGCCCTCGTTGAAGATCGGGATGTCGCAGAACAGGCACGGCCAGGGACAGCCACGCGAGGTCTGCATGGTTGTGAAACGTTCCATCGACAGGACGGCCGGCACATCGAGCGGCATCGACTCGATGAAGTCGAGCGGCAGGCTCTCGCGGTCCGGAAACGGCCACTGGTCGAGGTCACGGTCTAGCGCCCGGTTGCAGTTGTGCACCACCTGACCGTCCTTCGCCCACGTCAGGCCCGCCACGGCTTCGGGATCGTCCAAGCGCTCCACGAGATCGAGGATGAGTTGCTCGCCATCGCCGCGGCAAACAAAGTCCACCTCCGGGCATTGGCGTTTGATCTGCGGCGCGTTGAGGGTGGCGAATACGCCGCCGAACGCCAGCCGCACGTCGGCAGCGGCGGCGCGGATCTGGCGGGCGAGGATCTTGGCGTACGGGTAACTGGTTGTGCTCAAGAAACTCAGGCCGACGAGCGCCGGACGCTGCCGCCGGATCTCTTCGATGATGAACTCATTGGGACTCTCAGGATTGGCCTGGTCGAACATGACGCACTCGTGACCGGCGCGCTTGAGCACGGCCGAGAGCGTCATGATGCCGATGGGCGGAAAGCCCATTACTCGGATGTTGCCGTTCTTGGCACGGGTCGCTGCCGGAAGCGCGTAGAACTGCGGGTCGCGAACGTGCACCAAAAACACGCGCATGGGGATCACCGCGCTTTGAATGCCGGTTTCTTGCGGGCCACCTTGGCACGCGGTTTCCGCGCGCATTGGCAGCGCCCGCATGTGCACATCGGAGCGTGGCAGTGCGGACAGGTCGAGAGCTCCGGCGTGAGCGGGGCGCCGCACCCCGGCGCCAGGCACCGACTCCAGTGCTTGCCGAGGTGCACCTCCGGGTGCACGCAGATCTCCTCGAGCTCAGCTTGGCTGGCAAACTGCAGACCGTGCTTCGAGGAGCGCACGCGGTACGCGGCGGCGATGGCCGACCACGACTCAACCTTGACGTGCTCGCCGGTGTCGCGCATCGTCACCCAGTGTTCCGGACCGAACCGAGGGGCCTCGGCTTCCTTACGCATGCGGAACCTCCTTCATCAGCGGCGCTCCCTCAGCGGCACCGAGTGCAGCTCACTTCCGTTATCCGCAGCCGGATGCGCCTCGCGCCAGCGGCGCAGGTAGACTGCAGCGATCCACCACTCGCTACCATCGCCCAGCCTGCGGACCTGATACGCGAGCCCTTCACGTGCACGCGGGCGCCACGACAGGATCTCGACTTCCTGGCCGTCGGCGAGATCGTTGGCCAGCTGCTTACCCGCGGCATCGGTCATCGGCACCGGACCAGGCGGCTGCCACTCGGGCTGCGGCCAGTTGACGTACGCGTGCGAGCCCACACCAAAGACGGGTTCTTTCTTGGAACGCCGGGCGGCTGGCTTTGACGCGGGCAGGTTGTCGAACAACATCTGGGCTCTCGATATCCGTCGGTGTAATAACTACCGACGGTTCCAGCCGCCACCGCTGCGGCTGCTGTCGCGCTCCCGCGCTTCGTTGACCTTCAGCGCGCGCCCTTTGAACTCTTGCCCACCGAACTGTTGGATCGCCTTCTGCGCATCCGCGTTCGAACTCATTTCGACGAAGCCAAAGCCTCGGGACTGGCCGGTAGCGCGATCGGTGATGACCGCGGCAGACTCGCACACGCCGGCCTGCGCGAACAGTTCCTCCAGGTCTTTGTCACCGACGTCGAACGCCAGATTGCCAACATACAGTTTCTTGCCCATCGCACTCCCTCTCGGTTGGGTCGCCGCTGCGACCATGGTTGAAATTGAGTCCAGCATCTGGACTCCGACGCAGCCCCGTCGCGCTGCGCCTCACGGCCAACGGCACCACCTGTCGTCGCCGTGTTCTGCCTGAATGTGGGGTGCGGGAGGCTCTCGGAAGCCTACAGACGAGAAGGGTTCTCGCGCCGGACAGTCAGTATAACTACTTGCAGTCTAGCAGGTGGCGAGCAGAGGCGCAAATCAGCAAGCAATCAGCGGAGCACTGGCCGCCACGCAGCGCGGCCCCCCTACCTGGCACCCTCAGCCCGACCGTGTCATGATGGAAGGAAAGTCTCGACGAGCAGGGCCCAGCGAAGGCAGCAACGACTCTGCTGATCTGCGAGGCTGAGACCGAAACTTCAATCTTCTTCGGAGGTGATACCATGTCACCCGAGCTTCTCCGCAAAATGGACGCCTACTGGCGGGCGGCAAACTATCTGTCGGTCGGCCAGATATACCTCTACGACAATCCGCTGCTCAAACAGCCGCTCAGGCTGGAGCACGTCAAGCCTCGGCTCCTCGGCCACTGGGGGACGACGCCGGGGCAGAACTTCATCTACATCCACCTGAACCGCGTCATCAAGGAGTATGACCTCGACATCATCTACGTCTCGGGTCCCGGACACGGTGGGCCCGCTTTGGTGGCCAACACCTACCTCGAAGGCACGTACAGTGAGCTGTATCCGGACGTCTCCCAGGACGAGGCCGGGATGAAGCGCCTCTTCAAGCAGTTCTCGTTCCCCGGCGGCATCCCGAGCCATGCAGCGCCCGAGACGCCGGGCTCGATTCACGAGGGCGGCGAGCTCGGCTACAGCTTGAGCCACGCCTTCGGCGCGGCGTTTGACAACCCGGACCTGATCGTCGCTTGTGTGGTGGGTGACGGCGAGGCGGAGACCGGGCCGTTGGCCACCGGCTGGCATGGCAATAAGTTCCTGAACCCGGCACGCGACGGAGCGGTCCTGCCGATCTTGCACCTGAACGGCTACAAGATCGCCAACCCGACCCTGTTGGCCCGGATCAGCGACGAGGAGCTCGAGCAGTTCTTCCGGGGCTACGGTTACACGCCGTACGTCGTCGAGGGCGACGAGCCACAGAAGATGCATCAGCTCATGGCCGAGACGCTCGACCGGGTCATCGCGGAGATCAAGCGCATCCAGACCGAAGCGCGAACCAAGGGCTGCACGCAGCGACCGCGCTGGCCCCTGATCATCCTGAAGACGCCGAAAGGTTGGACAGGGCCGAAAGTGGTTGATGGCCAGCAGATCGAGGGGACGTACCGCGCCCACCAGGTGCCGCTCTCCGATCCCGCGCACAATCCCGAGCACCTGAAGATCCTCGAGAGCTGGATGCGGAGCTACAAGCCGGAGGAACTGTTCGACGAAAGCGGTCGGCTGCGCCCCGATCTTGCCGAGCTGGCTCCGAAGGGCGAGCGCCGCATGGGGGCTAACCCGCACGCCAACGGCGGCATCCTCCTGCGCGACCTCAAGCTGCCCGACTTCCGCGACTACGCCGTCACCGTACCGGCACCCGGGTCCGTGGACGCCGAGGACACCCGCGTCCTCGGGCAGTTTCTGCGTGACACGATCAGGCTCAACCCGCAGAGCTTTCGCATCTTCGGGCCGGACGAGACCGCGTCGAACCGTCTGACGGCCGTGTTTGAGGTGAGCGACAAGCAGTGGGAGGCACGGATCATCGGCACAGACGACCACCTCGCGCGCGAAGGGCGGGTCATGGAGGTGCTGAGCGAGCACCAGTGCGAAGGTTGGCTGGAAGGCTACCTGCTCACCGGGCGCCACGGCCTGTTCAATTCCTACGAGGCCTTCATTCACATCATCGACTCGATGTTCAGCCAGCACGCCAAGTGGCTCAAGGTGACGCGTCAGATTCCGTGGCGGCGGCCGGTCGCGTCGCTCAACATCCTGCTCGCCTCGCACGTCTGGCGGCAGGACCACAACGGTTTCACGCACCAGGACCCGGGGTTTATCGACCTCGTCGTCAACAAGAAGGCCGAGGTCATCCGCGTCTATCTGCCGCCCGACGCCAACTGTCTGCTATCGGTTGCCGATCACTGCCTGCGCAGCCGGCACTATGTCAATGTCATCATCGCCGGCAAGCATCCCGCGCCGCAGTGGCTCAGCATGGAGGAGGCGATCAAACACTGCACGGGCGGCATCGGCATTTGGGAGTGGGCGAGCAACGATTTGGGCGGCGAACCCGACGTGGTGATGGCTTGCGCCGGCGACGTGCCGACGCTGGAGACGCTGGCTGCGGTTCAGATTCTCCGCGGGCACTTCCCCGAGCTCAAGATCCGGGTCGTCAACGTGGTCGATCTGATGAAGCTGCAGCCGCCGATCGAGCACCCGCACGGTCTGAGCGACCGCGACTTCGACACGCTGTTTACCACGAACAAGCCGATTATCTTCGCCTATCACGGCTATCCGTGGCTGATCCATCGCCTCACGTATCGCCGCACCAACCACGACAACCTGCACGTGCGCGGCTACAAGGAGGAAGGGACGATCACGACGCCGTTCGACATGGCGGTGCTGAACGACCTCGATCGCTTCCACCTGGTGGCCGACACCATCGATCGCCTGCCGCAGCTCAGCAGCAAGGCCGCCTACGTCAAGCAGTGGATCCGCGACAAGCTCATCGAGCACAAAGAGTACATCTGCGCGCACGGCGAGGACATGCCCGAAATCCGCGACTGGCGCTGGGGCGCCTAACGAATTCCGACTCTCCCGGATTCTTGTGTCCGGCAGAGGGGCCCATTGGCGCGCTGTCAGCCGAGCCTGTCGCGGTTGTGACCTTCGAATGTCGTCGAGCGCATTGCCGTGGCCGCCCCTGATGGCTAGGCTGGCGCGCAGAGGTTGAACGAGTGGAAACTGCCGATGTTGTGATTGCGGGCGCGGGATTCGCCGGCGCGTCCACGGCCTACCATCTGACCCGGCGCGGTACGCGCAGCGTGGTGGTGGTCGAACGTGAACCGGTTGCGGGTGTGCACGCCTCCGGGCGCAACGCGGCGCTCGCGTTCCAGCTGTTGTCTGATGCCGCCGAGGCACGCCTGGCGCTTGAGGGCACGCGGTTCATTGCGGATCCGCCCGGCGGTTTCTGCAGCGTGCCGCTGCTACGGCGCACCGGCTCGCTCTTGATAGCCGGCAGTGATGGCATGCCGGGGCTGCGGCAAGTGCAGGATGACGCCAAAGCGTTGGGGCTCGAGTGTGAGTTGATCAACACAGCAGAGGCCGTCCGCCGCGTGCCGGTGCTGACAGGCGCCCCGTTCGCGGGCGCGTTCTGGAACCCCCACGATGGCGTCGTCGACATTCACGAGCTGCTGCAGGGCTATTTGGCGGGCGCTCGCAAAGCGGGCGCCCGGATTGAATATCGGCGCGGCATTACAGCCGTGCGCGTGACGCAGGGGCGGATCGCGGCGGTCGAGACTGAAGGCGGTGCGATCGCAACGCGCTCTCTGGTCAACGCCGCCGGAGCGTGGGCGGGGGAGATTGGGGCTCTGGCCGGTGCTGGGACACGCACCCTCGCGCCGCGCCGACGCCACCTGTTCCAAACCGTCGCCGACGGTCCGATTGCGCGCGACTGGCCGTTCGTTTGGCATAACGATCTCGACGTCTACTTCCGCCCCGAAGGCGAGGGTTTGCTCATGAGCCCGTGCGACGCGACACCGCATCCGCCGCGGGAGCCCGTGGTCGATAGCGCTGCGGAGCAGTTGCTGGCGCAGAAGGTGGCCCAAGCGTTTCCGGCCCTGGCGTCGGTGCGCATCGCCTCGGCATGGGCGTGTCTGCGGACCTTCGCACGCGACGAGCGCTTCATGATCGGCCGCGACCCGGAGATCGAAGGTCTGGTCTGGGTGGCGGCGCTCGGCGGCCACGGCATGACCACCAGCCCCGCTGTCGGCCGGCTCGGTGCCGCGGCGGTGCTGGGCGAGCGCAGCGCGGAACTGGAGCACTTCGCCCCAGCGAGATTGTTGGGCCAATACTGAGTGAGCGCGCTAGCCCGGGCTAGTCGGTGCCTGCGAGCAGGCTTTGCATCTCAGCTTGCAGCTTCTCGATCTGGTCCTTGGTTTGCGCGACCTTGGCCAGCTGCGCGGGCGTGAGCACGGCGCGAATGGCCAAGGCGGTCTTGACACCTTGCTCCATCAGCTGTTGGCGCAGCTGCATGATCTTCTGCACCTGCGGCGTCAGATCCGCGGCTTGCACGCTCCCGGGCGCAAACAGCTTGTCGGCCAACTGGTTGTTGGCAGCCTGCAGCTGCGTGAACAGCGTGCGCAAACTCTGCCGTTCGGCCTCCATGATCTGGCGCACCTGATTTTGCTGGTCGGGCTTGAGGCCGGCCTGCTTGAGCACCATGTGGAGCATCATCGCCGAGCTGTCCCCGTGCATCATGCGGCCCATCCCAGGTCCTTCCCCTGCTTGTCCCTGCACGAGAGCGGCTCCGAGGCTGGCGAAAACCAACCCGGCCAACAGGATGACGTACTTGGTCATTCGACTGTCTCCTTCGTTTCACTCGCTCTCGGCAAGGAAGGCGGACACTTCATCGCTACACTCGCCGGTCAAGAGCCGCTCGCGCGTGCAGGGCTGACCCGCTTCGAGCGCGGCCTCAACGTACGAAACCTCAGCGGCCACCGGTGGAATTTCGTTCGCGTCGCTCGGGCCAAACAACGCGTCGGACAAGTCCGTGGCGAACGCCGAGACACTGCTGGCGCGCACCGCGACCTCCACGGGCGACGATCGCCGCAGCCATGTCGCGTCCAGAACCAACACAACAAGCAGCGCACATGCAACTGCGGCGGGCGCCCATCGCAGCCGCCAGAGCGACGCGCGACCGATCTCCCCGACCGGCGGCGGCGCTTTGAGCACCTGACCGATGGCGTCGAGATCGCCGACCAGCTGCTCGTAACGTTCCGCGCAATCCGCGCACATCCGCAGGTGGAACTGTTGAGTGGCCGTACCCTCGCGGAGGTAGAGCCGCACCAACGCCCGCTCGCTCATACATCGCTTCATAAACGACCTCGCAACGCTTGGCGCATGTGGTGTACCGCGCGATACAGGTGACGCTTGATGCTGCCGGGACTCAGGCCAAGGGTCTCGGCTACCTCTTCGGTGGACCAGCCCTCCAGCTGCCGCAGCACAAACACTTCCTGCTGGCGCGCCGACAATTGCCGCAAGGATCGCCAGACATGCCGGCGCGCTTCGTTGCCGAGCGCTGCCTGTTCGGGAGTGAGGACGCGGGCCGGATGCTGTGTTTCCACGAATTCCTGATAGTGCTCGCGCCACCACTTCCACCAACCCGAGCGCCGCCGATCACGGCAGGCATTCACCGTCACCCTGGTCAGCCAGGCTCCCCAGGCGATCGTGTTGCCGCTCAGCTGATGCTGGCGGAAGAGCTTGAGAAAGACTTCCTGACTCACGTCGTCTGCCTCATCCGCATCGGACAGCAAGAGCCGGCACAGCCGCAGAACGTGTGCGTGGTGGGCTTGGTACAGCTCGTCGTACTCCGTTGCGCGGTCCGCCACCGACTCTCGTTGGCCGTCTACTGCGGCTTCTACCGATGCTGACGAGTGACGCCCATCTTCCGTTGACAACACGGTGATCGGCCTCAAGCCCTCGGTCGTGCGCTGCGGCCCAGCCTGCATCCAGCTGCTCATGTCCACCAGGCGGAGAACTTAACAAATGCGGAGATCCCGAAGCAAGGAGGCCACGTGTTGGGAAGCCTGGGCGCTGGGGGGGCAAACACACGGCCCGGCCAACCCAACACGTGGCAGGGGAAAGCCCGCTTTGGGTGCAACAAACGCTGGTCGCGGGCAGAGATCAGAACGTGGTCCACACAATCCCTCAGAGCGTAATGAACGAGCTAGCGGCTGGGTTGACACCTTTCGGTACCCTTATTACACCAGCTCGATCGTGACGCGGCCGCCCACTAAGAGGGCCAACCTCCAATTGTGCTCGCACTAGTTGGTTGCTGCTCGAATCAGTAGTTGCCCCGTGACCGGGATGCCCGTGATGGCGATGCCCGTGACGCTTGGCGAGAAAAGTCTGACAAGTTGCCGACACCTGTTGATTATTTTTGACCGCTTGGCGCAGGCACTGGATTTGGCCCCGCGGGCCGGTGGTCACATTCGAGCACAACTGCGACACGTCGTTGGCGCACGCGTTAGTGAACGCGCTCTGCCACGCGGCAATCTTGTTTTGCATGTTGGTTAGCTGCGCCTGGCAGGCCGGGTATGCGGCAATCTGACCCTGACTGAGAAGACAGCTCGCGAACCCGCCTGGACCGGTCAAATTCGGGCAGAGCGACTTCAGACAGCTGCCGTAACCACCGGGACCGGGACCGGGTGTTACGCTGGGGCAAAGCGCCTGTACCAGCGGACGACAGGCGCCTCCACCGTGAGGCCCGTGTGCCAGAGCCGGTGCCGCCATGAGCGCCACAGCCAGCGGCACGGCCAGGGTGAACATCATCGATACTTTCATTGCGATTCTCCTTTCACGTACATCAACGAACGAGCCGGAGCGTTGGTTGACGGCGGCCGTAGCCGGATCGCAGTATGATTCAACTCAGCAATGACGGTACGCGGTCAACTGACGACACGGGTCACTCGTTGGTGTTTGTCGATGCCAACGAGGGCCGCATGCGGATTGCGCGGTGGCCCCCCGAGATCCGAATTTCTGTGCGATGGATTCGTCTAAACGGACCAAACGATGAACACACCCTCTGGCTCGCGGTGCGTCGTGCGAACCGCAGCCCGTCACATCGTCCGGCACGGAGCGATGAAGGTGTCATCCGCATGGGACAGATAGCTGTTTCATCGGCCGCAGGGGGCGGCCCTGCGGTGCGGGCCTACCGTCGCTGCTCAACTCGAAGGAGTTGATGTGGATGCGTGCGCTGCGCCCCTACGCCTTCGCGGTCCTTGCGAGCGCCCTCGCGCTGATCTTGACGCTTCTCGTCGATGACCCGCTGGTCGAGCCCAATACCCTTTTGCTGTTTTTGGCCGCTGTCATGTGCAGCTCTTGGTACGGCGGTATTGGGCCAGGCATCATGGCGAGCGTTCTCACAGGGCTGGAGGCGTTGTACTTCTATATACCGCCTGCCTTCTCGTTCGTGGTCAATGAGCAGGGTGCGGTGCGCCTGGTGGAATTTGTCGCCGTTTGTGTGCTGATCAGCATCCTCAATGAGGCGCGCCGCAGATCCCAGGCACGGGCCGAGCAGGCCTCGGCCGAGGCGGCAGCCGCCAACCGGATCAAGGATGAGTTCCTGGCAATGGTGTCACATGAACTGCGGACACCTCTGGGTGCCATTCTGGGTTGGACCAAGATATTACGCACTCGAAGTGCCGATCCGTCTATCACGCGGCGAGCGCTGGAAATCATTGAGCGTAGCGCAACAACGGAATCGCGACTGGTCGAGGATCTGCTCGATGTCTCGCGCATGGCGACGGGCCATTTCCGACTGCACATACATCCGCTGGAGCTCACCCCGATTGTGCATGCCGCCATTGACACAGTGCGCCCGGCGATAGAGGCCAAGGCGCTTGACCTCCGCACACAATTGCACAGCACCGCCCTGGTGCTGGGCGACCAGGAGCGTTTGCAGCAAGTTCTCTGGAATCTCTTGTCGAATGCGGTGAAGTTCACTCCGGAACGCGGGTCAGTGGAAGTGGAGGTTCAGCAAGCGAACACGCACGCCCGTATTCTCGTCAGCGATACCGGACCGGGCATCGATTCCACGGCATTGCCGCACATCTTCGAGCGCTTCCACCAGGAGAAGGTGGACAGCAAGAGGCGTGGGGGCCTTGGCCTGGGGCTCGCGATCGCCCGCCATGTGGCGGAGCTGCACGGCGGCACGCTGCGGGCTGAGAGTGCGGGAAAGGGAAAGGGCGCACGCTTCGTGCTCGAGTTGCCAACACTGGCGGAACGGCCAGAGCCCGTGGCGGCCGTCGGGTAGCGGCCCTCTACACTGTGGAGTTCTGCTCAAGAAGTTGAGCTGGTGGGTTCCTCCGCGTCGCCGCGGAAGCGGTCGGCTTCGCGTCGACGTCGCACGGCTTCAGACTTGTACCGCTGACGCTGGAACCCGTCCGCGCCGCCCCTGCCGCAAACGCTTGAACCACAGGCTGAAGCGGTCCAGGTAGAGGTAGATGACTGGGGTGGTGTAGAGGGCGCTTTTGTTGGACTTGACACCGGCACCATTCTGTGTTAGAGATACAGACATGGTCAACCTAGCTGATTTTGAACGACAATTCTCCACCGATCATGATTGTAAACCTCAGCGTTGCAGAAACTCCGCTCACATAGAGTTCAAGTGGTCATGGCCTCTCCAGCGCCGAGGGCGTGGAGGTAATGTAGGAGTTCATCGCGGA
>Ga0326728_10016404_pt1 | contig 15123 bp, 14 predicted proteins | sample MB3enrmetagenome_FD_207602 | JGI IMG/M metagenome (GOLD analysis project Ga0326728, IMG submission 207602) | Lab enriched peat soil microbial communities from McLean, Ithaca, NY, United States - MB31MN | ecosystem: Environmental > Terrestrial > Soil > Wetlands > Peat | place: USA: New York...
AGGACAAGAGGGAAGGTCTACACTACATCGCATTTCTCAGAAACACAGATGGCAAACACGACCCTTACGCGTGTCCGAAGCCTCAAAAAAGGCAAAAGCGACCTTCTCGTGACGAACTTCGGTTAGCCACGGCCGTGCGGGTTTCGGTTTGCACGGTCTCGATCATCTGGGCGATTTCCTTGGTGGCCTTGGTGGTCCGTTCCGCCAGTTTGCGCACCTCGTCTGCGACCACGGCAAAGCCCCGCCCCTGTTCGCCGGCGCGGGCGGCCTCGATCGCCGCATTCAGGGCCAGCAGATTGGTCTGATCAGCGATCTCGTCGATCACGGCGATGATTTTGCCGATCTGATCGGAGTTCTTGCCCAGCGCTTCGATCTTCTGCGCGGTGACGCCTACCGAGTCGGCAATGGAGCGCATGGTGGCTAACACATCGTTGACCACCTTCCCACCTTCGGCAGCAGTGGCAGCCGCCGTACGGGCCGCATCGGCCGCCTTATGGGAATTGTCGGAAACCTGGTTGACCGTTGCCGCCATCTCTTCGATGGCCGTGGCCACCTGATTGGCCTGATCGCTTTGCGTCTGGGACCCGGCCGCGCCCTGGTTGGCCGCAGCGGAAATTTCTTCGCTGGCCCCGGCCAACTGCTGGCTGCTGGAGGTGAGTTGCCGCATGGCATCCTGAAGCTTTTCCATGAACTCATTGAATTCTGCGCTGACCCGCCCCACGTCGTCCTGGCTGCTCACCTCGATGCGCGTGGTGAGATTGCCGTCGGCGCTGTGGTGCAGACACTGCACCAGTTTGCCCAGGGGAATTGTGATATCTCGGGAAGTCACCGTCATCAGGAGTAATCCGAAGGCGATACTGATGGCCGCCAAGACCATGAGGGAGCGCCACGCTCGGGCATAATCTTCGGCGGCGTTCCGGGTGGCAACTTTCGCGCTCTTGTCATTGGCGTCGATGGTCTTGTCGATAGCTTCCCGGATGGCGGTGGTTATTTGCAGTCCTTTTTCCACACACACGGCCTGGCTCTCTTCGTGCTTGCCTTGGGCCCAGAGTGATACGACCTGCTGGTGGATGTCCAGGTACTGGAGAATGAGGGAATGCGCTTTCTGGTAAAGCTGCCGCTCCTCTTCCGAGTCGATGGTCACCTCGTATTTCTTTTCGTCCTCCAGGACTCTAGGTGGGGCTGCCGCCATCATCGCTTCCCACTTGGGGCGGTCTTTCTCCTGTGCGGTTAGCCATCCGAGTTCAGCACGTCGCAACCGGCCTACGTCTTCGCGCACCTGGCCAAGAGCCCGCACGCTGGGAAGCCGGCCTCTGGCAATCAGGACCGTGGCGCTGTTGACTTTGGCCATCTGCCAGAAGGAGAACACGTTACATACCAGCATCAGGGTCAACAATCCGCCAAATCCTAATCCTAATTTCTTGCGAACCGATAAGTTGCTGAACCACTTCATCGCGTTCTTCTTTCGTGGCGGATAGCGTGGCCAAGACTGCTTGTCTCACGCGTGCCGCGCCGCCGGCCGGTCCTATTCATTGCGCTCCGCGGGAAGGCAGTTGCTCCAGAGACACGCCGTTCCGCAGGTTTGGCGTATCCGAGCTACGCACACCAGTTCCCGGACTTCTTCTTAGTTCATCGGCGAAGCGGACGGAAAGTTTAGCCCGGTCTCAGTGCCATAAGCCGATCCAGGGCCAGTAGGTGAACATAAAAAGGAGGATCAGGGCGAACATGACCAAGGTAAGAGGTATCGACAACCGGATCATGTCGCGGGCGGTGAAGCCGCCTGCGCCGTAGGCAATCATGGCGGGCGCGGAGGTGACCGGTATAACCGCCGTGCACTGGGCAATCAGACATACTCCCATCACGATCCCGGTGACCGGAACGCTCGGATTGCCCAGCGCCGTCAGAAAGCCCAGAATGGCCGGCGTAATTGCCGTCAGACACGAGGTGATGCTGGTAAAGCAGAAACGCACCAGAAATACCAGGGCGAAAATGGCCAGGGCCAGAGCGGTTGTCGGTAGCCGGCCTACGCCGGAGTCGACGAACAGCGCCTGGGAGAGCCATCGGGCCGCGCCGGTGCTGGTGAAGATCTCGGCCATAGAGATTCCCGCGCCAAACAGCAGGATCGATGTCCAATCGACCCGCTTATATAGCTCGTTCCAGGTAGAGACGCCGAGGTAAGGCATAATCAACATCAATACCGAGAACACGGAAACTGCGCTGGCATCGATATGGTGGATCTTGTCGGTTGCCCATAACAAGATCGTGATGGTCATGATGACGGCGACCCGTTTTTCGCCCCGCGACATCGGTCCCAGATCGTGGAGGCATTTGTTCAGATACTCGCGGCCACCGGGAAGCTCGGCAAATTCAAAGCGGTACATCTGGGTCATCAGGAAATAGAGGCCGAGGCCCAGAAGCACGGTGTAGGGGAAGGCGTAGTAAAGCCACTCAATCCAGCTGATGGCGGGATGGCCGGCATTGGTCAGGAAGGTGACGACCACGGGGTTGGGAGCCGCTCCAGTAAGCACGCCGACCCCAGTCACCGAGGGCAGTATTCCTGCCAGTAGCAACAGAGCTTTGCCGATTTTGCTGTTTGCGGGAAGACCGAAAGAAGCATTGAGGCCCAGGACGATGGGCACCAAGGTTGCCGCGCGGGCGATTACCGAGGGAATCAGAAACGTCAGGACGAAGGCCGTGATGATGACCCCGGCAATGATCGAGGTGGTCTTGGTGCCCACCATGCGGATGATCAAATAGGCCAGGCGCCTTTCCAGCCCGGTACTGGTGATGGCGGCAGCGATGAACAAACCGGCGGCTACGAATACCCACCCGCTGCTGACAAAGCCACTCATCGCCAGCGGTATGGCTTTGGCCGTGCCGAGTAGCGGACCACTCACGCCATGCGCCGGAGCGAACCCCAAAAAGACAATGGTCAGGCCGATCAAGGCAATGGCGCTCACGCCGTAGGGAATGGCCTCGCTGATCCACATCAGTACCGTGAAAGCCATTACGCCCAGCATGCGCTGTCCGGCTACCGACAATCCCGCGGGTGTCGGGGCCATTACGATCGCGGCCATCAGAATCAATCCCGCAATAATTAAGATCGGCTTCTTGTCGCTGATTGCACTTGCGGCTGGGGTCATTGGATTGGCGCTCCCAAGACTAGTCTGCGGTCCAAGTTTCAGAGTGCGATCCATGGTAACGCTGGTGCCGTGTTTGTGGACCGCAAATCGCAGGACACATGGCACACAGCAACCGGTAGCGCTGGCCTCTGGCCGGCAGTCCTGTGGGCGTCCGCGCCCGCAGCTACGAGAGAAGGCGAGGGCGTGGACGCCCTCACGACTGCCGCCGAGGACGGCAGCGCTACTCGCGCCGGGATAAATAAGTTTCTTCTGGCGTCGGACAGCGCCGATCAGATATGGTTCCAGCCGTGACACTTGAGAGGCTTACATGACCGAACCAGCAGCCAGCCCAAGCCAGACTTCTTCTCCTCTTCCCAAGCGCAGCCGGGTTCGCCTGCGAATGCTGCTGTTGATATTTGTCGCCGTCGTGATCAACTATCTGGACCGTAGCAACATTTCCATCGTTGCCCCCCGTTTGAGCAAAGACCTGGGACTCAGCACGGTACAAATGGGGCTGATTTTTTCCGCCTTCGGCTGGACCTACATGGCGGTGCAGATCCCCGGCGGCTGGATGGTCGACCGGATCAAGCCACGCGTTTTCTATCCCCTGATTATGGGGGTGTGGTCGGTGGTTACCGCCTTGCAAGCGCTGGCACGCGGATTTACCGGGCTGTTCACCATGCGCCTGGGCGTCGGCATTTTTGAGGCCCCCTCTTATCCCACCAATAATAAGGTGGTAACGGCGTGGTTCCCCGAGCGGGAGCGTGCGCGGGCCATTAGTTTCTACACCGCCGGACAGTTTGTGGGATTGGCGTTTCTGACGCCGGTCCTGGTCTTTATCCAGGAATTATTCGGCTGGCGCGGCATGCTGGTGATTACCGGACTCGTCGGTCTGGTCTGGAGCGGCGTCTGGTACTGCTTCTATCGCGATCCCAAGGACTGCCCGCAGGCCAATCGCGCGGAACTGGATTATATTCGCGAGGGCGGAGGCCTCGCCGACCGGGCGGATGCGCCGCGCCCGTCCGGCAAACGGCAGTATGGCTGGAAGGAAGTGAAAATCATCCTGAGCACCCGCAATATGTGGGGCGTGATCATCGGGCATACCTGCATCACCACCACGCAATGGTTTTTTCTGACGTGGTTTCCCACCTACCTGGTGAAGTATCGCCACATGGCCTATATCAAAATGGGACTGTGGGCGTCCTTGCCGTTTATCGCCGCCGTGGTTGGCATCTTGTGCTCGGGGCAGTTGTCCGATGCCATTGTGCGGACGGGCGCGGACATCGGCACCGCCCGGAAGATTCCTGTCATCTCCGGCCTGCTGCTCTCCGTTTCCATTGTGGGCGCCAACTACGTGCAAGACCAGTCGCTGGTGATGCTGTTCATGACGCTGGCATTTTTTGGCAATGGCTTGTCGTCCATCGGCTGGACCTTTGTCTCCGCCCTGGCGCCGGCCGGCCTGATCGGAGTCACCGGGGGCATTTACAACTTTATCGGCAATTCTTCTGCGGTGTTTGTGCCCATCGTGATTGGCTTTCTGGTGAGAGGGGGCAACTTCGAACCGGCCATCGTGTTCGTGGGCGCCTGCGCTTTGATCGGGGTGATGTCGTTCGGGTTCCTGGTGAGGAACGTAAAGAGAATTGTCATCGCGGAGGAGTAACACCCAACGCCGAAACGCAGGGCCGCAGAGAAAATCGAGCTTAAAAATTATTCTCCTGGTGTGCTCCGCGTCCCTGCGGCTCTGTGTTGGGTGTTTCCGGCGGCCCACCAGCGGCGGATCGCCACGGCCGACCAGACCGCCTCCACCAGGCCGAATGGCCATGCGCCTTGAAGAAATCCATACGCCGATCCCAGCATGCACGATCCGGCAAACGCCAGAATGAACCAGCGGCTGCGGTGCTCCAGCGCGTAACAGACCAACATTGCCGTCACCGCAAATAAGCCGAAGAGCGTAAGTCTATCCATAGTCTATCCATCGCCATGGCAACCCTAAAATCAGTCCACTCCATGAACTGATATATTGGGATGCGCTGGCCGATGATGTCGGGTTTCAGTCAAGCTAGCGAATGTACTTCCATGTCCGAAGGATTCACTGATCGTTTGCGCGGGACGGCCGCCCAGATTTGGGAGGCGCAACATCGACATCCGTTCGTGCAGGGCATCGGGGATGGTACGCTCGACCTGGAGCGCTTCAAATACTGGGTGCGCCAGGATTATGTTTTCCTCGTGGACTATGCGCGCCTGCTCCTTCTGGCCGCTGCCCGGAGTCCGAGTTTGGACCTTATGTCGCGCTTCGCTCGCCTAGCTACCGAAACCTTGCAAACGGAGATGAGCCTGCACCGCAACTATGCGGCGCAGTTCGGCATCAGCCCGGCAGAGCTGGAACGAGAAATCCCCGCACCTGCCACTCGCGCCTATACCGACTTCCTCCTGCGGACAGCCACCCTCGGCGACTATGCCGAACTGGTAGCGGCGCTGCTCCCGTGCATGTGGGGCTTCAGCGAGATCGGCCAACGGCTCGCCGCCAGAGCCGCGCCGCAGGATGAACGCTACGCGCAGTGGATCGCCATGTACTCCTCGCCGGAATTTGCGGATTTGGCGCAGTGGTGCCGGTCACTGCTCGATTGCCTGGCGGCGGGTATGCCGGAAGGCGATCTACAAAGACTCGAAGCGGTCTTCCTTGCCAGCAGCCGGCACGAATGGCAATTCTGGGAAATGGCGTGGAAGATGGAGCAGTGGCCGCTATGAACATTCCCCGCGTGCTCATCATCGCCGGTTCCGATTCCAGTGGCGGCGCCGGCATCCAGGCCGACTTGAAAACGGTAAGCGCTCTGGGCGCCTTCGGCATGACGGCTATTACCGCCCTTACCGCGCAGAACACCACCGGCGTGCTGGGCATCGTGGAAGTGCCGCCGGAGTTTGTCGCTTTGCAAATCGACGCGTGCGCAACCGACATCGGGTGCGACGCGGTGAAAACCGGTATGCTGGCCAATGCCGAGATCATCGAAGCAGTTGCGGCCAAAATCTCTGAGCGCCGCTTGCGTCCTGTAGTTGTCGATCCGGTCATGATTGCCAAGAGCGGCGCGCCGCTGCTTCGGCCGGAAGCGATCGCCGCCCTCAAGACGGCACTGCTGCCCCTTGCCACCATCGTGACGCCCAACTTGCATGAAGCCGCCGCCCTGCTGGGCCGCGCGATCAACGATCTGGAGGGTATGAAAGCGGCGGCCCAAGACATTCGTGACCTGGGGCCGGAGAACGTAGTGGTCAAGGGGGGCCACCTGGCGGGCATCGCGGCCGATGTGCTTTACGACGGCCGCGAGTTCACCGAGTTCCGGGGCGAGCGTTTCGCCACCAAGAACACTCACGGAACGGGCTGCATTTTTGCCTCGGCCATCGCAGCCGGCCTGGCGCACAAGCACCCGGTGAAAGAAAGCGTGGCCGCGGCCAAAGAATTCATCACCGAGGCCATCCGCCAAGGCCTCCCCTTAGGCCAGGGATGCGGACCAGCCAACCCGATGGCCTTTTGGTCACGGCGTTGACCGGCAGCCTCTTTGGGCGCTCGATATGAGTTGTCGCATCCATCAAATCGAGCAGCATAAAACAACCCTTTTGGGAGTCGAGGCCGTGTCCCTCGTCTCCAACAAGGGTTTTTCGCGGCACTCCCATGATCAGCTGGGTTTCGGGGTCATGCACTTCGGCAGACATCGGTCCTGGAGCGGCGTAGGGACTGTCGAGGCTTCCTGCGGCGACGTAATCTGCGTAAATCCCGGCGAGGTGCACGACGGCGCATCCCTAGGTGCCAGGCCGCGCGGCTGGCGAATGATCTACCTCGACCCAAGCCTCGTGGAGCGCGAAATTGGACAGGAGATGAAGGGCGCCGCTGAGATCGTGCGCCCCGTCATCCGCGATCCACTCCTGGCCCAGCGATTCGCGGGGTTATTTGCCACGGTCACGGCTTCCACACCAGACCAACTGCTCGGTGAAGAAAGTCTCCTCCGCTGCCTTGCCCACCTTCTGCGAGAGTATGGAGCCAAGCGGCCGATAGCCGGTGAACCGCCGCCTTTCGTCACCAGAGCCCTGGAACGTTTGAACTCTCAGCCCGACCAGCCGGTCTCTTTGGACGAACTCGCCGCGCTTACCGCTGTAAGCCGCTTCCAGTTCCTGCGGGCATTCACCCGGCAAACCGGGATTACTCCGCATGCCTACCTGGTGCAGCTTCGCGTGCGTAGGGCGCAACGCCTGCTGCGGGATGGCCACACCGTTGCCCAAGCCGCTCTTGGCGCCGGCTTTGCCGATCAAAGCCACCTGACTCGCTGTTTTGTGCGTCAGCTTGGGGTCACGCCGGGCCGGTACCAAATGGCCTTCCTCTGAATCCGCAGCCGGCTGCAATTTCGTTCAAGACGAAGCACGACGGTCATGCGAGCCTTGGCTATCCAAGCCAGGAGGTTTGCCGCCCATGATCCGCCGCTGTGAAGAAGGTGACTTCGAGGTGATTTGCGAAATTATCAACGACGGCGCCAGCGCCTACAAGGGAGTCATTCCCGAGGATTGCTGGCGAGAGCCCTATATGTCCAGAGAAGAATTGCGCCATGAAATGCAACAGGGAGTGATGTTCTGGGGATACGAACAACAGGGTGACATTGCGGGCGTAATGGGCCTGCAAGCGGTAGGAGACGTAGCCTTGATTCGGCACGCGTATGTTCGAACCAACGATCAAAAACAAGGTATCGGAGGGCACCTTCTCGCTCATTTGCGATCAATGGCCGATGCTCCAATTTTGATCGGCACCTGGGCGGACGCGAGTTGGGCAATTCGTTTTTATGAGAAGCATGGCTTTCGGGTGGTCGATAACCAGGAGAAGGTTCGGCTCCTGGAACGCTACTGGAACGTGCCTAGACGACAGATTGAAACGTCGGTCGTTCTGGCAGAGAAATCATGGCGGCAACGGAGAATCAAATAAGTCTCTACCCTTTTGGTTCCGTCATGAATATCTTCTCCACGAGCAGGCAATTCATGAGCGCGCTCACGGGGTGGCTTCTGCTTGCCAACGCAAGACTTGCCGTCCTGGGAGGCGTGGGACCGCACCGGGGGGCTACGCACCAACACTTGCTTGCGGAAAATGCGGAGACGCTGAACTATGAAGCGTTTTATCTGCATCCATTGCCACTTTTACCAGCCGCCGCGTGAGAACCCGTGGCTGGAAGCGATCGAGGTGCAGGATTCGGCCTCTCCCTATCACGACTGGAATGAGCGCATCAGTGCCCAGTGCTATCTGCCGAATGGGGCATCCCGCATCCTGGATGGTCAAGGCCGAATCGCCCGCATCAGTAACAACTATGCCCGTATCAGTTTCAATTTCGGCCCGACCCTGCTTTCCTGGATGGAGAAGAATTCCCCCCGTCCCTATGAACGCATCCTGGAAGCGGACCGCCAGAGCCGCGAGTTGTTTTCCGGTCACGGAGCGGCACTGGCGCAGGCCTATAACCACATAATTCTTCCGCTGGCCAGTCCCCGCGATAAGTACACGCAAGTAGTTTGGGGCATTCGCGATTTTCAGCACCGTTTCGGGCGTGATCCCGAAGGGATGTGGCTGCCAGAAACCGCCGTGGACCTGCAGACCCTGGAAATACTGAGCTTTCTGGGCATCAAGTTCACTATCCTGGCGCCGTACCAGGCGCGGGGTGTCCGCCGCCATCCCTGGGAGGAGTGGATTTCGGTCGAGGGCGGCTGCATCGATCCGACGCAGGCCTATGCTTGCCATCTGCCGTCTGGCCGGACCATCAGCCTGTTCTTCTACGATGGCCCGATCTCGCGTGCGGTCGCATTCGAGAATCTGCTGGCCAGCGGCGAACAGTTCGCCCTGCGGCTGCTTAGCGGCTTCAGTGACCGGCGTTCGTGGCCGCAACTGATGCACATTGCCACCGACGGCGAGACCTACGGCCATCACCACTACCGTGGCGATATGGCTCTGGCCTTTGCGCTCGACTACCTGGAACGTAATGAATTGGCCTGCCTCACCAATTATGGCGAATACTTGGCCACGTACCCGCCAACTCAGGAAGCCGCGATCCTTGAGAACACATCCTGGAGTTGCGCCCATGGGATAGAGCGGTGGAGAAGCGATTGCGGGTGCAATTCCGGTGGGCAGATCAACTGGCATCAGCAATGGCGCCGGCCGCTGCGCGACGCGCTCGACTGGCTGCGCGACGAATTGGGGGCGGCTTTCGAATTCCGCGCCCAAGAATTGCTGCGCAACCCCTGGGTGGCACGCGATGACTATATCGGATTGGTGCTGGACCGCTCAGCCAGCAATGTAGACACCTTTCTGGCCCGGCACCGGGCGCGCGACCTCTCCACCGAGGAACAGGTAATTGCGCTGAAGCTGCTGGAAATGCAGCGCCACCTGATGTTGATGTACACCAGCTGCGGCTGGTTCTTCGATGAATTGACGGGACTGGAAACCGTGCAGATCTTGCAGTATGCGGGACGCGCAGTTCAACTTGCCCGTGAAGTCTTCGGCGAGATCTTCGGGGCCGACTGGGAAGAGAAATTCCTTGGACGCCTCGAAGCCGCTTACAGCAATATTCGCGGTTTTGGCAACGGACGCCAGGTCTATGAACGGTTTGTCAGACCTGCCCGGTTAGACCTGCTGGGGGTGGCGGCGCACTATGCCATCAGTGGTCTTTTCAGCGGCTATCGACGGACCTCGCTCTATTGCTACGACGTGGAGTTACAAGAATCTCATTTGTGCGAATCGGGCGATACCAAGCTCGCCCTGGGCCGCGCCCGCGTCCGGTCAACTCTGACCCGAGAGCATTTGCTGGTGAATTTCGTGGTTCTCCATTGCGGAGATCATCTCCTCACGGCCGGAGTTCGTCCCTTCCAGAAGAACATCTTCCGGGGCTTCGCCGAAGAATCGCGCCAGGCCTTCGAGCGCGGCGACCTGACGGAATGTTTGCGGCTCATCGATCGCCACTTCCCCGGGTCTACGCATTCGCTGAAGTCCCTGTTCCGCGATGAGCAACGACACGTCATAGGCCAGATCGTGAAATGCACCATGGGCGAAGCCGAGGCCATTTATCGCCAGATCTATCAACACCACGCTTCGCTCATGTCCTTCTTGTCCGATGTCCAGGTGCCCCTGCCTCCGGCGCTGCGCGTTACCGCCGAGTTTGTTCTGGGCGGCGCCCTGCGGCAGTTGTTATTGCAACCGGAGACAGACTTGAGCCGCATCCAGAGCCTGCTGGAAACGGCCGCCCGGATTAATGTGAAATTGGATGGGAACAGTGTGGAATTGGCGTGGCGCCAACGCTTGAATGCGCTGGTCGACCAGTGGGCCAAAAAACCTGCCGATCTGCAGCTGCTGGAAGAGATCGACGCCCTGGTTTCCCTGGGACGAGTTCTGCCGTTGGAAATGGACCTGTGGAATTCCCAAAACGTCTATTGTGAACTTTTGACCGCCGTCGCCGGCAAAACGGTGAGCCACGCCTCACCCAGCCCCTGGTTGGACCATTTCCTTCTGTTGGGAGAACGCCTGGGGATAGCCGTTCCCACCGTTGCGCTTACGTCGCCTGGGGTACTCGGCAATTTCGCCTCTAACTCAGCGGGCACGCGCGCGGCACTCTCGCGATGACGCATCTGCCACACTTGCGTTTGGTGTCCGCGATCAGCCTTTCGGCGCCAGGCCCGCTCTGATCCTCAGCCGGATTGCGTCCGCCGCCTTCTCGTCGTCGATCAGCTCCTCGTAATCGCACGGGGAGGGTACGTAGTCTTCAAAGGTGGTCTCGGTCGAATACAGGCGAATCGGTTTGATCCGGGTCTGATTGACCCGCAGTTGGAATACGTCGAAACGGTTATAACGGCCCACAATATCGTGCGCTTCCTTCAGGACAATGGCTTCGCTCAGATCGATCTCCGCCACGGCAAAGCCTTCACCGCCTACTACTGGATCGCCCAGGACTTGCCCGGTGGGTCCGACGATCATGGAGGCCGCCTTGGTGGCAGATTCCAACAAGCTGCGGTTCTCCGCGACTCCGCCGGCAATCTGCTCGATGGCATCGGCGTCCAGGGAGGAAGAGGAGGCGATCACGAACACCTTGCCCTCGAACGCGTGCGCAGCCGCCCGGAGGCGGGTAATCTCCTTGGTATCGTAAGAGCCGCCTTGCCCCACACTACGGCGGAAGGGCCACACCGGAGGATAGGTGGCAATATGAATCTGCTCTCCCTGGGCGAGCATGGCGAAGCGCGCCAGCGTATTCGTATTCTCGCCGCATATGAGCACCCCAATATTGCCCAGCTCAGTCCTCACTGGACGCAGGTCGGCGGCGTCTCCCGGAGCCCAAGCCAGCATTTCCGCCCAGGTAGCGACGAGCTTGCGATGCCGATTGATCAGTCGGCCGGTCTTGTCGAAAAGCAGGTTCGTACACCACATCGCGCCCATGCTGTAATCGCTCTTTTCCGTACAGCCGACGGATAGAAAAATCTCGTTGGCGCGGGCGATCTCGGCGAGTTTGCGCGTTTGCGCACTGGGTACCTGAACGGCATTCTCGAACAACCGCTTGTAGTAGTCGTGCTGGTCGATGGGCGCATGAAGAATTGTCCACACGGGAAATCCGGGAATGAACGACTCCGGAAAGACCACCAGCTGCACTCCCATTTCCTTCACCTTGGGCACGAGCTGAGCGATCTTGTCGATGGTGGCATCGCGGTCGAGAAACACGGGAGCCGCCTGCACAGCGGCAACTTTCACCACGGGATACTTGTCGCCCGGCATATCTGATCTCCTTTGTTGGTTGCTACGATTCTGCGCCAAGGCCGCTGCGCGATCTGACCGCAAGCTCCTTGTACATAAGCTCCGAATCCGGATCCCGGGTAAAAACGGAGCCCAAATAAGTCAGCAGAAACCCTATCGGCACGCATACTATCCCGGGATTCGCTAAGGGAAACAGAGCATCTTTACCCATGATAGTCGGACCGGTGACTACGCAGGCCACGGCCACCAGTGCGCCGCCGAGCATACCGATGATGGCGCCTTTGGTGGTAAGTCCTTTCCAGTACAAAGCAAATATCAAGGTGGGCAGGTTTGCGGTTGCGGCAATGGCAAATGCGAGCCCCGCGAGATAGGCCACGTTAACCTGGCGCAGCAACAATCCACCGGCAATGGCGAGCACACCGATGCCAAAGGCAGCCAGACGAGCCGTGCGCATCTGGCCCTGGTGTGACTGGTTACCTCTTTTTACTACCTTGAACCAGAAATCATAGGAAAAAGCACTTGACGCGGCGATGCACAACCCGGAAGTCGCGGCGATGATGGTGATGAAAGCTACCGCCACCAGGTAGGCCATAAAAAGCTCGCCAGTCAGGGTGCCCTCCCCGCCGGCCACTTTGCGGGCCAGCAAGGGCACGGCGATGTTGCCGCCTGCATCCAGGGCCTTAATGACTTTGTTGCCAACCAATACGGCGGCGCCCAGCCCAAAGATGAAGGTCAAAATGTGGAACAGGAACATAAAGGTCAGGCTCCACATGGCGCTCCCTTGGGCATGCTGCTTGGTCGGAACGGTATAGAACCTCATCAACACGTGGGGCAGGGCGGCCGTGCCGAATAGTAAGGTGAATCCCAGAGAGAGCCGCTCCACCGGGGTCTTCAGCCAGCGTCCGGGTTCCAGCCACGATGGTCCCAAATCGCCGCTATGAGCGACCGCAGAGAACAACTGGTTCACGCTGAAATGGAACTGCCGCAGGATCAGGAATGCCAGGATATAGGCGCCGGTGAGCAGCATGATCGCCTTCAGCACCTGGATCCAGGTGGCGGCTACCATCCCGCCAAAGGTGATGTAGATTATCATCAGCACGCCGACGATGATCAGTCCGGTCGACGCCGAGATGCCAAACAGGAGCTTGGCCAGTGCGCCGGCGGCGACCATTTGCGGAATCAGATACATCAAGCTTATGAGAAAAGCGTTAATCGAGGCCAGAGGCCGGATTAACCTCTCATTAAGCCGGTAGGAGACAATGTCGGCAAAGGTGTATTTCCCGGAATTCCGGATCGGCTCGGCAATCACCATCAGCACCACGAAGTAGGAGGCGAACCAGGTGATCGAATAGATCTGCCCGTCCACGCCGAAAAAGGAAATCAAGCCTCCAATGCCCAGGAACGCCGCAGCCGTCAGGAACTCTCCCACGATGGCCAATCCGTTTTGCCACCCCTTAATGCGCCGGCCGGCGGCGTAAAAATCATTTTCCGTTTTGACGCGTTTCGCGGACCAATACGTAATCACCAGGGTTCCCGCTACCAGCAGCAGGAAAACCAGAATCGGCAGGCTACTCATGATGCGGCCCTCCCCGGAATTCGCGGTGGAGCTGGTCCTCCAGCGGGTATACTTCCCGGCGGATGTACCGCACAAAGAGATAGCCCAAGGTCCAAACGAACGGGAAAATGGCCATGGTGAACACGAAATTAAGATTCACCTCGCCGTAGAGCCGGTACCGGGCAACCTGCGGGAAGCAGCTTTGGATAATCCACAACCCCAGAAACACGCCGCTGAACAACAGCAGGGAAGGGATTACAAAAACAAATCTCTTTTTCGTAATCCGCTTAAAGGTATCGGAATCGAAAGCTTCCGCCCACCTCGCGGAACTCTCGACGCTGGGCTCATGGGCCGGACTAGTTTTTGGTTCAGCACCAGAAGTGCTCATAAGTCTGGTCCTCAATCTATGGAAGTATTTTCCCGGCGAGATGCGATCAGGCTTCCGCCGATCCACCCATCCTGGGCTCGACTTCATGCCGAACTCGGCAGCCCTCCAACGAGATGCCGGCAGGATGTTACAAATACTCGGAAAACCACTAGGGGATAATACAGGGAATTATCAGGGAATTATAGAGAGCTGTTGCTGGGGCGTCGAGCGCATTGTTTTTATATTGGGCTCCCAGCAGCCCAGTACCCGAGTTGCAGTCATCGCCAGGGTGGATGTAATTCTGGCCGGTTGATTAGAACGCCGGCCTGGCATATACATAGGTATATGCCAGGCTGGCGGGAAGGGGAGGAGCATGCAACGCAAGGCGAAAATCTTCATGAACAACCGCAGCCAAGCGGTCCGCTTGCCGAAGGAGTTTCAGTTCAACACGCAAGAAGTATTCATCCGAAAAGAGGGCAGCGATGTGGTGTTGTCGCCACGTCCCTTTGATTGGTCCTCCTATCTGGCGGAGGCTCCGGTTGCCTCCGCGGACTTCATGGAGGGCGTCGAAGACTTGCCGGTACAGGAGCGTAAGCGCTGATGCCGCGCTACATGCTGGATACCGACACCTGCTCCTACATCATGAAACGCTCTAACGACTCGGTTCTTAAGCGCCTGCAAAGAGTTCCGGTCCATGATGTCTGCATCTCGGTGATCACCAAATCCGAACTCTTGTATGGGGTAGAAGTGTCCCCGCGGCGACCACAGGATGAAGCGGCGCTCAATGCTTTTCTCCACTATGTTGAAGTTCTGGAATTCCCGGATGGTGCGGCCTCTCACTATGCCGAGATTCGCGCGGAACTGAAGACGGCAGGTACGATGATCGGCGCAAACGATTTGTTTATCGCAGCCCATGCGCGAAGCTTGGGGTTGACGCTGGTTGCCAACAGCACTCGTGAGTTCGGCCGAGTTCGCCGTTTAGCGACGGAGAATTGGGCTGCCCGCTCTTAAGGACCTCGCAGCAGCACGCCGACTCAGTAACCTCCACGGCTTCGTTTTTGGATTCTCCGCAAACCCGTAGGATGAGAGTCGAACAACCTGGGTTTCACAGAGGAATGCATCCCCTCGGCTGCGCTCGGGCTCTTCACTCCGCACCCGCCGCGACCCGCAAAAAGCGGGTCAGGGGAAGAGGGTGGGCGTTGCGCTCCGTCGAAAATCACAATCCGTGCGCCCCTTCAGGCATGTGCAGCAATTGGGGCGGAGGATTGAGAACCTTGTAGCCCAACCTTCGCAGTTCGCGGGCCAGGCGTTGGGCGCGGTCGTGCTG
>Ga0326728_10016405_pt1 | contig 15121 bp, 12 predicted proteins | sample MB3enrmetagenome_FD_207602 | JGI IMG/M metagenome (GOLD analysis project Ga0326728, IMG submission 207602) | Lab enriched peat soil microbial communities from McLean, Ithaca, NY, United States - MB31MN | ecosystem: Environmental > Terrestrial > Soil > Wetlands > Peat | place: USA: New York...
GCCTGGCCCGCTGGCTGGTTGCGAACAATCCCCAGTTGCTCGGCGCGCCGCCCGGCCAGTGGAGCCGGGAACAGGTGGCCGAAAAGGTGCGGGAGATCGTCGTGGATCATCTGGGCGCCAAAAATTACCGCGAAGACGCCCGGTTTGTGGAGGATTTGGGATTGAATTGATTTTACACTTGACATCATGGCCTACGACTCATTTCGCGGATTTTTGCAGGCGCTGGAGAAGGCGGGCGAACTCAAACGCATCCGCCAGCCCGTCGCCACGGAATTGGAGATCACGGAACTGGCCGACCGGGAAATGAAATCGCCCGGCGGCGGGAAAGCGCTGCTGTTCGAGCAGCCAACCATCGAGGGCCGGCCTTCGCCCTTTCCACTCGCCATCAACACGCTCGGCTCGCACAAACGGATGGCCATGAGCCTGGGCGCGGACTCGGTGGAAGCCGCGGCGGCGGAAATGGGCGCGCTGCTGAACGCCAGGCCGCCCGCCAGTTTTGGCGAAGTGATCCAACTGCTCGGCACCGCCCTGGAACTGCGCCATGCCAAACCGAAAATCGTGGGCGGCGGCGCTTGTCAAGAAGTGGTGCGGCGGTTTGAAGGCGGGGAAAAAACGGCGGCGGTCACAGACCGCCGCTACAGTTGGCCGACGTTGCTGGAACTGCCGATTCTTAAATGCTGGCCGCTGGACGCGGGACGCTTCCTTACGCTGCCCTGCGTGGTGACGCGGGACCCGGACACCGGCGAACGCAACGTGGGCATGTATCGCATGCAGGTTTTTGACGGTCAGACCACCGGCATGCACTGGCAGTTGCACAAGGTGGGGGCGCGCCACGGCCAGCGCCACGGCGAAACGGGCCGGCGCATGCCGGTCAGCGTTTTTTTGGGCGGCGATCCGGTGTTCACCTTTGCCGCGACCGCGCCGTTGCCGGATGGATTGGACGAATTCGTGCTGGCCGGCTGGCTGAGAAAGAAATCGGTCGAGCTGGTGAAATGCCTGACCAACGATCTGGAAGTGCCGGCGGGCGCCGATGTGGTCCTGGAAGGCTACGTGGATCCGGCCGAGCCGTTGCGCGCGGAAGGGCCGTTTGGCGATCATACCGGTTATTATTCGCTGGCGGATCAGTATCCGGCCTTTCACCTCACGGCCATCACCCATCGCCAGGACGCCGTTTATCCGGCGACGATCGTGGGGATGCCGCCGATGGAGGATTTTTACATCGGCAGCGCCAGCGTGAAATTGTTCCTGCCTGTTTTCAAAATGACGTTTCCCGAACTGGTGGATTTGGCGCTGCCCGCGGAAGGGGTGTTCCACAACCTGGCCTTTGTCAGCATCAAGAAGACCTACCCGATGCAGGCTTACAAGATCATGCACGGCCTCTGGGGCATGGGGCAAATGATGTTCACCAAGTACATCGTGGTGGTGGACGAGGATGTCAATGTCCACAACACCAGCGAGGTCTTGTTCCGCCTTTGCGCCACGACGGACCCGCAGCGCGACGCGCTTTTCACCCGGGGCCCCGCCGACGCGCTGGATCACGCCACCAGCCAATTCGCCGTCGGCTCGAAGATGGGGCTGGACGCCACCCGCAAGCTCCCCGGCGAAGGCTTCCCGCGCGAATGGCCCCCGCTCATCAAGATGAGCGACGAGGTGCGGCGCAAGATGGACCAGCTTTTTCCCGGAGGAGTGTGAGAGGGATGGGCGATGCAAAATGACAAGAGCAGGTGAAAGAACAGACAAAGAGGGTTGACAATGGTAACACAGATGATACTATATGAACGGATCTTCGCTCAATGGCACTGACACGACATTACAAAGAAACCGTCGTGGCTCGGATTCAACGCGACCGCAAATTTGCCCGCGCCCTCTATGCCGAGGCCATGAGCGCGTTACTGGAGGGCGAAACGGCCGAAGGACTCTCCATGCTGCGCGATCTGGTTCACGCCGAAATCAGTTTCAAGGAACTGGCCCGGCAAACCGGCTTGGGGGAAAAGACCCTTCACCGCATGCTCAATCGTAACGGCAACCCGACCGCGCGCAACCTCGGCCTGATCGTTAAAAGAATCGCCGAAGACCTGGGCATCAAGCCCCGCGTCGAATTGGCCGCGTGCCGCTGACCCTGCTTCGCTCCACGCGCAGCCGGAGCAGCGACAACAAATCCGCCACCTCCACCAATCCTTCCGCCTTGCGCAAGACTTGCGCAGCGCCGGCCGCGGGGCGCGGATGGCAGGGCGCAAATCAGGTTTTGGTAGGGTCGCCTCGCCGAGGCGACCTCGGACGGCTCGGCGAGCCGTCCCTGCCTCCGATGGAGATTGCTTTTTCAAAACCTGATTTGCGCCCCGGATGGCGTTTCTTTTGCATTTGCTCTTGCGCGGGACGGGCGGGGGCGTAAGTTCACCGGCATTGAATTTGCATTTTAAAATATGAGCGCCACGCCTTTAACCACGTCAGAAACCACGGCCATCATCGCCGGCCTGAACCGCATGGCCCGGAATTTGTGGTGGACCTGGAACCAGGGAGCCCAGGAGGTTTTCAACGAGCTTTCGCCGCGGTGCTGGCAGAATCTTTACCATAACGCCGTGGCCGTGCTGCGCGAGGTGTCTGATTACGAACTGCGCATGCGCTTGCAGGACGGGGATTTCGCGCGTCGGGTGCGGCTGGTGTTGAGCGATTTCGAGGCCTATATGCGGGACCAGCAGACCTGGGGGCGGCAACACGCGCCGGAGTTGATCCCGAATCCGGTGGCGTACTTTTCGGCCGAATTCGGTTTTCATGAGACCCTGCCCATCGCGGCGGGCGGCCTGGGGATTTTGGCCGGGGACCACGCCAAGTCGGCCAGCGATCTGGACATTGGCTTTGCCGGGATCAGCCTCTTTTACCGCGAGGGCTATTTCCAGCAGACGATCAACCAGGACAACTGGCAGACCGAACATTACACGCTGCTCAACCCGCGCGACCTGCCGCTGGAACCGGTGCTGGACGGCAAAGGCGAGCCGCTGGTCTGCGAGGTGGACATTGACTTGACGGAGGTCTTTTTCCACGCCTGGAAAGTGAATGTGGGGCGCGCGGTCGTTTATTTGCTCGACTCCAACCGCCCGGAAAACCCGGAGCATCACCGGGACCTGACGCGGCGGGTTTACGGCGGGGACAACGCCATGCGCATCATGCAAGAGGTCCTCCTGGGAGTGGGCGGAGTGCGGCTGTTGCGGGCCTTGGGCGTCCAGCCGCGGGTCTTCCACATGAACGAAGGCCACGCCGCCTTCCTCACCCTGGAATTGATCCGGGAAAAAATGGCCGCGGGCCTGACCTTCGCGCAGGCGGCCGCCAAAGTCCGGGAGCAGTGCATCTTCACCACCCACACCCCGGTGGAGGCGGGCCACGACCGCTTCGGCCCGGATCTGGTTTCCTACTCGCTGATGAAGATCATGGGCCAGTTGAAGATTTCGCTGGACGAGATGATGGCGCTGGGCCGGGTGGACCCGAAGAACCAGGACGAATTATTCTGCATGACAGTGCTGGGCTTGAAACATTCCCGCGCGGCCAACGCGGTCAGCCAGCTCCACGGCCAGGTGAGCCGGCAGATGTGGCATAGCCTCTGGCCGGACAAGACGGTGGACCAGGTGCCCATCGGGCACATCACCAACGGCATCCATTTGATGAGCTGGATGAAAGGGCCGGTGCGGCGCTTCTGGCAGCGCAAACTCACCGGCGCCGGCGCCACGCCCCACCCCGGCCCCGCCGCCGGCGAAACCACGGCTTTCTGGGAGCGCGATCGGGGCGTGGCCATGGAAAAGGAAGTCAATTCGCACGATTTCTGGAAGAAAATCGCCGATCCGGCTTTTATTCCCGACGAGGAGCTTTGGGCCTTGCGCTACCGCCTGCGGCGCGAACTGATCGAATTTGCCCGCCGCCGCCTGCTCATCCAGGGCCAGCGCTTGTCGGATTTCATCGCCTTCGATCACTTGCTCAATCCCGACGCCCTCACCATCGGTTTCGCCCGGCGCTTCGCCACTTACAAGCGGGCCCCGCTGATCTTTGACCAGTTTGATAACATCGTCAAACTGGCCCAGGACCGCCAGCGCCCCGTGCAATTCATTTTTTCCGGCAAGGCCCATCCGCGCGACGATGACGGCAAGCGGTTCATCCAGCGCATCATTCATTTGAGCAAGTTCAGCGAGTTGAAGGGGCGCCTGGTGTTCATTGAGAACTACGATGTCCACGTCGCCCGCCAAATGGTGTCGGGCTGCGACGTTTGGCTCAACAATCCGCGCCGTCCCCTCGAGGCCTCGGGGACCAGCGGCCAAAAGGCGGGCTGCCACGGCTGCCTGAATCTGAGCATCATGGACGGCTGGTGGCGGGAAGGCTTCGACGGCGCCAACGGCTTTGCCATCGGGGACGATTCCAATCCGTCCTCCGTTGAGGAACAGGACCGCCGCGACAGCGCCAACCTCTATCAGGCCTTGACCGAGCAGGTCATTCCGGCCTTCTTCAACCGGGACGAGAGCGGAATCCCGCGGCGCTGGGTGGCAATGATGCGGCGGGCCATGGTCACGCTTGTGCCGCAATACAACACCTGGCGGATGGTGCAGGAATACACCCGGAAATACTACCTGCCCAAGTAGCTGGAGGAGAATCAGTTCTGCGCCGTGAACGCGCGATAGGAGTGCGGCGGTATCGTGATGGAGTAGCTGGTTCCGGGCGCTCCAAATCCGCCACGGCGGCCACCGCCGCCGCGCCGTCCGGCGCCTGCGGCCGGGGCGGGGGCCGCCGCCCGCGAAACGGTCTGGCCGCTTACCAGATCGGTCAAAGTGCTGGTCGTGCCGGCGACCGAGACAGTCACTGTCACTGCGGCGTCCAGGAAGGACTGCACGACAAAGGCGTTGTTGTCATAAGCGAACAGGCTGACCTGGGCAGGGGCATCCGCCAGCCGAATTGGGAAAGACCCCATAAGCTGGCTCCGGATGGCGTTGAGCACCGGCGCGGGCAGACGGTAGAGATCGGCAAAGTTATCAGGAACCACCAGCACGTAGAGGGTGCCGCGGTCATAAACGTCGCTGATGACGATGGGATAGGCATTCCAGGGGGAATTGGTGTCGTAACCGTTGACCTGGCCCCAGGATTGGTTGGTCAGAAAGTGAATAATGCGGAAGAGGATGGGCGCATTCACCGAGGAACCGGCGATGACGCGGCCGCCGCGGCCTTGGAAGGCGTTGACGGCGACCCGCTGGTCGGTGACCTCAAACTCGCTGATGTCCTCAATGCCCTTGCCGGTGAGGGCGCGGAGGAGGCCGGAAGTAATGATGACGTTTTTGCCCGCGCTTAACTGGGCCTTAATCTTGTTGACGAGGTCCGGATCCTGCTTGGCGCCTTCGGTCAGCAGGCAGATGTTGCCGTTGGTGGGGAAGGCGGGGTGCAGATCAATCGGGATGCCGATCATGCCCAGATAATCGTGCAAGAATTCCTCGCCGATGGCATGGGGCGGGCGATAGGCGGAGAGGCCGATGGGATGGCCCAGCTTGCCGAGAAAGGTATCGAGTTGGTCCAACGCATAGCCGGCCACGCGGCCGGTCATCGGGCCTGCGCCGCCGCTGCCGGCGCCCGCGACCGGGTAGGAGTCGCGGACCTTTTGCAGGTTGAGGCTGGTCTCGGCCGTCTGCCAGGGGCGGGCGCCGACGTTGATCGGTTGCGCCGCGCCGGCCCAATGCCAGAGGGTGAACTCGCGCGCCTTGGCGAAGCCCGCGTCCCAAAATTGCTCGGCGTAGCGGTCTATGTAGCGGGTGTCCCCCTGGTCAATCCAGGCGCCGTCGTTGCCGCCCGGTTTGGCGTTCTCGAAATAGCGGACCAGGCTGTAGCTCTCATAAGACTGGAGATGCTGCTCGCTGGCGATGGCGTCGCGCGTCTCGACGCCGGTGTACACGGCGTCGAAGATTTTCGGTTCGACCTCCACATCGTAGCCCAGGCCCTGGTAGTGCTCGTACCAATTGGGGTATTTGATGATGAGCCTGAACTTGGGGTTAATGGCTTTGCCGGGCTTGATGCACAGGTTTTCCGCCGCCTCGTCCCAGGCGTCCATGCGGTATTGCGTCCAGCTTTTATTTCCCTTGGCCGCGATGTCCCCTGCCGTCTTGGATGACATGAAAAACCAGTCGTCGAAGATCACCTCGTCGAAATGGCGCGCGGCGGCTTCGACGGCGCCTTTGAGGTAGGCGCGGTCGGCCTGATTGGTCAGGGAGAGGCCGTTGGGCACGATGGCGGCGGAAACGAGGATGCCGCGGTCGGTGAAGAACTTCTTGATGGGATCGAGGGTGGCCTCGTTGACCATCTGGTGGCCGCCGGCGAATTCGAGATAGACCTTGTCGAACTTCACCTGGCGGGTCATCTCATCGTAATCCGCCGCCAGCGACTGCGGATTGGACCACCGGGTGACGTTGCCCCGCAAAGCGTACAGGGCCACCCGGAAGTTCTTGTATTTGCCCTGGGCCTGGGCCGGGGAGGTCAGGAACGCGCCCGCCAACAGCGCGCAAGATGCCAAAACGAAGAGGTATTTGATTTGTTTCATATATGCTCGCTCCGATGAAAAGTCGGGCGCATTCCTAAGGGCGCCGCCCGCGGCGGTCAAGGACAATATGAAGGGCGCATGACACAAACCTTGACGTCTTTGGTAGGGCGGCGCTGCCGCGCCGCCCAAGAGTTCAGGGCAGAGCGGCAGCTCTGCCCTACCACGATTGTGAAGGTTTTTGTCCTGCGCCCTATGGATCTTTCTCGCGAAAAAAGTTTGCAAAGACCCGGAACGGGCGCAGCATCATCCAAGTTTCCGATATGAACCCGTTTGTGCCAACAGGATGAGCGCAGCCAGCACGGAGGCCATGCGCTCCGGCCCTTTCCCATTCCAATCAACCGCAACAATCCCCTGAAAATTATGAAAAGAATACTTTTGACGGTCAACGGCCCGGCTCGCGCCGGCGCCCTCCTGCTCCTCTGCGCGGCCTGCGCGGGGGCGCGCGGCCAGACCTTTGACCAACTCGCTCTGACCCCGCAGATGGGCTGGAACAGTTGGAACAAGTTTCAAGGCCGGGTGAGCGAGCAGTTGATCCGCGAAACCGCCGACGCCATGGCCACCAACGGCATGAAAGACGCCGGCTACCAATACGTCAACATTGATGATGTCTGGCAGGCGACCGCGCGGGATGCGGATGGCACTATTCTGGCGGACCCGACGCGCTTTTCTTCGGGCATCAAGGCGCTGGCCGACTATGTTCACTCCAAGGGGCTCAAGTTGGGCATCTATTCCGATGCGGGCACCCGGACTTGCGCCGGCCGGCCCGGCAGCCTGGGCCACGAAGAGCAGGACGCCAAGACCTACGCCGCCTGGGGAGTGGATTATCTCAAATACGACTGGTGCAACACCCAAGGCTTGCAGGCCCCGGCCGCCTACAAGAAAATGAGCGACGCCCTGCGCGCCACCGGACGCCCCATCCTTTTCAGCCTGTGCGAATGGGGCGGCAGCAGGCCGTGGACCTGGGCCAAAGGGGTCGGGCAATCCTGGCGCACCACCGGCGACATCCAAGCCAGATTCACCAGCGTATTGAGCATCCTCGATCGGCAGACGAACTTGCGCCAATACGCCGGTCCCGGCCACTGGAACGATCCCGACATGCTCGAAGTGGGCAATGGCATGTCCGTCCCGGAGGACCGCGCGCACTTCACGATGTGGTGCATGCTGGCCGCGCCCCTGATTTCCGGCAACGACCTGCGCAACATGAACCCGGAAACGCTGAAAATTCTGACGGACAAGGACGTGATCGCCCTGAATCAGGATCCCCTCGGGATTCAGGCCTTGAAGTATTCCGCCAAGGAAGGCGTGGAAGTCTGGTTCAAGCCTTTGACGAAAGACGCCTGGGCCATGTGTGTTCTGAATCGAAACCGCGACCCTCAGAAATTCGCCTTCGACTGGAAAAGCGAAAAGGTCGCGGATGACGTTGCCAGCCGGGAAACCAAGTTCGACACCATCATCTATCGTCTCCGTGATCTGTGGCAGAAGCAGGACTTGGGGACGACCAAAGACCCCTTGAGCGCCGACGTGCAGGGCCACGACGTCCTCCTGCTCCGCCTGGACAAAATATAAAGGTCGAATGCGCAGATGTGACACCGATGTCCGCCCACCGATGCCCGCTGTACGCGTATTTGGTCGAGCGTAATGTGCTGATTTGAAAGCACCTAATTTGCGTTGACTTATGCGACTGGATGGTCAATTGAATCCATCGCTGTCCTCTTTCCGTGTGTCACGATAAATGAGAACGGTGAAAGTCATAGCAGGACTGTTTTGCCTGGCTGAGGCGTTTTTCTTGGGAACCCTCGCGTTGTGGTTCCGTCATTGGGGCACGGGCTTGTGGATCGCGCTTGTCCCTGGTGTTTTTTGCTTAGGGTTCGCTGCAATCGGTCTATTTCTGATCGTAGCGCACCGCACGGTGCTCCCCATGAGAACCAAGGTTCTGATGGCTCTCTTGATGAGCACTCTTGTCATTCCCCCCTTCATTTTGGACCTCCACATTCGGCACGACCGCAGGGTATTGCAAATGCGCGCAAAAGAATTCCTTTCACGTCCGCTTCCGAAGTTGCTCATACCAGATTCTGAAGGGTATGTTGGCGGACACTATGTGGACACAAATAGCGGGCCGCAAAATGGCGTTCTTGGCGATTCACCTCTGCTTATTAAGCGATACGCGGACAATGGTAGAATACGTTGGTCTGCCAGGATACAGGGGCAATTCGCCGCCACCTCCCATGATGTACAGGTATGGGGACCAAAAGCGGATGCCATCACGGATGCCGTCAGAACCAACGAAGAATTGCGCCTTTATATGGCCGAACGCAATGCCATACTGGGGAGAGAATGGCAGATGGGATTTTGGCAAACGGTGGAGGATGCAATGGAAATGAGAATGACAACTCCAGAATTCGAGGAAGAAGATGCCAAGCCGCCTGCTGGCGCGAATCCTTCTCTGTAAAGACGACGTGGCGTGACAGACCGGAAAGGGGTCAGAAAGCGAAAGGTGTCACTCAATTATATTGTCATTTTCTGAGAAGTTTCTGTGCTCAGTGAATTCGAAAGCGGGGGCTTGGCCTAAACGGTGATATTACAAGAACATCTACTGATAGCTTTTACTTTCTTGTTCGAGAGGGAACCCCTGACTTTTTGGAGTGCGGTGGCTTGCCGCCGCTTTGCTCTGCGCAAGTCGTGTCCGCTCCGAAAGCGGGACTGAGCTTCCCGCACTCCAAAATGCTGCGCTCGTTCTTCGCCTTTCCGCGCAAAATTCCGCAAAGCAGAGATCTGCTTTCGCCTTATTCCGGACCGTCCGGCTTTTTTGGAGTGCGCTGCTGTTCCAATGCGGCAACGCGGTCAAAGACGGTTGTGGCACAGTGACGACACGCCGCCTTGACCGTGTTCCAATCCTGCCATTTTGGGGCGAGATTTTTGTATTCGGCCAGCCGCGTTTGCTCCAAATCGTAGGGCAGGGGATTGGCCAGTTGGATTTGTAATTGTTGCAACGCCGATTCCTGATTGGGCTGGGGATACAGAGCATCCAAGTCGCTCAAGGCGGTAGCCGTCTTTTCGTCACCAAGCTGGTCCGCCAGCGCCACAAAATCCAGGTAGTCGCGCGTCGCATTGCGTTTCAAGATCAGCGCGCTCTTGATCCGCAGGATTTCCGCCTTCGTCGGGACGGTGATCGCCTGGCCGCCATAATTGACAACTGTGGTTTCCAGGGGCTTCTCCCGAATCAACTGGCGAATGCCCGTCTCGATGCCGTCCAGGCTGCCCAGGATTTGCACCGGCCTTTGCACGCGGGCGGTCTTCCATCCCGCCACCGACTCCAGTTGGGCGAGAATTTCGTCGAAATGCTCGCGCAGACCCGGCAGCACATGGTCCGCATCCCGCGAGAACCGGTGTTGGGCATGAAGAGCCGAGGCGGTTCCGCCCACCAGCACCGCCTCCGGCAGCAATTGTTGCAGGCGCGCCGCGGCGGAGAGAACCTGTTCCCAATCAGGCCGCGAGGTGTGCTTCGGCATAGTGCATCCAAAAATGGTAGCGTTGGGCGCGCGGATCGGCGAGATGCGCGCGGCAGACCTGTTGTATTTTTTCCAGGAACACACGGTTGGCCAGGACCGCCAGGCGCAACTCCTCCCAATCCTTGCGCTTGCCGCGACAGATCACGTCGTCAATGGCCGCAAGGCTCAATTCCTGATGATTAAGATGACGGTGAATCATGGACTCTCGCGCTGGAATTCCCAATCTGCCAATCTACTTGCCGTTGGCCGCGCGCGGTTCGCGGGATTCCATCAGGTAATCCAGGTAGTAACAAAGCCGGGTCTTCAATTCGGTTCGCGGGACGATGGCGTCAATCAATCCATGCTCCAACAGAAACTCGGCCGTTTGAAAACCGGGCGGCAATTCCGACTGAGTCGTCTCCTTGATCACGCGCGGTCCCGCAAAACCGATCATCGCCCCCGGCTCCGCCAGAATCAAATCACCGACGGTGGCAAAACTGGCCATCACCCCGGCCGTCGTCGGGTCGGTGAGCACGCTGATGTAGGGCAGCCTGGCTTTGGCATGATAAGCCAGCGCCCCGCAGGTCTTGGCCATTTGCAGGAGGCTGAACATCCCCTCGTACATCCGCGCCCCGCCGCTGGTGCATACGATGACCAGCGGCAGGCTCCGCGCCGTCGCGGACTCAATCAGGCGGGTCAGTCTTTCGCCGACCACCGACCCCATCGAGCCGCCGAGGAAACCAAAATCCATCACGCCCAAAGCCACCCGCTGCCGGCCAATCCGCCCAATGCCGGTGCAAACGGCATCCTTGAGGCCGGTGGATTTCTTGTACTGATCCAGCTTGGCGACATAGGAGGAAGGCCCCGTAAAATTCAGCACGTCAACGCTTTCCATGGAAGCGTCGTTCTCCTCAAAGGAGCAGGTTTCCACCAGCGCGTGAATGCGTTCTCGGGCGGAAATGGGGAAATGGAACTGGCATTTGGGGCAAACCTTGAGGTTCGTGTCCAACTCCTTGTCGTAGATCATGTTGGAGCACTTTTTGCATTTCGTCCAGATGCCTTCCGGAATGTCCCGCTTTTTGGACTTTGCGCCGGCCAGCTTGGGCTTCTTGGTGAAAGTCGTGGTCTCACCCGGGGGGCCGGCCACCGGCGCCTCCGGCGTTTCGATGCCAAGAGTCTTGCGGACAAATGACGTTGCTTTCATCTTTGCAGCCTGATCGTTGCCAGAAACCGTTTCATTGTTGATAACCGATACCGGGCCATAACCGTCACAACGCGGCAGGAGACTAGCGGGACCCAACCCACGGCGTCAAGTCCTGTGTGCCAGGGTCGCGCGGGCCGCCGTCCAGACACATATTTCTCCCGCTCCCGCCTTCCGCAACGCCCGGGCGCACGCATTGGTGGTCGCCCCGGTCGTCAAGACATCATCCAGCAGCACGATTTTTTCGCCATGCAATTTCTTTCCGCCGCAAAACGCGAAGGCGCCCTGGACATTGGCCGCGCGTTGTTCGCGCGTGAGCTGGGTTTGCGTTTTGGTGGGTTTGACACGCCGGAGCAGTCCTTTGTTCAACGGGATATTCGTGGCGCGCCCCAGCCGGGCCGCCAGACGCTCCGCCTGGTTGAATTCGCGCTCGCGCTTTTTCACCGGATAAAGCGGCACCGGCACGATGAAATCCCAGGCCTCCGCCGCCAGGGCGGGCGCGGCGCTGGCAATGAGCAGATCGGCCAAAAATGGCTCGAACCAGAGGGACCGGTTGTATTTGTAGCGATGGAGCACGTCGAGCATCAGGCTGTCGGCCACGGCGGCGGAGCGCGCCGAGCGAAAGTACAAAGTGACCTCCTGGCAATTGGCGCATTGGAAGGGATGGCTCATTTCGCCCTCAAACGGCAGCCCGCACCGCTCGCAAAACGGCGGCGTGACCAGCCGCACCCCGCTCCGGCATCGGCCGCCGACGTAGCCTTGCGCCGCCGTGGCCCGCTCCTCTCCGCAAATCTGGCACACCGGCGGATAAAGCAAATTCAGCGCCGCGTCCAGGGCGGCCCTCCAGGAGAATGAGATCGCGGCCTTCATGATTTTTCCCCCGAATTTGCGCCAGCCGCCGAAGAACCGGCGCGCCACAACCCCGCCAGCACTGTGCCCAGGATGAAAAACGGCAGCCAGCCGTCAATCAACTTGTCACTGCCCCAGATCGTGCGCGGCGCCCCGGGCCTCTCCTGCGTCAGCAGCCGGTAAGCCGACAGCCAAAAAATCCAGCCCGCATGAAGCCCGATGGACAGGAACAAAGTCCCCGTGCGCTGATATGCCAGCGCCAGGATCGCCCCGGCCAGCAGCAGCGTAAAAAAAGCCGGGACCAGCCCCAATCCATCCTGCGGACCGCGGAACAACTCCGGCAGCAGCCGGATTCCCGAGAGCCAGTCAATGGGCGGCGGCGCCGGGGCCTGTTGCAAAAAATGAACCGAGGCATAAACCGCGCTGCTTGCCGCCAAAGCGACCGGCCAGGCGAATGTTTTTCGCAAAATCCCGAACAGCGCCCCGCGAAAAATCAATTCCTCCAGGAAGGCGACCACCGTGGCCGACACGGTGGCGTCGAGCAAAAGAGCCATCATCTCCGGCAGGCTGTGCGAAACATGGGCCGTCCGGCCTCCGCAAAGAATCGCCAATCCCGCCGCGCCGGCGAGCGAGCCGAATCCGATGGCAAAACCGGCCGCCAATTGGCCCAGGGGCCGCCCGCCGCTGGACAGCCCGATCTCCCGTGCGCTGAACATCCCGCACCCCCGCAGCAGCGGCCAGAGCAAGACTACCGCCAGCCCAAGCATGGAGCGCAGAACAAAGCGACAGAAAGGATTCTTGGCCAGCCCGGCCAGAGCCGTCCAATGTTCCGCCCCCCATTGTGTGAGGTGATAAAGCCAGGGAGCGAGCAACGCCCCTCCGCCAAACACCGCCACCAAATAGACCGCCAGCAAACGAATTGGCCGCATCGCCCGCCATTATCAAACCCCGGCCCAATCCCGCCAAGCATATTCAGCAGCGGAAGCAACCAGGCGCGCTGTAGCGGCGCTCTATGAGCGCCGCACTTTTTGCCGGGGAAAAATGCGGCGGTCACAGACCGCCGCTACACTATTGTCGGATGTTGCCCCGCCCAGCCGGCGGCAATGCGCTTCTTATTTTGTTGGCGATTGACGGGTTGCAGTTCATTGTTCGCAGCAGCGCATGACTGTTTTGCCCATTGTTGGCCGGGAATTGGCGGTGGCTTCCAGACGAGCCGGCACCTACTGGCTGCGTTTTTGGATGGCGGCGGGCGCGCTGGCCATTTTCTTCGTTCCCTTGCTCGACAGCACAACTTCCCTCACCGAGATTGGCCACGGCATTTTCATCTTCCTGGGAAGCGTGACGCTGGGCTTTTCCATGCTGGCGGGTGTTTTCCTCACCGCCGACAGTCTTTCGGCGGAAAAGCGCGAAGGCACGCTCGGCCTGCTCTTTCTCACCGATCTCAAGGGATACGATGTGGTGCTGGGCAAGCTGGCGGCCAATTCGCTCCAGGCTTTTTTCGGGTTGCTGGCGGTGTTTCCGGTGCTGGCGCTGCCGCTGCTGACCGGCGGCCTGACCGGGGGGGAGTTTTGGCGGACGATTCTGGTTTTCACCGTGACCATGTATTTTTCCCTCAGCATCGGCATGCTGGTCTCCGCCGCAAGCCAGGAAGGGAGGCAGGCGATGGGAGGAACTTTTGCGGCGATCATCTTCCTCGCCGGGGTTCTGCCGGTGTTGTGGCAGATGCGGCCTCAATTTCTGCGCAGCGGGTATTTGGATTTCATGCTGTGGCCGAGTCCCGTGTATGCCTACATCAAGGGATTCGACGTGGAGTATTCCACACGGTTTGGCCGGCAGGCTTTTTGGGCGGGGATGGGGACCATCTTTTCGCTGGCGAGCGTTTCCATCGTTGCCGCCAGCGTCCTTCTGCCGCGCTCGTGGCAAAAAGGCGCCGCCGCCGATCCAAGCCAGCAACGGGTCCGCTTTGAGCTTTTTGGAAAGGCGCGGCGGCGGCGGCGTCCCCCGTTGGGGTTTGGGAATCCGTTCCATTGGCTGGCGCTGGGCGACCATGCCGGCCAGTCGGCGCTGAACCGAATGTTGGTTCTGCTCGGCCTGCTCTGGGCGGTTACCCTGGTCCTCGGCTCAGGCCAGAGAAATGGCGTGTTTTTATCCATTGCCATGATGCTGGCCTTTGGGCTGCATTTCGCCGCCAAAGTCCTGATCGCTTCGGAAAGCGGGCGGCGCTTTTACCAGGACCGGCAAAGCGGCGCGCTGGAATTGCTCCTGGTCACGCCGCTGCGGGTGGAAGACATTGTGGCCGGACAGCGCGAAGCTCTGCGGAAGCAGTTCGAGCGCGCGATTTGGGCGATTTCCCTGGTCAATGTGGTGACGCTGGCGTTTTTTCTCGCCATGGTTTTCTCATCCTCCGGCGGTGGCATGGATGGCGATGAATTCTTCATGACCATTGAAGTCTTCCTCGGCAGCGCGGTCATGCTCTGGCTGGATGCCAGCGCGCTGAGTTGGATCGGAATGTGGCGGGGCTTGAAGGCCAAAAAATATCCCCGGTCTGTTCTGTCCACCTGGGCGCAGGTGATGCTCCCGCCGTGGCTGGCCTTCTTCCTTTTCGTTTGCGTTGGACCCACTTTGCTGCCCGGGATAGAGGCGGGCGCGATGATGTTCTTCATCCTGCTCTGGTTTGGCGTGGGAGCGGCGGTGGACCTGACGAGCATCGCCTGGGCCAGGGAACACTTGTTGACATCCTTGCGCACCACGGCGGCGGAACGCTATGACGGGTAGTTCGCGGATGGTAGGGCGGGCAGTCCCCTGCCCGCCGTCGGCCATTGACATAGGAATCAATGTCGCGCATGACAAAAATCTTCGCCTTCCTGGTAGGGCAGAGCTGCCGCTCTGCCCTGAACTCTTGGGCGGCGCAGCAGCGCCCATACGCGTCAGGCTAAGGTTTGGTCTGCAGTCGGCGCGGGGGTTTTCGTTGCCTTCGACACAAGAGCAGCGTGTTTTTGTCCTCGACGAGCCAGATCATCTCCT
>Ga0326728_10016409_pt1 | contig 15118 bp, 12 predicted proteins | sample MB3enrmetagenome_FD_207602 | JGI IMG/M metagenome (GOLD analysis project Ga0326728, IMG submission 207602) | Lab enriched peat soil microbial communities from McLean, Ithaca, NY, United States - MB31MN | ecosystem: Environmental > Terrestrial > Soil > Wetlands > Peat | place: USA: New York...
AGAGGAAGTCGCCATAGCCGGTGCGCTCGATGCGCTTGAGGAACTGCTTGGGGATGATCTGGTCGGTGTCCACGTTGGGGCGCGGGAGGGGGACGGCGGCGGAGGTGAGTGTGTTGATGGCGATCATAACAACTCCAGGGAACAGGAATCAGGGAACAGGGAACAGAGAACAAAGACGAAATGCGGGGATTCTTCGCTCCGCTCAGAATGACAAACAAAAGGACCGGAATGACAAACAGGGAGTTTCATGATTTCTCCTTGAAGTTCCAGGTGCGGATGTCGGTGAAGTGGCCGGTGATGGCGGCGGCGGCGGCCATTGCGGGGCTGACCAGATGGGTGCGGCCGGCGCGGCCCTGACGGCCTTCGAAGTTGCGGTTGGAGGTTGAGGCGCAGCGCTCGCCGGGCTGGAGGATGTCGGGGTTCATGGCGAGACACATGGAACAGCCTGGCTCGCGCCACTCGAATCCAGCATCTTTAAAGATGCGGTCGAGGCCTTCCTGTTCGGCTTGCGCCTTGACGGCCTGTGAGCCGGGGACGACCATGGCGCGGATTTTGGTGGCGACGTGGTGGCCCTTGACGATGGCGGCGGCGGCGCGCAGGTCCTCGATGCGGCCATTGGTGCAGGAGCCGATGAAGACGCAGTCGATGGGGATCTGCTGGATGGGCTGGCCGGGGGTGAGGCCCATGTAGTCGAGCGCGCGGTCGAAGGCTTTGCGGTCGGCCTCGGAGGCGTTGGGGTCGGGCAGCGGCACGGTGGAGTCGATGCCGGTGACCATGCCGGGCGATGTTCCCCACGACACGGTGGGCGTGATGTCGGCGGCGTTGAGGGTGAGCTCGCGGTCGAAGGTTGCGCCGGGGTCAGTGGCGAGAGAGCGCCAGTGGGAGACGGCTTCGTTCCATGCCGCACCAGCGGGTGAGAAGCGGCGGCACTTGAGGTAGGCGAAGGTGGTGTCGTCGGGGGCGATCATTCCGGCGCGAGCACCGGCCTCGATGCTCATGTTGCAGATGGTCATGCGGCCCTCCATGGAGAGGGCGCGAATGGCGGAGCCGGCGTACTCGACGACATAGCCGGTGGCCCCGGCGGTGCCGATGCGGCCGATGATGTGCAGGATGACGTCCTTGGCCGTAACGCCGGTGGCGAGCGTGCCTTCGACGTTGATGCGGAAGGTGAGGGGCTTGGACTGGGGGAGGGTCTGCGTGGCGAGGACGTGCTCGACCTCGGAGGTGCCGATGCCGAAGGCGAGCGCGCCGAAGGCCCCGTGGGTGGAGGTGTGCGAGTCGCCGCAGACGATGGTCATTCCCGGCTTGGTGAGGCCAAGCTCGGGGCCGATGATGTGGACGATGCCCTGCGAGGGAGATTGCACGTCGAAGAGCTCGATGCCGAATTCGGCGCAGTTGCGGCGGAGGGCTTCGACCTGGCGAAGAGAGGTCTGGTCGACGATGTTGAGGCGGTCGGCGATGGAGGTGGTAGGGACGTTGTGATCGACCGTGGCGACGGTGCGGTCGGGGCGGCGGACCTTGCGGTTGGCCAGACGGAGGCCGTCGAATGCCTGGGGCGAGGTGACCTCGTGGACGAGCTGGAGATCGATGTAGAGGATCGCGGGCTCGCCTACAGGCTCGGCGACGAGATGAGATTGCCAGACTTTTTCGAAGAGGGTGCGGGGCGCTGTGTTCGGTGTCGTCATTTTATTGGTCCGTCGTTGTTCGTTGTCCGGTGTTCGTTGAAAAGCCAGCTACTGTGACGCTCCTTTGGGAGTTGCGGGAGGCGGTGGAGGCAGGACGCCGAGGGCGGATGGCGCGACCTGGTGGGGCGTGCCGTCGGGATCGACCAGGATGGCATGGGTGATGTTCTGCACGATGGCGGAGCCGGGGAGCGGCTGTGCGGTCCAGCGGGCGATGGCTTTGAGGAGCGCGGCGGGCGGGTGCTGCGCGCCGTTGGCGGCGATGGCGAGGGGCTCATTTGGGAAGAGCCAGAGGGTGTACTCGGCTGCGGGATCGGAGGTGGGCTTGCCGGCCTTGATCCAGTCGATGGCGGCGAAGACGACGAGATGGTGCGCGCCGTTGAGATCGAGCCAAAGCAGGCCGCGCGCGGGACAGAAGTGGACGACGCAGCCGGAGATGGAGATGTAACGGTTGTCGTCAGCGAGCACGCTGCCGGGAACGGTGAGGTGGTCGAGCGCGGTGCTGGCGAGCGAGCGATAACGGCCATTGACGGGCGATCCCCAGAAGGTCTGCGGAGCGGTGAGGAACTGGTCGAGGAAGGGACGGAAGCGGTCGTCCTGGACGAGTTCGTTCTCGCGGCCATCCTTGTTGACGTCGTCGGGAGTGTACTGCCAGATCCATTCGACGTTTTCGGGCGCGGGCTTGGCGGGCTTGGGCGCGGCGAATGCGGGCGCAAGCGTGGCGACGAGCAGAAGCGCGACGGCGAGTTGGAGGAGGCGGTTCATTTTTGTTTGACTGCAAAACTGCAACGACGGAGATTCTGTGCTTCGCACAGAATGACGACGGGTTGGATTAGACGGCGTGCATGGACTGGCGCTGGTCGATGGACTGAGCGAGCGCCTGGTGGACGAGTTTGCCCATCTCGGTTGTCGAAACTAAATGCTGGCCGGCGGCATTTCCGCGGGCGATGTCGGCGGTGCGATGGCCGTCGGCGAGGACGGTGCGGACGGCGGATTCGATGGCGGCGGCGTCCTGCTCCAGATTGGCGGAGTGGCGCAGGACCATGGCGGCGGTCATGATGGCGCCGAGTGGGTTGGCCTTGCCGGTGCCCGCGATGTCGGGTGCGGAGCCGTGGACCGGCTCGTAGAGATTGACCGCGCCGCCGATGGTGGCCGAGGGCAACATGCCGAGCGAGCCGGTGATGATGGAGGCCTCGTCGGAGAGGATGTCGCCGAAGAGGTTCTCGGTGAGGACGACATCGAAGTTGCGCGGGATGTTCATGAGGTGCATGGCCATGGAGTCGACGAGCTGGTGCTCGAGGGTGACGGAGGGGTAGTCGCGGGCGACTTCGGTGACGGTGGCGCGCCAGAGCTGCGAGACCTCAAGGACGTTGGCCTTGTCGACGGAGGTGACTTTGTTGCGGCGCTTGCTGGCGAGCTCGAAGGCGACACGCGCGACGCGGGTGACTTCGGCCTTTGTGTAGCGCATGGTGTTCCATGCCTCGCCGGTGGACTTGTTCCACTCGCGCGGGGAGCCGAAGTAGAGGCCGCCGAGCAGCTCGCGGACGAAGAGGATGTCCGCGCCTTCGGTGACCTCGGGGCGCAGCGGCGAGTTGGCCGATAGCGCCGGGTAGGCGATGGATGGGCGGAGATTGGCGAAGCCGCCGAGGGCGTGGCGGATTTGCAGGAGGCCGGCCTCGGGACGCTTGTCGGGGGTGAGCGCGTCGAATTTTTTGTCGCCGACCGCGCCCAGCAGTACGGCGTCGGATTCGAGGCAGGCGTCGAGCGTAGCGGTGGGCAGCGGCGAGCCGGTGGCGGTGATGGCGACTCCGCCGAGCAGCAGGGGCACGAAGGAGAAGTCGTGACCGCCAAACTCGGCGACCGCCTTGAGGATGTTGACGGCTTCGTTGGTGACTTCGGGGCCGATGCCGTCGCCGGCGAGAATTGCTATCTTCAAACGCATTGACTTACTCCTAAAGAACAACTACAAGGGCAAAGGCTTAACACCGATTTACACCGATAGAAGCACGGATTAATAACACACCACACAATGTTCAAAGTTTGAGATCAGGCCAGTAATGGATAATGGCAAAGTAAATGGGAACATAGGCTAGCGATATGCCTCCGATAATCCATTCTTTCTTGTTTTTGGGATATCTTCCCCAGAAGCTCATAAAGAAGAAACTCGCGGGAATGCAGGGCACAAACAAAAGAAGCATGAATAGTACCCTCAAAAGAACCGACATAATCATCATGCGGGCGCTCCTATAGATGAGTTTTGCAAGAGGCTGATTAAATCCTGGTCGTAGATGGTTTTCTTGCGGTCGGCGAGTTCGGTGAAGCGAGCGTAGACGGCGTCGAGTTCGGTGTGGGTTAGGTTGTGGCCGAGTTCGATGAGGCGGTGCTCCAGCGCGCGGCGGCCAGAGTGTTTGCCGAGGACGAGCGAGTTGGAGGGGACGCCGACGGATTCGGGGGTCATGATCTCGTAGGTGAGGGGGTTGGCGATGACGCCGTGCTGGTGGATTCCGGCGGCGTGGGCGAAGGCGTTGGCGCCGACGATGGCCTTGTTGGGCGCGGCCCCGAAGCTGATGCATGTGGCGAGCATCTGGCTGGTGGGATAGAGCTGGTTCATAACGATGTTGTTGCGGAAGGGAAGCTGGTCGCGGCGGGTGACGAGGATGGCGGCGATCTCTTCCAGCGAGGCGTTGCCGGCGCGCTCGCCGATGCCGTTGATGGCGCACTCGACCTGGCGAACACCGGCCTGGATGGAGGCGATGGTGTTGGCGACGGCGAGACCGAGGTCGTCGTGACAGTGGGCGGAGAGGACGATGTTTTCGATTCCGGGGACGCGCTGGCGCACCATGCGGAACATCTCCGCGTAGCCCTGCGGGAGGCTGTAGCCGACGGTGTCGGGGAGGTTGAGCGTGGTGGCGCCGGCCTGGATGGCGACCTCGCAGACCTTGACCAGGAAGTCTGGATCGGTGCGGGTGGCGTCCTCGGGCGAGAACTCGACGTCATCGCAGTAGGTGAGAGCGAGGGCGACCATGGAGGCGATCTGGTCGAGCGCCTCGGCGCGCGTGATCTTGAGCTTGGCGGCGAGATGCAGGTCGGAGGTGGAGAGGAAGGTGTGGATGCGGGCGCGCGGGGCGGGCTCGATGGAGCGCGCGGCGGCCTCGATGTCCTCGCGCTTGGCGCGGGCGAGCGAGGCGATGATGGGGCCTCGTACTTCGCGGGCGATGGCGCGGATGGATTCGGAGTCGCCCTCGGAGGCGATGGCGAAGCCGGCCTCCAGGATGTCGACGCCGAGAGCGGCGATCTGGTGGGCCATGCGCAGTTTTTCGGGGCCGTACATGACGCATCCGGGCGACTGCTCGCCGTCGCGCAGGGTGGTGTCGAAGAAGAGGATGCGGTCGGGTTGGGGCGAACCTACATGAGTGACGTCAGGGACTGAATCGGACATGGGATGCGGCCTCGGCTCCTTAGGATAAAGAATAATGCAGACTTATAGAATTTGTCACATGTATTATTATTTCTAATTGAATTATTCATGAACGGGCGGGATGAGCGCACGGGAAGGCGGCAGCCAAGATGGACCTGTTTCAACTGGAGACGTTTCTTGCGGTGAGTGAGGAGCGCAGCTTCTCGCGGGCGGCGACGAGGCTGCATCGCACCCAGCCGGCGGTGAGCCAGGCGATTGCCAAGCTGGAGGCGGAGCTGGGCGAGGTGCTGCTGGAGCGGTCGTCGCGGGATGGCACGCTCACCGATGCAGGAGAAGTCCTGCGCGAGTACGCGGTGAAGCTGCTGAACCTGCGCACGGAGGCGGCAGGGGCGCTGAACGAGCTGCGGGAGCTGCATCGCGGGCGGCTGAACCTGGCGGCGAACGAGTACACCTGCCTGGTGCTGCTGCCGCTGCTGGACGAGTTCCGGCGGAGGAACCCGCGGATCAAGGTGACGGTGCAGCGGGCGCTGGCCAGCCGCATTGCGGACGAGGTGCTGGTGCACACGGTGGAGATCGGCGTGCTGAGCTTCCGGCCGGACGATGCAGCGATCCGCTCGGTGGTGGTGTATCGCGACGAGCTGGACCTGGTGGTGAACCCGAAGCATCCGCTGGCGCGGGCGGGCGAGGTTTCGATCCGGCAGCTTGGGAAGGAGAACTTTGTTGCGCACAATATCTCTTCTCCGCAGCGGCAGAAGGTGATCGAGACGTTCCGGCGGCACAAGACGCCGCTGAGGATGGGAGTCGAGCTGCCGTCGCTGGAAGCGATCAAGCGGTTTGTGGAGATGGGCAACGGCGTGGCTTTGGTGCCTGGGCTGACGGTGCGGACCGAACTGGCGAGCGGCGCGCTGGTGCGGGTGCGGGTGAAGGAGTTGCAACTGGAGCGCAAGCTGCGGTTGGTGTATCGCAAGCAGGCAAGCCTGTCGCACGTTGCGGTGGCGTTCCTGAAGGTGGTGGAGGGGTACGCCGCGGCGCACGGCGATCCCTATTGCTTTCAGCCGGAGCGAGCGGGTTGAGGCGGAGCTGGCGAGCAACGAACCCTCCTGTAAACGAAAGTCTGGCTTGCGAAGCGTAAAGAATTCCGGCGGTTTGTGCGTCTGGACTGGCGGTTTGTGCGTCTGTAGCGGTAGACTTGTCCGCCGGAGAATTAAGCCGGATTCGACATGGGAGAGCAGCCAATGAAGATGAATTTGTTTGCAAGATATGCCATGCGCGTCGGCGCAGTGGCTTTGTGTAGCGCCGCGCTATGCGCGACGCCGGCGATGGCACAGGGCGGCGGAGCACCGGGCGGAGCACCGGGTGGCGCTCCGGGCGGCGGCGGTCGTGGCATGAGAATGACGCCGGACCAGCAGGTTGCCAACCTGGACCGAGCGGTCACTTTGACCGATGACCAGAAGGCGAAGGTGTTGGCGATCTACACCGACGAGCAGAAGAAGATGCAGGACCTGATGACCGCGCAGGACCCGGACGCGCGCACCAAGATCACTGCGATGCGCACGGAAGACCGCGCGAAGATCCGGGCGCTGCTGACGCCTGACCAGCAGACGAAGTTCGACGCGATGCCGCAGGGACGCGGACCGGGCGGCGGCGGAGCACCTGGCGGCGGAGCACCGGGCGGCGGAGCGCCTCCTCCTCCAGCACCTCCTCAATAATTACGGACAACGGTTTGGCAGAGCGGCCGGGGAGTCGGATTGATTCCCCGGCCTTTCTGCGTGCGTGACGCCCCATGAGTTGCGGCTACAGGTACAATGATGGGAGTGACCGAGCCAGCGTTGGTTGCGATGCGAAGGGCGTTGCATTCGAGTTCCGGGGCCGGATTGCGAAGGAACAAGAAGGGGTTGAACGAAGAATGAAGAAGACGATTGTGTTGGGCGTGCTGATGCTGTGGGCCGCTGCAGGGTTTGCGCAGGAGAGCCGGCAGGACGTGAGCTTCAGCGGCACCGGGATGTTCGGGCCCACGATCCACGGTCCTGGGAGCGTGGTGGCGGATTCAACCGGGGCACTGGGACTGCTGACCAGCTACCGGTTCATGCTGACACCGCACAGCGCGCTGGAGGGGAACTACAGCTTCGTCCAGAACAACCAGAAGTATTGCATTGGCGGAGGATGCACACCTGGAGCGCCTATTCTCCCCGGGCAGTATTTCTACAGCTACCGGTTCCACTCGCGGGAGCAGGAGATCACGGGCGCGTATATCTTCGGCATGACGTTCAAGCGGTATAACCCGTTCCTGGAGGGAGGAGTCGGCACGCTGATCTTTACGCCTATCCTGGACAATGGGACGCTGCGGCTGAACAGCAAGGGGACGAAGGGCGTCACCGGTCTGTTTGGCGGCGGATTGGCGTACGAGTTGAGCCCGAGCTTCGACATTCGCGTGGAGTATCGGGGCTTTGTGGTGAAGACGCCGAACTTCGGCTTTAGCGACATCACCACCAATCGCTATGAGGTCCTCTCCATGCCGACGATCGGCGTGGCGTACCACTTTTAGAGAGCTTGTTGAAAAAAGTGGAATCACAGACGAAAAACGTACCTCAGCGGCTAAAGCCGTATTGCAAACAAGGCCTTTTACGGCACGGGTGAACCCGTGCCCTTAAGCAAAACAAGGTTTTTCAGCAGCCTCTTTAGCCCGGATATTAAACAACGGGCGAAGATGCGGGCTTTAGCCCCTGGGATATGCCTTTACGCGAAGCGTCGAGAACCGCACGAAGTGCCGTCGAGAACAGCACGAAGTGCTCACCACGCGTGATAAAACCCCTCCCGCTCCATCACCCGCACCTCCACCCCGAACAACTCGCTCAAAACTGGCTCCGTCAGCAGCTTCTCCTTCTTCCCATCCGCCACAATCCGCCCCTCGCGCATCAGGATCACCCGCCCAATCTCCGGCAGAATGTCCGCAATGTGGTGTGTGACCAGCAGAATCCCTGTCCCCTGCCGCGCCAGCCGCCGCAGCATCGCGCGCAGCCCCTGCTGCGCCGCAATATCCAGCGCATTCGACGGCTCATCCAGCAGCAGCATCTCCGCCCCCGACCCTACCAGCGCGCGCCCAATCATCACCCGCCTCTGCTCGCCCGCAGACATCTCCCCCACCAGCTTCTCCGCAATCTCCGCCGCGCCCACCAGCTCCAGCACCTCCTCGGCCCGCGCCCGCATCTCCGCTGTCACCACCAAATTCGGCCACAGCGTCGAGCTGGAAAAGAACCCCGTCAGCACCGCGTCCCGTCCTGAAGTCCGCAGCGTCGGCCTGCCCGGCAGCTCGTCCGAAACCACACCCAGCCGCCGCTTCAGCTCCGTCAGATCCCACCGCTCACGCCCGAAGATGCTCGCCCGCGTCCCCGCCTGCGCCAGCGGATAGCACTCGCACGTCATGGTCTTAATCAGCGTCGTCTTGCCGCACCCATTCGGCCCCAGCACCGCAATCTGTTCGCCCGCCTCCACCCGCAGGTTGATCCCGTGCAGCACCGTCCGCCCGCCGCGCGCTACATGTACGTCCACCAGCTCAATAAATGGCTGCATCCCCTCCAGAATAATCGCTCCCGCCCCTCCGCTTCATACCACAGCTTTATAATCAACCCCAACTGATGCCCTCCCAACCTAGCTCGACTGCGCAAGCCCGCATCGCCTCCGCGCTCCTGCTCGCCCTCACCCTCCTCTGGTGCGTCTACTGGTTCGTCCACGCGTGGCGCTATTGGGAGGACGACGCCTACATCCATCTCGAGTTCGCCCGCAGCCTCGCCACCGGCCGTGGCTTCGCCTTCAACGGCCGCGTCGTCGCCGGAGACACCGCGCCTCTCTGGGTCTTTCTTCTCGCCGCCATGCACGCCCTCATCCCCGGCTGGCTCGCCGCCGGCAAGCTCCTCACAGCTCTCGGCGCGGCCCTCGGTCTCGCCGGAGCATACGCCTTCGCCCGCCGCCTCGCCTCCGCGATGCTTCCCTCACACCCCGCCGCCGCACTCTTTCCCGCCGCCCTTCTGCTCCTCATCGTCGCCAACCCCTACACCTGCTACTGGATCTTCTCCGGAATGGAGCCGCTCGCCGCCTGCGGCCTCGCCTTCTTTGCCGTCCTCGCCGCCACGCAGGCGCAGCCCTCCACAAAATCCTTCCTCGCCGCCTGCCTGCTCGCAGGTCTCGCCCCGCTCCTGCGGCCGGAGATGTCCTTCCTCACCGCGCTCCTCATTCTTCCCCTCGTCGCCCAGTGGCGACGCCTTCCCGGCAACCCAACCTCACCCTCCAAACTCGCATCCTTCGTCTCCGGCCTGTTTCTTCTCGCCGCACCTGTCCTGCTCTGGTCGCTCTACTCTCTCCGCGCCTTCGGACATCTCCTGCCCAACACCAACGCCGCCAAGCGCGCCGCTCCAGCCGACTCCGTCCTCCATCATCTCCTCTCCATCTACGCAGCCGGGTTCCCTCTCATCCTCTGCGGTCTCATCGCCGGCGTCCTCTATCTCCTGCTGCGCCCCTCCGCCGTCCGCCGCTCCCTGCAAGACGCCATCGCCTCAGCCTTCCAGCCCCCCTCCGGCCGCACCTCCGCAGCATCAATGGAAACCCCCAGCCTTCCCCTTTCCGGCTGGATATTTCTCCTCTGGCCGCTCATTGCGACCCTCTTCTACATTGCCAACCACACCTACGTCCAGACGCGCTACATCCTGGTCACCGCTCCCGCCCTCACCCTCGTCATTCTGCTACTCGCCCTCCAAGCCACGCCGCGCGCCGCCCGCTTCCTCTACCTCGCCGCTCTCGCCGCGGCCCTCGCCGTCAGCGTGCTCACGGTCCGTCCCTTCATCCGCAACAAGGCAATCAACTGTCTCGCCACTCAGGATCTCGCCCTCTATATCCACGACCACATCCCGCCCGCCGCACCTGTCGCCGACTACTCCATCGGAGAGATCGCCTTCTACTCCCAGCATCCCATCGTCGATACCAGCGGAATTACCCGTCCCGCGGCCGTTCCCTACCTCAACGCCCCACCCCAGGCCATGCTACAGTGGGCCCGCTCCCAGGGCGCGCAGTACTGCATCTGCAGCCAGCCCGGCCCCGGCGCCGTCCTGGTCACTTCCGTCAACCAGCGTTACATCGGCTGGACCCTCCGCCCTGCGCTCTACGCCGCCTCCAACCGGCTCGAACTCTGGCAGCTCGCCCCCTCCCCCACGCCCAATCGCTGAAATGCTCCTCGCATTTGTTCGTCATTCTGGCGCAGCCAGAATCTCTGTCGTTGCCGGGTGCCCTATCCATCGCGTAGTTTGCGATGGGTGGGATACATGCATCAAGACGCAGAAAAACCCGGCTCACAGCCGGGCTTTCGCATTTAATCTCTCCGTCCAAATCGGTTTACGGGGCTACGCCGTCACTTCCACCCCGCGCCAGAAGGCCACATGGTGTTTCACGCTGCGCGCCACCGGCTTCGGATCGGGGTAGTACCACGCCGCATCCGGGTTCTCCTGCCCATCCACCACCAGCGTGTAGTACCGTGCCTGTCCCCACGTGCTGCTCGAAGTCGTCGAACTGGCCCGAAAGAACTCCCGATTAATCGATTCGTCCGGAAAGTAAATCGTTCCATCCACCGTCTCAACCTTCTCGCTTTCGGCGAGGATTTGCCCGTTCCACACTGCCTTAGCCATAGACTAAACCTGCACTCTTTTCAATAGGTTACAATGCCATCGACAGAGGACCCGACAGGCATCCCAGGCTCTCCAGCCCAGCCTTCCTCATCCGCCTTTGTAACAGAGTTGACAAAAAAACGAAAGCCCACCCGCCACGTCTCGAGTGGGGCAGTTTGCATTTGTTTTGAAGGGGACGGGCTTCAGCCCGTCCGAAACGTACATAAATTATGGGGGACTTTAGTCCCCGAGGGAAAGCTAACTGGCAAACTGACCTACCACCCGCCGCCCCTCCTACGCCACGCTCTCCACCACCGCCCGCGTCTTCTCCGGATCGGGCATCTCCAGCACCGGAACCCTCTTCTCCGCCGGCGGCCCAACCTTCTTCATATAGCTGCACTCCGGCGTCACCGGCTCCGCCGCCTTCGCCCCCCTCTTCGGCCTCCGCCTGGGCAGCGCCGCACGGTTGTTCGGGCACACCAGATACGTCCCCTTCGCGTTCGACACCTCCAACAAATACGCGCTACCGCACTTCGGACAGACCTGGTTCACCATCTTCTGGTTGCTGGAAAAATCGCACTTGGGATAGTTCACGCACCCATAAAACGTATCGCCGCGCCGTGTTTTGCGCACCGCAACGTCGCCGCCGCACTTGGGACACGGCACCTCCAGCAGCTCCTGCTTCACGTACTTGCACTTGGGATAGCCGCTGCACGCAATGAACTCGCCGTACTGCCCGTCGCGCTGCAACAGCGGCTTGCCGCACTTCGGGCACATCTCGTCCAGCACCACCGGCGGTTTCTGCTGCACCTTCTGCGTCAGCTTGCGGATGGTCTTGCACGGAGGGTCCTCGTTGTAGCCCGGGCAGCTCATGAACGGCCCCCACGGCCCATTGCGCAGCACCATCACCCGCCCGCAGTTGTCGCAGAACTCCTCCTCCGGAACGTCCTCCGCCCCCGGAGCGCTCAGGTCCGGCTTGGCCGCGTAGTTCTCCTTGGTGAAGTCGCAGCTCACCTGCTCCACCGTCACCTTCTTGCCCGCCTGCTGCGCCAGCTCGATCGCCGCCGCCATCTCTCCCGCGTTCGCAACCTCCTGCGCGAACTCCGTCCCCTGCCCATTGGCCGCCTTCACCATCATGGGAAAGTTCAGCGCCTTGGTGATCTTCTTCACCACAGCCTTCGCGTCCTTTTTCCACGGCCCGGCCGGCACCGTCACCGGCTTCCGCTTGCTGAAGTTCGAGCAGGAGTAGAAGCTCCCGAACTTGCCCCACTTCAGCACCAGCGGGCTCCCGCACTTGTCGCAGACCTCCGTCGTCGCCTGTTCCATCCGCTTGATGTCTTCCATCCGCTCGTCCGCCACTGCAAGCTCTTCCTCAAAGTGGTCGTAAAATCCGTTCAGCAGGTCGGTCCAGCGCTCTTCCCCCTCTTCCACCGCATCCAGCTCGCTCTCTAGCCGGGCCGTGTACTGCGTGTCGAAGATGTAGGGAAAGTTCTTCACCAGCAGCCCCGTCACCACCGTGCCAATCTCCGTCGGCACAAACTTCTTGTCGATCTTCTTCACATAATCGCGCTCCTGGATCGTGTTGATGATCGATGCGTAGGTCGACGGCCTTCCAATCCCACGCTCCTCCAAAGTCTTCACCAGGCTTGCCTCATTGAACCGCGGCGGCGGCTGGGTAAACTTCTGCTCGCTCGACACCGCAATCTTCTCCAGCGCCTGCCCCGCCGTCAGCTCCGGCAGGATCGTGTCCTCCGATCCGTTCTCCCACACCTTTAAATATCCGTCGAACTTCAGCACGCTGCCCGTCACGCGGAAGTCGTACGTCCGTTCCGCCTGCGCCGCAATCTCCACCATCGTCTGGTCGAAGACCGCCGGCGTCATCTGGCTCGACACAAACCGCTGCCAGATCAGCTTGTACAGCTTGTACTGCTCCTCGCTCAAACTCGCGCGGATCGAATCCGGCGTAAAGTCCACCCGTGTCGGCCGGATCGCCTCATGCGCGTCCTGCGCCTGCGCCTGCCGCTTGCCCGCAAACTCGTTCGCCTTCTCCGGCAGATACTGCTTGCCCAGCTTCGCAATAAACTCCCGCGCCTCCGCAATCGCATCCGGGCTGACTCGCGTCGAGTCGGTCCTCATATAAGTAATCAGCCCGACCGTCCCCTCCTTGCCGATCTCCACGCCCTCATACAACCGCTGCGCCACGCCCATCGTCCGCCGCACGTTGAACCCCAGCCTGCTCGATGCGTCCTGCTGCAGCTTGCTGGTGATATACGGCGCCGTCGGGTTCGCCCGCCGCTCCTTCTTCTCCACGCCGCGCACCGTCCAACTTGCGCGTTCCAGGTCGGGCATGACTTCTTCGACAGCAGCCTTGTCCGGCAACGCATTGGCAATGCTCTTGCTGGGATCGTTGTTGTCCGCCACGCGAAGCGGCTCGCCATCGACGCCCGCCAGTCGCGCCAGAAACGTCACGCTCTCACCGGACGGGGTCAATGCCGCGTCGATCGTCCAGTACTCCGTCGGCTTGAACTCGTTGATCTCCTTCTCGCGCTCCACAATCAGGCGCAGCGCCACCGTCTGCACCCGGCCCGCGCTCAGCCCGCGCCTCACCTTCTCCCACAGCAGCGGCGAGATCTGGTAGCCCACCAGCCGGTCCAGCACCCGCCGCGTCTGCTGCGCGTCCACCAGGTTCTCGTCGATGTCGCGTGAGTGCGCAAACGCCGCCTTCACCGCCTTCTGCGTAATCTCGTTGAACGTCACCCGCCGCAGCTTCGTCTTGTCCTTCATCACCGGCAGCAGTTGCATCGCCAGGTGCGCCGCAATCGCCTCGCCCTCGCGGTCTGGGTCCGGCGCCAGATACACCATCTCCGACTTCGCCGCCAGCTTCTTCAGGTGCGCCACCACCTTCTCCTGGCCCGGAGACACCTCCAGCGTCGGCTCGAACGTCCGCCGTTCCAATTCCACCCCAAGGACTTTCTTCGGCAGGTCCATGATGTGCCCGATCGAGGCCTCCACCACATACTCGCCGCCCAGATATTTATTGATCGTCTTCGCCTTCGCCGGCGATTCCACGATCACAAGTGACTTTGCCATTTGTTCCCTTCAATTCAATTTTGACCGCCGCACGGCGATCTTCGTCTTCATCCACCGTTCCATTGCGAACCTAACACGGAACCGCAAAAGATGCGAACCCACCGGACCGCTCAACAAACTTCGGCGCCAGTCGTAGAATCTACACCCATAGACGCCTTTTCTCCAATTCCGTCTCACCCCGCCCACCCAAAATTGGCCCCATGCAAACCCTCATAATTGAAGTGAGTGTTTTGAAGGGACCGGACTTCAATCGGTTTTGAAGGGGCGGGACTTTAGTCCCGCCATGAACAGCCAATGGTTGATGCGGCTTTAGCCGCTGAGGGAAACTTCACGCGTGCGATCGTTCAGAATCCCTCAGAAGCACCGCACGTAATTCTTTCCCGGCATCTGCTTCACCCGCCCGCGCAGCTCCAGTTCGAACAGCGCCGTAAATATCTCCGCCGACCCCAGCGTTCCCTCCAACCCTTCAATCAGCGTGTCCAGTTGCACCGATTCGTCGCGCCGCAGCCGCTCCAGCACCACCCGTTCCGCCTCCGGCATCGGCTTCTCGTCTTCAAACAGAGATGCGCTCCCGCCCGTCTTCGATTCACTCCGCCCCGCGGCCTCCATCTCCTCTTCCAGTTGCAGCCGTATCTGCGATGGCATCTCCTCCCAGATGTCCTCCCACGTCGCGGTCAGCTTCGCGCCCTGCTTGATCAGCGTATTCGGCCCCCACGCGCTCTTGTTGGTAACATTACCCGGCACAGCAAACACATCCCTGTTCTGTTCCATCGCGCAGCGCGCCGTGATGCGCGTGCCGCTGTACTCGCCGCCCTCCACCACCAGCACGCCCACGCTCATCCCGCTCAATATCCGGTTGCGCAACGGAAAGTTCTGCGGCGCGGGAAACGTCCCCAGTGGAAACTCGCTCACAATCGCCCCTCCGCCCGCCACAATCCGCTCCGCCAGCTTCTTGTTCTCCTTGGGATACACCACATCGATCCCCGTCCCCCACACCGCCACCGTCTTTCCTCCCGCATCCAGCGCGCCCTTGTGCGCGGCAGAGTCCACGCCACGCGCCATCCCGCTCAGGATCGTCATTCCGCGGTTCGCCAGGTCGCGCGAGAGCATCTCCGCCATCCCCAGCCCATACGGAGTAGGGTGCCGCGTGCCCACCACCGCAATCCCCGGCCGCTCCAGCAGCTTCGCATCGCCGCGCACCCACAGCACCGCCGGCGGATCGTAGATCTCCAGCAACCGTCCCGGATAACCCTCATCCTCCCGCGTCAGAAAAAATC
>Ga0326728_10016410_pt1 | contig 15118 bp, 8 predicted proteins | sample MB3enrmetagenome_FD_207602 | JGI IMG/M metagenome (GOLD analysis project Ga0326728, IMG submission 207602) | Lab enriched peat soil microbial communities from McLean, Ithaca, NY, United States - MB31MN | ecosystem: Environmental > Terrestrial > Soil > Wetlands > Peat | place: USA: New York...
TTTTAAGCCTGACGCTTTTCGAGAAGATCCCGATTTCTCAGATATTTACAAATATTCCGCCCGAACCGTTGGACAGCGATCCTGCTATCCAATTGCATTTGTTCAAGTAACAATGGGACAGTCGTGAATTTTTCTGTTTATTTTGCCGTCCGGAAAGGCCGAGCCTTTCCGCACAGTGCGTGCCGGCCTTACGGCGGGTCCATAGTGCCGGAAACTTTACTTGAGCGTCCGATTGTTGCACACTGCGCGAGGCCGGGCTCGACAGTTATGGTCGTTCCTTGCTTGGTGCCTGGTGCCCGTCGCACAGTTTGACTTCGGCTTGCTGCGGTCCATTGTTTGGTGGCGAGAGGCCTTGCAAAGGGCCAGCTCGACCCCGCTGGAGAGCCTGTCGTCTTGATCGCCAACCGAGCCGAGCCTGGCCACCAACTCAACGAGGAGAGTATGCCATGGCGAAGCGCAAAGAATCTACTTTCGAGCGGCTGCAAAAGGGGCAGCCGTTGAACCGCCGCGAGCGGAGAGAAGTGGCGAATCGGTTGAACTCACCCGATCCGGGATGGGAGATCGTTCACCCCCATGCGGCCGGAATCGACATCGGTAATGAAAGCCACTACGTGGCGGTGCCGGCGGGGCAGGATGAGCACCCGATACGAGAATTCGGTTCTTGGACGGGGGATTTGGAAAGGATGGGAGACTGGCTGCAAGCCTGCGGGATCCAAAGCGTGGTGATGCAGTCCACGGGGGTGTACTGGGTAGCGGTGTATGACGTGTTGCAGCGACGCGGTTTCGACGTGCATCTGGTGGATGCGCGGGGGACGAAGAATCTGCCGGGGCGCAAGAGTGATGTGCAGGAGTGCCAGTGGTTGCTAAAGTTGCATACCTACGGTTTGCTGCGCCGCTGTTTTTTGCCGGGGGAAGAAATCCGCCGCGTGCGCACCGTGTGGCGTTTGCGCGATCAGCATGTTAAGGAGGCGGGGCGCGCGGTGCAGCAGATGCAAAAGGCGCTGACGGAGATGAACGTGCAACTGCACAAGACCATCAGCGATCTCAGCGGAGTGACCGGGCAGGCGATCGTACGCGCCATCCTCGCGGGGGAGCGCGATCCGGCGCGTCTGGCGGCCTTGCGCGACAGGCGCATTCAAGCCAGCGAAGCCGAATTGGTGCAGAGCCTGCGCGGGAATTGGAAGGAAGACACCTTGTTTGAACTGCGGCAGGCGCTTGAAACCTACGATTTCTATCGCCAGCAAATGAAGCAATGCGACGCACACTTAGAACCCTACTTGGCGGCCCTGCCCAGCCGCGAACCGGTGGCCGCACCACCCCCCGCCGAGACCCCGGAGGCCAGCAGCCGGCCTCCCGTGCGCCGTGCTTCGCGCAAGCCCCGCAAGAATCCTGGCAACCAACCCGCGCTTGACTTGCGTACGGAATTGCAACGCATTCTGGGCGTCGACGCCACCGGCATCGAGGGCATCGATGTCCTGACGGTGCAGACGGTGGTGGCCGAAGTGGGTGCGGATTTGAGCGCGTGGAAAACCGAACGCCATTGGGCTTCCTGGCTCAATCTGGCCCCCAAGCGGGAGGTCAGTGGAGGCCGCGTGATCCGCCACACCCGCGAACATCGGACCAATCGCGTCGGCAATGCCTTCCGGATGGCCGCGCAATCGCTGATTCGTAGCGAAAGCTACCTCGGCGCCCGCTTCCGTTACCTGCGGGCCAAGCTGGGAGGGATCAAAGCGGTTAAGGCCATGGCCCGCACCTTGGCTTGTCTGTACTACCGGCTGGTGACGCGCGGTCAGGCTTGGGTGGACCGTGGTGCCGCCGAATTCGAGCGCCGCCGGCAAAAGCGTGAATTCGCCATGCTCCAGCGCAAGGCCCGAGACTTCGGCATGCAACTTGTCCCCGCGGCCTAAGAAACACCCCTTGAAATACAGGAGGCAAAAACAAGTTTCTGGAGAGCAGGGCGGCGGAGCCGCTGCACTGTCAAGAATTGGATGTTACAGCACACCAGGTCATATCGTAAGAAACTATCGACAAGCTGACTATGGTACGGGACAATGGACTTGCCTGGGAACTTGGAGACGCTGAGGAGTAGCGGCGTCCGGCTGATGCTGACACAAGCCGGCAGACGCTGCGACGTGAGAGAGGGCCGGAACCGAGGGGTCACTGGGATTGTCGAACTGCGGAATCGGACCCATTGCTGGCTAAGAATGGTCTCCTTGGGACGGGACCCCCGACGAAGGGGGAGCGTCTTCTTTTCACCGTAGCGCCGGGCTTTAGCCCGGCATTTTGCCACCCTGAAGGGGGGCGCTACAGATCAAAGGAAATCGGGAGTCCCCTCCTCATCGCAGGAGGACATTGAGGGACGGTGCCGGAGATCGCACACGGGCGACGGGGCCAAGGTCCATTCAGTGGAGTGAAATCAAGCGGAAGCCCACAAGAACCAACGAAGCGAGGCAGGTGCTTAGAATGAGTGAATCGGGAGTTGGCTCTACGATGGCCGAATTAGTCGAAGCTCGGATCACAAGCCGGAGACTGGTAGGGATGGAGATCGCGTCCGGCTGCCGCGAACGAACCCATAAAGATAAAGCATTTATTCTCAGCCAGATAGACCATTCTCGCCAGCAACAAACCCACAGCAAGTATCTCCTTTCTTCTCAATTGGTTGCAGCTATTTTCAGCCCAATTTCGGCGAATTTTGAATGGACTGCGTCCACCCGATTGCAGAATTGCGAGCTACCAAGGGTGCAGGCAGGAGAGAGTCATCCCCGTCAACGCCCAACAGGGCGCCCGACACGGATTTGCCGTCGGGCCCTAGCAGGCCCCAAAACAGGCCAGTATGGGGCGTATGGTAACAGGCCAATTGAGGCAAAACCGAATCAAACCCAGCGAGGTTAAAGCTTTTGTTATGAGAGAGCTGATTCAAGAAGAGGCGAATCAAACCCACGGCGAATATCCCCCTATTTTTCAATGGCTTGGGATGGCTTGGAGGCCCGATTTTGGGAAAATATAAATGGATTGAGGGTTTGCCCAAGCCCAACACAGATTTTCAATGGGCGAGCAATTGGCCGGCGAGAGGCGGGCTCAGAGCCGAGGGGGGCGGGCCGGGGAACGAAACCGCGATGTCCTTTGAAATCAATGTGACCAAGCTCGCGGATCCTTCCGCTACTGCCAACACAGATTCGAGCGATGAAGCATTGCACCGGGGCAGACGAGGGTCAAGGCTGTGAGTCCGGTAACTCCGGAAGAAAGAGAGTGCTCGACATGAAAGTGAAGGGCAGTCCATCGGACGTAGCGCGGGCGTCCCGCCCGCTGTGGCGGGAGCGTCCCGCTCCCGCACAAAGGAAGATCGAACCACCTGAGAGAAGAGGTAGATGCGAGCGGAGCATGAGGGCCCAGCCCGTGCGGGCAGAGCCTGCCCTGAGCGTAGCGAAGGGATACCCGCGACAGAGCGGGCGGGACGCCCGCGCTACGTGCAAGGTCCGGGGGCTGAACTTGGTGCGGGCGCTCCTTGCGATCGCCAGCCTGGCAATGTCAGCGGTTGGGTCAGCGGCCGCGCAGGAAACCGGAAAAGTCACCGCGAATTGGGGCAAAATCGTCAGAACCTCCCAGACCACCGCCACCCTGCAGGTTGTGGTGAACCCTCCGCTGCGGCGAGGCTCGGCTATTCACGATCACGTGTTCCAGACCTTGCAATACCTGGGGTGCGATTACGTTCGCTACGTCCCGTGGCTGCCGTATCCCAAGCTGGGCGTGGCCGAACTCGATCCACCGCAAAACGGCAAGACCTCGTGGGATTTCTCGCTGATTGATCCCCTGACCATCGATTTTCTGGAAGCCACCAAGGGCCATTCGGTGATCGTGAACTTCAGCACCATTCCGCAGTGGATGTTCAAGACGGAGAAGCCGGTGCCTTATCCGGCGGACGCCGACCAGGTGGCGTGGAACTACGAGCAAGGAACGGAGCTTCGCGATCCCAGCTTCAAGGAAGTGGCGGATTACTATGCAAGGCTAGTGAGCTGGTATACGCAAGGGGGTTTCACCGATGAAGTGGGGCGACGCCACGAATCAGGGCATCATTACCAGATCGACTACTGGGAATTTCTGAACGAAGTCGACTCGGAGCATCAAATGACGCCGCAAACCTACACCAAGCTCTATGATGCCGTGGCGGCGGCGATCCGCGGGGTCGAGCCCCGGATGAAATTCGTGGGCCTGGCTCTGGCCGACCCCTCCAAGCAACCGCGCTTCTTCGAGTACTTCCTCAATCCCAAGAACCACAAGCCGGGCACGCCGCTGGACATGATGTCCTACCACTTCTACGCCGTCCCCAGCGCTGACGAAACCGTTGAGGCGAACCAGTTCACTTTCTTCGAGCAGGCGGAAAAGTTTCTGGACATCGTTCGCTACATCGAATCCATCCGCCAGCGCCTTTCCCCGCGCACCCGCACCACCATTGACGAGATCGGGTCCATCTACTCCACTGACTTCGACCAGTCGAAACCGGGCTACGTGGCGAAGCCGCTGCCGGAATCCTACTGGAACCTGAGCGCGGCGACCTACGCTTATGTTTATGCGGAGCTGGCCCGGCAGGGCATCGAGGCGGCGGGCGAGTCCCAATTGGTAGGCTACCCGACTCAATATCCCAGCGTCTCCATGGTGGACTGGACAACCGGCCAGCCGAACGCCCGCTATTGGGTGCTGAATCTGATCCACGATAACTTCGGCCCCGGCGACAAACTGGTGGACACAACTTCCACCGCCCCCACCGTCTATGCGCAAGGCTTTCTGACGCGCGAGGGCCGCCGCAAGGTCTTGTTGGTGAACAAGCGAAACCGGACGATGGAGGTTTCAATTCCCGGGGGCGAAGGGGCGGAGATGCGCCTGGTTGACCAGACGACCGGCGTCCAGCCTCCGTCATCCACCCGAGTGAAAGGTGACAAGGTGACACTCCGAGGTTTTGCCGTGGCGGTGGTGACTCTCGCCAAATAATCCGGCCCTGGTCGAGGCGGGCCGGCAGAACCCGCGTTTTCCGAGGAGGTACCCGGCGATGCCGCGTTATGCGTTCCGATTGAGGCTGAAGCCCGATGCCATTGAAGAATACGACCGCGCCCATGCCGAGGTGTGGCCTGAGCTGCTGGCGAAGCTCAAGGAGGTTGGGATCTCGAACTATTCTGTCTTCCGACGGGGGCAGGATCTCTTCCTGTGCCTCGCTGTGCAGGATTTCGAGCGGGCCTGGGATGAATTGGACCGGGACCCCGTCAATCAACGTTGGCAGAAAGAAATGGGGCGCCTGTTTGAACCCGTGCCGGAGCTCGAATCCGGAGAGCGTTTTGCGATGATGAAGGAAGTCTTTCATCTGGAATAGTGTGCTGTCACATCCAATTCTCGACGATGGCCAGCGGCTCCGCCGCCCGTTGCGCGCTCCCGCAATTCGATCTGCATGCAGAGATTCATGGCCGGCGCGACTTCGCCGAACACGGCCAGCATCGAATCGACCAGATCGACCCCGCTGGAGCTCAGTACTTCGCTTTCCTGCATGGGGTAATAGAGTTGAAAGCCCGCCCACTGATCGTGCCGTGCGGTCTGGAGGAACTTGTGAAGTTTCGGCAAGCTGGGCCAACGGTCTTTCCTGAAGCGGCCGGGTTCGGCTCCCCAATTGCCGGCGAAGATCTCGAAGCCCTCGCGGAGCACCAGCCGCCTCAGCTCCCGTTCCATGGGGCCACCTGGTTTGAGCGCCTTGAGGAGCCGGTGCCAGTCCCAGTCGGCGCGCAGCTCGCAATCGCGGGCTTCGGGCGGCGCCTTGAGATAGCCCCGCTCGATCTGGAGGCCGCACTTGAAAAGTCGCTCGTCAGTGTCCACGGAGAGGAAGAACTTCGAGCACCCAAAGCTGACCGCGGAGGAAAGCGGCTTGGCGTCGCGGTTGGCGCGCGGCAGGTAGCCGATCCACTGCCAGTAAACGCCGCGGCCCCAGCGCTCGGTCACAAACGACTGCTGGTAGCGGGCTTCCAGAGCCAACTTCAGAAGGCGCGTGATACGCTCGTGGTCCTCCAGGTTGCCGACACGAATCCCGCGTTGAAAGTCGAGGAACTCAGGCCGAAAACCGATTGCTGCTTTGGGCAAAGACATGATCACTCCCGCCAGAGTCATAGCGCCAAGTTTGCCTCACCTTCCCGCGCTCGACTGCGGACCGGCAAATCGCCATCATAATCTCAAAGCCTTTGTAGGCAAGCAGGCATTACTTCATTATTATTCAGAATTCGAGCCGGGCCTGAAAGGCGATCATGCGCGGAGAACTGTCACCTCCCAAGCCGACGCCCAGCAGACCGGTGGGTGGAGATGTCATGTACGTCAGCGCGCCGAAGCCCGTCTGGGTGGAGGGATTTCCTGGAATACCTGCAATCACGTTCGAAGGCAGGCCGAAGTTCGGGCGGTTAAACAAGTTGAAGAACTGAGCGTCCACCCGCAGCTTCACCCGCTCGCCAACGGGAAACCATTTGGTCAGGTAGAAGTCACTCCAGAAGAAGTCCGGTCCGCACAGAGCATTTCTTCCAAGGTTGCCGAATTGGCAGTGCCCCGGATCGTCACCACCGTTGCAGGCTCCTGTGCTGGGATCCACAGCCGAGATGAAAGCACTCGGGTTCAGCCACTGAAGCGTTCCTGGCTGCGTGACGCCCGGAATCGGTTTGCGCTCGTACAGCGGAACGCCGGGGTTGACGCTCGCGAATCGCGGACCACTCCCGTTCACAATGCCATCCCCGCCCGCCGAGTACGGAGCGCTCAACACCGAAAACGGAACACCGCTGTGCCCGAAAACCGTACCGGAAACCTCCCATCCGTTGAGCGCATAGCCCAGTAAGCGGCTCTTCACGCGCAACGGCAGTTGATAGACGTAGTTGCCGGTGAAGTTGTGCCGGATGTCGTAGTCGCACGGGCCGCGGTCGCGGGCGAGGTCGCCGGGAAGGGGAGAGAGAATGCCTCCGGCCGAGAATTGGAGGAAGCCGCCGTTGGAGACGGTGTCGATGCAGTGGCTCCAGGTGTAATTCAGTTGCGCCTGGAGGCCGTGGCTGAGCCTTTTTTCGGCCGTGAGCTGAAGCCCATGGTAGTGGCTGTTTGCTCCGGTGCTCAGTTGGGTCACGGCGCCGAACCTCGCATCGGCGGGCTGGCCGTAAGGAAAGGGCGCGAAGCAGCCAGGGCACACGGTTTGATATCCGTTGATCTCGGTCGTGTAGGGCTGGTTCGCCGCGCGCGTGCCGACGTACTGCGCCCGCAGACTCGCGGTGGCGCCGAGCTGGCGTTCGAGGCCGAAGCTCCATTCCATGAAGTACGGCGCTCGCAGCTTACCGTCGGGGACCGCCGTGATGGATACGGGGGGAAGACAAGCGCTCCCATTCGCGAGGGACGACGCACAGGAAAGCTCGCCCTGCTCGAACCCGGACAGGAAGTTCTGATTGGCCGTCGCCGTCGCATCCACGGCGCTATCCGGCACGCCCGGTGCGATCGCGACTCCGCCGACCGTGCCGAGCAGTCCGCCCTGGAACGTATTCACGTACGGCGGATTCGCGCCGGCCAAGTCAGCGATGCTTCCCGGCAGTAGGTCGCTGAAAAGTCCGAACCCGGTTCGCAGCACGGTATTGGGTTTCGCCTGCCACGCGATCGCCGTCCTGGGCTGCAAAATGGCCAGCGGCACGGACTGGAACAGATTCCCAATATGCGTCTGGATCAGCGCGCTGAGCGGCTGATTGACGTCGTGCGAGATGGAATCGAACGAGCCCGGCAAACGCGCCAGGGCATGGTGCGGATCCAGGGGGTTAGAGTTGTCGGTGGCGCGGACGCCGAACGTCCAGGTGAGCGTCGAAGTCACCTTCCAGGTGTCTTGCGCATAAAGATCAAGGTTGAGGAAATTGAACGGCTGCGAGTCGGCAAGGGGATAGGTCCTGGTGGCGGTGGAAGCCACGCCATAGATGAACTGGGGCAGATCCGTGTAGCTCACGGTGGGAACGGTGCCCTCGCCGAAGTCGTAGTCGTTCAGCCGGAAAATCCGCGTGTTGGTGCCAAACCGCAGCTCATGAGCGCCGGCGCTCCAGGCGAGATTGTCATTGACGAAGAAGCGGGTCGCCCGCCGGCCCTGAATCCAGTTGTTATCCAGCCCTCCGATAGTCGTGAATGGAGCGCTGGCCCCGATGCCCTGCAAGACGATGGGAAACGCCGACAAGGTCTGTTGAAGATTCTCAGGTCCGAACAGGCTCTCGTACCATGAAAAAGCGGGATTGAAGTAGTTGACCAGATGCCCGGAAAAGACGTGCGTGTAACCGGACGCGAACGAGTACAGCGGCTGAGGCGAGATAGCGTTGAAAAGCGGATTGATCGGGTCGGTATAGGCGGCCTGCAGGCCACCATCGTATTGGAAGCGATACCACGTCATGTCTTTCTCGCCCAGGTTGTAGTCCACCCGGGCGGTCAGCACCTGCTCGTGGTCGTCGCTCGAGTGGGAAACGCTTTGGCGGTTGGCGCAACCGTTGCCGTTTGCGGGATTGCCGATCGCGGCGCTGCCGTCGCTGTTAAAGGGGCAGCCGAGCACTGCAAGCGGTGTTCCCGCCGTTGTCTTGTACAGTGAGAACAGCTTCTGGTAGAAGGGCACGAGCTGCGGTTCGGCGGGATACTGTGCTCCGGTGACGACATCCCGGCCACCGAGGGGAAGCTGCTGCAGGGTGTAGTTTTCAAGCGCGGGTGTGGGAACTGTGGTGGCGGTGACGATTGGCAGCGCGATCCGAACCCATTCGGAATCAAGAAAGAAAAACAGCTTATCGTGGATGACCGGCCCGCCCAAGCTGCCCCCGAAGTGATTCACCGTCGAGCGTGGCTTGTGGTTGCCGGAGGTCGCGTTGGTGAAGAAATCCGCCGCATTGAACCTGGACCCGTTCCACAATTCATAGAGGTTCCCGTGGAACCGGTTGGTCCCGGACTTGGTGACGTAATTTACCTGGGATGCTCCGTAGCGGCCCTGATCGACCGTATAAGAGAGGGTATTCACCGTCACTTCGGCGATGGAATTGAGGCCCAGCACGAGGTTGGTGGAGAGGCCGCTGTTGAGGTTCGTCAGGGGGTCGTTCGATTCCAGTCCGTCAACGATGTAGCCGTTCGAAAGCGCGGGCAGCCCGTTGAACTCAACGTTGCCATACCCATTGGTTCCACCGACGAAATCGTTGCTGCTTCCGGCGGTATTGATAAGGGCCCCCATCGCAAATTGGAGCGGATAGGTGAGATCACCGCCGGGGTTGGGAAGGTTTTCGAGCGCGGGGGCAGTCAGCGTGGTCGAGGTGTTCGGGTTTTCGGTATTCAGCAGGGGTGCTTCCTCAGTGACCGTGACAGCCTGCTTCTGCGCCTGTACTTTCAGTACGAAATTGACGGTTTGGGTGTCACCGAGCGCGGCCGATACCGCATTGTTCTGCTGCCCCTCGAAGTCTGGCGCAGTGGCCTGAACGGTGTAAGTTCCGGGCTTCAACTGGGGGAAAGTGAAGCGGCCGGCGTCGTCGGTCTCGGCGCTGCGCTTCAACCCGGTGTCATTGTTGAGGGCGGTGATCTTTGCCCCCGGGATGGCCGCGCCACTCTGGTCATCGACCTGTCCTGCAATCGCGCTGGTGGTCTCTCCTTGCGCCTTGGCCAGTGCGGGAGACAACAGCGATAGAACGACTAAAGCAGTCGGAAGGGTGCTCCTGAATTTAGGCATGACTAAAACAGACTACCGTAGATTTGCCAATTTGGCAAGCGCCAGTTTTCTGGGCACGCACTTCCTAACGGGTTATCCCGGCAGATTTCACAGCGCGGCCCGGGTGGCCGCAGCCAAACTGGCGAGGCGTGACGAGTGACGAGTGACGATCCGGGAAAATCTTCGCGGCCACGAAAAGAACCCGGGCGCCGGCCAGCCGGGACCGAGATAGGCTAGATACGTAGCTCATCGAGGAGGGCAGGCTTCCGCCGCGCCGGTTCGGCGCTCATCGAGGATTCTTCGCTTCGGAATTCACCCGCTGAACAAGGCGGGCGGCCACCCTTCTTCTCACTTGGCTTTGTTTTCTTGGGCACGTCAAATCTAAAGGACTTACTGGCTTTGTTTTGGCTTTGTTTCCTTATGCCATGTCGATTCTAAAGGACTTATTGGCTTTGTTTTGGCTTTGTTTTGGCTTTGTTCCAAAGGTCATATTGCTGATTCTAAAGGACATGAGTGGCTTTGTTTGACCTTTTTCGGCATTTTCGCGACCCTCGCCACCCTCCCAACCCTCTCTTCACGCCTCGCCCGACCCCCAAGCCATGTTCTATTCTGAGGATTTGCAGCCTTGTCTCCGCCCGTATTCGTCTGCCAGCTCGGGTCATTCTCCCAGCCCGGATCGAGCCGACCCGAAATGGGTTTGTTTTGGCTTTGTTCCTCGAGCTGATCCTTTGTTTTCAACATGTTCTCGGCTTTGTTCCTTCCAAAAAAAGCGCTGATCCTTTGTTTTCAACATCTTCTCGGCTCTGTTCCTTCCCAAAAGAAGCGCTGATCCTTTGTTTTCAATATGTTCTCGGCTTTGTTCCTTCAAAAAAGAGGCCAGGAATCAGAAAGTGCATCGACTTGCTCACCAGCTCTCAGGGAAGCCCTTTTCTCCCCGCTATGCTTCTCGAACCCGTCGAGTCCCGGGCGCTGCCCTTACCCCTAATCCAGCTATCCCGTCTTGTTTTCAAGCAATATAGTGGGGTAGCTTCGCCTTTTATTTCGCCTCGCCCTTTGTTTTCAATAACATAATGGGTTCCTCCCTCGTTTTCGATTAATTTGTCTCATTTCCTCCCCTTCGGTCTTCCCTGGGGACGAGTTGGGCTGGCGTTTGGTCCCGATCTCGCAGGCCGGCGAGGAGTCTCACCAGCCGTTCAACTTGGCGGCCGTTCCACTCCTGCCATCGCATAAGCATGGCCGGCTGCTGACCCGGGGCCAGCCGCGCGCCTCGGCGTCGCCGGAGGCCTCCTACCTTATGCGCCGGCGTCTCCATGCTGCGCTGCCATCTACCGTCTACCGTCTACTGTCTGCTGTCTACCTTGCGCCGCCCGAACCCCGAGCCCCGGACTCCGGCCCATTGGCCGAAGAACGAGCCTAGAGAATTATAGGATACCAAAGGATGGCTGTCAAGAAAAATATTTGGCTGAACGATACCCCTTGCCCATGCTGGAACCCCGATCGGTGCGGGGCCCTTTCGGAATGAGGGATGACCTTTTCGGCGGGTTTTTGGAGTCTTAGGCATTTGGGGTTCGCGGAACAAAAGATCAGGAACCGCGGACCTTGAGGAACAGGTCCGCGCTACGCTTGCTCCAATCCCGAGGGCCGCCTGGTCCTCGCCTGCACCGGTTCCGCCTCCGGAACGTGCAGCAGCCCGCAGACGGCAGTCGCCTACAGCTACGACGGGGCGGGGCGGGTGCTGGACTTCTGGCAATGCACGCCCTACAATTGCGGCAGCACCAGCATGTGGCAACTCAGCTACACCTACGATAGCGCCGGCAACGTTTCCACCTGGACGCATCCGGCCGGTTTTACCCTGACCAACACTTACAATGCGGCGATGCAGGTGATCGAGACGGCTAGCTCCTGGAACGACTCGACCCATCCGGGAACCTTGGCGACCCTGACCTACGCTCACTCCGGGGCGCTGGGCACGCTGGTGAACGGTTGTGCCGGGAGTGGGTGCACCCAAGCGCAGCAAACGTACGACTACAACAACCGGCTGCAGCCGGTGCGGATTCAACTGGGCACGTCGTCGAACAGTGCCGCCAACTACTGCCTGGTGTACAATTACTATGCGGGGGTGGCGAACCCGGCCACGTGCACGAACTCGCCGGCGACCGCCTCTTCCGGCAACAACGGCAACGTGATGGGCTACTGGTACCAGGATAAGGCGAATTCGACCTATTCCCATACGGCGAGCTATGCCTACGACAGCCTGAATCGCCTCGCCACCGCCGTGGCGACGGGATCCAGCACCTACAACCTGACCTTCAGCAGCGACCGCTACGGCAACCTGACCTGCGTGACCAACGGGCAGACCAACGGGCCGTGCCCCAACCTCAGCTTCAGCGCCTCCACCAACCAGATCACCAGCTCCGGCTACACGTACGACGCGGCGGGGAATGTCACGGCGAATCCGGCGATGTATCCGACGCAGGATTACCAGTGGGACGCCGAGGGACGGGTCAGCGCGGTGATGAGTGGGGGCTCGGCGATGTGGAGCTTCACCTACAACGCGCTGGGCCAGCGCGCGAGCTGGGTCCCTTGGGGCGGGACCGCCCATAATGCTTATTACGACCCGCAAGGCACCTTGCTGGGGATGGCGGGGCTGTATTCCATGCTGAGATTTCCTGGCTCCTCGGTGGTGTACATCGGCAGCGAGACGTGGTTCAGCCACCCTAACAACCTCGGCTCGGACACCATGGTGACGAGCCACGCCGGGGCGGTGTTGGGGGATCTGGTGTTCTACCCGTGGGGAGACGTGTGGCTGCAGCAGGGCAGCACGGGTTACAACTTCGCCAGCCTGCCCTACTACGATGTTCCGACCAACACCAGCATTACCACCGCCCGCTTCTACCCCAACAACATCGGGCACTGGCTGAGCCCCGACCCTCTGGGCGGCGAGATCACTAATCCCCAGTCCCTCAACCGGTATGCGTATGCGGGGAACAATCCGACGACACTAGTCGACCCCAAGGGCCTGTATCGCTTCCTGCCTTGCAGCTCCGATGGAGGAATTTGCAATTGGGGATTTCCAGGCCTGAGCAGCGGCGGTGGCGGCGGCGCAGGCGGCGGTGCGGGCGGTGGCTGTACGATGGATGGTGTCTACGGGCCCTGTCCCACCCTGGGGTGGAACGCTTACGGAAACGCCACAGGAACCGACACCACTCCTCGCTACAATCCAGAGACGGACCAGTGGTCTTTCTTCGGATGCTATGCGGACGGGAGTTGCGGGTTCGTACCCAGCTCGCTTAGCGGCAACAGCCCTCTTGAAATCCTTAACCAGTTGGCGATCGTGCAACAAGGTCAGACAGCCGTGAAGAACGGAACTCTGATCGATTGGCAAAGTCTGAAAGGTAATGCAGCCAAGGCCTACGACTTGCTGACGGAGGCAGGCGTGCCTGCGACGGGCATTCAGATATACCAAACCGACGACGGGAAGATTTCGATCGTCCTGTCCCCCGGCGCATTCAATACATTACAGAACGTCCTGCAGCCTGGTTACAGAGCCACGTTCCTGCACCCACCGTACAGCGAAGGGGGCAGGCTCACAGTTGAATCTGGACCCTTCGGTACTCTGCATGTGGTGTGGGTTCCGGGCAACATCGCCGCCTATTTCGGTGGCGATGGTTCCGGGTATGCCCAAGCGCACGTCGATATCACAAATCCAGCGAATAATCTGTGGCGACACCTGTGCGAAACCTTCGGGTTGTGTCACTGATGCACGCTCGCTATAAAATGGTCACGGCTTGGCTCATGGGGTGGCTGATTTCCGCCTCGCTGGCAGCGCTTGCCGGCGGAACGTCCCTCTCCCTTCATGGCGGGCCAGTGCCGCGACTGCGTGAGATCCACCATGAGCGCCTTCACGTGCCAATCCAGTCGGACCAGGCTGTCGACTTGGCGCCCGGTTCGGACTTGGCCGCCATCGCCACACTAAACGAGGTGCGAGTGTGGCGACTTGACACGAATCAGGTGATCAAAGTGTTTGCGTTCGGGAAGCAGCGGGCGGCCGTTCGCAAGGAAATGGGGACGGCCGAGCCGCTGCATGTGGGTTTCTCCCCGAATGGGACGACGCTGGCGATAAGCTACATGAGTCGCATTTACCTGTACGATGTGGCCACTTGGCGCCAGGTTGGCAGCCTCGGCGTCGAAGGGGAGGATACGCCGCGCCGCCCCGCGGTTCCGACAGACGAGCCCATCCGGCGGCCGACCCTTTCCGGGTCCCCTTTTCCAACGGCCCAGGACCGACAAGAGCTAAGGCGGTATAAGCGCGAGATGGACGAGCGATACGACCGCACGAAGAAAGCCGGTGATGGACGAACACGGGTTGCAGGCTTTACTTTCACCCCTGATGGCGCCAAGCTGTTAGCTGGGTATGCTAGGGGGGAATGTTTCGTGTGGTTTCATTGGGGAGAGCCATCGCTATGGCCAAGTGGCAACGATCCGGTCCGGTTGTGGGAAGTCAACACCGGACGTGTGTTGTGGGAGCGCGTCTACGACCCCGAGACTGTCATGCGAGGGTTCCTTCTCTCGCCCAACGGCAAGTGGTTCGCGGCCCAAGCCTGCGGTGACCACGGAAATCATTATGTTGTCGTGCACGAGCTACAGACCGGGCAGCGCCTCTACTCCCTTCCGATGGCTTTGGGAGCATCGGCGGTGATTTTTACCCCTAATAGCCAGCAACTTATCACGAATCCCAGCGACGAAATGGGCTGCCTGGCCACCGTTCGGTTGCACTTAGATCACCCCGATGACCCGTGGCGGCAGCAGTTGACCCCTGCTGACGAGGCGTGCCAGAAACTTGGCGGCAGGCAATGCGATTCGTTGGCACTCTACGATGTGGCCACCGGCAAGCAGGTTGGTAAACTGACGGACGATGAAACCACTTTTGCCGCCGGCCTGTCACCCGACGGTCGCTGGTTGGCAGCGGGGCAGTGGTCGAACAGGTACACGTTCCGCATCTGGGACATGCAGACTCACCGACCCGTAGGCCGCTACACCCCCAGCGGATGGGCCTGGTTGTCCGGAACCGCTGACCTGCTCCGCTTCCAGCCAAATGGCCGAAGACTGGTGGTTGTCAATACAGCTAAGGGACTGCTGGCTGTCTATGAGGTCGTGCCGTGATCCGCGCTGAGACGCCTGATCAACAGCAAAGCTTTTCCCCGCTGGCTGGCCCAGAGCGTGGCTCTGGATAGCGCCGGCGGCATGTTCGGCTGGGTGGCGCACAGGGTAGCTCTGCGCTTTGGGCACGTCGTCGAGCCACGCTGCCAACTACTGCCTGGTGTACAATTACTATTCGGGGAGCAACGCCACGAGCTGTGCGGTTCCGAGTCAGGGTACCGGCAACAACGGCAACGTGATGGGCTACTGGTACCA
>Ga0326728_10016411_pt1 | contig 15118 bp, 14 predicted proteins | sample MB3enrmetagenome_FD_207602 | JGI IMG/M metagenome (GOLD analysis project Ga0326728, IMG submission 207602) | Lab enriched peat soil microbial communities from McLean, Ithaca, NY, United States - MB31MN | ecosystem: Environmental > Terrestrial > Soil > Wetlands > Peat | place: USA: New York...
TGAGGGCGAGAACGCCTGTGGCATGGGGAGCCGCAAAAGAGGTGCCGGAGTGATATCCTTCCCGTGCGCCGGGCACCGCGGTCCAGATGTCGACGCCTGGGGCAGCGACATCGATGTGCTCGCCTCTATTGGCGTACCGGTAATTAAGAGAGTCCCTTGTGACCGCGGTCACGGCGATCACCTGCGGGTACGCTGCCGGATAGGCGGGTTCGGCCGCCGGTCCCTCATTACCCGCGGCCGCGACGAGAACCATGCCCTGGGAGCTTAGCTTTTCGATCTCGGCTTTGACGAGCTCGTCGTGAGGCCCAGCGAAACTCATGTTCACGATCTTCACGTCATTGTCCTGCATCCAGGCGAGCGCCTGCATCAGGCTAAACGTGTCCGTGGCCATGGCGCCGGTATCCTCGGAGAAGAAGATGCTGGCGGCGAAAAACTCGGCGTTGGGGACGAGCCCCGGCGTACCGCTATCTGGGTGCCCTGCAAGAATCGCCAGAACCCCCGTCCCATGCCAATCTGGAGCGGGCGGCCGGTTGTTCGGCGCAAAATTCCCCTGATGTATGCGGGCCGCTGTGAAGGCCGGGTGACCCGTGTCGATTTCGGTGTCGATAATTCCGATCCGCAGCCCCTTCGCGCATGCGGCGAGATGGTCCTGCCATTGGATGAGCTTGCGGGCGAAGCATCGCTCGGGCGGGCAAGCGTGCATGGGCGAGGCGGGCTCGCTCGCTTTCGGCATGCCCGTTTCGCCTCTCATTGCGGGTTCGCTCGATTTCGGCACGCCCGTTTCGTCTCTCACTGCGGCGCGGTATAACCGGTAGACTTTGTTGAATTCGAATTGGTGCCCGGGAAATTCTTTGGTCAAGATCTCCCGCCCCCGGGATGCGTTGGTACTGAATGGCACGAGAAACCGGACGATGCGCAAGCTGCCTTGCGTAGCTACGCCGGCCTGGAAACCGAGAGATTCCGCCCGCTTGATCGATTCGTCGTCGAGGTTTACGCCGATAACCTCGAATGGCGAGAAGGATAACCCCCCGATGCCCGCTTTTGTCTTGTTGAAATGCGACTCGCCTTTCGGCTCAGTCATCGTTATTGCGTGGTGATAGCGGTTTTCTGTGGGGTTTACGGATTTTTCGAGGAGTTCTAGCGACTTGGCGTGATGCCAGCCGCCGTCGCCCATGGACGTCAGCAGCTCATTGCGTTTTCCCCAGTAGAAGTGGGTTACGGAGGAGCCGCTGCGCCTTGTATCGAAATCGCCCTTGCCGCTGCTCCCCAAATGCATATGCAGCCGGATCATATGTTTGGCGGCGTCATAGCCGAGCGTGGCTTTGCCGCCTTCGGGCCCTAAAGGTAACGGGGGCAAATTTTTGAGCTGGATGCGGGTTGGGCTCTGGCGGTCACGCGCCGGGCCATTGGCGCCATTCACGCCGGTAGCTGCGCCGTTGCTGTGAGTTGCCGTCCCAGCTCCCTCTTCGGTGTGCCCTTCAATCGCATCGGCGGCGCTCGCTTTTGAAAACGCAAAAAGCGCGCTGACATCGGGCGCGCCTTCGCCCAGCCGGAAATCGCTGCCGATGCAGATAAGAAGGGCAGAGGCGAGTGCGGTTAAACCTGCACGGTAAACTGGACTCATAGAGGGCGCCGGTACCATCCCCATTTTCACTGCCAGAAAGCGTGTGCGCTTTTACAACGCGTCGCCCATAGCACTATTCCATATTCGTGGTGGAAATTGGGAGTAAAACTAACCCGGCGCTTTTTGCACAGTTCCATCGCGGCGGACGCAAAGCGCCTGTATTGCGGCCATCGGCCAAAGGGCCGGGAATCGTGTTTTTGCTAATGCAAGGAGGATGTTGCATCGTCCTCGCTGCTGGAAGGATGGCTCAGCATGAATGCGAGCTGCGCCCTGCGAAGCTGCTGAAGGTCTGTCAAAACGGCGAGCGATTCGCCCTTCCTCCGCTTTACACCCTTCTTATCACCTGGGGAAAACCCGGAAAAAAACGGTGCGTAGTCCTGGGTGAGAGCTTGTAGCCTGCTCTTGAGCTGGTCAAGGCGCCTGATCCTGGATGCTCTCGAATTGGAATCGCGCGAATGCATAGCTGTTCCGCCTGCCATGGAAATTAAGATGCAACCCGATACTATTTGTGGTTGTATAAAATTCGGTTAACCACGGCGGCAGCGAGGTTCCTTTTCGTAAACCATGATTGTTCAAATGGCCCGAGCGGCTTCAAGACCCCTCACCCAACCGCATCCGCTAGCGGATGCGGTCACTCCAGGTTGCAAGCTCGCAAAGGCGAGCTTGCGGGGGAGAGAGACAGAGTGAGGGGGGACTTCCCGGCGATTCCGATGTGCTAGGACAGACTTTAAGTATTGGAAGACTTCACATTCTCGCCCCAGGCGAACGCAACCCGTGTCAGTGAAACGCCGCCGAAACGTTCTGGAACCGAAGCCACGGCTATTCCGCCTAGTCCGCCATAGAATGCGCAAGCGGGCTCGTTGTCCTGCAAGGCCCAGACCACAAGGCGATCGAGGCCCATCGCCTTCAGCTCTGCTCTGACGGCAGCGAACAGCCGCGTCCCTAGTCCCACGCCTTGGAAAACCGGCGCGATATAAATCTCGAATATCTCGCCCGCCGGCCAGGGCCAGTTTCCTCTTGCCTCTCCCCAGGCCGCATAGCCTTGCGGAACCTCGTCGAATACAAGAAGGGTAAGCTTCGAGCCGCGTTGAATCTGGCGCTGCCACCACTGCGGTCCGCGCCTTGAGATCATGCGCTCAAGATGCAAATGGGGGATCACCCCTTGGTAGGTGGCGCGCCACGCTGCGTCATGAATGGCAGCCACCGCGCTGGCGTCGGATGGCTCTGCCGGCCTGAAATGGATAAGGTCCGAACCCATCGGGCAAGCTTACATCCGACTCGCCGCTTTTGCGAGAGCGCGGGTGCTATCTTGATGAAATTTAATGCGGAAGCTCAATACCCGTTTGCGGTAGGCCCGTTTTCCTGCTTGCGCAGCAGGCGGTTTAATATTTGCGCGGCCTGCTTGCCTTCCTCCTCGCCGAGGCAGGACAGCACGGTACGCTCCGCCCGGCGGGCGTGCGGCTTTATGGAATCGAGCAGTTCGCGGCCCTCTCCGGAAAGGCTTACAGCATAGGTGCGGCCGTCCTGCATGGTCCGCTCGCGCTGGATGACGCCGCGTCTCAATAGCCTCTGCACGACGTCGGCGAGCGTCGAGCGATCTATACCTGTCAGCCTCACAAGGTCGGTCTGACTGAGACCCTCATGCTGGGCAACGGTGGTCAGCACCGCAAATTGCCGTGCCGTAAGATCGAAGTCTCTGGTCTCGATTGCAAATATCTCAGACGCACGCTGACTTGCGCGATGCAGCAGGTGGATCATCGAGCGGTCGATAGTGCCGCTACGGCTTCCCGCGGCTTTCTTGCGCTTTTTCTCAGTCTGGCTCACGCCTTCCTTCACGTTCAGCATTTTCATCCGTTGTTAGATCGAAGCTTCACTCGATCTAACAACGGATAGGGCGTCACGCTAGTTCCCTACGTTCACGGAAAGATGCAAAATAAACGTGTCTATTCAGTTAGATGAAGCCTCAGATTGCGTGGATGATACGTCCGGCATCTGATATTTCATAATCAAAGAAACTTGAGCTGTCATAAATAAGAAAGTTAGCGGCATAACTCCGAAGGATTTGAAGCCGACCCAGGTAGGCTCCGAGAAGTTGCGCCAGACGATCTCATTTGCGATCGCCAGAAAGATAAAAAAGCCGATCCAGCGCAGCGTCAGTATTCTCCAGCCCTCGTCCCGCATTTGCAGAACCTCGCTAAGAAGCATCTTGAGCAGAAGCTTGCGGAAGAAAAGACCGGCCGCGAGTGCCGTGGCGAAGAGGAGATACAGAATTGTGGCCTTGATCTTTATGAAGGTCGGATCTTGCAGATAAAGCGTCAGGCCTCCGAAGATTAAAACGAAGATACCCGTTACAAGAGGCATGACCGGTATGCGCTTTAAGAGCAGCCGGCTGGCCACGAGCGAAACAAGCGTCGCTATCATGAGTGCACCGGTCGCATAACCGATACGCGTCATGTCATGCGCCGGGCCTTGGCCTGCACCGCCTCCAACATAAGCGTAGGTGGCGAAGAAAACGGCGAGAGGCCCCATATCGAGCGTAAGCTTAAGGAGGTGATTGGGCTCCTGCTTTGCGTTGATGGTTTCTGGCTGTTCCACGTAGGTCTCCGTATTATTAAGCAACGCCCGCGATAGCACGGGCGAAATCTTGCGCATGGAACGAATGCAAATCGGCAGCGCTCTCGCCAACGCCAATGGCATGAACCGGCAGCGCGTATTTGCTGGATATGGCGACGAGAATGCCGCCGCGCGCGGTTCCGTCGAGCTTTGTCATCACGAGCCCGGTCACGCCGGCGGTCTTACCGAAAATCTCGACCTGAGACAGGGCGTTTTGCCCCGTCGTAGCGTCGAGCGTGAGAAGCACCGAATGCGGCGCGGTTGGGTCTAGCTTTTTGATGACCCGGATCACCTTCTCCAGCTCCGCCATGAGAGCAGACTTGTTCTGAAGGCGCCCCGCGGTGTCGATCAAGAGCAAGTCGAAGCCATCATCCTTGGCGCGCTGCAGGGCATCGAAGGCAAGGCCCGCAGCATCGGCGCCGGGGTCGCTTGCGACTACCGCGGCGCCTGTGCGCTCGCCCCAAATCTTGAGCTGCTCGATTGCCGCAGCGCGGAACGTGTCGCCCGCCGCCAGCATCACTTTGAGGCCCTGCTTTGTAAACTGGCTCGCATATTTGCCGATGGTCGTGGTTTTGCCGGTGCCGTTCACGCCAACCACGAGCACCACGTAGGGCTTCTTCGCGGAATCGATCTCAAGCGGCCGGGCGACGGGCGCCAGGACTTTCTCGACTTCTTGCGCGAGAATGGCGCGCACCTCCTCGGAGGTGATGTCGCTGTTATAGCGCGATTTTTTCAAGGCCGCCGCGACGCTGCCCGCAACGTCGAGGCCCAGATCGGCCTGGATCAGCAGGTCCTCAAGCTCCTCCAGCGTTTCGTCGTCGAGTTTGCGCTTGGTGAAGACGCCGGCGATGCCCTCGGTCAGCTTGGACGATGTCCGGGTGAGGCCTTGGCGGAGGCGTTGAAACCAGCGAGGCCGCGGCGCTTCCGGCTCATTTTCGCCGGCCGGCGCAGCGCGGGGTTGCTCCGCTTGCGCGGCCTCGCCGGGTGCCGGCGCCTCGGAAGCGGACTTATCCTCCTCAAGCGGAGCGGGCCCGGGCGTTTTACCGCCGCCGAACATGCGCCCGAAGAGCTTGCGCTTTCCGCTCTCGCTCATGATCGAAGACACTCGCCAATAAGATGCGTCTTGGCCGAGCCCGTGGCCCGCGCTGTCACAATCGCGCCTTGGCCAAGTCCTTCGTCCGGGATGGCGATCTCGGTAAAGCCCGGCGTGCGCCCAAGCCCTTCGCGCTCCATCAAAACTTCGAACACCTTATTGTGCTGATCCTCTAAATGCACGGCGATGCGCTCGGCCGCCTTCTTGCGGAGCCTTGCGGCGCGTTCCTTCACGAGCGCCCGGCCGAGCTGCGGCATGCGCGCGGCAGGCGTCTGCGGACGGGCCGAAAAGGGGAAGACGTGCAGAAAGCTCAAGCCGCATTCGTCCGCGAGCCGGAGCGTGTTCGCGAACATCGCTTCGTCCTCCGTCGGGAAACCTGCGATGAAGTCGGCGCCGAACACCATATCGGGCCTCAGCTCGCGCATGGTCGCGCAAAACGCGATGGCATCCTCGCGCGCATGCCTGCGCTTCATGCGCTTCAGGATGAGATTGTCTCCCGATTGCAGCGAAAGATGCAAGTGCGGCATCAGCCGATCCTCCTCCGCGAATGCGTCGATGAGATTGTCGTCCGCCTCGATCGTATCGATGGAGGAAAGCCTAAGCCGCGGCAGCTCCGGCACGAGCCGCAAGATCGTGCGCACGAGCCGCCCCAAAGTCATGCCTCCCGGCAGATCGGCGCCATAGGAGGTGAGATCGACGCCCGTCATCACCACCTCGCGGTAGCCCTCCTGCGCGAGCGCACGCACCTGGCGCACGACATCGCCGGCCGGCACCGAGCGCGATGGCCCGCGGCCGTGAGGGATTACGCAGAAGGTGCAGCGGTGATCGCAGCCGTTCTGCACCTCGACATAGGCGCGCGCGCGCCCGCCGAAGCCCGCCACCAAGTGCGATGCAGTTTCGCGCACCGAGCCGATATCGTTGACCTTTACACGTGGGAGATTGCCGCCGGCGATTTCAAGGAAGGTCGCGGCGCTCGTCTTTTCCGCATTGCCGATGACGTGATCGGCCTCGTCCATGCTGGCGAAAGTCTCAGGCTCGATCTGGGCGGCGCAGCCGGTGACGATTATCTTGGCGCCGGGCCGCTCGCGGCGCGCCTTGCGGATGGCTTGCCGGGCTTGGCGCACGGCCTCGGCGGTAACGGCGCAGGTATTGACGATAAGGGTGCCATCGAGACCCGCCTGCTCGGCAAGGGACTTCGCCACCTCGCTCTCATAGGCGTTCAGCCGGCAGCCGAATGAGATCACCTCGACGCTCATGACTGGCGCGTCACTTCTGCGAGGCTGCCATCGCCGTTGAAATGTAAGACGCCCTCGAACTCGAATTGGGCTGGGCCGGTCATGAAAATATTCCCGCCGGCTTCGCGCCACTCGATGGTGAGCACGCCGCCCGGCTGCTCGACTGCCACGCGGCGGCCGGTGCGGCCGGTGCGGACCGCTGCCACGGCTGTGGCGCAAGCGGCTGTGCCGCAAGCGCGCGTTATGCCGGTCCCGCGCTCCCAGACGCGCAGCTTGATCGCGCCTTGGTTCTTTACTTGCGCAAGCGAGATGTTGGCGCGCTCGGGGAAAAGCGGGTGGTGCTCCAGCGCGCCGCCGAACGAGGCCAGATCGTAAGCCTCGGCGTCCTCGACCCAGAAAATGCAATGCGGATTGCCAACATTGACCACGCTCGGGCGCTCCAGCACGCGGCCATCGGGCAAAGCGTAGGTCAAATCGATGGCGCGCGTATCCTCGCAAAATTCCGCAAGCGGGATTTCATTCCACTCGAAGCGAGGGCGTCCCATATCGACGGTGACGAGCCCGTTCGCAGCCACCTGTGCATCGAGCACGCCGGCGCGGGTTTCGATGGTCACGCGCCTGCGTCCGAGCTCGGGATAGAGCAGCGCGGCCACGCAACGGCTCGCATTGCCGCAGGCGCTGACTTCCGAGCCATCGGCATTCAAAATGCGCATGAATACATCGGCGGCATCGGACGGGTGCAGCACGATAACCTGGTCGCAGCCCGCGCCTTTCGTGCGGTCCGCAATCGCGCCAGCGGTGGCCGCGGACAGCCGGATGGGCCTGGCGCGCGCATCGATTATCACGAAATCGTTGCCGAGGCCGTTCATCTTCGTAAAAGGGATGTGCCGCAGTTTCATGCTCTCTGCGCCGTGCTTTCGCCCTTTGGGAAATCCTTAGGCCTTATATAGACGGCCGCCGGCGGGTTTGCAAAGAATGAGTGCGGCTTTTCCAGCACGGCTATTGCCGGCGGGCAACGCATGCCGTGCCGCTCAACCCGCCTTGCGCCGGGAAGTGGGCATTGTCCGGCCCCCGGGTTCCGTGGTGCCGGCCTGCGACGCTCCGGCGCCACGGTTTGTTGTACGCCTCAAATTAATGTCCGGTGCTGTATTCGTTGATGACTAACCAAACCACGGCGCCCCCGAAAACGAAAAGCGCTAGCACCAATGCATCGACAAGGTCCGTTACCATATTCGTTACCCTAAGCTGTACTGACTGACACGCAACACATACCGCAGGTAGAGTAAAGGGCAGCCTAAGGTAGAAGCGTCGATTGAAGGATACGAGGCTCTTTTTTTCGCCGCGAGAGATGGGCGGGATAGGAGAACGGGCGGGAGAGGCCGGCCAGGCTTGCGCCCGCTCTGCGGGTGTTGCAAAGTGCGGGAATTAGTCATTTGAGCCTGTGGCGGTGGCGAAACGAATGGTACGGGCGCTGGGCGGGATAGTCTTGGCCCTTTGGCTCTTTGGGTGCGCGGCGCAGGCGGCGCAGGCGGAGCCGCGGCTTGCGTTGCTCATCGGCAATCAGAGCTACGCAGCCAAGGTCGGCCCGCTGGTTAATCCGCGCTCCGATATCGAGACTATGGGCGCGGCGCTGGAAAAGCTCGGCTTCACGGTCACCAAACTCGCCGACGCCGGCAAAGAGCAAATGGACACCGCCATCCGCCGCTATGTGGACCAGGTCCGCCGCGCGGGGCCAGGCGCCGTCAGCTTCTTCTATTATTCCGGCCATGGCGGCGTGAACCCCGACACCAATGTGAACTATCTCATCCCCGTGGACGTGACCGACCCCGGCAGCGGCGAGGTCTGGTATCGCTCCATCGAGCAGCGCCTCGTGATCGACCTTCTCTCCGAGCGCACCAAGAATGCCATCCACTTCGTGGTGTTCGACGCCTGCCGCAGCGAGCTTTCCATCGCGGGCGAGGCCGGCAAGGCGCTCGGAGCGGACAAGGGCTTTGCGCCGGTTGCCGATGTGCGCGGCATGCTGATCGCCTATTCGACGGCGGCCAAGAAAACCGCCGCCGATACAGGGCTGTTCGCGAAGATCCTCGCCGAGGAGCTGTCGAAGAAGAACTTGGCGACCCACGCCTTTCTGGAGATGCAATCCCGGGTGGTGCGGGCGATGCGGCAGGAACCTTGGCTTTCGCTCGGCTATGTGCCGCCGCTGTATTTGGCGGGGCGCGAAACATCCCCGGCCGAGGCGCCGCAAGGCGGTATCACTTCGCATGGAAAATCGGACGCTCTCATCGACTTGCGGAAACGGCATGAAGAGGAGCTGGCGCGAAAGGAAGCGGAGCTAAAGCGCCGCGAGGAAGAGCTGCGGCAGCAGAAGACAGCGCTTGAGAAGCAGCGTGAAGCGGAATTGAAACGGCGCGAGGAAACATCGAAACCGCCGCAAATAGCCGTGGCAAAACTTGAGCCGCAACCCCCTTTGCGGCCTGCGCCGCAGCCCGCGATCCAGTATGAGGATAGGGCGCGGCGGCTGGTGCGCACCTTCAGGGGGCATACGGAGTCTGTCAATTCGGTTGCCTTTACCCCGGACGGGGGCACGCTCGCGAGCGCGAGCGCCGACAGAACGCTCAAGCTTTGGGAAGTAGCGACCGGCCGACAGCTTCGCACCCTCACCGGGCATACGAGCTATGTCAATTCGGTTGCCTTTGCGCCAGACGGCCGAACGCTTGCGAGCGCGAGCTGGGATAACACACTCAAGCTTTGGGATGCCGTGAGCGGCCGTGAGCTTCGCACCCTCAACCCGTATATGCAGCTGCAAGAATCGGTTGCCTTTTCCCCTGACGGCCGCATGCTCGCGAGCGCGGGCGGTGACGACAAGATCACGCTTTGGGACGCAACGAGCGGCCTGGAGCTTCGCACTCTAAAAGGGCATTGGAGCTTTATCCACTCGATTGCCTTTTCCCCTGACGGCCGCACGCTCGCGAGCGCGAGCGCCGACAGAACGCTCAAGCTTTGGGAAGCGGCGAGCGGCCGGGAGCTTCGCACCCTCGACGGGCATGCGGACGTTGTCCAATCCGCCGCCTTTTCCCCTGACGGCCGCACGCTTGCGAGCGGGAGCGAGGGCGGGACAATAAAGCTTTGGGATGCAGCGGCCGGCCGGGAGCTTCGCACCCTCAAAGGGCATACGGACTTTGTCTATTCGGTTGCGTTTTCTCCTGACGGCCGCACGCTCGCGAGCGCGAGCTGGGACCACACGCTCAAGCTTTGGGATACGGCGAGCGGCAAGGAGCTTCGAACCCTCACCGGGCATGAGAGCGAAGTCAATTCAGTTGCCTTTTCCCCCGATGGCCGCTTCGCCCTGTCAGGCAGCGGAGACAAAACGCTGAAGCTGTGGGATGTGTCGGAGTGGACGCAGCCGCAGGAAGCGCGCCGCTGACACCCCCAAAAGTCACCAGTGCGCTACGTTAGTTGCCCTTGCGGGCGCCATGACGGATCGAGTGGATGATAATTTCCTCGTCCCGAGGCTCATAGAAGATCAGATAAGGATATGGGTTCGCTTTGGCGCGCCGGATGCTGGCGTCGTCTGTCGCCACCCCGATATGGGGATGCGTGAGAAGAAGCCCGGTTACGGCCTTGATCCGCGCCTTAACGTTTGCGGCGCCTTGAGGGGACCGCGCGGCGATAAAGTCGAGAATGGACTCCAGCTCGATAAGCGCGGGCAGCGTATAACGCAGTTTCACAGCCCGTGCTTGGCCCAAACCGCCGCGACTTTTTCATCGGTCGCGAATTCGCCCCGATCCGCTGCCGCCTTGGATTCCTCAATTGCGGCGCGTTCCTCTGGCGTGAGGACATAAACGCCATCCTCTTCATCGCCCGCCAGAACGAGCATCGCGCGCGCGATCTCATCCTGCATCGATGGCGGGAGGCGGCGAACCGCGGAGATGGCGTCGTCGAGAAGCTTGGTCATGCAGGTATTTATAGCCGCTGAGGCGCGGAAAGTCGAGCGCAAGCCGGGATCCGGAACTGTGGGATCGGCGAGTGTACGCAGCCGCAGGACGCGCGCCGCCGACGCCGCGCCCCCGTTTCAGCGAAGCCTATAGCCAGGCAAGATAGGCAACATAGAGGACGGCGAAGACGCCGTCCGCGATTGCGATGGCGGTCATCGCCATTGTGCGCTTCGCGGGTCCGAAAAAGATCAGCAGAAAGGCGGCAAGCTTTTCCATGCTGGCAGCTGCCAAGACCGGAGCGCGAACAGCAGGAGAGTACGTGCCGGCCACGATCAACGCGCCGATCGCAAAGATCAGAACTCCCCAATGCCGGACGAAGAATAGGGTCGAAGCGTCTGCATATTTGACGCTGAACACCAATCGCAAAAACGGGTGAGGAAGAACAAGCGCGGCAAGACCGCCGGCGGCCGTGACAGCTCCGGAAGCGGCGATAATCCAACCGATGGCCGGCGATGCTGACATTTATCCTTCTATAGATATCAGTAATTCTTATATCAGTAATTCTTAATGAAACGGTTCACCCCATCCCCCTTTTCCACACCCCGCGTTTTGTCCTAGCAAGCTCGCTTTGCCGGGCTTGCTGCACGTCCGGGCCTTGTAGTCTGCAATAATGGTAAATGGCGGGATGGTAAATCGCACCGGTTTCGAATATCTCCCCGCCGCAAAATTCGCGATTTTTGCGCGATTTTGCCCAAAATCCTGACTTCGAAAAGTCCGTTAAATATATTTTCACTTTGAATTTAACCATAAGCGCGGCCTGCAGGCCGCTGGCAAGCGCTCCCGCCGTTAGAAATAGTCGCGAAATATCAGTGCGTTACGCCCATTAACTCTCCGGCAAGGCGCTTTCGCGCAAAGTTGCGCCTTAAGATGCAGCGGCTCAACCCCAAACTTCCGCACCAAAGGGCTGGATTTCGCTACCCCGGTACACAAGGCCCGGCTCGCGGTCGCGAGCGAGCAGTAAGGGGCCGTCGAGATCGGCGTAATCGGCGCGGGCGGCGACGAGGAGTGCGGGCGCCATGGCAAGGGAGGTGCCGACCATGCAGCCGGCCATGACGGTCAGCCCGTGGGCGCGGGCGTCCGCCAGCAGGCCGAGCGCCGCGGTGAGGCCGCCGGCCTTGTCGAGCTTGATGTTGATGGCTTGGTAGAGTTGGGCGATGGCGGGGAGATCGGCGGCGGTGTGGAGGCTTTCGTCGGCGCAGATAGGAATGCCGCGGCGTGCCTGTCCGAGATCGGCCAGCAGGCCATCTTTGCCGGCGGGGAGCGGCTGCTCGATCAGCTTCACTTGGGCGGCGTGGCAGGCGGCGAAATTGGCTTCGAGGCAGGCTTCCTCCCAGGCCTCGTTGGCGTCGGCGATCAGGGTCGCGTTGGGCGCTCCGCGCCGCACAGCCGCGATGCGCTCCGGGTCGCCGGGCCCGCCGAGCTTCACCTTGAGGAGCGGGCGTTTGGCCGCTTTGCGCGCCGCGGCTTCCATCGCTTCGGGCGCGCCGAGGCTGAGCGTGTAGGCTGTGGTGACGGGGCCCGGGGCGGGCAGCCCCGCTAGCGTCCAAACGCGCTGGCCGGTGAGCTTGGCCTCAAGGTCCCACAGAGCGCAATCGAGCGCATTGCGGGCGGCGCCTGCCGCCAGGAAGGTCAAGAGATCGGAGTGCGTTGCCCCCAGCGAAATCGCGTCCGCCATGGCCTCGATCTGGGCTGCCACGCCCTCCACCGTCTCGCCATAACGCGCATAGGGCACGCATTCGCCGCGCCCGCTTGAGCCTTTGAATTCGATGGTTGCGACCACGGTGTGAGCCTCGGTGCGGCTGCCGCGCGAGATGGTGAAAGTGCCTGCGATAGGCCAGCTTTCGACGCTGACTTTGAGCCGCCGCATCGCTCAACCCGCCGCCTGCAGGGCGGCCGCGGTGGCCGGAAAATCTGCCGCAATGCGATCCACAATGGCGCCCACGCCGAAGCGGATGGGATCGGTGGCCGGCAAGGTGTGATCGTCCGCCACGCGCTTCAGATAATCGCGTGCGGCCGCCTCGCCCAAGGCTTGGGTATTGATCGCGATGCCGATGGGGCGGATGCCGGGATTGGTCAGCGCGCCGCACCGTACCGTGATATCGATGACGCTCTGGATCGAGGGCAGGGGATGAGTAACGCCTCGCATCGTCTGGCGCGCGGGCTCATGGCACACAACGAAGGCGTCGGGCTGGGAGCCGTGCAGCAAGCCCAGGGAAACGCCTGCAAATGAGGGGTGGAACATCGATCCCTGGCCTTCGATCAGGTCCCAGTGATGGGGGGCGGCAGCGGGCGAAATCCATTCGGCGGCGCCCGAGATGAAATCGGCAACCACGGCGTCGATGGCGACGCCCCGGCCCGAAATGAAAATGCCGGTTTGCCCGGTAGCCTTGAAGTCCGCGTCTAGCCCGCGCGCGCGCATTTCGCGCTCCAATGCAAGCGCCGCATATTTCTTGCCCACCGAGCAGTCCGTGCCAACCGTCAGGAGCCTCATCCCCGGCCGTTTCGTGCCCTTTCCGGTTGGGAACTGCCGGTCCGAGTGGCGGACGTCCAGAAGCTGGCGGCCATGGCGCTGCGCGGCCGCGGCAATCTCTGGCTTCGAGCCGAGACGCGTGTGAAGGCCGCTCGCCACATCGAGGCCTGCCTCGATCGCCTCGACAATGACGGCGCTCCAATGATCGGGCAAAACGCCGCCGGCATTCACCACGCCCACGATCAAGGTCTGCGCGCCCTTTTCTGCGGCTTCCTTGATGCTCAGCTCGGGAATGTGCAGATCGGCCTTGCATCCGGGCAGCCGCAGCTGCCCCAGACACCACTCGCGGCGCCAATCCACGATGCCTTGCGCGGTTTTTGCGGCGAGCTGGTCGGGGGCGTCTCCGAGAAAGAGAAGGTAAGGAGTGTGGATTTGCATGCGGTGCTCCAGGTCTCGCCGCAATGATATCGGGAGGCGGCGCTTGCTCTCCAAGTCCTACGCCAGGCGCGCTCCGAAGATCGCCTCAAGTGCCGGCATCCAGCACCACCGAAATCTTAATATTACCGGTCGATTCAAGTACGCCGAGCGAAATGGTGCCGTTCGGATTGGGCTTTACAGTAAAGCTGATGGACGCGTCGCCCAGCCTGATGTTCCGCACCGCGATCTCGCCTGCGGACATCGGAACGGCAGGATTGTGCAGCCGGATTGCCTTGGCAGAGAGGTCGTACTCAAGGCCAAGGACGGCCTGCAAGAGCTGAAAGACCGCGCCGCTCGCCCAAGCTTGCGGCGAGCAAGCGACCGGGTAAAGCGTCGGTCCCCGGCTGCGGCGGCGGGGAAAGCCGCAGAACAGCTCTGGCAGGCGCCGCTGGTCCATATAGGCTGCCGCCTGCATGAGGCCATTGAAGACCGGCTCAAGGAATTCTGTCAGGCCATACCGGGAAAATCCGAAAGCAATCATGGCATTGTCGTGCGGCCAGACCGAACCGTTATGATAAGACATCGGATTGTACCGGACCTCGTTCGCAGCAACGGTGCGGATCCCCCAGCCTGAATTGAACTGGGGCCGCATCGTGCCGGCTGCCACAAGCCGCGCCCGTTCAGGGCTCATGATCCCGGTAAACATCGTATGGGCGGCATTGCTGGTCCGCACGCGGCAAGGCTGCTTACGGCCGTCGAGAGCCAGCGCGTAGGTGCCAAGGTCTTCGAGCCAGAACCTGTCCTCGAAGCGCTGCTTGAGCTTTGCGGCCTTTGCGAGGAGCTGCTTCGCACGGGCGGTGTGACCCAGCTTGCGGGCACAATCGGCGGCTGCAATCCAAGCCGCATAGACATAGCCCTGCACCTCGACGAGCGCGACCGGGCCAACGGCGAGTTCGCCATTGGCGTGGAAGATGGCGTCGTGGGAATCTTTCCAGCCCTGATTTTGCAGCCCTTCCGGGGTCGCGCGGGCATATTCGAAAAAGCCGTCGCGATCGAGGTCGCCCGGGCCGTCGATCCAATGCAGCGCGCGCTCGATATTCGGCCAGATTTGGCGCAGGAAGTCCTCGTCGCCGGTGCGCTGAACATAGAGACCGGCCAGAAGAACGAACAGCGGCGTGGAATCGACGCTGCCGTAATAAAGGCCGAACGGAACCTCGCCGAGCGCTGCCATCTCGCCGGACCGCATCTCGTGCAAGATTTTGCCTGGCTGTGCATCCGAGGCGGCATCGCGGGTGTCTGCCTGGTAACGGGCGAGCCGGTTGAGGACGCCCCGTGCAACCGAGGGGTCGAACCACAGGAGTTGCAGCGCGGTGATGAGTCCGTCGCGGCCGAATGTGGTCGAATACCACGGAATGCCGGCGTAAGGGTATTTCCCCTCGGGCGTTGCCGTCATGAGCATCCTGAGATCGGCAAGCGAGCGGCACACGATCTCGTTGAACACGGCATTCGACGTCTCTATGGCTGCAGCCGCCGCTGTGTTGCCCGTCAGCTCGCGTCTGGCCCGCAGCAAGCCTCGAAGAAACGACGGCGCGGGTGGATGGCTCCGGCCGTCACAGCTGACCGAGAGGAACTGGCGCCAGGGCACGTGCGGCTCAAGCGTTACGGCGTATT
>Ga0326728_10016414_pt1 | contig 15117 bp, 13 predicted proteins | sample MB3enrmetagenome_FD_207602 | JGI IMG/M metagenome (GOLD analysis project Ga0326728, IMG submission 207602) | Lab enriched peat soil microbial communities from McLean, Ithaca, NY, United States - MB31MN | ecosystem: Environmental > Terrestrial > Soil > Wetlands > Peat | place: USA: New York...
CAAAAACGCCCCAGAACACCGCGAAATAATCGAACTTTTCCCAGTAAGTCCACCGGTCGAACTGCGGCTTGGGCCCTTTGCCGAAAAACCATTTCTGGTGCGCGATGAAATCCTTCGCATCCTGCCAGGTCGGAATCATCGAGTCGGGGCCGAACAGCGTCCCCATCAGCCGCGTCCATTTGGAACGCCAGTCGCCGCCGCGGAAGTGGGCGCGGGACTGCCAGGCTTTGAGCAGCAGCCTGACGAGGTGCAGCCCGAAATAGAGGAAGGTGATGAGCGCGCCGAAATGATGGAGGGTGCGGGCCACTTCGGCGCCGCCCAGCACGCCGAAGATCACTTTCGCCCAATCTGTATAGTAGAATTTGAGCGGCATGCCGGTAATGACCAGCAGCAGAAAGCTGGTCACGACCAGGAAATGGAGGAATCGTTCAAAGGGCGGAAAGCGGGTGAACCACACGTCGCCCCGCTGCGTTTCCACCTTGGCTTCGCGGAATGTCTTGGAGTCGTGCAGATAGAGATAACCGGAACGAAACAACCACAGGCCGGTGTGCGCGCCGAAAAACGCGAAGACGCCGATCAGCAACGAGGTCATCGCCACGAAAGTCCAATGCAATTGCGGATAATGTTTGGCGTCCAGCGGATCGGCGTGGGGAATGTATTCAGCGAAACTGGCCGTGGCGCCGGGATGACATTTTTGACAGGTTCCCACGATGTTCGCCTTGGCAAGATGGGAGGCCGGATTGGAAGGGGGCAGCACGTCGTGGGAGCCGTGGCAATCGTAGCAGGCGGCCACTTCGGAGGCGACATTGGGCCGGCCCAGGGCCATGGCCTTGCCATGATAGGTTTCGCGGTAATGAGCCAGGCGATCCTGGTGACAGTGTCCGCACCGTTCATCGCTGCGGGCCTTGAAGTGGTTGCCGCCGGGGGCCTCGATTTGATGAGCCGAGTGGCAGTCCGTGCAAACCGGGCCGGACGGGTCGCCTTTGGCCAGAATCTGGCCGTGAATGCTGGCGTTGTAGGTTTGCTCGATTCCCAGATGGCAGGCGCCGCACGTGGCGGCGATGTTGGCATGATTGACCGACGAACTCCGGTCCACGCTCCGCTTGATATTGTGGACGCCGTGGCAGTCGTTGCAGGACGGAGCGAGAATCAAGCCCATTTGCAAGAGCGCCCGCCCGTGAATGCTGTCGGAATACTGCGTCGCCACTTGCGGATACTTCATGCGGTACTCGGCGGTGATGCCAGGGTTGCTGTGACACTTGGCGCAGGTGCGCGGCAGGTTCAGTTTGAACACGGGCGAGTCGGCCTGTTTCACCGGCTGAATGTCGTGCGAACCGTGGCAATCGACGCAGGAGGCGGCCGCCGACGCGCCCATGGCCTTGCTCATGCCATGAATGCTGTCGGCGTATAGTTTGGCCTCGTCCTTGTGGCAACTCACGCATTGCGCCGGAGGCAGGCCGCTGGGATGCACCAATTCTTTGATGCCCTCGTGACAATCGGTGCAGTTGAGTTTGGCGTGGACCGATTTCAGGAAGCTGTTCGTCGGAAAGAGTGCCATCGGCACAACCTCCCCCCGAACCCGGCGCGTGGTGGTCGGGTCCGTGTGACAGTCCAGACAATCCTGATTGGACAGCGGCTCGGCCGTCAGCGAGACAACCCGTGAGAGCCAGAACACAATGGCGAAGCTGTAAAGAACCGATCTCTTACAATCCGCCGTTGTGACAGTCAGTGCATTGATAAGCTGGATCATATTCGTCCAACGGATGGGCAAACTTCAGACCTTGAGGGCTGAGTTGGTTCATCTGCTCGCCGCTGCCTTGCGCCAAAATCAAATGGCAGGCATTGCAGTCGTTGGCTTTTATCGTTCTCTTCCCGACAGTTGAGACATGTTTCCCGTCATGGCAGCGGAAACAGCCGGGCCAATCCTTGTGGCCGATATTGTCCGGGTAGGCCCGCCAATCGGCTTTCATCTCAGGGAAGAAATTGTCCTTGTAAATCTGCTGCACGGCGGTGATGGCCGGGCGGATGCGCGGGTCTTGAGGATAGTTGTCGGCCAGCGTGGTGGCGATGCCTTGCAGGGCGCTGGTCTCGTCTTTGTAAGCGCGGCACAAGACTCCCACGGCGTTGGTCTTGATGTAAGGCAGGCCGGGGCTGATCTGGCCCAGGGACATCGCCAGGTTGACCGCGCTTTCCGGCGATTGGAACTTGTGGGCGGGGCGATTATGACAATCCATGCAGTCCATCGTTCGCTTGGCCGTCTGGCTCACGTCATTGGTGAACCCCGCCGAGCGGAACTCGGTCACCACGCCTTGCGGGTCGGTCATGCGCACCCAGGGGATTTTTTGGCGCGCTTCGTCGGCGGCGATGTATTCAATTTTGTTGGCCACGTTCATGTGCCAATGGATGCCGCCGACCGGCCCGTGGGTGGGATCGCCGCCGCCGACCTTGAGCAGCAAACGAATCGAATAGAGCGTGTTGGTCCGCTCCGGGAGATAGTAGGAAATGGTGCGGTCCAGGTTGCCGACAAATTTTTTCGGCCAGTGGCATTGTTCGCATGTTTCCTGGGCCGGGCGCAGATTCTTGACCGGCGTGGGAATGGGCCTGGGGTATTTGTCGGCCAGGGTCGCATAAACCTGGTAAGTGCCGGACAATTTGGAACGCACATACCACTCGGCCCCCTCGCCGATGTGGCATTCCGCGCAGGCAATGCGCGCGTGCGGCGAATGCAGATAGCTGGTCAACTCCGGTTTCATCACCGTATGGCAGGCCTCGCCGCAAAACTCGACCGATTCGGTAAAGTGATACGTGTGGTAACTCCCCATGGCCGTGAGAAGAAGGAACCCGGCGCTGGCCGGGACGAAAAAGGCCAGCACGCGCCGGTCATGCGGGCGGGAGAGGTCCACATTGATGTACAGAGAGGGGGCGGAGCCATTGGCTTTGGCGAGCCGCCGGCGCCACCGCCAGGCGCCAAAGAGAAAAATGACAAATCCCGCCGCCAGAAACGCCGGCGCCACCAGGAATGTCAGTATCCCCACGTACGGGTTCGCCGAATAGACGACCGCATCGAGGAAAAACAGCAGCAAAAACGCAAAAACACTCGAAGCCATGAGCACCAACCCCCCCAGGGAGACCCAGTTGCGAAACAGGGAGGTCGGGCGAACCGAACCAGTTGGGGCGGGAGTGTTCATGAGCGGGGCGCTGGAGTGTTGGAGCAACCCTTTCCGCCACTGCTCCAACACTTCAGGAGGCCCTTTGGCCTCTTCACTTCTTGAAGGCTCGAATATAGGCGACAAGCCCTTTGATTTGGTCGTCGGTCAAGCCTTCGGCAGGCTTCATCAGGGTTTTGTCGTCTTTCTTGAGTCCTTCCTTTATGGCTTTGACGGCCGCGTCATCTTTCAACGCATCCTGGACTTTGGGATCTGTATAATCCTTTGCGCCCAGTTTCTTGCCCATTTTAGTCTCGCCCTTGCCGTCTTCACCGTGGCACTTGACACACTGCTTGGTGTAGAGCGCCTTGACGTCCTCCGCTCGCGCGGCCCACGCCGCCAACACGGAGATGACTGCTGCGACTATGATGCTTTTCTTCATGTTTCCTTTGGGCGTTCGTGATTTAACACTGCGTTCCCGGCGGCGAACGCCTGTCCGCCGGAAAATTGTTGCCGCCCCCTCCGCTAGATTTCCGCCTCGGGAGAATTCGGAGGGCGCGCGGCGCCCGGAACCACGTTCTCAATCGTCGGCAGGTCCCGGTCCAAAAAATACTTGATGAACACCGTCAAAAGGATGAAAGGCAAAACCAACAAGGCCAGAGACAGCCACCAGCCTTCGTGGCCGGCGAATTCCATCTTGTAACTCATGAAACCGCGCAGGCTCTTGGAGAAAAGCTGGCCGCCGATCACCACATTCCACCGCATGGCCAGCACTCCCATGAGGATCAGCACCGTGCTGGAGAAATAAACCCGGCGGCGATTCAACTCCCCGACCTTCTTGCGCACAAGCTGCATGGAGCCGAGCAGCAAGAGGGGCACCAGAGTGCCCAAACACGCCTGCCCGACCAGCAGCGTGTAAAGCAACTTGCTTGTCGCCACCGATTTCAGCACATCAATCCCCTCCTCCGCCGAATAGAGCCGGTGCAGCCAGTCCAGCCCTTCAATGGCCGCATCCAGCACCAGGGCGTAGAAAAGGAAACTGATCATCAAATCCAGGCACCGCATGTCCGCGGTGATCCGGCGCGCCCAGCACAGAAACATGTAGGCAAAGACGCACAACGCCATGCCTGAAACCACCGCCGATATGATAAAAATGATGGGCATCAACGGGTTGCCCCACCACGGATTGGCCTTGATCGAGCCAAAAATAAAACCCACGTACCCGTGCAAGAGAAACGCCGACGGAATGCCGACGATGGAAATGATCCGTCCCATGCGGGCGTCCAGCCGCAGCGCCGGCTCGGAAACGTCGGTCACTCCCAGGGTGAACGCGCGGTAGATGATGCCGCGCAGGCCGGTTTCTGTCTTCGACCACTCCACAAAGTCCCGGCGGTAGTCAAACCAAAGTTCCAGCAGCAGCACCGCCATCAAGTACCAGGCATAGACAAAGCCAAACATCGCCATGGGCGAACTGAAGTGCGGCGTCATCATGATTTCAAAGCAGCGTTCCGGATGGCCGAGGTGAAAGAGCAGGGGCAGGGGCGCGCCGAGCATGAACGCCAGCGCCGTCAGCAGCGCCAGCCGGTAAATCGGCTCCAGCACCTTCACTTTGAACACCCGCACCAGCGATGCCAGGATGAAAGCCCCCGCCACCAAACCCGTGATGTAGGGATAGACCACGATCAGCACACTCCACAGGGGATGAAGCGTCCGTTCATTGGGATAGACGTAGCCATCGAATCGCGGGAGCGCGTCCACGACGTTGGTGAGAATGGTGGCGTCCATTATCGAACCTCCTCATCCAGGCCCGCATAGAGCACGCGCGGACCGGTGCCCAGATACTGTTTCAACGCCTCCACCTTGTTGGTGGAGATGAACCGCTGGAGCGGATCGTCTGGCACGGGGTTTTTCAGATCACCGAAAATCCGGGCCTGCGAGGGACATATCTCCACGCACGCCGGCTTGAGACCCCGCGTAATCCGGTGGTAGCACAGGGTACACTTGTCGGCAGTGTGCGTTTGGGGATTGAAAAAGCGGCATCCGTACGGGCAGGCCTGGATGCAAAAACCGCAACCGATGCAATAGTTCTTGTCTATCAGCACCGCGCCGTCCGGCGCTTCGAACGTGGCCCCGACCGGGCAGACCTGCGTGCAGGGCGAGTGCTCGCAAAGGTTGCAGAGTTTGGGGACAAAGAAGGACTTGAGAATGTCCTCTTTGGGAACCGGCGGCTCCGGGAAGCCTTCTTTCCCGCCGTCCGGCGAGTCAACCATCGTTTCACCGCGCGTTTGCCCGGATTCCGCCTTGGGCTTGGTGATCACGTAGCGTTCAATCCAAGTGCGCCAGTGGCCTTCCGGCACACTGTTCTCCTCGCAGCAAGCTTCCACGCAAAGGCCGCACCCGATGCACCGGTCCACGTCCAGGGCCATCAGCCATTTGTGTTGATTGGGGTCGTACCCTTTGGGCGCCGGGGCAATGGCGAACACATGCTGCACCGCCGCCTTGCAGGTGCGGGCGGCGGGCATGGCCAGAATGCCCCCGACAATTCCAGCCAGATTCTTCAAGACGCCGCGGCGGGTGATGTTTTCGCTCATGGAACCTCGTTGGGTTGGTGGGGAACATGGCACTCGGTGCAAACATCTCCCGTGTAATGGGTGTGGACATTGATTTGATGGAGCCACTTCGGACGCGACGGGCTGGCCTGATGGCACCGCACGCACATGCTCATGTTGAGCTTGGGCAGTTTTTCAACGGGATTCACGACGTGGGCCCGGCCGGGTCCATGGCAGGTTTCGCACGAAAGCGTCTTGTGTTCGGCTTTGGCCAGCTTCTGAGCATGGTCGGGATGGCATTCCACGCACGAGGCCTTTCCGGCCCAAAAGGGTTGTCGCGAGGCGATGTCCTGCAACGCGTTCCCCCGATAATGGCCGTATTGCCCAAAGGAAGGGGGCACCAGGAAGTAGCGCGCCATGAAATAAACGCACACGATCCCAATCGTCAGCAGCACCAGGCGGATGATTTGCGGCGGCATTTTGAGCAAGCGCGGCATCGTGTCCCTTCTAATCATGGCCGGAGTTTCCAGCGGCCTGTGATTTCCGGTTCGTTTTCACATGCAAAACATCTCAGGGCCGCGCCGCCCCGGCTTTACGGCAATTGTCAATTGCAGGACATTTTTTGTGGTTCACATCCAAGACCCCGCCGCATCGCGCTGCTTGGGCGCTCCGGTAATTGTGATCTGCGTGACATTTTATGTGGAATGGATCGCTCAAACCCTGCACCGGCTCCTTGTTTTTAACGTCACTTTTTGTAATCGGCGCTTCCCTGGTCTTAGGCTTTGCAATCGTGAAAGGGTCAGTGAAGAACGCAAAATACTCGATTCCGTTTGCCTAATCTTCCGCGTCCCTCACCGCCACCTTCCCCAGTGTTTTCCACGCCCAAATCAACACCCCGATGATCCACACCGCCGCCCCGTAAGCGTAATGCGAGATTCTGATCTTCGGCAGGAAATCGCCGCTGATCCGCGTGATCATCGCCAACCACATCGTCCCCAACGCAACCCACAGCCACCGGTTCGGTTTGGACATCAGCGCCAAATGGCCGCTGTGGCCGAAGATCACCCGGGTCGCCACCACAAACGTCACCGACGCAAATCCCCCCACCAGCGTCAAATGCAGCAGCGCCACCCGGTATCCGGGATAAACCACCGCCCCCGCGAATCCCGCCAGCAACAGCGCGAACGCCGCCTTCAGCGCCCCGCTGAAGGCGTTCTTCACCGCAGCCGCCCGGAAAATCGGAATTTCAACCAGGATATACCCCAGGACAGCCGCCAGCCTCATCGCCGGCCCAACCCTGTGCCAGCCCGCCGCCTCAATGAAAAACGATATCAATATCGCCGCCGCCACCCCCAGCGCGGCGCCCGCTTTCCGCAACCAACCCGCCGTGGGCTGGCGCGATTCAGGCATGTCATGCGAACTCGGCATCCCGAAAAATCGCGGCAGGATGAACGCCCCAACCCCCAAAATCGGGAACAGCACGAAGCCCTGGTACGACAGCAAATGCTGCAGCGCCGCAAACCGCGCCTCATCCGCGTCCGCGTCCGCAATCGCCAGCGCCGCCCCGGCCGCCGCGCACAGCAATCCCAGCAATACCAGCGCCAAACCCGGCGGCGGCGTATCCTTCCGCCTCCAAAAGCGCACCACGCCGCCCAGCGCAAAAAAACCCAGCCAAACCAGAAACAACTCATCGCCCAGGACGATCTTCGACCGCACGTACGCCGCCGCCATAGTCAAGTACAATCCTAGCGACATCCCCGCCTCCCCCGCCGTCAAGGCGAATGACGACAGCATCCGCGGCAGCGCCGTGCCCAGGAATCCGACGATGAACCCCCCGAAAAAACCGCAAGCCATCAACCGCGCGTGGCTCACCCCCGGATAAAAATCCGTCACCTTCAGCGCATAAAGCGGCCACAGGCCCACCCCCACAAGCCCGACCCCGACCGCAGCCGGAAAAAAAATCCGATACGGCTCGGCCGCCAAATGCCGCCATCCGATCCACCCCGCCTGACCGTTCGTCGAAACCATAACACTCCGCTCAAAAAATTCAGCCTGCACCTGTTCATTTCGTGTCTGCCCTGTCGTTCGCGATCCACTTTTGGACAAAAGACAACCCAGAAGCAAGACCCTTCGTATCCATCGGATGGAGCACATTGAAGTGAATGGGTACAGAAAGGAAACGACGATGTGCAATTATACGGGACTGACCCGTTTACGTTTATACCCGTTTACGCCTCTCAATCCTTTCATGTTCCGGCGGATTGTCTCTTGCGGCAGGGCGGCTTGACTCGTGGCCGTTTGTTTCGTAGATTTCCTGCATGAGCACAGTTGTGGAAATTGAATCCGTGCTGCCCAAGTTGACGACCGAAGAACTTCGGCGTGTCGAACAGGCTGTGCATCAGCAATATCGCCAGCGCCAGGACGGCATTGTTTGTGATGATTCCTACGGCGTGATTACGGAAGCCGACCTGATCGCCTCTGCCGAACAAGCCTTTCTCGCTTACGACAAGGAGGAGCAGGAACGTGCTCAACGCCAAGCGCGGTGAAGTCTGGCTGGTGGATTTGGGCATGGCCGCGAAAGCCCGTCCGGCAGTTGTTTTCAGCATCCCCTTTCTGGATAATGAACGGGCGCTTTATGCCATTGTCCCTCACACCACGGCTACGCGAGGCGGGCGTTTTGAGGTTGTTGTTGATGTGCCCTGGCTTCAACACGGGGCATTTGATGTTCAGTGAAGGGGTCAGTCCTATAATTGTGACAGTTTTCATTTCTCATACAAGTTAAACCAACGCATCCCCATTCGTTAAACCAAAAAGTGTCACAATTCTAGGACTGACCCTTTGGCCTGCTCTGGCCTGATGTCCACCGGGAAAGGGTCCTCGTTCAAGGCACTACTGGCCTTCGAGCAAATCGGCCATTTCGCAAAGGGCCTGGTAATACTCTTCCCTGGTGATTCCCAGCGCGGCGGCGCCAAAAACCTCGGCGTCATCGGACGAGGCGAATTCCCCATAGTTGACAACAACCAATTGATAGAGCACCAGGTGCGCGACCCGCTCCGTCTGCGTCATGAACAGCGGATGGACGTGAATCACAAATCCGTCTTCCGGCTTGCCGCCGTTTGGCTTGGGCCAGGCGCATTCTCCTTTTTGCAGCGGGCCTGGGTCGAATGCGATCTTGCAGGGGTATCGGACGCAGGCGCGGTCTTCAAGGATGCGCTGTAATTCGTTCCAGCCAATGCGGGGTCCGTACTTTTCAAATATCTCGGCGCCTTTGGCGGCCACGTGCGCGCTCAAGGATTGCCTGGCATCATCGGCTGTAAGTTGCTTTGGCATGGGAACGGCTGTTAACTCCCCAGCAAGGCGGTGGCGAGCGCGGCACCGCCCGATTGATCCGGCGCGCTTTCGTTCTCCCTGGACAATCGTCCCTGGAGAATCGGCACGGACATGCGGAGAAAAATCGTGTAGCAGAGCAGGCCGAAGGACCAGATGCCAAAGCAAACCAGCGTTTCATTGAGGGAAGGCCGGTATTCCATGATCTCACCCAAGGGCGTCGGAATGAAGCCGGGGACAACCAACCCCATTCCCTTTTCAATCCAGATGCCAACAATGCACAGGACGCACGTCAGGTTGAGCCATTTCAGGCTGCGGCTGACGGGCAAGACCAGCAACACCATGGCCACGAGGTTGAACGCGATGGCAGTCCAAATCCAGGGCACCAGCGCGTGATGATTCCGAAGCCCGACGAAAAGATATTTCGAGGACACGACATGCAGGTTGCCCGAATAGAATTCCTTGAAGACTTCGTTGGCGAGCAGGAACACATTGATGAGCATGGAAACTTGCACGATGCTGCGCAGGGTCATCAGGGCGCGGTCGGTGATCAGGAGCCGCTCGGTCATGCGGGAGCGGACGATTTTGTTGACTGGGGGGGATTTCATCAGGAGCCGCAAGGCGTCGGCGGAGAGGCTGAGAACGAGGCTGGGTTGTTCGGCAAAGGCAGTGGCCGTGCGCGGCGTGGCATTGAGAGCCGTGATTTCTCCGATCTGTTCGCCCGGCCCGGCCGTGCGGGTAATCCGATAACGGCCCCCCTCCTCTCTTTTCACCACCACGCAGCCGCGCAAGATAAAGAAGGCTTTGTCCTCGACTTTTCCCTGGCGCAAAAGAACGTCGCCTGGCTGAACCTCCAAGACTTCCGCCATCGGAAGAAGCTGCTGGCGGGTTTCCATCGGCACCGAGCCAATTTCGGGAAGATAGCGTGTCAGCAGGGCGAAATCGTCGAGAGTGGCGGCGCGGCGTTTTGATGGCGCCAAAGGCGCACTGCCAGCCGCGAGCGCGTCCGCGCCGGGGAAAGCCGAAGAGGTGACGCGCCGGACGACTTGCATGGCGAGGATGATGAGAGCCGGTCCGGCGGTAAAGGCGGAGGCCAGGAAACGGGGACCAACAATCGCAGAATTCCAAAATGGCCGCCCGCCCAAACCCACATAGAGAAACGCCGTGACGGTGTGGATCGAGACTGCCCAGACGATGGCGATGAAAACGAACGGAATGTAAAACCATTTGCCGGGTTTGGTCTTTCGATAACGACAGTAGAGCAGATAGCCGCAAATGTGGACATTGAGCAGGAGGTAGCCGTTGAGCACAATGACGTCCCAACTGAGCATGGATTTGGGAAAGTTGAATTGCCCGATGCCAGGGATCAAATGCCAGAAACGATCCGGCCGCCCCAAGTCAACGGTCACAAAGGCCAGGCACATCAGGATCGCCGCCACCGCCAGGAGTTCTCCGAAGATGACCAAGTCATGCAAGTCCTCATTTTTGTAAATATAAACGGGAATGACCATCATGACCGCCGCCGCCGCCACGCCCACCAGGAAGGTGAAGTTGGCGATGTAAACACCCCATGACACTTCGTCGCTCATCCCGGTGACGATCAGGCCGTGGGCAAACTGCCGGCAATAGGCGTTGAGGCCGAGCAGGCAGATCACCGTCAGCAGGCCGATCCACGCGTAGTAACGCCAGTCGCCCACAAAGGCCAGGCGCGCGCAACGCCAGAGAAAAACAAAATAGTTCCGAATCGCGCGCCTCATACGTCAAAGTAGTAGAAGAATCGCGGCGAGGTGCCCAATTCCTCCTTCAACTGAACAAAAACACGCTTGCTTCTGAGGATATAGGAAACCTCGCTGCCGGGGTCGAGTATGTTGCCGAACTTGCGCGCGCCGGCGGGGCAGACTTCCACGCACGCCGGATAGCGGCCCAGGCGCGCGCGCTGGATGCAAAAGTGGCATTTCTCCATGACACCCTGGCGCCGCGGGCGGTTGCCCAGATAAGCCATGTTGAGGTTGAGGCGTTCCTTTGGAATGGACGGCTTGGTGAAGTTAAATCGCCGCGCCCAATAAGGGCACGCCGCCTCGCAATAGCGACAGCCAATGCACCAATCATAATCAACCACAGTGATCCCGTCTCTTTCCTGCCACGTGGCGTGAACCGGGCAAACTTTGACACAAGGCGGATTCTTGCATTGCTGGCACTGCACCGGCATGTAGAAGTAGCCCTTCTCCGGCACGGAAGCCGGCGCATAGAAGTGTTCGGCTTTGTCGATGTCCAGCGAGCCGTCGGGCAGCCGGAGAACGCGGATGTATTGAATTTCGGGATTGCGCGATTCGTTGTTCTCCGCCACGCAGGCATGGACGCATTTGCGGCATCCGATGCAGCGGGTGAGGTTCAGGCAATAGACGAATTCGACGCCGTTCATGGGCTTTAAATCCCGCACATGCGGACGCAAGCCATACTGCTTTTCCACTTCGTCCTCGATCCGCTTCAAGACCCTGGCCATGTCCTGCGGCGTCATCTCTTTGTAATACTTCTGCAGGAACCGCTCCATGCTGGGAAAATCGTTCATCTCCAGCAGCGGCTTCAGGCTCGCGGCCAGCGCAGCCAACCCCGTCGCCATCACGGCGGAAGCGCGGAGGAAGCTGCGCCGCCCCATGGCGTTTGGCGGCGCTGGAATCATGACGGGTGGTTTGTCCATATCATTCTCGTCCATATCATTCCTGGCCGGTCTGCGGACCGGCCGCGAGGCCAATCTCCCTCAATGGATGCGGGCCGGGCGCGGGCTTTCGCGAAGGAAACCGGGGCGAATGAGGGTTGTGGCAGTTCACGCAGGCCTTTCGCTCAATCGGGCCCTTGCTTCGGTCCCAATACCCGCTGGTCCGGCCATGCGCGCCAGCCTCCCAGTCGCGATAGGTCGGCCCGTGACAACTGCCGCATAATTTGGGGCTGTCCTCGAATTTCAACTCCCGCCCGTCCCTGGGTTGGAGCAGGACGAGATTGGTCTCGTTGTGACAGTTAAAACAGTTGTTGTTGCGGCCGTGCTGTCCGTGCCCCATCACGATGTCGGAGTGCTCCTTGGCGACAAGGATGTTCCCGTTGGTGTCCAGGCGCAGCGGCGGGGGTTTCTTCCTGTCATGGCAGGCATAGCAGTCAAAATCCGACAGATCCTCCCCTGCCCGAACCAGGTCCGCGTAGGACTTCCGCGTGGTTGCCGTGTCAAGAAAGTTTGTGTCCACCAGCGGGATCGCGGGGCGCGTCCGCTGCGTTTCGCCCGAACCGGACAGGAATCCGAGCGTGAGCGCGGAGAAGGCCGCACATAGAACGGCGAGGGTGATGCCGGTCTTGGCATTGGGTGTCATGGCCGCGGGTTGAGGAGCGCGACCGTTTTATCGCGCCGAAGCAGCGCGTAGGCGGACCCGGTCGCATCCGTCGGCGTCTCGCCGGCGGAATTTCCGCTATTTCTTGAACGCGCGAATCTTCGCGACGAGCGCCTTGATATCGTCGTCCGACAAATCTTCGGCGGGTTTCATCCGGGTCTTGTCCCCGTCTTTGATGCCTTCCTTGATGGCCTTGATCGCCTTCTCATCGGTGAAGGAAGCTTGATATTTGGCGTCGGTGAAGTCCTTTATATCCAATTTCTTGCCCATTTTCGTTTCCCCCTTGCCATCGGCGCCGTGACACTTCTGGCAGCTCTTCTCCCAGATCGCGTTGGCGTCGGCGGCGGTCAGGGCCGCGGTGCTTGCCGCAAGGGCAAGAATTGTCAGATAGAGTTTTGTCCGTTTCATAATTTTCAATGATTCATTTGCATTATGGCCATACCGGGCTGGCGCGGGCCGGACTTCGGCCCCTGTTGCCAGCGAGGTCCCACTTTTTCCAGTGGCCCCGGCACGACTCGTTTCTCTTCGGAGCTACGATGGCCGTGGTCTATTGTCCACGCTGCCCCGGAATTGTCAATTGCTTGCCCTTTTTTGGCATTCACCGCTTGTAATCGCTCCCAAAGCGCTGTGAAGCAACCCTTTTTTTGGCATTCACAACAACACAATACGCATTACAAAGATTTTTGGTTTTGTTCTTGCCCGTTGCATTACACAGCACAAAGATACTCATGCATGTTAAAACTTTAACGTTACAGGCGAAAATGCCATTTTCAAAACTCGCTCTCAGAAGTCGGCAACTGCAGGGTATAAAGCGCTTGTTCGCAGACTGGGTGTGCATCGCATTCGCAATTTACGCCCATTCTCAACCTGCTTCACAAAACATCTCTCCCGATCTCGATGAGATCATCAAACTCAGCCAAGCTCACATTAACGACGAAGTGATTGTGAACTATACGAAAAGCTCTGGAAAAACATATACTATGACCCCAGACGACCTTCTATATCTCAATAGTCACGGAGTTTCTCATACGGTGGTATTAGCATTGCTGCACAGCGCATCGCAGGGTAGTACCAAAACGCCATCCACAAACGCGAGCTCCATACCACATGTAATTACCAATTCACCGGTCGCAACTACGCCCTCGGAAGCTACGAATACCTCTTATCAGAGCGCCGCAGTACACACGACGGCAGATGTGCAAAAGGTAAAACGCGCTTCCGCACCTGATAAGCATTCGCTTTTTTTGTACGTCTTTGTTCTCACAGGAAGCCTATTGTTGGTAATCCCAGCAATCATTTGGGTCTCAAAGAAAACTGCTGTAGTTTATAATCGCAAATTGGGAGATCAATCCACAAAACACGTGATTGAGCTTGACTCCAAACTCACAAGCGCCATCCGAAAGTGGAGCAATTCAATATTTCACCCAATGGTTCCCACGAACTTAATCGCTAAAAGCGTCATTACGCAAGTAGATCAGGAGCGGGCGAAGTTATTGAGATCCCAGTTTTTATACGCCGAAAGAAAAGGGAAGCTTATAGAGGTTCCATATGATGGTCGGGAATTCAAGAGCCAAATCACTGACCGGGATACTGAAACCCTCTGGTTGCATGGTCGAGAGGATTTGTCCCTGGCCCCAGCAGGGTTTCCAGAAATCCCCTTGAAGCCTCTGAAAAGGTTGCGAATCGCAACCGGGAATAAATACTGGTGCCCCACATGCAATGGAGAAGGCAAAGTCCCTTGCCCGCGATGCAAAGAAAGAAAGGAAAAAGGAATATATAACTCGTCCTGCTCATGCGATAACGGACGTCAACGTTGCCACCGTTGTAACGGATTCCGTGAGTTACAGCGTGTTATAGAAGTAAGAACGCAATATAATGTCGAAACGAGTGGAAAGTACGACTACAAAGGGCCAATTCCAGACAAAAGGCTTGCGAAGTCTAGCGGAAAGGTGATCTTTGAAAAGACATTGAATTACCCTACAGATGAAGTTGTTGAATTGCTTGAGGGTGGTTTAAGGCAAGGTGAATTTTTAAAGAGGCAAGAAAACGCATCCGTGTTTTTCCATGCACTATTTGAAAAAACAATAAACAATTACAATGGTGATATAAAGTTGTATCATCTATTGGTCGATGATGCCTTTAAGGCAATATTCAATCTCTGCCGGAAGAACCAAGTACTCAAACACGAGATCTTGCCAATTCGTTTGAGATTCAAGATCGAGGACGCTCCTGTGCAGCGTGTTTCGTATACCTATAAGGGTAAGCCCTACTTCCTTTGGGTTTATGGAATGGATCGCAGGATTTATACTGAGACGCACCCATTCACGTTCACAATGAGATTGGCGATTGAATTGTTTATTGTGAGTTCTGTCGTGTTATTTTGCATTTTCAGCTTATAGGCGGGACTGAATTAGAATGGACGATAATGTTGGCATGTTTGCACATCATAAAATAAAGTAAAGGGGGTCAAGCCCGCATAACCACATATTCTATGCTTTCCAGCATCGCGCACCAGGTCAGCCAGGAAGACCGCCGCACCCATGTTTAATCGTGTGGCCATCCAGTCTGCTTTCCCAATTTCAGCGTTTTTGTAAATACTAACCTAACTTCCTCCCGGATTTGACGTAAGTGCTTGAAAAATCGAGGTTTTGCCTCGATTCTGTAGCAAGTAATATTTTCACAATGGCCCTTGACATCCTTGGCGAGTTCGGCCACACT
>Ga0326728_10016417_pt1 | contig 15116 bp, 10 predicted proteins | sample MB3enrmetagenome_FD_207602 | JGI IMG/M metagenome (GOLD analysis project Ga0326728, IMG submission 207602) | Lab enriched peat soil microbial communities from McLean, Ithaca, NY, United States - MB31MN | ecosystem: Environmental > Terrestrial > Soil > Wetlands > Peat | place: USA: New York...
GTCTTCATGGACGGGCTCTCATAAAACTGGTGCTCCTCGAGCGGGATGGGTTTGACCGGCGGATTGTAAAAGGACATGAACGGCTTCTCCTCAGCCGCGAAGGTGGATGAGCCGGCGATGATCCACGACCAGATCGTGAGCCAGATTAAGCGCATGGAGTCCAGATTAGAAAGTTCTCACTGCTCGTCCAGCCCGTTATCAGCCCGGCTTGGCGGATTTGAGGGGGTGCTCCTGCGTAAGTGCCGGTTTCAGGTCGTCGGCCTTCATTCGGATTTTTCGACGGCGAGGCCACCTTTTTTCCCGAGGTTGATGGCAGAAAAACGTCGCCGGAGTTGGCGCTCGCCCTGGCGCCCACCGCTCAACCTCCAACGGGTCAACGCTAGCCCCACCCTCCGCGCCCTTGTGGCGACCGGTAAATCTGCTGCGGGTGCGCCATCGGGTGGAAATGGGTGCCAATCTCGATGTCCAGGTTGTTATCGCCAGCAGCTTTCGATCCGTGAGCACATATCCGCTGGAGTTCCCGGGCTATCGCCTCCTGCTGAGGAAACCGTTCTTTTGATCACGCCAGCGAACCGGAATCGGCTTGGGATTGCCAGCTCGGCTCCGGTCCGGCCATGACGCAAGGAGACTTTGCCGATTGATTCTCGCCTGCCCGTCTGGCACCATGCGGCGAAGATGAATGCGAGCAAAAAGCAATCCTCCTTCACCCGCGCAGCGTCAACCAACCGGCGGCGCGTCAAAAAGCAATTTCCCGGCAGCTATCAGTTCAGCCTCAGCAGATCCAGAGCCGTGTGAAATTGACGCCGGAGCTATTAAATATGAAAGCACCCATCGCTGTTCTCATCGTAGGCTTAGGTCTTCTCGCGATCGCCAGCCGTGCCCACGCGATAACGATTGCACGCGCAGGTCAGGCTGAAGCGGTAATTGTCGTGCCCGCGGGGAGCAAGGCCGCGGGGGCCGCCGACCTGCAGAGGTACGTGGAAAAGGTCAGCGGGGCAAAGCCGGAGATCGTCACCGAGGATAAACTCGGAGCTGCGAAAAGCGGCGCCCGCGTCTTCGTCGGGCCATGCCTGGCAGCGCGCGGGGTAGTGGATCTCAAGGGCCTTCAGCCCGAAGGATTTTTGTGTGGACAAGGCGGCAGCGGCCATCGGCGCCAGCGATGCGGCGAGCCTGGAGCGAGTTCGTCTGGTGCGCACGGGTTTGGAATACACCAGGAAAACACGCGACCTGCTGGCGGCAGCGGCTGCAGTTCGCGCGGGCAAGAGCACAGCGGAAGTCTTCAAAAAGATCAAAACCGAGACGGATAAATACTACAAAGGCCTAGAAGGGAGCTCGGCCGTGAGAGTGTCTCGGGATATCCAGAGCTGTCTGAGTCTGAGGCCGGAACGTTGAATTGCAGTGGAGGCAAAACATGACTAAGCGGGTGAGTTGGGTAGTGGCGGCAGTTCTGATGTTCGGCATTTCCCGCGCGCTTGGCATTGGCGTGAGCGGGGACGAATTTGTCGGGCCGTTCGCCAGTTGGGCCAATGTGAAAACCGAGTTCGGGGCGGTGGGTGACGGCAACGCCGACGACACCGCGGCCATCCAGAAGGCGCTGGAGACGGTGCGGGGCCGGGATTTCCCCAAGAAAGTGCTCTACTTCCCGGCGGGCGCCTACCGCATCACCGCCACGCTGAAGCTGGAACGGCTATCCCACCACGAGCCTCTGGGAATGAGCATCACGGGCGAGGAGCCGGAGAAGACCATCATCAAATGGGACGGCGCGGTTGGCCAGAGCATGTTCCTCTACAACCCCTGGTACGCCAGCATGAGCCGCCTGACGTTGGATGGTGGCGGCAAGGCCAAGACGGCGATTCAGCACGGCGTTGCTTTTAGCACCGCCAACGAGTTCACCGATCTGATCATCAAAGATGTGGCCTTCGGGATTGAGGCGGGCATGCGGGATGGGATTGCCGAAACAGCCGTGTTGCGCTGCCGGTTCTACCGCTGCTCAAAGGCGGCCGTCAGCATCCAGAATTTCAACTCGCTGGACTTTTACCTCTGGGATTGCTGGTTCGAGGATTGCGGGATCGGCGTGACCAACGAGTTCGACGCCGGGAACTTCCACGTTTACCAGTGTATCTTCCTGCGCTCGACTGACGCGGACATCACCATCCGTCACACCGGGTATTTCTCCTTCCTCGGCAACGTGTCCATAGGATCGAAGGCGTTTTTCCGTGCCAGGCGCGCGGCCGTTTGGAAGCCCACGGAGACTTGGGGTTCGCAGGCGACGATCCAGGACAACCTGATCCTCGACCCCCAGGAACGGACACCCATTCAGATCGAGAACAACGGTCCAAACCTGGTCGTGGACAACACGATCCGCGCCAAGGGCGATGGGCCGGTCCTGAGGAACGAACCGCCGGCCGGCGAGGCCGATCTCATCTGCATCGGGAACACCTGGACAGCGGCCAAGGCATTGCAGATGAAGGGCCGCCTGACGGACCTGGACAACAAGGTGGTCAGGGCCGGCGAGATCAAGGATGTGAACCCGGCGCCGGTGGCCTTTCTGCCGCGCGCCGACCGCCCGATCATCGAGGCAGCGGCGGGCGCCGGCGCGGCGGCCATTCAGGCGGCGATTGATCAGGCGGCCGCCATGAAAGGCAAACGGCCGGTGCTCCACCTGCCCAAAGGCAACTACAGCATCGGAAAGACGCTAGTCATCCCCGCGGGAACCGACTTGCAACTCATGGGCGATGGCCCGGAGGACGCTACGCAACTCGCCAACACCGGCGGTGCCAGCCCGCTCATCCGGGTTCTGGGTCCGAGCCATGCGACCTTTCGCAACTTCCTGGCCGATGCCGGCAAGGCCGCCGTGTGCATTGAGGTGGTCAACTGCGATCAGGAGGGCGCGCGCATCTTCGGCGAGCAGCTCTATACGTTCGGCTATGAGTATGGCCTGGTCACCGACGGCCTCAAGAACGCCCGTGTGGAACTGCGTGACCATAGCCACCACAGCATCCAGGTCAACGGCGCGGGCCCTGGAACGAAGTCCTGGGTGGCGCTCTTCTGCGGGTCGTCCACTCGCGGCAGCACCGAGCAGGCGGGCTTACCCCTGTACGACGTGCAGCAGGGAGGGCGGCTCCTGGTGCGCGACATCTGGTATGAGGGGCAGGCCTACAGCATGATGAATCTGAGCGGCAGCGGCGAATTCGCCTACCACAGCGGCTTCATGGCGCCTTTCGATCCCAATCACGGCACGCAGTTGGCTTGGGAACAGGACCTCCGCCAGACCGTGGCGCCGCTCCAGGTTGACGGCTTCCGCGGGAAGGTTGCCCTCACGCTGAATTCGGTCAGCGGCGGGGATATCCGGGTGAAACCGCCCAGCCCCGAGCTGAGATTCTTCCTGTTGGGGTTCTACACCAACGGCAAGATTGACCTCGGCGGCGAGGCGGTCAAAGGGCAGGTGGTGGCCGAGCACCTGCGCAGCGCGCGCAAGGATAACGGCGGCACTGCTGCGGTAGAGGGCACTGGCCAAGCGAGCCCGGCGTTCATTCGCGAAATGCTCAAGCCATTGCGCGAGGTCAAGCCGCAGCCACTGACGGCGCTGCAGGACGACGTGTCCGACGTGCGCTTCTATCGCGTGACTACCAACGGCAAGAACGGGATGCGTTTGCAGGCGGCGGTGGATGGAGCTTCCGAGCAGTCAATCCAGATTCCCTGACGAGAGAATATGAAGAACCTCACGCAGGACGGCGCCGGCTCCGCAGCAAACCCAAACCAACCGCATCGCTAGTTCCACAACGCTACTTTTTGCCGTCGAAGTCGGCATCGCGCTTGCGCAGCCAGCCGAGGAAGCGCATCCATTCTTCACAACGCTCCGGCCAGTGGGCGTTGGGCCCGAATTGGGGATCGCGGCTGTTGGCGTGGACGCATTGGAGCCTTTCACCCAAACTCACAGCCCGGCTCGTTGGCGAACGGCTTCAGTCGGGAAGTTTGAGCTGAGCCCTCCGCACGCAAAAATTGTCGTCCCAGGAAAAGACCAGGTGGAGCGTTTTTCCGTCTGTGCTCATCCATTTGGTGGGAAAACTGGCGGAGTCGCCGGGCCCGACGTCCCATTGCATGGTGAAGAAGGCGGTCGTCCAAGGGCCCCAGGGAGTGGGGGCGTCGTAAACCGCCAAACCGCCGGCGAACCGAGTGTCGATTCTTCCGGCTCCGTCGCGCGAAGCCGCGGTGGGGATCGGTTGCGCCAACAAGAAACGGTTCAACCCAGAAGAGTGGGAAATGCCGACACGATAGCCCAGGCCGGCAGCCGAGAAGACGGCGCCTCGGCTCCCAACGTCCGGGCTCCAGGCCGCTTGGCCAGCATGCAGGCCGGTGAAAAACTCATAAGCGGCGCGGTCGCGAATGTCTGTTTTGGGCACCCGGGCGAGGACCAGGCGGTCGACGACCTCGTAAGCCGAGTCCGTATCGGGCGAATAGATGTATACGAATTGGTCGCGGGCCCCGGCATAGTTGCGCCCGAAATTGAGAAAGGTGGGACACCCGAAGCTGTTGGTGAATTTCCAATCGGCCCAACTCCAGGTCGCGCCATGGTCCTCGGACCAGGCCAGTTGGGAATTGGTGGCGTTGCGCGCCCAGAGATACAGCACGGAGTCAACGCACAGCAGGCCGCTGGCCTTGCGGCCCCTCCGGCCCCCGCCCCGCTGCTCCAGCGAGGAAGCGCGGAGGTTTTCGCCGGAAAAGGCGGAAGGCGCGCCGGTGACCTTCGCGAACCCAAGGCTGAGTTTCTCCGGGACAAACGGCTCGAAGCCGCTGCCGTCGCCGTACGCGGTATAAAGCGCGTCATCGTCGGCCCAGGTCATGGGCCAGTTGTCGCTGTCATGGGCCTTGCGGATGATGGTTTCCTTTGGCGCCCAGTCGATCCGGCGGATCACCTGGCTGGGCGGATACGGCGCCGAGACTTGCGCGGGTTGCGCCAGGATCATGCTGCCCGTTGAGGCCACGAAGGCCAAGCAGCGAAACCACATCCGCTTTGCCGCCACCATCGCCAACTCTCCGTTCATCGTCATGGATGAACTATGCCTGCTGCGCCGCCGCTTGTCGTGGACATTCGTCCCGCTCCTTTTGACTTTTAAGCCTCAGGAGCGTTGCCAGGAGACATCATGAAAGTCCAAACATCGGCCGGAAAGTCCAAGACACACGCGCGCCCTGCGGGTAGTCTTTCGAGCATGAACACGGCGCAGTCAACGAAACTGCTTCTCAAGAGATGTGCATTGATTATGACAATACCCCGCGCGGGCGGGCGGGCCAGGCCAAGCGCATTCCATCCCTCCGTTTTTCCGGCCTGCGTCGCGATGTGTGTGCTCGCGGCAAGCGCCGCGCTGGCCCAAACCAACTCGCCAACGTGGGATTGGACAACCGCGTCGCCGGAAGATCAGGGCATGTCCAGCCAGAAGCTCAAGGCCATGAAGGATGCCCTGGCGGCACGGAGCACCTCGGGGCTGCTGGTCATTCGCAACGACCAGATCGTCTGCGAGTGGTATGCGCCCGGCGCTGGCGCCACCAATCCGCACGGCACCGCCTCCATGGCCAAAGCGATTGTCGGGGGCGTTGCGATGGCAATAGCCATCACCGACGGACGGGCCGCCCTCGATGACCAGGCCGCAAAGTTCATCCCGCAATGGCAAGGCGATCCACGCAAATCACGCATCACCTTCCGGCAACTCGGCTCGCACACTTCTGGCCTGGCGGACGCCGAAGCCCAGAACCTCCCACACGAGAAGCTCTCAGGGTGGCAGGGAGAATTTTGGAAGCGCCTGAGTCCTCCGAGGGACCCGTTCACCATTGCCCGCGACCTCGCCCCCGTGCTGTTCGAGCCAGGCGAGCGATATGAATACAGCAATCCCGGCATCGGCATGCTTGTCTATGCGCTGACCGCCGCCTTGAAGGACGCTCCGCAGAAAGACATCCGCACCCTGTTGCGCGAGCGCGTGATGCGCCCCATCGGGGTGCCGGATGCGGAGTGGGCCATTGGCTACAGCCAGACTTTCACCGTGGATGGCCTGCCGCTGGTCGCCGCGTGGGGCGGGGCCAACTACACCGCGCGGGCGGTGGCGCGCATCGGCCGGCTAATGCTTCGCCAGGGCAATTGGGAAGGCAAACCACTGTTGAGCCCGGAGGCCGTGCGGCTGGTGACTTCAGACGCCGGCACTCACAGCACTTGCGGGATTGGCTGGTGGAGCAACAACACGGGGCTTTGCGCCAGGTTGCCCAAAGATGCGTTCTGGGGCTCCGGCGCCGGCCATCAGGTCGTGCTGGTGGTTCCCAGCTTAAAGCTCATTGCTGTCCGCAACGGCCAGGCATTGGCCGAAATCTCATCGTCGGCCGGGTTTAACAGGCCGATCTACCAGTGGTTGTTCGAACCGCTGATCGAAGCGGTGACGGACCGAAACCCTCCAGTTGGCGCCGCCGCCCGGTGAGCCCCGCTTCTGTTCGCCGCGGAGCCGATCCTCGGCGATGCCGAAACAAAACAACGAAAGCTATCTTGCACCCTCTGACCACCCGACTCAACCCCCATGACCACTGGCACTGAAACCGACAGCATGGGCGCCGTTGAAGTGCCCTTCGTACAAGCCAGCGTGAAACAGGAAGATGGCGCCGGCCTTCGCACGGGCCTGCGCCTCGGCAAGGCCGCGATACGAATCGCTTCGAGTGCCGCTTCCCCCTCCGGCGCCCGGAACAACGTGGTATTGGGGACTGCCGGCAGGGGCAGCAGGCTCGATTGCCGTGCGGGCCTGCAGGATGCGTTCAGCCGCGCCCCCGTCAGGATCCGAGAGTCTCAGGCGCAGGTCGAAGGGCGCGCTCGAAATCGTGTCCAGCACCTCCAACCCCGCGCAATCGAAGAAGCGCCGGTTGCGGATGCGGTATTGAACGAAACGCGTCGTCATGGGCCGGTCCGGGACGAGGCGGAAGGTGCCGGAGGTCATGGTTTCCTGGTCCGTCCACATATAGTTCACCGGAAGGTCCTTCCAGAAGAGGTTGAGTTTGAGAAACCCCTGCGAGCGATACTCCTGGCCGTCAAGGGAAGTGAGGACTTCCACCCGGTCCTGGACCTCGCCTTTGAGGGAGTCCCACCAGGGGTAGCCGTGGAGATTCATGCCGAAGCTGGCGCAGGCTGCGGGCGCGCCCAGGTCCAGGGTGATGACCGGGTTCACATCCTGGCTCCAGAGCGCGCCCGATTGGTAGGAGGAACCGCCGGCATAAGAAGGGCCGCCGGCGCCACGGGTCAGTTTCCTGCCGTCCGGGTCGCCGGCGCCCCAATTATCGCCCGATGGCGCCGAAAGGGTGTACGGCTTGCCGATGGCGATGTGCTTGCCGCACGTCAGCCATTGCGGTGTGAATTTCGCCCCGCCAGCGTCCTGGCCGTCAGAATAACCTTCCTTGGCGCCGGACACCGCGCCTTGCAGGTTCACTCGCAGCCAGTTCACGACCGGGTGATCCTCTCCACCGACGTTGATCGTGTATTTGAACGGCAGCCGGGGCACGGTTTGCGTGTGGCTGCGCTCGACCAGGGTACGGTCCTTCTGCCGCTCCGACCAGTTGAAGGTCACCTCCAGCGGCTTGCATGCGGTGTCCAGCGGGAGGTAGTTGGCCTCCATGCGCACGGCATAGATGCTGCACCCGGCGGGGGCCGCTTCAGTGGTGTCCATCAAGTACTTCACCCATACCGAGCGGTGGCCTCCGGGGACCTCGACCGTTTCGTAATGGATGACATCCCAGGGAGGCGAGGTGCGCCGGAGCGACCAGGACTTCCTCCAGGTCCGGCCGGCATCCAGGGAGTAAAGCAGGTCCACGTGGCTCTTGGGGGCGCGGTTGTAGAATCGGCCGCCGAAATTGACCCGCGTAATATCCGCCGGGGCGTCCAGGCGATAGACCAGCCAGGCATCCTCCCCGGCGACCGCCGGATAGACCGTCCCCTGGTAGCCGATATGTTTGGGCGTCGAAGCCAGGTTCTTCTCCTCGACAGCCTGTTCTTTGTATTTGGCCCCTTGCAACTCGGGCCATAGGACGATGGATTGGGTTGGGTCCCCCGCGCCGACATAGACGGTATTCCGCCCCAGGTCCAGCTTTGGCTGGGTCTTGGCGTTGAGCAAAAGGCGGGAGTTGTCCCCAGGCCATGGTAGTGCCGGGTGTAGGACTCGTTCTCCTTGAGGTTGAGGATGTAACGATGGCCGTAGTCCCAGTTGAAATAATAATACCGGTATTTCAGGGCGTTGGGATTGAAACAGTGCGACTCCTCGTCGAGCGAGCGTTGGGTGTCGGCGCCGGTGAGAAAACCGTTCGGGCCGGAGGCATAGAGGCAATGGTATTTGGCAACGTGTCCGCGCTCCGATTGGCCGCCGGAAGCCGCGCAAGCGCCCTCGCGCCCAAGGTCCTCGACTCCGGCAATCGTCACCCCATCGCACAAGGTATAGAGCGCGCTCATCGAGTTGTCGTACATGTGCCAACATCCGCCGTAAAAGACCTCCGGGACCGTGTGAAGCGAGATGTCCCACAACCGGGCGGGCAACCCCAGGTTGTGCCAGAGGGCGCAATTCACCCCGGAGATAGTGCTGCACATGGTGTAGCCGTAGTCATTGAATTGCCGGATAGGATCGGTCAACTCGAGCCCGTGCAGAATCATCGGGGCGGTTTGGCGCCGCCCGATGTGGTTCCAGTAGAACAACGCCCAGCATTTCTCCTGGGGACTCCCCCACTTGGCAGTCGCGCTGTGGAGCAGCGAGGGCAAATCCGAGTAATCGGGGGAAGCGTCCGTGACGACCTTGAGGTTGCAGACCCCCGCGGCGGCGCCGTCGCCGGCCAGGAGAGCGGCGAGGGAAAAAGCGAAGGCCAGCCGCCCGAAAAGACATTTCTGGGTCTGCATGACCCACGGGTATAGAGCCGGGCAGGGCCCGGTTCAAGCCTGGATGCAAAGCCGCCGGGCCCAATCGGAACGCCGAACTCGGTTTCGGCCCGTGGAGCGCGCCATTGCCCTCCCGTCGCCGAAATGGAATTCGGCGCCGCAGGGTGGCGCCGGCTTCTGTTGGGAAATCGTACCAGACTTTGAAGTTCGGGTGCGAGACTTTTTCGATGCACCGCAAGATCTCCTCCGATGCGCCGCTCCCGCCGCCGTGCGGCTTGAGGACGAGCTTCAGGCCGCGCTTCTCCGCCTGCGGGGCGGCATCGGCCATGAGCGAGGCCGTCACGATTGCGGCAACCAACAAACCCGCCCCGAGCTCTGCCTCCCTGTCCGCCCTCATCGTCGTTTCCTCATCGTTCAAAAAAACCGTTCAATCAGCTCTTCCTGGAGGTCGTCACGAAAACAGATTCGACAAGGTGCTTGACATCCTTGCTGTCGCACTTGGGGCACCGAACCTTCTCTTGGTCTTTTTCGTGCTCCTCCATCGACGTGAACACACTGAATTGGTGGCGGCACTTTCTACACTCGTAACCGTATGTTGGCATAACTCCGCTCCTCTCCAATCTCGCCGAGAGAGGCGCCGCGTTACGTTCCACCCGGCTGAAAAGAAGAACCTGGGCAACAGGGGGCTGTCTTTACCTTTCGGTGAAGCCGATCTTTGTTACCCAGGCATCTAAATACTCGCCCCCAACCGGTGCGCCTGACAGTGGGGTGTTCACTCCAGGTTCGCGTGATGCCTGGCTACCGCCTCGAGGCGGTTCCGGGCGTGCATCTTCTGGCAGATGTTCTTGACGTGGGTGCGCACGGTTTCCACGCCGATGTCCAATTGGTCCGCGATTTCCTTGTAGATATACCCCGTCGAGAGCAATTCCAGGACCTGGCGTTCGCGGGGAGACAAGGGCGATTTCTGCTCGGACACGACGCCCGCCGAGTGGAAATGCCGCACGACCTGGCGCGCGATATGGCTGGACATCGGAGCCCCGCCCGCATGGACATCGCGCACGGCCTCGAGCAACTGCTGCGGCGGACTGGACTTGAGCAAATAGCCGCTGGCCCCGGCCTTCAAGGCCCGAAAAATGCGCTCGCTATCTTCATAAACGGTCACCATCACGATTTGGAGCCCTGGCATGAGCTGCTTGAGCCGCGCCACGCACTCGATGCCGGACATGCCCGGCAACTTGATGTCCATGAGCACGACGTCGGGACAGCGGGCCGGAATCTGTTCGAGGGCCTCCTCGGCCGAGGCAAACGCACCCACACAGCGAATGTCCAGGGCGCTGTTGAGGATTTGGGCCAGTTGCTCGCGCAAGCCCCGATCATCCTCCACCAACACGACTGTTTTATTCATAACCCGGGCAAATGATGTGCCCGCTCATGGGTCAATCGCCACCGTCGGCATGGACCGAGGTTTGGTTCGAGTGCGCCCGCAGCCCGGCCGCCATGCGCAGCTCGACCGTGGTTCCGCGGCCGACCTGGCTTTCGATAGCGCAGGCGCCGCCCAACTCGGCCAGGCGCCGTTTCATATTGGACAAGCCATGACCTACCGGCGCGCTGTCCGCGGAAAAACCGCGGCCGTTGTCCTGGATGGAGACAGCAAGCTCGCCTTCGGCCCAGACCACACGCACGGCGATCTCGGACGCTTGCGCGTGCTTGATGACGTTGTGGACGGCTTCCTTCACGGCCAACGTCAGGTGGTGGCGCGTGTGGCTGGAAACCTGGACGCCGGCAGGCAGCTCGCAGAGATGGAGCCGGCAGCGGAGTTCGGCTTGCTGGCACAGTTGATTGACCATTTGGCAGAGATAGCCGCCCAAGGCCTCCAAATTGTCGTTTTCGGGATTGACGGTCCAAACTGTTTCATAGAGCGCCCCAACCAGGTCGCGGGACATGCGGGAAATCGTGTCAAAGGCGGCGCGCGCTTTTTCCGGGAGTTGGGGATCGTTCTGGGACATGCCGCTCAGGAGCGAAATCTGGGTGATGCGGGCGCCCAAGTCATCGTGAATATCCTGGGCGATGCGCAGTCGTTCCTGCTCCAGCGCGCGTTCCTGGCGCAGGCGCAGGATTCCGGCCCGCACCCGGCGCCAGGTAAGGTATCGGCCCGTAGCGGCTGATAATCCCACCAGCAGAATAGCGATCACCCCCCAGAACCAAGCCGTTCTCCAAAAAGGCGGCGGCACCCGCACCCCCAAGGAGACTTGCGCGCCCGTGGGTTGGCCCAGCGCGGTCAGTTCGGCCACGCAAAACCGAAAATTGCCTTCCGGGAGCTTGCGGTACATGGCGTCCCAGTCCGTCGCCATGCCCATGGAGTAAACCTCGTTCCATTCCAACAACAATTGCTCGCCGGGCGAGACTCGCGGCGCAGAACCTTTGGGACTGTCCCAATCCGCGTGACCGAACGGATCTTCATCCACGATCGCCAGGGCCTTGGTTGCAGGATTACGCCCAATTCCCACCACTTTCGCCATGCTCGGCCGCGTCCCGTTGCGCACCCAATCGGGCCCAATCTCTCCATTGGACCCCTCTGGAGACCTTTGCCCAAACGGCGACCTCAGCACCACGGTATTCGCCGCCCCAGAAAGCTTCGAGACCACCAACCCATCCACCACGTAAATACCGACTGTCCCCGCCGGGCCCCCAGAGGAAATTGAGACTTGGAACCGGGCCGCCCCAGGCGGCACCACCAGGGTTTCTCGCCGATGATTGAGCGTAGCGCTCGCCAGTTCACCAGTCCAACCCGGGCTCTCGCCGCTCACGTTCCAGGTCTTGCGAGCGATTTGCTCCCCCGCCTCGTCCAGAAAACGGATCGCCAGAAACATCTGCCCCCAGCTTTCGTGCCACTGGTGGTCGTATCCCTCCAACTTGTAGCGCAACCGGGTCGGGACGCGGTTTGACTTGCCCGCCGCTCCGTAACCAAAGGCGACATTTTCAGGAAAGGCCGGCAGGCGCACGGTTTCACCGGGGCGCAAAGGGAGGGCTTTGCTGCCCACCGTCACAGAGCGAATTTCCACCCCGGCCTGGCTCGGCTTGGCCGGCGCGGTTTCGGCGCCGGCGCATTCCATGGCCAAAGCCAAACCCACCGAGGCGGCGATCGTGAGAAATCGGATCACGGGCCAGTGTTGGCTCTTTTGGCGGAGAATGGCAACTCCGCGGGTGGTTTCTGGCCATCCCCGTATTCGGGGATAGCGCCCGGGCCGAAAAATGCCAATTCTGTTTCAAACGCTCGCTCGATTAGGGTCCCAGCGCGGACCTTTTGCGACATGACGGGTGCTATGCAAAACGTGAAAACTGGCATGAAACGATTCACCAACACGCTTCTGACACTCATTGCCACCGCTTTTCTGGCCGCGGCGGCCCCGAACCCGGACCTTTACTCCATTCGTGATTTCGGCGCCAAGGGCGATGGCCAGACCGACGACACCGCCGCTTTCCAGAAGGCCCTGGACGCCGCCAGAGAGGCTGGAGGCGGGGTGGTTTATGCGCCTCGCGGCAACTACTTCTTCGCGGGCCACCTCAATGTCCCGGCCGCGGTCACGCTGCGGGGCGTTTGGGAATCGGTGCCGTCACACGTCGGCATACGAAACCGGGGCGCGGCCAAACCGACCGATGATGGAACGACTTTCCTGGTCACGGAAAACCAGGACAACGAGGAGGGCCAGGCGTTCCTTACGCTGCACGACAACAGCACGCTCAAAGGCGTCGTGCTCTATTACCCGAACCAGAACCCGGCCGACGAACCCAAGCCTTATCCCTATGCCATCGCCATGCGCGGGAAAAACCCGGCCGTGCTCGCCGTCGAATTGCTCAACCCCTACAACGGGATCGACGCCGCCCACAACGAGCGGCACCTCGTGCGCGACGTCTCGGGGCAGCCCCTCCGCCGCGGCATCTACGTGGATGACATCTACGACATTGGCCGGATCGAGAACGTCCATTTCAATCCCTGGTGGAGCATGCAGCCGAAGCTGTTCAAATGGCAACAGGAGCACGGGGAAGCCTTCATCTTCGCCCGGAGCGACTGGCAGTACGTGTTTAACACGTTCTGTTTTGGCTACAACATCGGTTATAAGTTCACGCAGACCCGCGCCGGCGTCTGCAACGGCAACTTTCTGGGCATCGGCGCTGATGACTGCTTCACCGCGGTCGTGGTCGAGAACTCGGCGCCCTTCGGTTTGCTCATCTCGAACGGTGAATTCGTCTCCTTCCACGGCCCCGACCCCACCATGGTCGCCGTCAGCACCAACCACAGTGGCGCGGTGCGGTTTGTGAATTGCGCCTTTTGGGGGCCTTGCAACCAGATCGCCAAAATTGGCGGACGCGGCACCGTCGGTTTCAGCGATTGCACGTTCGTGCAATGGGACCAAAAGAAGGAAGGCCGCCACGCGATCCAAGCCCAAAGCGGCAAAATCCTGGTGCGCGGCTGCGAGTTCCGGGAGGACAAACCCCAGCTCGAGTTGGGTGAAGGGGTGCGGCAAGCGGCCGTGTCGGACAACATTTTCAGTGGCAAACCGCGCGTGACCAACCACACCAAAATCCCAGTGACGCTGAACAACAGTGCCAGTGAGCCGTGAGCCGGCAGCATAAAAAGCTTATGAAGAGAGTATTGATCTTGTCGTTGTTCTTCGCCTGCATCATCCGGGCGGGTCGAGCCGAACCGGCCGGCTTCCTCCGGGCTCAGGAGGGGCGGATCGTTGATGCCCAGGGACGGGAGGTCATCTTGCGCGGGATGGGACTCGGGGGCTGGATGCTGCAAGAAGGCTACATGCTCGGCATCAACCGAGAAGGCACCCAGCATTCGATCAAGGCGCGGATCACCGACTTGATTGGCAAGGCCGTCCGGGAAGTCGATACCAACCACATTGTCATCATTGAGGGTAACGGCTGGGGCAACAACTACAATGGATTCCCGGGTCCGTGGGACTCGAACATGGTCCTGAGCTTTCACAAGTACTGGAACCCCAACACCCAGGAAGCCATCGCGCGCTTCCTCGCGCTCCGGGAAAAGCACCGGGTCCCGCTGTGGCTCGGCGAAAGCGGCGAAAACAACGACCAATGGTTTCGCGACCGCGTGGCCCTGGTCGAAAGAAACCAGATTGGCTGGGCCTGGTGGCCGCACAAGAAGGTGAACTCCGGATCCTGCACGCTCACGATTCGGCGTCCAGATGACTTCAGGAACCTCGTCGAGTATTGGAACCGAGGCGGAGAGCGGCCTTCCCGCGAAATCGCGGCTAAGGCCTTATTCCAATTGGCCGAAAACGCCACGGCCGAGAACTGTCGGTTCAACACGAACGTGGTCCAGGCGTTGATCCCTCCCGCTACGGCGCGGGGTGGCCGGTACGTGAAAGTGGATTACCCCGCCTCGACCGCCACGAACGAACTGCCAATTGCCGTTACCTACACGCTGTGGATTCCCGAAGGCGCCTCCCGCCTGCGCGGCCTCATCGTCCATCAGCACGGTGCGGGCACCACGGCCTCCATTGAAGGCTCCACCGCCGCCTACGACCTGCAATGGCAGGCCCTCGCCCGGAAATGGGACTGCGCCTTGCTCGGGCCCTCTTACCATGTGCTGAACGAAAAGACAGATCTGACGCCGGGAGGCTCCGAATGGTGGTTCGATCCACGCCGGGGCTCCGAGAAGACCTTCCTCAAGGCTCTCAACGAGCTCGCCGCTAAGTCCGGCCACCCCGAATTGGAGACCATTCCCTGGGCGCTCTGGGGACACTCGGGCGGCGGCATCTGGTCCGACGTCATGACCACGCTGCATCCCGAACGCGTGATCGCCGCCTGGCTGCGCTCCGGTTCGGCCGCGATGTTTCGCGCCCGGCCTGAATTTCCCCAGCCCGAGGTTCCCGCAGCATCTTATGGCGTTCCGGCGATGTGCAATTCCGGTGTCAAGGAGCAACCAAACACCCCCTGGCGCGGCCCCCTGGCGACCTTCCAGGAATATCGCGCGAAGGGCGCGCCCATTGGTTTTGCTCCCGACCCGCGCACCGGGCACGAATGCGGCGACTGCCGCTACCTGGCGATCCCATTCTTCGACGCCTGCCTGGCGATGCGCCTGCCGGACAAGGGCGGACAGAGCCAGGCGCTCAAGCCGGTGGATCTGAGTCAGGGTTGGCTGGCCCCGTTGCTGGGCGAAGAGGCACAGCCAGCCGCGGCGTTCAAGGGAGACGCCCAGGCG